>UEXP01000164.1_pt1 | contig 23498 bp, 18 predicted proteins | sample 4301171 | NCBI WGS metagenome assembly UEXP01 (sample SAMEA4773182, study PRJEB27434) | metagenome | biome: 2259; feature: agricultural soil; material: soil | place: USA | collected 2014-09 | depth 0.25 m
GGTGGGTCACGTTATGGTTCCCGCCATGGCCACCCTGAACCTTGCGTCGATCCTCGACAACTCTGCTGCACAGTACGGCGACCGCACGGCGATCGTCCTCGGTGACACCCGCCTCTCCTACGCCCAGGTCAACGGCGCCGCCAACATGGTCGCGAACCTGCTCGTCGAGCGCGGCATCAAGCCGGGCGACAAGGTCGCGCTGAGCTGCCCGAACCTGCCGTACTTCTCGATCGTCTACTTCGGCATCCTCAAGGCCGGCGCCACCGTCGTGCCGCTCAACGTCCTGCTCAAGGGCCGCGAGGTCGCGTACCACCTCAACGACTCCGAGGCGAAGGCGCTGTTCGCGTTCCAGGGCACGCCGGACCTCGCGATCGGCGCGGAGTGCTTCGAGGGCTTCAACGCCGCCGAGGGCTGCGAGCACTTCTTCATGATCACGGTCGACCCGGCCGCCGCCTCCCCGATCGAGGGCACCGAGACCCTCGGCCAGGGCATGGCAGGGAAGTCGCCCGCCTTCGAGACCGTCGCCACCGACGAGGACGACACCGCGGTCATCCTCTACACCTCGGGCACGACCGGCCAGCCGAAGGGCGCCGAGCTGCGCCACCGCAACATGCACTCCAACCTCACGGCCTGTCTCGACATCTTCTACGCCGCCCCGACCGAGGACACCTCGCTCTGCGTGCTGCCGCTCTTCCACTCGTTCGGCCAGACGGTCTTCCAGAACGCCGGCATCGCCAACGGCGCCACGATCGTCATGCTCCCGCGCTTCGAGCAGAACGCCGCCCTCGGCCTGCTGGTCAAGGAGAAGGTCACCCTCTTCGGCGGCGTCCCCACGATGTACGTCGGCCTGCTGGGTGCTGCTGCCGAGAACCCCGACCTCGCGGCCCACGTCAAGGACAACCTCCGCACGGCCGTCGCTGGCGGCGCGGCCCTTCCGGTCGAGGTGCACAAGCAGGTCGAGGCCGTCTTCGGCCGCGCGATCCTCGAGGGCTACGGCCTCTCGGAGACCTCGCCCGTCGCGTCGTTCGCGAAGGTCGGAGAGCCGATCCGCGTCGGCTCCATCGGCGTGCCGATCGCCGGCGTCGAGATGAAGCTGATCGACCCGGAGACCGGCAAGGACCTGCCGGAGGGCGACCCCGACGCGATCGGCGAGATCGCCATCAAGGGCCCCAACGTCATGAAGGGCTACTACAACCGCCCCGAGGCCACCGCCGAGGTCATCGACGCCGAGGGCTGGTTCCGCTCGGGTGACCTCGCCAAGAAGGACGCCGACGGCTGGTACTACATCGTCGACCGCTCCAAGGACATGATCATCCGCGGTGGCTTCAACGTGTACCCGCGCGAGCTCGAGGAAGTTCTCCTCACGCACCCCGCCGTCGCCCTGGCCGCCGTCATCGGCGTCCCGCACGAGACCCACGGCGAGGAGATCAAGGCCGTGGTCGTCCTGAAGCCGGGCGCCGAGGCCGACGCCGAGGAGATCAAGGCGTGGATGAAGGACCAGGTCGCGGCGTACAAGTACCCGCGCATCGTCGAGGTGGTCGACGGCCTCCCGATGACGGCCACCGGCAAGATCCTCAAGCGCGAGATCCCGCGCTGATTCCCTGACAGGGCGCAGATGGTGCGCTGACAGGGCGCACGTGGTGCGGCGAGAGGGCGCAGATGGCGCGGACCGATGTCCGTTTCCGCCATCTGCGCCCTCTCGGGGTCAGAAGAGCGGGCGGTCGGCCTTGCCGGAGTTCTCGTCGACGAACCGGATGACATGCGCCGCGACGACGCCGGGGGAGTGCTCGACGACCCAGTGGTTGCCTTCGATCGAGTGCGTTGCCAGCGAGTCGCACCACGGCGCGGGCACGGTGGTCTGCATCTCGGCGTCGACGTGCAGGTCGAGGGTCGGCGCCAGGACCTGCACGGGAACCGTCGTACGCCGCGGAGCCGGCAGGGCGAGCCGGGGCACGAAGTTGGCGCGGTAGAGGGCCAGGCCCGACTCGGCGTCCGCGCGGCTCCGGTCGCGGACGGTGGCCAGCGGGTCCAGGCCCTTGGCTGCCGAGTGCCGCACGGCGCGGTCGAAGAGGCCGGCGCGAATCGCGAGCTCGGGCACGAAGGGCAGCTGGAAGAGCCCGACGTAGTAGGAGTCGAGCAGCTGGCGCAGCACGGCCTTCGGTCGCTGGGCGATGCCGCGCATCCAGATCGCCACCCAGTCGAGGTGCGGTCCCGAGATCGAGGTGTAGGAGAGCAGTCGTTCCGACCACTCCGGGTCCGTGACCAGCCCCCAGGTCTGGATCGAGCCCCAGTCGTGCGCCAGCAGGTGCACGGGCTTGTGCCCGACGACAGCAGTGATCACGTCGCCGAGGTCGGTGGCCAGCCGGTCGATCGTGTACGCCCGGCGGCCGGAGGGCCGCTCCGACGAGCCGGCCCCGCGGACGTCGTAGGTCACGACGTGGAAGCGGCCCACGAGCGCGGCCACGACGCCGTCCCACACGTGGTGGTCGTCGGGGTAGCCGTGGATCGCGACGACCGTCGGGAGTGAGGCGTCGCCGTACTCCTGGACCGCGAGGCGTACGCCGTCGGAGGTCGTGACCGTGGAGTTCCGCGCAACCGTCATGCGAGCATCCTGCCAACTCCGGGCCGGGTGCTGAGCACCACACCCGAGCGGTGGGCGCGCGCACGTAGGATGAGCCCTGCCCGGACAAGGGCAGCCCGCACAGGGCACTCGCACTTCTCAAGGAGCTCACCGTGGCCCGTGTCGTCGTCGACGTCATGCTCAAGCCGGAAATCCTCGACCCGCAGGGCAAGGCCGTCCAGGGTGCGCTGCCGCGCCTCGGCTTCTCCGGCGTGACCGATGTCCGTCAGGGCAAGCGCTTCGAGATCGAGGTCGAGAACGCCGACGAGGCCACGCTCGCCCAGGTCGAGAAGATGGCCGAGACGCTCCTGGCCAACACCGTCATCGAGGACTTCGTCGTCCGCGTCGAGGACGCCCAGTGAAGATCGGCGTCGTCACCTTCCCGGGCACGCTCGACGATGTCGACGCGTCCCGCGCCGTCACCATCGGTGGCAACGAGGCCGTCGCCCTCTGGCACGGCGACCACGACCTGAAGGGCGTCGACGCCGTCGTCCTGCCGGGTGGCTTCTCGTTCGGCGACTACCTGCGCTGTGGCGCCATCTCGCGTTTCTCGCCGGTCATGACCGAGGTCATCGAGGCGGCCGGCAAGGGCATGCCCGTCCTCGGCATCTGCAACGGCTTCCAGATCCTCACCGAGTCGCACCTGCTGCCCGGCGCGCTGATCCGCAACGACCACCGCAAGTTCATCTGCCGTGACCAGCGCCTGCGCATCGAGAACAACTCCACGGCCTGGACCAGCTCCTACGCCAAGGACCAGGAGATCACCGTCGTCCTCAAGAACGGCGAGGGATCCTTCGTCGCCGACGAGGAGACGCTGAACATGCTCGAGGGTGAGGGCCGCGTCGTCGCCCGCTACCTCGACGTGAACCCCAACGGTTCGCTCCGCGACATCGCCGGCATCACCAACGAGCGCGGCAACGTGGTCGGCCTCATGCCGCACCCCGAGCACGCCGTCGAGGAGCTGTGCGGCCCCGGCACCGAGGGCCTCGGCTTCTTCACCTCGCTCGCGGCGTCCGTCTTCGCATGAGCACCTCCGTCAGCGGCTCCGTCGAGGCTCCGGCCATGGCGGGGCCGCTTCAGGTTTTCCGCATCGTCGCGGTCGGGGAGGCGATGAGCTGGGCCGGCCTGCTGACGGGCATGTTCCTCAAGCGCGTCACCCACACCACGGACCTCGGCGTGACGATCTTCGGTCCGATCCACGGCGTCGTGTTCCTGGCGTTCTGCTTGGTGACCGTCGCCGTCGCCATCGACCAGGGCTGGTCACGTCGCCGCGTGCTGCTCGGCCTCGCCTCCTCGCTGCCGCCGTTCTTCACGGTCCTCTTCGAGCGGTACGCCGAGTCCCGCGGCCTGCTCGGCACCGCCTGGCTCTCGCGCCACGACAGCCCGAAGGCAAGCCAGCGTGCCGTCTGCACCCTGCTGCGCCACCCGGTGCGCGCCGTCGTACTCCTTCTCGTGGCAGTCGCTGCGCTCGCCTCCGTCGCGCTCGTCGCCGGCCCGCCTGTCGGCTGACGCCGACGCGGCGCCCACTCACGCAGAAAGCCCGTCGGGACGGCGCGAACTTCGCGCCGTCCCGACGGGTCCCTCGTGCAGCTACGTGCTGTGTCGCCTGCTCACTTGCCGGCGTAGAGGACGCTCCATGTGCCCGCGGTCACGACGCCGCTGACGGCCTGCCCGCGCTGCTTCTGGTAGGCCCGCACCGCAGCGTCGGTCCCGGCATCGAAGACACCGTTGACCGGCGCATCGATCATCTTGGCGTTGAGCGCCCGCTGCAGCCGCCAGACCGAGGCGCCCGTCGAGCCGGTCTTCAGCACGCCGCCACCTCCGCGGGAGAGCAGTGCCGTCCAGTGGCCGCGCTGCCACTTGGCGGTCGCCGCGAACCCGTTGGCCCGCTGCCACTTGTTCATCGCACGGGTCAGGCCGCTGCCGAAGTAGGGCGAGAGGGACTTGATCGTGATGCCCTGCTCGCGCAGCAGGCACTTGAGGGCGCGCACCTCGGGGCGGTTCATGCCGCGCTTCAGCTTCGGGTAGTCGGCGAAGTCGACCTGTACCCCGCCACAGTGCGACTCGACCGCCGCGCGCGAGCCGCCGCCGACGTTGAGGTAGTTGCGGTCGATGTTGATCGTGACGCCGCCCCAGGTCTCGTTGTGACCGCCCTGGTACTGCTTGACGCGCTGACCCTGCCAGCCGTCGTCGGAGATGTACTGCGTCGAGGAGGTGTTGGCGACCTGGTCCCAACGGGCCAGCCAGATCTGGTCGGGCAGCGTGACGTCGGCCCGCTTCTGCACGCGGGCCTGGTCGAGGATCTTGATGCCGGAGCCGACGCTGGAGTAGACGCCGGACACGTAGCCGTTGGCGCGCACCTGCTGGGTCCACGTGCTGAGGTAGGCGAGCGCGGCCTCGTTGCAGGCAGCCGCGTTGGGGTCGCTGAGAGACCAGCCCTCGAGGTCGTAGAAGAGCGTGCTGCCGGGGACGATGCCCAACGCGCCGGCTGTCTGGACCGCGGTCGTGGCGTCCGCCGTGGCCTGCGCGCGCGCCGCGGCGTATGCGTTGGTCGCGTTGGTGCTGATCGTCGGGTCGTCGTTGTAGCGGGGGAAGCGGCCGACGCAGCTCGACTGTGCGCCCAGGGTGATTGGCAGGATCCGCCAGCCGTTGGCGAGCTGGGTGGAGACCCAGGTCGGGGTCAGGTTCGGTTGGTTGCGGCAGGCGCGGGAGTTGCCGCTGATGTAGACGCCCACCGACAGGAACGGCGAGCTGTTCAGCCAGGCATCCATCTTTTCCTGCGTCGGCGTGAGGCACTGGTCGAAGCCGTAGCCGGTGAAGGCGCCCGGGGTGACCGGGTTGCCGCCGGCGGTCAGGACCGCGCGGTCGTCGGTCTGCTGGGTGACCGCCACGCCGGTGGCGACGACTGCGGCAACCCCGACGAAGGCGGCCAGGGTGGTCGTCAGGCGGGTCCGGAAGGCGCCAGCCCGTGCTGTGCGGGGGCTGGTCCGGGTGCGGTGGAACGCAGGCATGGGTCACTCCGAGAGTAGGGGAAGGCGACCACCGTAACCACATGAGTAACACCAGCAACAGGGGTTGGCACGAACTACAAACTTGTAGTTTTCGCAGGTCAGCGGCGTGCTGGCTCACTACCGGACGCGCGGCGCGGTGCTGCGGCGGACGCCCGTAGAATCTGGCCCGTGACTGAGAGCCGCATTTCCGCCCTGGACACCGTCGCCGTCGCGATCACCGACCCGGAGCGGGAGCAGCCGTGGGCTGACCTCGGCCTGAAGGCGGACGAGTACGCCCGGATCCGCGAGATCCTGGGTCGTCGTCCCACCTCGTCCGAGCTGGCGATGTACTCCGTCATGTGGTCGGAGCACTGCTCCTACAAGTCTTCGAAGGTGCACCTGAAGCAGTTCGGTGAGCTGGCGCAGGAGACCCCGCGCGGCCCCATGCTCGCGGGCATCGGTGAGAACGCAGGCGTCCTCGACATCGGTCAGGGCTACGCGGTCTCGTTCAAGGTCGAGTCGCACAACCACCCGTCGTACGTCGAGCCCTACCAGGGTGCCGCGACCGGCATCGGCGGCATCGTCCGCGACATCATCGCGATGGGCGCGCGCCCGGTCGCCGTCATGGACCCGCTCCGCTTCGGCCCCCTCGACGCCCCCGACACCCACCGCGTCCTGCCGGGCATCGTCGCCGGCGTCGGCGGCTACGGCAACTGCCTCGGCCTGCCCAACATCGGTGGCGAGGCCGTCTTCGACGAGACCTACTACGGCAACCCGCTGGTCAACGCGCTCGCGGTCGGCGTCCTCCGCCACGAGGACCTGCACCTGGCCAACGCGTCGGGTGAGGGCAACCTCGTCGTGCTGTACGGCGCCCGCACCGGCGGTGACGGCATCGGCGGCGTCTCGGTCCTCGCGTCGGAGACCTTCGACGCCGACGGCCCGGCCAAGCGTCCCGCCGTACAGGTCGGCGACCCGTTCATGGAGAAGCTGCTCATCGAGTGCACCCTCGAGCTGTACGCCGCCCACGTGGTCGCCGGCATCCAGGACCTCGGCGGTGCGGGCCTCTCCTGCGCGACCTCGGAGCTCGCCTCCGCCGGTGACGGCGGCATGCACGTGCACCTCGACAAGGTGCCGCTCCGTGACTCCACGCTCTCGCCCGAGGAGATCCTCATGAGCGAGTCGCAGGAGCGCATGATGGCGGTCGTCGAGCCGCACAACATCGCCGCGTTCCTGGCCATCTGCGCCAAGTGGGACGTCGAAGCCGCGGTCATCGGTGAGGTCACCGAGACCGGCCGCCTGGTCATCGACTGGCACGGCCAGACCGTCGTCGACGTGCCGCCGGGCACCGTCGCCCACGAGGGTCCGGTCTACAACCGTCCGTTCGCCCGCCCCGACTGGCAGGACGCCCTGCAGGCCGACGCCGCTGAGAAGCTCGCGCGCCCGACCACGGGTGACGAGCTCCGCGCGACGGTGATCGAGCTGGCTGCCTCGCCGAACCTGTGCGACAAGTCGTGGATCACCGACCAGTACGACCGCTACGTCCGCGGCAACACCGTGCTCTCGCAGCCGTCCGACTCGGGCATGATCCGGATCGACGAGGAGACGAACCTCGGCGTCGCGCTCTCCACCGACTGCAACGGCCGCTTCGCCAAGCTGGACCCGTTCGCCGGCGCGCAGCTCGCGCTGGTCGAGTCCTACCGCAACGTCGCCACCGGTGGCGCGCAGCCGCTCGCCGTCTCCGACTGCCTCAACTTCGGCTCGCCCGAGGACCCCGCCGTCATGTGGCAGTTCGCCCAGGCGTGCACCGGCCTGAAGGAAGGCTGCAAGGAGCTCGGCACGCCGGTCACCGGCGGCAACGTCTCGCTCTACAACCAGACCGGCGAGGTCGCGATCCTGCCGACCCCCGTCGTCGCCGTGCTCGGCGTCATCGACGATGTCACCCGTCGTACGCCGTCCGCGTTCGAGGCCGCTGGCCACGCCGTCTACCTGCTCGGCGAGACCCGCGAGGAGCTCTCGGGCTCGGAGTGGGCGCACGTCATCCACAAGCACCTCGGCGGCCTCCCGCCGACGGTCGACTTCGCCGCAGAGAAGGCGCTCGCAGGTCTCCTGCTCGAGGGTGTCGGGCTGCTGACCACCGCCCATGACCTCTCCGATGGTGGCCTCTCGCAGGTCCTTGTCGAGTCGTCGCTCAAGAACGGCATCGGCGTGACGGTCTCGCTCGAGGGCGACCCGTTCCTCGGCCTGTTCTCCGAGTCGACCGCCCGCGTCCTGGTGGCTGTCCCGGCTGACCGGACCGCCGAGCTCGAGGCGCTGGCCGCCAGGCACGGCGTCCCGGCCGCGGCGCTCGGCACCACGGGTGGCGACGCGATCGTCGTCGAGGGCCAGTTCGAGCTCCCGCTCGCCGAGGTCCGCGCCGCCTGGAGCGCTACGCTCCCGGCCGCCATGGCCTGACCCTTCGGCTTCCGCCGCACGCAACGTCATACGTCTCGCACCTCCAGGGGTGCGAGACGTATGACGTTGCGGCGCATTTCCCGTTGACGGGCGCGGGAGGATGGACGCCATGTCCGACGGCCTGGTGATCACCGACGGGTTCGTCGTACCCGAGGCCGACCTCTCGGAGCGGTTCTCGCGGTCGTCCGGCCCCGGCGGGCAGGGAGTCAACACCGCCGACAGCCGCGTCGAGCTCTCGTACGACGTCGCACGGGCTCCCTCCGTCCCCGAGCACCTCCGCGAAAGGATGATGGCCCGGCTGGAAAGTCGACTTGTCGATGGCGTGCTGACGCTGGCGGCGAGTGAGTTCCGCACCCAGCTCGCGAACCGGAGGGCCGCGCGCGAGCGCCTGGGTCAGATCCTTCGCGAAGCAGCGGCGCCTCCGCCGCCGAAGCGCCGTCCGACCAGGCCGACCAAGGGGTCGCAGCAGAGGCGCCTCGACACCAAGAAGCAGCGCGGCGAGGTGAAGAAGGGCCGTCAGGGTCGCTTCGACTAGATGGGGAAGACTGGGCCCATGCCACCCCGCCAATGGACCGTCGACCCCGCCGTGCTGGCGGCGGCGTGGGCTGCTCACCGTGCCGGCACTGCCGACCGTGCCGCGCTGAAGACCCTGGTGAAGGACACACTCGGCCTGCTCGAGCGCCGTGCGCCAGGGCATTCGGTCGAGGTCAGGGTGCCGCCGTACGGAGCGGTCCAGGCGGTTGAAGGAGGCCGCCACACCCGCGGCACGCCGCGAGCTGTCGTCGAGACCGATGCCCTGACGTGGCTTGCGTTGGCGACCGGCGAGATGACCTGGCAGGAGGCTGCCGACTCCGGGGCCCTGCGTGCCAGCGGCGAGCGCACCGACCTCGCGGCCTACCTCCCGCTCGTCTGAGGCAGTCGGCGCGCGCGGCCTACCGGGCAGTGCTGCCCATGCCCGGTCGTTGACACCGGCTGGCGAGCGAGCAAGGATCGCGCCCGTCGACCAATGGTTGTCTGGTCCACTTGCGTGTCACGGGGGAAGGGTTGTCTGGCGTGGAGATCTGGGAGGTCGAGGAGGGCGGAGCAGCCCCGATCGAGGGCCTGCTGGAGGACGGCACCCCGGATCCGGCGTACGCCGCTGCGCTCGGACTCGTGTCGGCGCCGCTCGGCCGCCGCGCTGCCGCGTTCGCGCTCGAGTACGCCGTGTGGCTGGTGCTCCAGCTGCCGCTGTGGATCTTCATGATCCCGCTGATGCTGAAGCTCGCCACGGGGCGGATCGGTGCCTACGGCTTCCTCAACCACCCTGACTTCAAGCTCGCCGCGATCATGGCGGGCATCACCTTCGTGCTGACACTCGGCTACCTGGTCGCGCAGCTCGTGCTGCACGGGACCCGGGGCGTCACGCTCGGCAAGGCTCTCTTCGGCATCCGCTCGGTCAACGTGGCCACGCTGGGCAAGCCCGGCGTCGGTCGCGTCCTGCTTCGCGCACTGCTGCTGTGGGCAGCGGGGATCGCGCCGTTCGGCAGCCTGGTGGTCCTGTTGTCCCCGCTCTTCGACAAGTCCGGCCGGGGACGCGGCTGGCACGACAACGTCGGTCGGCTCTGGCTGGTCGACATCCGCGCCGGCCTCGACCCCTACGACGAGAAGCGGATGCGCGTCGCCCGCAAGACGCTCTCCGCGGCGCCGCGTGCCGAGCGGGAGGCCCTGCCCTCGCTCACAGGTGGCGCTGGCGAGCCGGCGTTCCACGCGGGCGGCCGACTCTCGGCAGGCGTGATCGGCCGGGCGGACGTCGGGTCCGACCCGGGTGTCCCGTCCGCGCAGGTCGGTGGCGCGCTCGCGACTCCTGTCCCCGGGGGCGGCCCAGGCCCTGGTGGTGCCGCGGCTCCCGGCGGCGCCCTACGGCCGGAACCCGTCGTGCCTCCCGCCCAGACGCCGGTCGTCCAGACGCCGGTCATCCAGCCGCCGCCTCCGCCGGCACCGGCGCCGCCAGCGGCAGCGCCAGCGACCTTCGTCCTCTCCTTCGGGGCAGGCCTCGAGATCGCGGTGGACGGACCGCTGGTGCTCGGTCGCAACCCGAAGCCTCCGGCCGGCCTCGAGGCTCGCCCGGTCGTGATGGCCGACGAGCAGCTCTCCCGTACCCACGTCGTCGTACGCCCCGCGCCCGGCGGCGGTGACGGCCTCGAGCTGATCGACGTCGGTTCGAGCAACGGCACCGCAGTGACACATCAGGGGATCGAGCGTCAGCTCGTCGCCGACCAGCCGTCCGTCGCGCACCTCGGCGACACCATCCAGATCGGTCAGCTCACGGCGACCGTCCGTCGCGGCTGACGCCGGCGACCTCTCGGGCCCGAAGGGACATCTGCCATGAAGCTCAAGCTCACGCTCCAGCGCCCCGGCCAGCCGGCGATCGACGTCGCGATCACGGTCGACTCGACGGCGACGGCGCATGACGTCGCGCGTCACCTGGTCGACGTGGACCCGGCCCAGGACCTCCAGGTCGGGCCTGACGACGTGCTGACCCTTGCGGTGGCGCCGCCCAACGGCGACCGCCTGCACCCTCTCGAGGCGAGCATCCCGATCGGTGAGGCGCCGGTCGGGTCCGGCTTCATGGCCCAGGTCGTCAACCTCGGTCCCGCGGCGAGCCAGGTCCGGGGCACCCGCGTAGAGGCGGTCGCCACCTTGCGGGCCATCGCCGGCCCGGTCGCCGGGCAGCAGTTCCCGCTGCAGCGTGGCCTCTCCTCGATCGGTCGCGGCGTCGACAACCAGATCGTCCTCGCGGACTCCATGGTCTCCAAGCGCCACGCGCGCCTGGACGTCGGCAGCACGATCGAGCTGGTCGACCTCAACTCGGCCAACGGAGTCCTCGTGGACGACGTCGCCGTCCAGCGGTGGCGGGTGGTCCCGGGTGCACCGTTCGTCATCGGCAACACCACGCTCGTCCTGGATCTCGCGTCGAACTTCGCGGCGGCGACGGCGGCACCGGTGCTGGAGCGCGGCGGAGGCCTGCTGTTCAACCGCAGCCCCCGGGTGGAGGAGCGGTATCCCGGCACCGAGTTCAAGATGCCGCAGCTTCCTCGCGAGAGCGTCAAGAAGCTCTTCCCCTGGATGATGCTGATCTCGCCGCTGATGCTGGCCATGGCGATGTACCTCATGAACGGCAACCCGCGGTCGCTCCTCATGATGGGCATGACGCCGTTCATGATGCTGATGAACCACCTCAACCAGGCCCGCATGACCGGCGGCCAGGAGCAGCACGCCTTCATGCTCTTCGAGCGGCAGTACGAAGCTCTCGAGGAGAAGTTCTTCTACGCCAAGCCGGAGGAGGAGATCGCCCGCAACAGGGAGGTCCCGGCGGTTGCCGAGGTCTACGAGCAGGCGATGCAGCTCGGTCCGATGTTCTGGACGCGCCGTCCGGAGCACTGGAACTTCCTGGCGGTCCGGCTCGGCACGGACCGTGCGCCGGCGCGCAACTCCATCTTCGAGGGGGCGGAGTCCGCCGACGGCCTGCCCGAGTTCGTCGAGCGCGTCGACAAGCTGCGCGAGCGCTACAAGTTCGTCGATGACGTCCCGATCGTGGAGACGTTCGAGAGCGCGGGGTCGATCGGTGTCGCCGGGCCCCGGACCGCTGCTGCTGACGCCATGCGCGGCCTCGCCGTACAGATCTTCGGGCTGCATGCGCCGAACGACGTCGTGGCGGTTGCGTTCACCGGTGCCGGCTGGCAACCGGAGCTCGAGTGGCTGAAGTGGCTGCCTCACACGACCAGCGAGACGAGCCCGTTCAAGGACCAGCCGCTCGCTGACTCGGCCCCTGCCGCAGCAGCGCTGCTCGGTGCGCTCGAGTCGCACGTCGCCCGGGTGGCGAAGCCGGTCGAGCCGCGCGGACCGCACCGCGATGACTGGAACCCCGGCCTCTACGGTGCGGACCCCAACCGGGCCGTCGGGGAGGAGAAGGGCGAGAAGCCCCTGTCCGTCATCGTCCTCGTCACGGAGGACGCGCCTGTCGACCGTGCGCGCCTGGTCTCGGTCCTCGAACGCGGTCCGGACTCGGGCGTGCACGCCGTCTTCGTCGGGGCGACCACGGAGGCGCTGCCTGCCTCGTGCCGCACCTTCGTCGACGTGACCGAGGGCCTTTCCAAGGCGCGCGTGGGCCTGGTCCGCAATGGCGAGGCTCATGAGGCCGTGGCCCTCGAGGGCGTCTCCAACGAGTACATGATGATGTTCGCCCGGCACCTCGCCCCGGTGGTCGACGCGAGCGTCGTGGTGCACGACTCGTCCGACATCCCGACGAGTGTGGCGCTGCTGTCGCTGACCGGCGCAGAGATCGCGGAGGACCCCGCCGCCGTGGTCGAGCGGTGGCGCCAGAACAACACCATCGTCGACCGGTCCACTGCGCCTCGCCCGCGGCTCAAGAAGGCGGGCAACCTGCGCGCGCTGGTCGGCCAGGGCGCGAGCGATGCGATGACCCTCGACCTGCGCACCCAGGGTCCGCACGCGCTCGTGGGTGGCACCACCGGTGCGGGCAAGTCCGAGTTCCTCCAGGCCTGGGTGCTCGGCATGGCCTCGGCGCACAGCCCCGACCGGGTCACCTTCCTCTTCGTCGACTACAAGGGTGGTTCCGCGTTCGCCGACTGTGTCGAGCTGCCCCACTGCGTCGGACTCGTGACAGACCTCAGCCCCCACCTCGTACGCCGCGCGCTCACCAGCCTGCGCGCCGAGCTGCACCACCGCGAGCACCTCTTCAACCGCAAGAAGGTGAAGGACCTGCTCGAGCTCGAGAAGCGGCAGGACCCCGAGACCCCGCCGGCGCTGGTGCTCGTCATCGACGAGTTCGCTGCCCTGGCCGGGGAGGTGCCGGAGTTCGTCGATGGCGTGGTCGACATCGCCCAGCGCGGACGCTCGCTCGGCATCCACCTGATCATGGCGACGCAGCGACCTGCGGGTGTCATCAAGGACAACCTGCGCGCCAACACCAACCTTCGGGTCGCCCTGCGCATGGCCGACGAGAACGACTCCGAGGACGTCGTCGGTGACCCGGTGGCGGCGCGTTTCCCGGCGTCGATCCCCGGACGCGCCATCGCCAAGACCGGTCACGGTGCCCTCACACCGTTCCAGTCGGCGTACGCCGGTGGCTGGACCGGCGACAACGAGGATCCCGCCGAGATCGCGGTGCACGAGCTGAGGTTCGGCGCAGCGCCCGTGTGGGAGTCGGCCGACCTCGAGGAGTCGGACTTCCACGACGAGGACCTCGGCCCCAACGACCAGCGTCGCATCGTCGACAACCTGATCGCCGCCTCTGCGGTCGCGGGCCTCCAGCGACCGCGCAAGCCGTGGCTGGAGGACCTCCCCGAGGTCATCGACCTCGCGACCATCCCCCACGAGGGCGACGCCCGGATCCCGTTTGCGATGGTCGACGTGCCGGAACGCCAGGCGCAGGAGGTCGTGACCTTCGATCCCGACCGTGACGGTTCGATGGTGGTCTTCGGGACCTCGGGCTCGGGCAAGTCCACCCTGCTCCGCACCCTCGCGGTCGCCGCCGGGTCCCGCCCCGAGCTCGGCAGCGTCAACGTCTACTGCCTCGACTTCGCCTCGGGCGGACTGTCGGTGCTGTCGCGGCTGCCGCACGTCGGCTCGATCGTCGACGGTGACGACCACGAGCGCATCCAGCGGCTCCTGCTGACCCTGGACGCCGAGATGGATCGCCGCTCGACCGCGTTCTCGGCCGTCAACGCTGCCGACCTCACGCAGTACCGCCAGCTGGTCGATGCGGCAATGCCGCGGATCCTCCTCCTGGTCGACAACTTCGCCGAGTTCAAGAAGGACTACGAGTACCAGTCGGCCCGTCAGCCGGCGTACCGCGCGTTCCTGCGGATCCTCTCGGAGGGTCGCCAGCTCGGCGTCCACACGGTCCTGACCGCGGACCGTTCGAACGCGATCCCGACGGCGGTGGCCGCCAACATCCAGCGGCGGGTGATCCTGCGACTGGCGGATGCCAACCAGTACCTCATGATCGGTGCGCCGAAGGACATCCTCGACGACACCGCGGCAGCGGGGCGCGCGATCATCGACAAGCACGAGGCGCAGGTCGCGGTCCTCGGTGGCACGGCGAACACGGCCGAACAGGCCCGCGCGCTCGACGAGCTGGCGGCAGGCCTGCGCGCCCGTGGTGTCGAGGACCTGCCGGAGATCGGTGCGCTCCCGACGAAGGCGCCGATCACGGCGTTCCCGGACCAGGTCGGCGGACAGCCCGTGCTGGGTCTCGCGGACGACACCCTCGCGCCGTGCGGGTTCGACCCGGTGGGCAGCTTCGTGATCACGGGCCCGCCGTCCTCGGGCAAGACCAACATGATGAAGGCGATGATCGTCGCCATGGAGCGGTTCGACCCGGACGTGCAGCTCTACCACTTCGGTGGCCGCCGGGCGGAGCTCAAGGACTTCCGGCCCTGGGTCAGGAGCGCGAGCCGCGAGGAGGACGCCAAGGACCTCGCGACGGAGCTCGCGGAGCTGCTGCTGGTGGAAGGCTCCAAGCGGATCATGATCGTGGTCGAGGAAGTGCCGCACCTGGGCGACGGCGCGGCCGAACGCGCCGTGCGCGCGATGTTCAAGGCGTTGCGCGACAGCGACCACCTGCTGATCGGCGATGCGGACGTCAGCCGGGCAACCGCAGGCGTGGGCGTCATGGGCGACTGGAAGCAGAACCGTCAGGGCATCTGCTTCAAGCCTGACACGTACGACGGCGACTCGATCTTCAAGACCTCGTTCGGGAAGATCAAGCGCGGCGACTCGCCGGCTGGTCGCGGGTTCTTCGTGCAGGCCGGGCGCGCGCGGATGGTCCAGACGCCGTACGTCGGCTGACCCCGGGCCCACCGGCCGAAGTTCATGCATCTGGCAAGGAACGGGGAGTTCTCCCCATTGCCTGTCCAGACCAGTTGTGAAAAGTTTCCATCAGGTCCGGGGCTCGGGCCTTGAGACACATCCAGACTGCCGGACCGACAGAGGGTCGCCGGCGCCGAACACGGGGAGCTACCTCATGAGCGTTGAGCTTAACTACGAAGACATCGAAGACGCGGCGCAGAAGCTGGCCGACGGTCGCGGTTCCATCACCGACATCCTCAACGAGCTGAAGTCGCTCGTCGGTGAGCTGACGGAGAGCGGTTTCAAGACCGAGCAGGCCTCGCCGGCGTTCAACGAGAACTACGAGAACCTGACCCAGGAGCTCGACCAGGCGCTCGACGCGATCGACGCGATGTCGGAGTCGCTGATCCAGATCCGCAACGCGTTCGAGGAGACCGACACCGCGGCTGCTGGCTGATCCGCACGCGCGTGGGGCCGGCGACCGATGCGGTTGGCGGCCCCACGTCTGTCGAGTCGACATACCTACCAAGGACGGGGAGCGAGAGATGGCGAAGAACGAGTCGTATTGGTACGACGTCGCCACGGGTGGCGTCGTCCGGTCCGCGAATCGCGACGGCGATGCGTGGCTCGGGCCGTTCGGCACCGCCGACGAGGCAGAGGAGGCGCCGCAGACGTTCATCGCGCACGCGCAGGCGTTCCTCGAGAGCGAGGAGGGCCAGCGCTACCTGCAGATGGCCCGCGATGAAGGCGCGGACATCTGATGGCGATCATGCTGCCGGACTCGCTGATCTGGATCATGGACAAGCTGGGGCTTGACTGGCCGGACATCAACGAGGACGAGCTTCACAAGGCGGCCGACATCCTCCGCACGTTCCGCGACGACTTCGAGGCGCTGATCCAGAAGGCCGACTCCCAGCTGGTCGTCGAGCTCGCGCCGGGCTTCCAGAGCCGTGCCGGTGAGGCGTACATCAGCTCGTGGAACACCCAGCGCTCGCAGAACCTCCAGCAGGTGCTGGACGCCTTCGACCCCATCACCAAGGGCATCGACATCGGCGGGGACGTCGTGTTCGGCCTCAAGATGAAGGTCATCGCGCAGATCGCGCAGGACTGCGTCACGCTCGTCGGCCTCTTTGCGCTCGGTCCGCTGGGCGCCGCCGGTGCCGCGGCCAAGATCGTCGCGACCAAGATCGCCTTCGGCATCATGGTCGACATCGCCGTCGCTGCCGCGATCGATGCCATCGACGACCCGGTCATCCACATGCTCCAGGAGAAGATCCCGGCCCTGGTCCGCATGGTGCTGGACCACCCCATCGTCGAGGACACCGGTGCGGAGCTCAACGCCATCGCCGTCGACCTCGAGGCGCTCGACCAGGCCGACGCCGACATGAACCAGCAGGCCGGTGACGTCGAGGTCCTCGTCACCCAACTCATCAGCGACCTCGTGGCGCTGCACATCACGGAGTGAACCCATGGGCGTAATGGCACTGAAGCACCTGATGAGGGACATCCAGCGGCATGCCGAGTTCTCGGCGCACCACATGAACATCAGCATGCCGGCGCTGTTCAAGAGCCACAGCGTCAAGCACAAGGAGATCAAGGCCGCCATCAAGGGGACCGATGGCATGGGCGCCAAGATGGCGAAGAGGCGTGAGCTCTACGGCGACCTGCTGAAGCAGTACCGCGACGAGGCCGGCAACCTCACCACGGACCTCAAGAAGACGTGGGACTCGCTGGCGCACGCCCGGGGCATCCGGGACGCGATCCGGCACGCGCAGACGGACGACACCAAGCGGGGGAAGGAGCTCGCGACCGACCTGCTGCAGAGCTACGGCAGCAAGTACGCCGCCAGGCTCGGGCTGACGCTCGTCGGCGACCACACCAGCTGGCTCTCGATCGGCGGCGCCGTCTTCAAGAGCGCGAGCTACGAGCTCAGCGCTCTCATGAACGAGTCACTCGCGCCGGAGGCGCGGATGGCGCTCGCCCAGGGCATCGCTGGCGAGATCAACGTCGCCAATGCGTTCGGTGAGCCGATCTCGGGTGGAGACATCCTGAGCTTCCTCGACGCCGTCCAGGAGCGCTGAGCGTGACGGACGGCTACTGGTTCGACGCGACGCCGCTGGCGGGTGAGCCGGAGCAGCCTCGGCGTCCCGCCGCCGAGCAGCTGCGCGGAGAGCTGTCGGGTGCCCGCTCGCTGAAGGGGCGACTGGCCGCGCTGCGAAACGCCGACCTCGGCGATCTCCTCAAGGAGCGGATGGCCCTCCCTCGCGAGCAGATCGAGCTCTTCGCGGAGGCGAACGGGCTCGGCTACCGCGGCTGGCAGCGCAAGAGCACCCACATCCTGCCCTCCGACGACCCGGAGATGTATCGGCCGGGCGTCATCTTCAACAAGTACTCCGGCCAGTGCAACGACATCGTCTCGTGGGCCGGTGCGCCCTACGTCGAGTTCGCCAACATGGACTCCTCCGCGACCGATGCGGCGGATGCGACGGGGTGGGGCTACGTCGGCTTCAGGCACGGGCTCGACCTGCCGGCGTTCATCCTCGACGCGCGCGCCAACGACGCCGAGAAGCCCAACCACGCCGGCCGTGTGGTCACGAGCCTGACCGAGCACAGCAAGATGTCGAGCCCGGCGCTCTCCCTGACCCAGCAGCCGATCGTCGCCGTCCAGGTCGGCGAGCAGGCGGATGCGGCCTTCCAGATGTACGCCGAGGAGTCGCGGGCCGAGGAGGCGACTGCACTCGTGCGCGGCCCGTTCCTCGAGGCTGCGCTGGCGGCCACCGGAGCACTCGACGTCGAGTGCGTGGGCGGGTGGGTCTTCCTCTACGGCTACGGCATCGAGTTCTGCACCAAGGGCGCCGAGCGCTGGGCGTGGATCTTCTCGTTGGCATCCCGGTGGATCGACGCGTTGCAGCCGCTGATCGGAGCGTCAGCCTCCGAGCGGCCGCCGTTCTACACCCCGACGCCCTTCCCGAAGCCGGACTCGGTCACCATCGTCCGGCCCGACGCCTTGTTCAACAATGTGGTCAATGAGCTCTACTGGTGGGGCCTCTGAGCGTGGGGGAGTGTCCATGACGGAGCGAGGACGCCGGGTCGCAGCACTCGTTGCCACCATGACCCTGGGCCTCGCCCTGAGCGCGTGCTCGGGGGCGGGCCTTCCGGCGTCTGTGGTCAAGGGCTCGGCGGTCACGGTCGCCTGGTCCGGATCACTGACGTCCCTCAACGCAGCGAGCCTGACGGGGCGCACCCCGGGCAACCTCGACATCGCGGCCCTGACGCGCAGCCAGTTCGCCACTCTCGTCGACGGGTCAGTCGTGCCCGACCCGGCGTTCGGCACCGTGAGGATCGTCGACCAGAAGCCGTTCCGCGTGCGCTACGACCTGGCTGAGCGCACATGGTCCGACGGCGTCCCTGTCGATGCAGCGGACCTCCTGCTCGCCTGGGCTTCCGGGGCCGACACGAGGGCCGGCTTCCAGGTGCTGCCGGGCGCGCTGGCCGCGAGCGCAGGCGTGCCGTCCGTCGATGAGTTCGCGCGGGCGATCGAGGTCCCCTTCGCCAGCCCGGTCCGCGACTGGCAGACCGCGCTGGAGGTCGCCGTGCCGGCGCACGTGCTCGGTCGTCTCGCCTTCGGCACGGACGACCCGATGGAGGCCAAGCAGGCCGTCCTGGACGCGATCCGGTCCGGCGACGACCGCGACCGTGCGCGGCTGGCCGACGCCTGGAACGAGCGCTTCGCGCTCGAAGAAGGCAAGGCCCCGGGCGCCTCGCTGCTGGTCTCGGATGGTCCCTACCGGGTGGACTCGGTCGCCACCGACAAGTCGGGCCGGCAGCACGTGGAGCTCGTCGCCAACGCGTCGTACGTCGGAGCGGACCTGCCCAAGGTGGAGCGGCTGCGTCTCCTGCAGCTGTCGGAATCCGAGGGCATCGACCGGCTCGGCTCGAAGGTCGACGTCATCCAGACTGCCGCGGTGCCGGCGTACTGGGAGACGTTCCACGCACTCGAGCGGCGCGACTTCAAGGTCGCGACGAGCCACGACGGCACCATGTGGGTGCTGGCTCTGCGCGCGACGGCTCCTGTCTTCGCGCGGCCTGCGGCTCGCGCCGCGTTCCTCCGTGCGGTCCCTCGCGGCAAGCTCGCCGACACCGCGGGGCAGTGGAGCAACGCCTACGAGGCCACCGATGCCTTCACCGTGCCGCCGGGCGGCGACGGCTACCAGGTGGTGACGGAGGACTCCGCGCTCGCGGACAAGCTGACGGGCGGCGACGGTGCCGCGGAGCGCACGGCAGCGGGCGTGCCGGCCGGTGCGCGGGTCTGCGTCGGCTTCGACGCGTCCGACACCTTCGCCGCCGGGGCGGTCGCGCTGCTCCGCTCCGGCATGGCCGAGGCGGGCTGGGCGATCGCCGACTGTGGTCATCGCGGCTTCACCCCGACTTCCGGGACGGGCTGGGACGCCGCCTTGGTCAAGGTGCCGGTGCCCTCCTCGACGCTCGGGATCGGGCTGTTGTGGGGCGGGGCTCCCGCGCTCAACCTGAGTGGCAGCTCCAACCCTGAACGGGACGCACTGATCGCCCAGCTGGGTGAGGCCTCCGACCTCTACAAGGCGCGGGAGCTACGGGGCGCTGTCGAGGCGAGCATCGTGCACGACGCGGTCGGCCTGCCGCTCTTCATGAACCCGGCCCTGACGGTGACCTCGCCCCGGGTGCAGGGCGTCGTGCCTCGTGCGGGTGCTGAGGCGAGCCTGCTCGCCGGTGTCACGGGCTGGTCCGTCGTACCTCCGCGGTGAAGTGTTGCCGGGTCGTGACCCGGCCGCGGCCGGGGAGCGTCGATGTCGGGTCTAGCCTGACCGGCATGAGTGCTGACGCCATCCGGTCCACCCTCCAGCAGCTGATGCCGCAGCTGCGCCGCGACCTCGAGGACCTGGTCCGGATCCAGAGCGTGAGCGCCGACCCGGAGCGTGCCGGCGAGGTCGAGCGGAGCGCTGCGGCGACGGCGGCCCTGTTCGACGCGGAGGGCTTCAGCACCCGCATCGTCCGTGCGTACGACGGCGCTCCGCCGGCCGTGATCGGCGAGAAGGCGGGGCCGGCCGGCGCCCCGACGGTGCTGCTCTACGCCCATCACGACGTGCAGCCGGAGAACGACCACGCGGAGTGGACCAGTGCTCCGTGGGAGCCGACCGAGCGCGCCGATGCGCACGGCGAGGTCCGTCTCTATGCCCGCGGTGCCGCCGACGACAAGGCGGGCATCGTCGCCCACCTGGCCGCCATCCGCGCGCTCGGCGATGCCCTTCCGGTCACCGTCCGGCTCTTCATCGAGGGCGAGGAGGAGGTCGGTTCCGAGACGCTGCCCGCACTTCTCAAGGCGCATGAGGAGGAGCTCGCGGCCGATGTCATCGTGATCGCCGACTCCGCCAACTGGGACATCGGTGTCCCGGCCCTGACCACGAGCCTGCGCGGCCTGGTCCGCGCTGACGTCGAGGTCCGCACCCTCGACCACGCGGTCCACTCGGGGATGTGGGGCGGCGTGGTCCCGGATGCGCTCATCACGTTGAGCCGCCTCATCGCGACGCTGCACGACGACGCCGGCAACGTCGCGATCGAGGGGCTGCACAGCGGTCCTGCGGCCGACGTCGACTACCCCGAGGAGCGGCTGCGGGCCGAGTCCGGCATCGCCGAGGGCGTCGCGTTCATCGGCGAGGGCAGCGCGGTCGAGCGACTCTGGACGAAGCCGAGCCTCAGCATCATCGGCCTCGACGCGCCCAAGGTGGACGGTGCCTCCAACACGCTCGTGCCGGTCGCGCGGGCCAAGGTCAGCCTGCGGGTGGCCCCCGGTGACTCGGCCGGCAACGCGCTCGACTGCCTCACCCGGCACCTCCAGGCGCATGCTCCGTGGGGCGCGCAGGTCGTCGTGACCCCCGTCGACACAGGCGAGGCGACCCAGATCGACGCCACCGGTCCGGCGTACGACGCGGCGCGCGCGGCCTTCACCGAGGCCTGGGAGGGCACCGCGCCGGTGGACATGGGGGTGGGCGGGTCGATCCCGTTCATCGCCGAGTTCCTCGAGTCGTTCCCGCAGGCCAGCGTCCTCGTGACCGGTGTCGAGGACCCGGACACGCGTGCCCACGGCGCCGACGAAGGCCTGCATCTCGCGGAGTTCGCCCGGGTCTGTGTCGCCGAGACGCTGCTGCTCCAGAAGCTGGGCGCGAGCTGACGGTTCGACCCGCGCGAGCGCACAGTTCGTGGGGGAATCTGTCCACGGTTCGGCGTGCAGCGGAGGAGCACCTAGAATTCACCGCGTGTCCCAGAACCGCGCGCGCAAGGGTGGCGACGGCCGGCTGACAGCCGCCCTCGATCCGCAGGACCAGGGTCCCCAGGACCAATGCGGCGTCTTCGGCGTCTGGGCCCCCGGTGAGGACGTCGCCAAGCTGACGTACTACGGCATCTACGCGCTGCAGCACCGCGGCCAGGAGTCCGCCGGCATCGCGGTCAGCAACGGCAAGCAGATTCTCGTCTACAAGGACATGGGCCTGGTCTCGCAGGTCTTCGACGACGCGACGCTCGACTCGCTCAAGGGACACCTCGCGATCGGCCATGCGCGCTACTCGACGACCGGCGCGAGCACCTGGCACAACGCGCAGCCGACGTTCCACCCGACGCCGAACGGCTCGATCGCCCTGGCCCACAACGGCAACCTGACCAACACCGCGGCGCTCGCCGACCGGCTCGGTGAGATCGTCGCGGCCGAGGGTGGCCTGTCGTCGGACCTGCGCGGTCCCGAGGGCGCCACCAACGACACCTCCGTCCTCACCGCCCTGCTGGCGCTCCACCCCGACGGCAGCGTCGAGGACCGCGCGGCCGAGCTGCTGCCCCACGTCAAGGGTGCGTTCTCGCTGGTGTGGATGGACGAGAACACCCTCTACGGTGCCCGCGACCCGCAGGGCATCCGTCCGCTGGTGCTCGGTCGCCTCGAGCGCGGCTGGGTGATCGCCTCCGAGACCGCCGCCCTCGACATCGTGGGTGCGTCGTACGTCCGCGAGGTCGAGCCCGGCGAGATGATCATCGTCGACGCCGACGGCCTGCGCTCCCGCCGCTTCGCCGAGGCCGACCCGAAGGGCTGCCTCTTCGAGTTCGTCTACCTCGCGCGCCCCGACACGATCATCTCCGAGAAGCGTGTCCACAGCGTCCGCGTCGAGATCGGCCGCCGCCTCGCACGTTCCTTCCCCGCCGACGCCGACCTGGTCATCCCGGTGCCGGAGTCCGGCACCCCGAGTGCCATCGGCTACGCCGAGGAGTCCGGCATCCCGTACGGCGTGGGCCTGGTCAAGAACTCCTACGTCGGCCGCACCTTCATCCAGCCCAGCCAGACGATCCGTCAGCTCGGCATCCGGCTCAAGCTGAACCCGCTTCGCGACGTCATCGAGGGCAAGCGCCTGGTCGTCGTCGACGACTCGATCGTGCGTGGCAACACCCAGCGCGCGCTGGTCCGCATGCTCCGTGAGGCAGGCGCCAAGGAGGTCCACGTCCGGATCTCCTCTCCGCCGGTCAAGTGGCCGTGCTTCTACGGCATCGACTTCGCGACCCGTGCCGAGCTGATCGCCAACGGCCTCAACACCGAGGAGATCGCCCAGTCCGTGGGCGCCGACTCGCTCGGCTACATCTCCCTGGAGGACCTCGTCGACGCGACGACCGTCCCGATGGACAAGTTCTGCCGCGCCTGCTTCGACGGCGAGTACCCCGTGCCGCTCGCCGAGGTGCGCGGCAAGGACGTCCTGGAGATCCAGCAGGACCCGTGCTGTGTCGTCGACCCGCTCGACGGCGTCGCCACCACCGCTGCCGCCGGCGGCGCCTCCGACGCGCTCTCGCGCCCCTGACCCGACGTACTGCGAAAAGAGATCCCGTGACTGCCAACCCGACTGGGACGCCGAACGCCTACGCCGAGGCGGGCGTCGACATCGTCGCTGCCGACCTCGCGGTCGAGCTGATGAAGGAGTCGGTGGCCAAGTCGCGTCGCCCTGAGGTCATGGGCGGCCTGGGTGGCTTCGCCGGCCTCTTCGACGCCTCTGCGCTGAAGAAGTACGAGCGTCCGCTGCTGGCGACCTCCACCGACGGCGTCGGCACGAAGGTCGACATCGCGCGGAAGATGGACAAGCACGACACCATCGGCTTCGACCTCGTCGGCATGGTCGTCGACGACCTCGTGGTCTGTGGCGCCGAGCCGCTCTTCATGACCGACTACATCGCCACCGGCAAGGTCGTCCCTGAGCGCATCGCCGCGATCGTCAAGGGCATCGCCGAGGCGTGCACCGAGGCCGGCTGTGCGCTGGTCGGCGGCGAGACCGCGGAGCACCCCGGCCTCCTGGCCCCCGACGAGTACGACGTGGCCGGCGCGACGACCGGCGTCGTCGACGCCCACCGCCTGCTCGGTGCGGACAAGGTCGAGGCCGGTGACATCGTCATCGCGATGAAGGCCTCGGGCCTGCACTCCAACGGCTACTCGCTGGCGCGCCACGTATTCTTCACCAAGCTCGGCTGGGAGCTCGACCGCCAGGTCGACGAGCTCGGCTCGACCCTGGGCGAGGAGCTCCTCATCC
>UEXP01000104.1_pt1 | contig 22936 bp, 20 predicted proteins | sample 4301171 | NCBI WGS metagenome assembly UEXP01 (sample SAMEA4773182, study PRJEB27434) | metagenome | biome: 2259; feature: agricultural soil; material: soil | place: USA | collected 2014-09 | depth 0.25 m
ACTGGACCGTGTCGAACCTGTGGACCATGGGCCAGCAGTTCTACGTGATCCGTCGCAACCCGGGCCCCGGCACGCCCGCTGCGGAGGCCAAGGCCAAGCGTGACGCCCACAAGGCTGCTCGCCACGGCGGTTCGGCCGCAGCCACGGCGGTCGTCGAGGAGCAGGCGCCGCAGGCGCCGAGCCCGACCCGTCAGCAGCCCAAGAAGCAGTCGCGCGAGCAGCGCAAGAAGAGCGGTCCGCAGGGAGAGCAGAAGTGAACGACGAGATGACCCCGGAGACCATCGTGACTGGCACGTCCGCAGTTGAGACCACCTCGGCCCGTCCTTCGCGCGTCGAGCGCCTCGAGAAGGAGGGCGACATCGCCGCCGACTACCTCGAGGAGCTCCTCGACATCGCCGATCTCGACGGCGACCTGGACATGGATGTCGAGGGTGACCGTGCTGCCGTGTCGATCGTCGGTGCTGACCTGAACCACCTGGTGGGTGGCAAGGGCGAGGTCCTGGACGCGCTGCAGGAGCTCACCCGCCTCGCGGTCTACCGCGAGACCGGCGAGCGCTCGCGACTGATGCTCGATGTCGGTGGCTACCGCGCTCGGCAGCGTGAGGAGCTCGTCAAGGTTGCTGCCGACGCCGTGGCGGAGGCCAAGGAGTCGGGGGCGCCGGTCTCACTGAAGCCGATGTCGCCGTTCGAGCGCAAGGTCGTGCACGACGCCGTCGCGGCTGCTGGCCTCAACTCGGAGTCCGAGGGCGTCGAGCCCCGTCGTTTCGTCGTCGTCCTGCCCGCCTGAAAGGCACCTTCTCGTGAACGACGTTTCACGTGAAACACCCCTCGCGCTCCCGGAGGCTCCGGCCTCCGCGCGGGGGGTGTTTTCATCTGACCGCCTCCCGCTGATCACCCGATATGCCGAGTCACTCGCGACCGTTGGTGTCGAGAGGGGCCTGATCGGCCCTCGCGAAGTGCCCCGTCTCTGGGACCGCCACGTGCTCAACTGCGGCGCGCTTGGGCACCTGATGGCCGAGGGAAGCACTGTGGCCGACATCGGCAGCGGTGCCGGCCTTCCTGGTCTGGTCCTGGCCATCAGCCGACCCGACCTGTCACTGACGCTCATCGAGCCACTCCTGCGTCGTGCGACCTACCTGCAGGAGGTGGTCGACACGCTGGAACTGCCGAATGTGGCGGTGGTCCGCGGTCGCGCCGACGTGCTGCACGGCAAGCAGACCTTCGATCTTGTCACCTCGCGGGCGGTTGCCCCCCTCGAGCGCCTGCTGGGTTGGTCGATGCCGCTGGTGGGAGCGCACGGTGCTTTGCTCGCCCTCAAGGGCAGCGCGATCGTGACCGAGATCGAGGAGGCGCGGGGGACACTGACGCGCTTCCGGTGCGCAGAGCCCGAGGTCCTGCCGGTGGGCGAGGGGCTGATCCCTGATCCCACGCTGGCGGTCCGGGTTACGTGGGCCGACCCGTCACGGCCGGGCAATGCGGTCCGGGTCGAGTCAGCCTCTGGTCCTCGCAAGGCCAACGGAGCGGCGCAGCGCCGAAGCCGCCGCCGCTGAATTCTCGGTCCAGTGGACCGGCGGCTCCAGGCGGCCCGGGTCGTGGTGCCCAGACGCGGCCTGCGTGTGGGCCGGCCGTGGTGCGGTCCCGCGGGGATCGCGTCAGGCAGTCCCACCGGCACGACCGCCGTAGGCGCGGTCAGAGTGAGCGAACACATTGCGTCGTGCGGCACCACAGGGGCACCGTTGCTCAACGCCACCCATCACGCGTGATGGGTGGCGTTGGCGTTTCACGTGTAACCTCGCGACGCGCGGTTCCGGGATCAAACGGTTGGGTGATTGGCACAGCCCCGCAACTGGCCGGGCGGCTCTTCACTTCGCGAGTCCGGTCGCGTCCTGTTTCACGTGAAACAACGGCGACCAGGTGAAAGTCGTGCCGGTTTTCATGCACAGCCGTGATGGGTTCTCGATCACGCGTCCACGGGGGCCTTGCGGCTGGTACTGCCCGTCGTCGGACGGGTAGTTTTGGACCTCGCGCTCGCCTCGATGAGGCCAACGCGAAGCTGCTCTACTCCCGCACACAGATTCCACCTACACGTTGTCAGCCGAGTTATCCACCGGCAGGTTGAGCGTGCTGAGCGGAGAATCCACAGGCGGGGGCCATTCATCCACAGGAAGAGGACCTCGTGGTTTCACGTGAAACGGCCCAGGGATTCGTGGTCAGGACTGCCGCCGAGCTGGCTGACGCCGGCAACGGCTTCGCAGACGAGACCACTCCGCTGGCGCGGGCGGCGGAGCACACGGTGCTGGCTCGCCAAGGCGCGATGGACCGTCCGGCGATGACCCGTCCGAGCAAGACGCGCGTCATGGTGGTCGCCAACCAGAAGGGCGGCGTCGGCAAGACGACGTCCACGGTGAACCTTGCCGCTGCGCTCGCACAGCTCGGGCAGCGGGTCCTGGTGATCGACCTGGACCCGCAGGGCAATGCCTCCACTGCCCTCAATGTCGAGCACCGACGCGGTGTCCCGTCGACGTACGACCTGCTGGTGAACGAGGACAAGCTGGCTGACGTCATGCAGCCGTGTGCTGACCAGCACGGCCTGTGGGTCGTCCCGGCCACGATCGACCTCGCGGGCGCCGAGATCGAGCTGGTCTCCGTGGTGGCACGTGAGAGCCGTCTTCAGAAGGCGATCAATGCCCACGAGTGGGTGGGCACCGCAGCCGAGGCTGGCGACGAGCGCTTCGACTACGTCTTCATCGACTGCCCGCCGTCGCTTGGACTGCTGACTCTCAACGCCCTTGTCGCGGGTGAGGAGATGGTCATTCCGATCCAGGCGGAGTACTACGCACTCGAGGGTCTCGGCATGCTGCTCGAGACTGTCGAGATGGTGAAGAAGCACCTCAACCAGCGCCTCGACGTGTCGACGATCCTGCTCACCATGTACGACGCGCGCACCCGGCTGGCGTCGAACGTCGCGGAGGAGGTGCGCGGGCACTTCGGTGACACGGTCCTCAAGACCTACATCCCGCGGTCGGTCCGGGTGTCGGAGGCCCCGTCGTACAGCCAGACGGTGATGACCTACGATCCGGGCTCGCCGGGCGCGCTCTCCTACCTCGAAGCGGCGCGCGAGATGGCGAAGAAGGGAGCTCAGCGATGAGTGGACAGCAGCGACGCGGCCTCGGCCGTGGCCTGGGTGCGTTGATCCCCACTGCCCCCCTCGAGGACGCTCCGGCGGCGGGCGGAGCGACCGAGGGCTCCGTGACGCCCTCGGCGCCCGTTGCAGCGCCGATGGGCGCCCCGGTGACCAATGGCTCCGGTGTGTCCTCGGTGGGCGGTTCTGGAGCTTCTGAGGCCAGCGTCGCGACCGGTCCGTCCAGCGCGTCGGCAGGCGTGGCCGGAGGGACGATCGAGAGCGGTGCGTACTTCGCCGAACTCCCGATCAAGCAGATCGTCCCCAACGCGCGCAACCCGCGCACCGTCTTCGAGGAGGAGGCGCTCGCCGAGCTCGTCCACTCGATCAAGGAGGTCGGGCTCCTCCAGCCGATCGTCGTCCGGAAGACCGGCACGGATGCCTATGAGCTGATCATGGGCGAGCGGCGCTGGCGTGCGTCGCAGGAGGCAGGGCTCGAGCTGATCCCTGCGATCGTCCGCCAGACCGAGGACGACGACATGCTCCGGGACGCGCTCCTGGAGAACCTGCACCGCTCACAGCTCAACCCGCTCGAGGAGGCGGCGGCCTACCGCCAGCTCCTCGACGACTTCGGTTGCACGCACGACGAGCTGGCGGGCCGGATCGGGCGGTCGCGTCCGCAGATCTCCAACACGCTCCGACTGCTGAAGCTTTCGCCGGCGGTCCAGCGCCGCGTCGCCGCCGGCGTGCTGTCCGCTGGACACGCCCGCTCCCTGCTCGCCGTCGAAGACCCGGAGATCCAGGACCGCCTCGCGCAGCGAGTCGTGGCCGAGGGCATCAGCGTCCGGGGTCTCGAGGAGATCGTGGCGGTCGGCGAGCACGGTGGTCGAGGACCGCAGAAGACGCCGCGGGCCAAGCCCCACGCGCCGGGGCTGGCCGAGATCTCCGACCGTCTCAGCGATCGGTTCGAGACCCGGGTGAAGGTGGAGCTCGGCCGGGCGAAGGGCCGCATCACTGTCGAGTTCGCGACGCTCGAGGACCTGCGCCGGATCACCGACATCATGGATCCGCGCAACCGCCATGACCGCGTGATCTGATCGATGTAGCAACAAGACGATAAGTCGACAAAGCGACTCTAGGCGCCTGGTTTCCCGTGAAACATCGGGAAGCCAGGCGCTTCGTCCTTCTGTGGGCTCCCGAGCAGGGAGTCGCCGCGGAAGTGCACCGGGGCCGCTCGGAGTCCAGCCCTACGTCGGACGCGGTGAGGCTGACCTCCGGGGCGCACAAAATCGGTGGAGCGCGGATGGAGGCCGTGACACGGTGGAGGCATGACGACCGATCCGCAGCTGACAGCGGAGACCACGATCCGGCGCGTCCGTCCTGAGGAGTGGGGCCGTGTCCGCGCCCTCAGGCTCGACGCGTTGCGGGACCCGGTGGCGCATCTCGCCTTCGTGGAGACGCTCGCCGAGGCGGAGGCGCGACCTGAGGAGTTCTGGCAGGAGCGGGCCGAGCGGGCGTCCCACGGAGGAGCGGCGGCCCAGTTCGTGGCAGAGGACGCTGCCGGCGACCTTCTCGGCTCGACGACGGTCCTGATCACCGAGCCCGGTGCGGAGGACGTTCTGGGCGACACGACCGACGCACGCCGTGCCCTCGTCGTCGGCGTCTTCGTCCGGGCTGCAGGTCGGGGGAGCGGTCTCGTGGATCGGCTCCTCGACGCCGCGGCCGTCTGGGTCGAGGAGCTGGGCGTCGACAGCGTGACGTTGCTCGTCCACCCGGAGAACCACCGCGCGCGTGCGGCGTACCTCCGGTGTGGATACGTCGACACCGGGGCGCCGCGCGAGCTTCAGGGCGTGCCGCACGTCGAGATGCGGCGAGAGATTCAGGCGGGCGCCACGGGGCGGTTCTCGTAGAAGGTCTGCAGCACTACGGTGGTCCGGGTGCTGACCGCCGCCGCTGCGCGGATGTCGCGGATCAAGGACTCCAGGTGCCGCGGTGACGTCACGCGCACGAAGAGGATGTAGCTCGCATCGCCGGCGATCGAGTGGCAGGCCTCGATCTCGGTGAGGTGCTCCAGGAGCTCGGGCGCGTTGTCGGGCTGCCCAGGGTCGAGAGGCGTGATCTCGACGAACGCCGACAGCGGCCGGCCGAGGGCCGCCGGGTCGACGAGTGCGCGGTAGCCCGTGATCACGCCCCGCGCCTCGAGCCGCCGCAGGCGGGACTGGACGGCCGAGACCGACAGGCCCACGGTGGCCGAGAGGTCGGCAAGCGTCGTCCGGGCATCGGCCGACATGGCGCGCACGATGCCCTCGTCGATCGCGTCGTCGAGAACGGGCGTCGCTGCGTCGGGCTGGCTCATGACGCCACGCTAGCAGCGCCCGCAGGTCACGAACAGGAGAAGTTCCGGCCGTCAGTGCTTGCAGCAGGAAAACTTTCCCCTAGGCTGAAAGTGACCCGCACCACGTGTGCACGATCGGAGGTTCGCCCCCATGCCCGTCCACCAAGTCTCCACCACCCCGGCCGTCATCGGAGAGCCCGAGGTCGTCGAGGACGCGCGAGCGGCTGCCGCGCAGGTGGAGACCAGCGGGGCATGGCGAGACCTCAAGGCAGCCACGACGGCGCTCCAGCACCTGCAGGTCCAGGACGGTTCCGTGCCGGATGCGGGTGCACACCGTGCAGCCCGGGACCACGTGGAGACGATCGTCCGGGCAGTCGGGCGACTCCGCCCGCTCTTCCCGCACGACGACTCCTACCTCTCCGCCCTCGCAGTCGACTTCAGCCGGTGGGCCGACGGGGACTTCGGCGTCCCGGACTTCCTCGACTCGCTCCAGGCCTTCCAGCCGCAGCAGCACCGGGTCGATGGCTTGCGACATCTGGTCGTGTTTCCGATGTACACCCAGAACGGCTCCAGCAGCCGCCTGGTCGAGGCGCTGCTCGTCGAGGTGATCTGGCCGGAGTTCGTCGCCGCGCTGGAGGCGGGGGACTACGGCAACCGCCTCTTCCTTCCGCTGCGCCTGGTCGACTTCACCAGCGGGTACGACACCAACAGTGCCGTGCTCTTCCCGGAGACCGTGGCGGTGCGCGAGACGCCGACCTTCACGTGGGGCGGCATCTTCCAGGATCGCGAAGCTGCGCGGTTCCGGCGCGTGGTCGACGCCGCGGCCGCGATCACGGACCTCGACCTCCCGGAGGCTGCGCAGCGGATGCTCGCCGACCAGCAGCTGACCGAGAAGGCGTTCGTGGTCTGGGACCTGATCCACGACCGCACGCACATGCGAGGCGACCTGCCGTTCGACCCGTTCATGATCAAGCAGCGAATGCCGTACTTCCTGTACTCCCTCGAGGAGCTGCGGTGCGACCTGACCGCGTTCCGCGAGTGCGTGCGGCTGCAGGAGCGCCTCTCCGTCCTCGACAGCCTGGACGCGGAGCAGCAGGAGACGCTCGACCACGCGCTGCTGGTGCAGTACGCCGTCCTCTTCGACCGCATCTTCCGGTTCGCGATCACCGGCTCGCGCGTGCGCAACTACGACGGACTCGGGGGCCAGCTGCTCTTCGCGTGGCTGCACCAGCGCGGTGTGCTCCACTGGACGGACACCTCCCTGACCTTCGACTGGGAGGGACTGCCCCGTGCGGTCATTGCGCTGGGGGAGCGGATCGACACCCTCTACTGGCGCTCGATCGACCGACCGAAGACGGCACACTGGCTCGCGGCGTACGAGCTGATCCGCAGCACGCTGACGCCGCACCCCGCATCGATCTGGGCGCGTGGCCTTCCGCAGGAGGTGCTCGCCGGTCCGCCGAAGGGCTTCACCGACGCGGTGCTGGACGACGAGTTCCCGCTGTCGATGTTCTACGAGTCGCTCGACAAGAAGATGCGCGCGGTGATCGAGTCCACCGCCGGCATCGTCGGCACGGACGACAGGACGGTCGGGGCATGAATCAGCTCCACGACCCCGACGTGCGGGGCTTCGCGTCGGACAACTACTCCGGCATCCACCCGGAGGTCCTCGCGGCCATCGTGGCAGCGAACGGCGGGCACCAGCCGGCGTACGGTGAGGATGCGTGGACGGCGCGTCTGCAGGAGGTCGTGGCCAGCCAGTTCGGCGACGGCGCGCAGGCCTGGCCGGTCTTCAACGGCACGGGTGCCAACGTGGTGGGCCTCCAGGCGATGCTGCCTCGATGGGGTGCTGTGGTGTGCGCGGCAAGCGCACACATCCACACCGACGAAGGTGGTGCGCCGGAGCGCGTGGCGGGCCTCAAGCTGCTGCCGGTCGTGACGCCGGACGGCAAGCTGACCCCGGAGCTGCTCGATCGCGAGGCCTGGGGGTGGGGCGACGAGCACCGCGCCCAGCCACTGGTCGTCTCGCTCACCCAGTCCACCGAGCTCGGCACCGTCTACCGTCCCGACGAGGTCCGCGCGCTCGCCGACCACGCGCACGGCCTCGGCATGAAGGTCCACATGGACGGGGCACGGATCGCAAACGCCGCCGCGGCACTCGGCGTGCCGCTCCGCGCCCTCACCCGCGACGTCGGCGTGGACGTGCTCAGCCTCGGCGGGACCAAGAACGGCGCGATGCTCGGGGAAGCCGTCGTGGTGCTCGATCCGGACACGGCCGAGGGTCTGCCCTACCTGCGGAAGTTCGACATGCAGCTCGCCTCGAAGATGCGGTTCGTCTCCGCTCAGCTGATCGCGCTCCTGGACGGCGACCTGTGGCTGCGCAACGCCAGCCACGCCAACGCCATGGCACATCGCCTGCGCGCGGGCGTCGAGGCGGGTCTGGCCGCGGGGGAGATCCGCGGTGTCGGGCTCAGTCGGGCCACCGAGGCCAATGGCGTGTTCGCGACGCTTCCCGAGGGCGTCGCCGACCGCGTGCGTGCGGCGGGCTTCCGCTTCTACGACTGGGACGTCACGACCCGCGAGGTGCGCTGGATGTGCAGCTTCGACACCACCGAGGACGACGTCGACGCCCTCGTCGCGACCCTCGCACGCGAGACCGCGGGCTGAGCCCGCCTCAGGAAGGACAGCACCATGATCCACAACGTCATCGACGGGAAGCTCATCCCCGCGGCGGACGGCCGCACCACTGCGGTCATCGATCCGCGCACCGGCGCTGCCTACGACACGGCTGCCCTCTCGGGTCCGGCCGACGTCGACGCGGCGTACGACGCAGCGAAGCGCGCGTTCGCCACCTGGCGCCGCACCACACCGGCGGAGCGGCAGAAGCTGCTGCTCGCGCTGGCCGCCGCGCTCGAGGCGCGGGCAGAGGATCTGCTGGCTGCGGAGGTGCGCGACACCGGCAAGCCCGTCGAGCTCACCCGCGACGAGGAGATCACCGTCGGCATCGACCAGCTGCGCTACTTCGCCGGGATGGCGCGCTCGCTCGAGGGCGCCGCCGCGGGGGAGTACCTGGCAGGGCACACCTCCTACGTACGCCGTGAGCCGGTCGGTGTGGTCGGCCAGGTGGCGCCGTGGAACTACCCCTTCATGATGGCCATCTGGAAGATCGCGCCCGCGCTCGCCGCTGGCAACACGGTCGTGCTGAAGCCGTCCGACACCACGCCCGCCTCCGCGTCGCTGGTCGGCGAGATCGCCGCCGGCATCCTGCCGCCCGGCGTGCTCAACGTCGTGTGCGGCGACCGCGACACCGGCCGCCTCGTCGTGGGTCATCCGGTCGCCGCGCAGGTCTCGATCACCGGCTCGACCGGCGCCGGGAAGCAGGTCGCTGCCTCGGCGGCGGCCGACGTGAAGCGCGTCCACCTCGAGCTCGGCGGCAAGGCACCTGCGCTCGTGTTCGCCGACGCCGACCTTGCCGCGACCGTCGAGGGCGTCGTCGTCGGCGCCTTCTTCAACGCCGGCCAGGACTGCACCGCGGTGACCCGGATCCTGGCGCACAGCTCGATCGCCGATGCCCTCGAGGCGAAGCTGGTCGAAGCGATCGCGGAGGTGTCCACGGGGCCCGAGGCAGGCGACGAGTTCTACGGACCGCTCAACAACGCCGACCAGCTCGCGCGTGTCACCGCAGCGATCGAGGGTCTGCCCGCCCATGCCCGTCTCGTCACGGGTGGGTCCCGGGTCGGCGAGACCGGCTACTTCTTCGCACCCACGCTGGTTGCCGACGTACGTCAGGACGACGCGATCGTGCAGACCGAGACCTTCGGTCCCGTGGTCACGTTGCAGACCTTCGAGACCGAGGACGAGGCGATCGCGCTCGCCAACGACGTCGACTTCGGGCTGGCCTCGAGCGTGTGGACCCGGGACCACGGCACCGCCCACCGGTGCTCGATCGCGCTCGACTTCGGTTGTGTCTGGGTCAACACCCACATCCCGTTGGTCGCGGAGATGCCGCACGGCGGCTTCAAGCAGAGCGGCTACGGCAAGGACCTGTCGCACTACGGACTCGAGGACTACACCCGCATCAAGCACGTGATGCACGCACACGGAGGAGCACCGGCATGACCAGCGTCGTTCACGAGGTCCGCACGGGCGGGCCGACGCTCCCCCAGGAACGCCGCCTGGTCACCGCGATCCCGGGCCCCCGCTCCCTGGAGCTGCAAGCCCGCAAGGTCGCCGCCGTACCGGCCGGCGTCGGCACGACGCTGCCGGTCTACATCACCGCGGCGGGTGGAGGTGTCCTGGTCGACGTCGACGGCAACTCGTTGATCGACCTCGGCTCCGGCATCGCGGTCACGACGGTCGGCAACGCCGCGCCCCGGGTCGTCGACGCGGTGCAGGAGCAGGTCGCGGCGTTCACCCACACCTGCTTCATGGTCACGCCGTACGCCGGTTACGTCGAGGTCGCCGAGGCGCTCAACCGCCTGACGCCCGGTGACCACGAGAAGCGGACGGTGCTCTTCAACTCGGGCGCCGAGGCGGTCGAGAACGCCGTCAAGATCGCCCGTCGCGCCACCGGGCGCACCGCGGTCGTCGTCTTCGACCACGCCTACCACGGGCGCACGAACCTCACGATGGCGATGACGGCGAAGTCGATGCCCTACAAGAGCGGCTTCGGTCCGTTTGCCTCCGAGGTCTACCGTGCCTCGCTCTCCTACCCGTTCCGTGACGGCGGGCTGGACGGCGCGGTGGCTGCGGCGCGCGCGATCGACCAGATCGAGAAGCAGGTCGGCGCGGACAACCTCGCTGCGATCGTGATCGAGCCGATCCAGGGCGAGGGCGGCTTCATCGTCCCCGCAGCCGGGTTCCTGCCTGCATTGGCTGACTGGTGCCGCGCGCACGGCGTCGTCTTCGTCGCCGACGAGGTGCAGACCGGCTTCGCACGCACGGGCGCGATGTTCGCCGTCGAGCACGACGGGGTGATCCCGGACCTGATCGTCACCGCCAAGGGCATCGCCGGCGGCCTGCCGCTCTCGGCGGTCACCGGCCGCTCCGAGATGATGGACGCGACGCACGTCGGTGGCCTCGGCGGGACGTACGGCGGCAACCCGCTCGCCTGCGCGGCAGCGCTGGCCGTCCTCGAGACCATCGAGGCGGAGGGGCTCGTGGCCCGCGCGGCGGCGATCGGCGAGCGGATGCTGGGTCGGCTGCGCGCGCTGCAGGAGCGCGACCCCCGGATCGGCGACGTGCGTGGGCGGGGCGCCATGCTCGCGGTCGAGCTGGTCAAGGAGGGGACCACCGAGCCCGACGCCGACCTGACCAGACGGATTGCGGCTGCCGCTCATCAGCGTGGCGTCGTCGTCCTGACCTGCGGAACCTGGGGCAACGTGCTCCGCTTCCTGCCCCCGCTCGCGATCAGCGACGCGCTCCTGGACGAGGCATGCGACGTGCTGGAGGAGGTCTCCGGGTCGACTCGGTGATGGTTGCACGTGAAACGTCGACGGCCGCCCACCCTCACGGGTGAGCGGCCGCCGACGTACTGACTCGGGATCAGGCCGACTTCGTGTCGCCGTCCGCCTTCGCAGCCGCCTTGGCGGCCTTGCGCGCGGCGCGCTTGGCCTTCTCCTCGACGTCGAGACGCTCGGCCTCCTCGAGGGAGGGCGCGGATCCGCCGTGCGTCGCCGGGATCCACCAGGCGCCGGCCTCCTTCTGGTCGGCGGGGTACGCCGCGATGCACTCGTCGAGCAGCGCCGACATCCGGCGGTGCAGCTCGGCCGTCTCGGCGGCGACGTCCTCGCCCGCGGGGAAGAACGGCTCCCCGACCCGGATCACGACCGCCTTGCCGCGGCCGAGGTCGCGCGCGTGGTCCTTGGTCTGGACGCGGTGGAAGCCGAAGTGGATCACCGGGATGATCGGGACGCCTGCGGCGGCGGCCATCCGGACGGCGCCGGACTTGATCTCCTTGATCAGGAAGCTGCGGGAGATGGTGGCCTCGGGGTAGACGCCCACGACTTCGCCGCTCTTCAGCGCGTCGACGGCGACCTGAAAGGCCTCCGCGCCGTTCGAGCGGTCGACCGCGAGGTGGTGGAAGGACCGCATCAGGGGTCCGCCGACCTTGTGGTCGAAGACTTCCTTCTTCGCCATGAAGCGCGTGTAGCGCTTGTTGCGCTCGCCCGGGTAGCCGCTGGCGATGAAGTCGAGGTAGGAGTTGTGGTTGCACGCGATCACCGCACCACCGGAAGCCGGCACGTGCTCCGTGCCCTGCATGTCGATCTTGAAGCCGCCGACGCGGAACCACGTCTTCGCCATGCGGATGATGATCGGGTAGGTGATGTCCATGCGGTGGGCTCTCCTCGGGTACGCCGCGGCGGTCGCGCGCTGTCGGGGACAGGATGCCCCACTCAGCCATGCTGCCAGCCGGTGTCCAACAACTTCCTGACGGCGACAGGTGAATCTGCCCGCCAGTGTTGACCGGAGCGAACAAAAACTCCGGAAGCGCGGTCAGCGACGGGCGACAGCGGCGACCACGTCGCCGATCACGCCGCCCAGATCGAGCCCTGCCGCGTGGACCGACACCGGCACGATCGAGGTCTCGGTGAACCCGGGGGCCACATTGACCTCGAGGAACCAGACCCGGCCCTCGGCGTCGACGATCAGGTCCGAGCGCGACAGGTCGCGCAGGTCGAAGGCCGCGTGCACCGCGAGGGCGACACGCTGGCACTCGGCGGTGACCTCGTCCGGGACCGATGCAGGAGTGACGAAGGTGGTCGACCCTGCGGTGTAGCGCGCGGTGTAGTCGTAGATGTCACCGTCCGGGCGGATCTCGACGACCGGCAACGCCTCGGGGCCGTCGCCGGTGTCGACGACCGGGACCGCGACCTCGACGCCCTCGATGAACTCCTCGAGCAGCGCGACTGTGCCGTAGGCGTAGGCGCTCACCATCGCGGCCGGCAGCTCCTCAGCGGTGCGGACCACGGAGCAGCCCAGCGCCGAGCCCGAGCGGGCGGGCTTGACCATGAGCGGCAGGCTGAGGCGCTCGACCAGGAGCTCCATCACGGCGCTCGCGCCCAGCTCGCGGAAGGTCTCGGCGGGCAGGCACACCGAGGCGGGCGTGCGGATGCCGGCGCGGGCGGCGACCGACTTGGCGACCGGCTTGTCGAAGCTGAGTCGGCAGGCCTCGGGGGAAGCCCCGACGTACGGCACCCCGAGCAGGTCGAGGACCTCGCGGATCGCGCCGTCCTCGCCGGTCTCGCCGTGGAGCATCGGGACCACGCACGCCGGCTTCTCGGTGAGCAGGGCCGGGAGCAGGGCGGAGTCGACGTCGCGCTCCTCGACCTCGAGGCCGACCGAACGCAGCGCCTCCGCCACCCGGCGACCGGAGCGCAGCGACACGTCCCGCTCGTGCGACAGGCCGCCAGCGAGCACGACGATCCGGCCGGACAGTGCGGGCTTCGAGGTCACGGGTGTCTCCAGTCGTCGGGAAGGTCAGGAAATCTCGGCGGCGGGCGCGTCGTAGTCGGAGGCACGGACGACCGGGATCAGTCCGGTCGCGCCGAACGTCTCGCGCAGCTCCATCTCCGCCTCGAGGACGCCGGCCAGCCGGCGTACGCCCTCGCGGATGCGCTCCGGAGTCGGATAGCAGAAGGAGAGCCGCATCGACGAGGAGCCGAAGCCGTCGGCGAAGAACGCCGTGCCGGGCACGTAGGCGACCCGCGCCGTGACCGCTCGCGGGAGCATCGCCTTCGCGTCGATCCCCGGCGGCAGCGTGAGCCAGACGTAGAAGCCGCCGGTCGGGACGTTCCACCGGACTGCCGCCGGCATCAGGTCCTCGAGCGCGCTGATCATCGCGTCGCGGCGCTCCTTGTACATCGTCCGGAACGACTCGACCTGGCCGAGCCAGTCGTGGTTGTCGAGGTACGACGAGATCGCCATCTGGCTGAAGGCGGACGGGCAGAGCGTCGCGGACTCCTGTGCCAGCACGAGCTTCTCGCGCACGGCGTGCGGCGCCAGTGCCCAGCCGACGCGGAAGCCGGGGGCGAAGGTCTTCGAGAACGAGCCCAGGTAGATGACACCTTCGGGCTCGTCGGCGCGGAGCGCGCGGTGCAGCTTGCCGTCGAAGCCGAGCAGGCCGTAGGGGTTGTCCTCGAGGATCAGGATGTCGGCCTCGCGGCAGATCCGGAGGATCTCCGGGCGGCGCTCGTCGGAGAGCGAGATGCCGGCGGGGTTGTGATAGTTCGGGATCGTGTAGAGGAACTTGATCGTCTTGCCGGCCGCCTTGGTCGCCACGATTGCCGCCTCGAGCGCCGACGGGATCAGGCCGTCTGCGTCCATCTCGACGTGCACGACGTCGGCTTCGTAGGCACGGAAGACACCCAGGGCGCCGAGGTAGCTGGGGGCCTCGCAGAGCACCACGTCGCCGGGGTCGCAGAAGATCCGCGTCACGAGGTCGACGGCCTGCTGCGAGCCAACGGTCACCACGACGTCGTCGGGATGCGCCTCGATGCCCTCGAGCCGCATCACCTCGCAGATCTGCTCGCGCAGCTCGGGCGTGCCCTGACCGGAGCCGTACTGCATGGCGGTCGGGCCGTCGTGCGCGATCAGGTCGGCGATGCCCTTGGAGACGACGTCGAGCGGGAGGTCGTTGATGTTGGGCATGCCTCCCGCGAGGCTGACCACCTCGGGACGGCTGGCCACGGAGAAGAGCGCACGGACCTCGGAGGCCTTCATGCCCTCGGTGCGCGCGGCGTACCTGTCGACGTACTGGTCGAGCCGCGTGCTGCCTCGGGAGATCTCGCTCATGATGGTGGTGAGTCTAGGAGGTGGCGTCCATGGGTTTGTCGCGTCGTCCGGTGCGGCTGACCGTCGACCACGTGGTCGCGCTGCCCTCGCCTGCCCGCGAGTGCCTCTTCTGGGAGCTCGACGCCGTACGCCGCGACCGGCTCTCCCACGACGAGGCGGTCGACCAGAAGCGCGACTGGGTCTCCGAGGTGCTGCGTGAGTGGGGCGCCTGCGGGCACGTCCTGCTCGACGAGGGCGTGCCGGTGGCGCACGCACTGTATGCACCGGCTGCGTTCGTCGGGGGCAGCGGCGCGATGCCCACCGCGCCGGTGACCCCCGATGCCATCCAGTTGCTCACGGTGCGGGTCGACCCTGCCCATCGGGGCGGTGGGCTGGCGCGGCTGCTGGTCCGGGCGGCGGCACGCGACCTGGTCGACCGCGGCTTCGTGGCCATGGAGGCCTTCGGTTCCTCCTCCCCCCGGGTGGGCCGGGGTCGCGGTGGCTGGGTGAGCCACGACGGTCACGTCGACGTGCTGCCCACCGGCTTCCTGGAGGCGGTGGGCTTCCGCACGCAGCGCGCGCACCCGACGTACCCGCGGATGCGGATGGACCTGCGCACGACCGTGCGGTGGAAGGACGAGGTCGAGCATGCGGTCGGCGCACTCCTCGGGGCCGTGCGGCCCGGGCGGCACCCGAAGCCCGTGCCTCCGGCCGTGCGTGGCGGCCACTGACGCCAGGTCATCCGCACCAACGAACACAACTGCTGCACGAAGCCCTGCGTGCGGTGTTCATGGGCGTGCCGTGAGCGCCGTTGCGCGGGAGTTGTGTTCGTTCGTGCGCCGGGCTTCGGGGGACGAGCGATCAGCCCTGGCGGCGTACCTCGAGGAACTCCGCGATCCGCTCGATGGCCTCCGAGAGCACGCGCTCCTCGGGGAGGGTGACGATCCGCAGGTGGTCGGGCTTCGGCCAGTTGAAGCCGGTGCCGTGGGTCACCAGGATCTTCTTCGCGCGCAGCAGGTCGATGACGAACTGCTGGTCGTCCTCGATCGGGTAGACCTCGGGGTCGAGCCGGGGGAAGCAGTAGAGCGCGCCCTTCGGCGTCACGTTGGAGACGCCCGGGATCTCGTTGAGCAGGCGATCGGCGAGCATCGACTGCTCGTAGAAGCGGCCACCGGGCACTATCAGCTCGTTGATCGACTGATAGCCGCCGAGGGCTGCCTGGATCGCGTGCTGGGCCGGCACGTTGGAGCACATGCGCATGTTGGCGATCAGGGTCAGGCCCTCGAGGAAGTCGACGGCGATCTCCTTCGGACCCGAGACCATCACCCAGCCGGCGCGGTAGCCGCAGACGCGGTAGGCCTTCGAGAGCCCGGAGAAGGTCAGGCAGAGCACGTCGTCGCCGGCGTACGTCGCGGCGTGGTGGTGCACGGCGCCGTCAAAGAGGATCTTCTCGTAGATCTCGTCGGCCATCAGGACCAGGTTGTGCCGCCGCGCGATGTCGACGAGTCCCTTGACGGTCTCCTCGGAGTAGACCGCGCCTGTCGGGTTGTTGGGGTTGATGATCACGAGCGCATGGGTGTTCTCGGTGATCTTCGACTCGATGTCCGCGAGGTCGGGGTTCCACCCGTTGGTCTCGTCGCAGAGGTAATGCACGGCCTTGCCGCCGGAGAGCGTGACCGCAGCCGTCCACAGCGGGTAGTCGGGCGCCGGGACGAGGATCTCGTTGCCGTCGTCGACGAACGTCTGGAGCACCATCGAGATCAGCTCGGAGACCCCGTTGCCGATGTAGATGTCGTCGACGCCGACCTCGCGCAGGCCGTGCGCCTGGTAGTAGTTCATCACCGCGGTGCGGGCCGACCAGATGCCCTGCGACTCGCTGTAGCCGGCCGCCTTGTGCATGTGGTGCACCATGTCGGCCACGATCTGCTCCGGCGGCTCGAAGCCGAACGGGCCGGTGTTGCCGATGTTGAGCTTCAGGATCCGGTGACCCTCCGCCTCCAGGCGCTGCGCCTCGACGAGGATCGGTCCGCGCACGTCGTACCGGACACCCTGCAGCTTCTTGCTCTGTCGAATCTGGCGCACGCGTCATTCTCGCAGGCGCTGCGCCGGTGCCGCCACGGAGATCTCCCGGAAACGACGAAGGCCGCCCTCCCGCAGGGGAGGACGGCCTTCGCGCAGGCTTCGTCAGCCGATTCGGTTCAGATCTTCATCGGCCTGACTTCGTCAGCCGATGAAGTCAGCGAGCTCGTTGACGAGCGCGCCCTTCGGCTTGGCGCCGACGATGGTCTTGACCAGCTCACCGTTCTGGAAGATCGCGAGGGTCGGGATGCCCGTGACGCGGTAGTTGGACGGCGTCACCGGGTTCTCGTCGACGTTCATCTTGAGGAACGTGAGCTTCTCACCGTGCGCGGTGTTGAGCTCCTCCAGGACCGGGGCGACCTGGCGGCACGGTCCGCACCACTCGGCCCAGAAGTCCACGAGGACGGGCTTGTCGGACTTGAGGACGTCAGCGTCGAACGCGGCGTCGGTGATGGCGGCGATGTTGCCCATCGTCTATCCCTTTCGGTTGCCCGTCTCCGCCGGTGTTGGGGAGCGCGGGGTAGTCAGCTCAGAGGCTTGGTACGGGGGTTCAAACAGTACGTCGCGCCGATGCATTCCCGGCGTGGCGCGGCCGGTTCAGCAGTTGGCTTCGGCCTGGGTCGCCTCGGCAGACCCCGCGGTCGAGGCTGCGTGGTCCAGCGCGGCGATGTAGCGCTCGGCGTCGAGCGCGGCGGCGCAGCCGGAGCCGGCCGCGGTGATCGCCTGCATGTAGTGCGTGTCGACCAGGTCGCCCGCGCCGAAGACACCCGCGATGTTGGTGTGGGTGTTGGGCGAGGAGACCAGCACGTAGCCCTCGGCGTCGAGGTCGACCTGGCCCTTGACCAGCTCCGAGCGGGGGTCGTGGCCGATCGCGACGAAGAGGCCGGTGGTCTCCAGGTCGCGCGTCTCGCCGGTGACGGTGTCGCGGATCGTGATCGACTCGAGCGACTGCTCGCCGTTGATCGAGGCGACCTCGGCGTTCCACACCATCTCGATCTTCGGGTCGGCGAAGGCACGCTCCTGCATGGCCTTCGACGCGCGCAGCTCGTCGCGGCGGTGGACCAGGTAGACCTTCGAGGCGAAGCGCGAGAGGAAGGTCGCCTCCTCGACGGCGGAGTCGCCGCCGCCGATGACCGCGATGACCTGCTCCTTGAAGAAGAAGCCGTCGCACGTGGCGCAGTAGGAGACACCGCGGCCCGAGAGAGCGTCCTCGTTCGGAAGGCCGAGCTTCCGGTGGGCCGAGCCCATCGCGAGGATGACGGAGCGGGCGCGGAACTCGTCGTCGTACGTCTTGACGACCTTGATGTCGCCCGAGAGGTCGACCTCGGTGACGTCATCGGTGACCAGCTCGGCGCCGAAGCGCTCGGCCTGGGCGCGCATCTCGTCCATCAGGGCCGGGCCCATGATGCCGTCGCGGAAGCCGGGGTAGTTCTCGACCTCGGTGGTCTGCATGAGCGCACCGCCGGCGCTGACGGCGCCCTCGAAGACCAGCGGCTTGAGGCTGGCGCGGGCGGCGTAGACCGCGGAGGTGTAGCCGGCCGGACCGGAGCCGATGATGATGACGTTGCGGATCTCGCTCATGAGCGGGAGGCCTCCTGGCCGGTTGGTGCTGAGGATCGTGGAGCAATGAGTGCTCAACCGATCCTAGGCGCGGGATGTTCCCCCGCCAGCGCGCGCCCGCGCCGTGAGCGCCTGCACTCGCTCAGTCGTCGCCTCAGTCGAGGCGGACCGTGAGTGCCTGGCCACCGTCGCAGGGCCAGACCCGCGCGATCGTCCCCTCGACGTCGGAGGTGATCGCCAGCAGGAAGAACCGCCCGGCCCGTTCGGCGGTGTACGTCGGAGCACCGGCGGGCAGCCGGTCGCGCGGCACCGCGTCGCACGGGGCCAAGGCCTTCGACATGACGCGGGAGTCCTCGTCGTGGGCCGGCGGCATCGCCTCGGCAGCGCTGTCCGCGGTGGTGTCCATCCGGTAGAGCGTCGACAGATCCTGCGCGAGGTGCGTGTAGCCGGCGTCTGCCAGCCGCGCCTGCTGCTCAGGGGTGAGCGCTCCGGCGATCGAGGCCAGCGCGCTGTCGTGCGCGCTCGTCGGCGCCGGAGCCGAGGGGTTCTCCGCAGCACCAGCGGCGGACTCGCGCGCGGCATCGGCAGAAGTGGTGCGGTCGTCGGCCCCCCGCTCGAGGAGCTGGGTGCTGCCGAGGCCGACCGCGGTCACGGCGGCAGCGGCGACGAGGGCGGTGGTCCACCGGTGGCGCCGGCGGAAGCGGTCAGCGGCCGGAATCACGGTGGTCGTGCCAGCCTCCACGGGCGGAGCGCGGGGCCCTCGTGGCGTGCGGCCGCGAGGGCGCGGCGTACGGCTTCGGACTGGGCATCGGTCAGGTCGTGCGGGTCGTCGGACAAGGTGGTCACCTCCTCGGGTGCTTCGGGATCAGGCCGGCTGGACGGTCTCGTCGGTCGGTGGCGCGCGGCCGGGGTTCGTGGATGGGACGTCGCGGACGGCTGTCGGGTTCCCCGGGTCGGGCGTGTCGCCCGTCTCCCGGAGTACGCCGAGCAGCACCGCCAGGCGTGCCCGGCCCCGTGCGCAGCGGGACTTCACGGTGCCGACAGCACAGTCGAGCATCGCAGCGACCTCGGCGACCGGGTGGCCCTCCATGTCGATCAGCACGAGCGCGGCACGCTGCTCGGCAGGGAGCTCGGCGAGCGCCGCGAGCACGAGGGTGCGCGTCTCGTGGGACACCGCGAGGTCGGCGGGATCGGCGGGCGTGGGCACGCCAGCGGGGACCCGCGTCTCGAGGTCCTCGGGCAGCGGGTCGGCGGCGCGCACCTTCTCGCGGCGTACGCGATCCAGGCAGGCGTTGACGACGATCCGGTGCAGCCAGGTGGTGACCGCGGAGTCGCCCCGCCACGTGTCGGCCTTGCGGAAGGCGGAGACCATCGCGTCCTGGAGAGCATCGGCGGCGTCGTCGGGGTTGCCCAGCGTCCTCAGCGCGACGGCCCACAACCGCTCGCGATGGCGGCGGAAGAGCTCGCCGAACGCCTCGGGGTCGCCCGCGACATGCGCGGCCAGCAGCTCCGGGTCGGACGCGGCGCCACGGAACGGGTCCTCGCTCACGCCCCGACCTCGACCTCGACGATCGATCCGCGGAAGAGGGCGCCGTCCTTCGGGAGTTCGGTGAGCCAGATGACGAGGTAGCGCGTCTCGAGCTCGGCGCTGGGGTCGAGCTCGATCGTGCCCGTGCCCCTGGCGTCGGCGAGCTTGTCGAGACCACTGGAGGAGCTCGGAGCCGTGCTGCCGCCGTCGAGGAGGGAGACCGCGTGGTCCCCGGAACCGACAGTCACCGAGACCGACCGGATCGTGCGCACGTCGCCGAGGTCGACCAGCAGGCCGACGCCCGGCTTGATCCCGGACGGACCGAGGTTCTGCTGGTAGCCCGAGGTGGTCCACGAGGTCGCGGCATCGCCGTCAGCGGCGAGCTTCGCCTCGTCGTCGTGCTCCTGCGCGTCGCCCGGTGGCGGGTCGAACGCCGTGACGGTCAGCGGTGTGACCGGGCTCGACGAGGGCCCGCCGCTGCCTGCACCGCGCGAGGCGTCGCCATCGTCCTGGAGCAGGCCAGCGACGACGTAGGCCACCGGCAGAAGCACCAAGAGCGCGAGCAGGACCATGGCGGCGCGCAGCCAGATCCGGCCCGGGACATCGGCAACCCGGCGTCGTGGAGCGGCCGCGGCAGGAGTCACCGGCAGCTCGCCGGTGCTGCCGAACGGCCAGTACCCGGACTCGGCGCTGGTCGCGGGCGGGAGCCGGCGCAGGCGACCCTCGGGCGGGTCGGGTGCGAAGAGCGGCCGCTCGGGTGCCTCCTCGAAAGGCGGCGGCGGTGTGGGCACCTCGTCAGACGGTGTGTGCCAGTCGGGGTCGGCGAGCGCGGCGTCCTCGACGTCGATGCCGAACGCAGGGACGCCGACCTGGGTGGCCTCGGCATCGGACTCCGCGGAGGCGTGCGCGTCAGCCGTGTTGGGGAAGGCGATCGCCTGGGTCATCTCCGCCTCGGCGGGGTCGTTGCCCGTGGAGCCCTGCCCGGCGAGGGGGGCGTCGTGCCAGGTCACCTGGCGGGGTCCGGCCCCCTCGCCCCGCAGCCGCTCGGCCTCGGCCTCGGCGATGACGGTCGGATCGCCGACGTACTCCAGCAGGGCCTGCGCGACCTCCTCCGCGGTCTCGAAGCGTCCGCCGGACCCGAGGAGGCTCTCGCAGATGCTGTCGAGCACCCGCGGGACGCCGGCGCGGACCTGCCGGGGTCGGAGTGGACGGCCGTGCTCGAGGGGCGCGGCTTCGACCCCGGACTCGGAGACGCCGGTCCATCGGCCGGTCAGGGCGCAGTAGAGCAGGCCGCCGAGATCGGTCAGGTCGGCGGAGGCGCGGCCTGCCGGCAGTCCGTGCAGTGCGGCGTCGACGGCGAAGCCGATCACCTTCACCGAGCCGGTCGTGTCGAGCAGCACGTTCTCCGGCACGAGACGACCGTGCGCGACGCCGGCGCGGTGGCCCGCGGCGACCATGCCGGCGACCTCCGCCACGATCCAGGCGGCGCGGATCGGCGCGAGCGGCTCGTCGGCGACCATGTGGTTGAGCGAGGTGCCCTCGCCCCACTCGTTGACGACGAAGCTCAGCCCGTCGCGGTCATCGCTGTCGAGGACCCGGAGCAGCCGGCGGTCCTGCACGGTGGCTGAACGACGCGCCGCCTCCTGCAGCAACGGGCTACGCGCGTCGTCCGCGGCGATCACGTGCAGGGCGACGTCGCGCGCCAACACGAGGTCGTGGGCGCGCCAGAAGCGCCCGCCGTTGCGGTCGTGGAGCAGCACCGTCAGCCGGTAGCGCGAGGCGAGGATCTCACCGGGTCGCATCCGCCTCACCTCCGAGCATTGACGGCAGTCGTTCGGTGAAACCCTAGTCGCTTCCCCGAAGGAAAGGTCAGGCCCGCGCGGGGCTCGACCTAGGTCAGTGCAGTCCGGGGATCCTGCGCGTGACGGTGCTGACGAGGCCGGTGACCTCGACAATCCGGAACAACCGGGCACAGCCCAGGAAGACCAGGCCGTAGACGCCCGAGACGACCCCGAGGAAGAACAAGACCGCGAGCTTGTTCGGCTGCTCGCCGATCAGGTCGTCGAGGAGTCCGCCGACGAACCACGCGGCCACCAGTGCCGGCAGCAGGGCGAGGGACATCCGGACCAGGAAGCGGACCAGCCGGTGGGTGCCGAGGCCGCCGAGCTGCCGCGCCAGGAGGACGTACGCCGTCACCGCGCCGACGGCGTACGCGCCGATGTAGGCGAGGGCCAGCGCGGGGGCGGTGTCGCGGGCATCGGCCCGGGCCACGAAGGCGAACGCGAGGGCGATGTTGACGATCGTGATCACGCACTGGATCCAGAAGACCAGGCGGGTGCGCTCGAGCGCGTAGAACCCGCGCACGACCAGGTAGTGCGTGGTGAAGAAGACCAGCGAGGTGCCGAGCAGGACCACCGACGGCGCGAAGTCGCCATACGACTCCGAGGCAGCTCCGAAGCCCCAGACCAGGTTGGAGAGGTTGAGGGCGATCACCGGCAGCAGCACGGCGAAGGGAAGGACGAACGTGAGGGCCGTGCGCAGGGAGTCGTTGACCGTGCGGGCCATCGCACCGACGTTGCCGTCGTGGGCGAAGCGGGTCAGCTGCGGCAACATCGCCGTCGCTAGCGAGACCGTCACGATCGAGTGCGGCACCAGGGTGAGCAGCGAGGCGCTGGAGTAGATCGTGTAGCCGGTGCCGTCCGCGCCACTGGCGGTGCCGCCGGAGGCGAGCTTGACGACGATCAGGTTGGCGATCTGGCTGACCACGATCAGCAGCACGGTCCAGGTCCCGAGCCGCAACGTGTGGCCCAGGCCCGAGCCGCGGAAGTCGAACCGCGGCCGGTAGTGGAAACCGACCGACCGCAGGTAGGGCACGAGGATCACGAACTGGGCCACGATGCCGAGCGTCGAACCGAGGCCGAGCACGAGCTCCTGGTTGCCGGTGAACGGCGAGATGTCGCGGTCGGCTGCGGGGCCGAAGACCACGAGGTAGACCACCAGGACGGCGATGGCGATCACGTTGTTGAGGATCGGCGCCCAGAACATCGGCGCGAAGCTGCCCCGCGCGTTGAGCACCTGCCCGACCAGCACGAACATCCCGTAGAAGAAGACCTGGGGGAGGCAGAAGCGGGCGAAGTCGACCACCGACTCCCGTTGCGCGGCGAGCTCCGGGGAGTTGAAGGAGCTGTCCAGGTAGAGGCTCATCACCGCGGGGGCAGCCGCGACCAGGAGGACCGTCACGACGACCAGGAAGAGCCCCGCGAGGGTGATGATCCGGTTGGTGAAGGCTTCACCGCCATCGGGATCCTCGCGACCGGCGCGCACCAGCTGCGGGACCAGCACGGCGTTGACGACACCGCCGATCAGCAGCACGTAGAGGATGTTCGGCACCGAGTTGGCGATGTTGAAGATGTCGGCGTGCAGCGCGGTGCCGAGCGCCGCCGCCAGCAGGATCGAGCGTGCGTAGCCGCTGAGCCGCGAGACCACCGTGCCGGCAGCCATCACCGCGCTGTGGCCCGCGACGCTGCGTGACTCGCTCATC
>UEXP01000205.1_pt1 | contig 22722 bp, 29 predicted proteins | sample 4301171 | NCBI WGS metagenome assembly UEXP01 (sample SAMEA4773182, study PRJEB27434) | metagenome | biome: 2259; feature: agricultural soil; material: soil | place: USA | collected 2014-09 | depth 0.25 m
GTCCGGCGTCACGTCGCCGACGGTGAAGATGCCGATCTGCATGTCCATCACTCCTTGGTAGATGACATGTCAACCATATCCTGATCCGGTGCATTCCCGCCACCTCGACCTGCGCGAGTCCAGAATGCATGCCATGAGGCACACCCGGCCCGGCTCCCCTGTCTTTGTCGCAGCGGCGATGCTGGTCCTGCTGGCGACCGTCGCCCAGCTCGCCGTGGCGACGTTCGTCCCCGGCATCGAGCGCTTCGAGGGCAAGGCATTCGGCGCACGCCTGCTCGCGTATCCCGCGATGATGCTGACGGTGCCCGCACTGTGGTGGATCCATGAGCGCACCGCGAAGCGCCGCTCCCCCGCGCCCTGGTATGCCTTCACCTTGATCATGGTGCCCTTCCTCGTCGACGTCACCGGCAACACCCTCGACCTCTACGACACCGTGGTGTGGTGGGACGACCTCAACCACTTCATGAACTGGATCCCGCTGTCCGCGGGTGCCGGACTGCTGCTGACGCAGGGACTCACCCGACGCTGGCAGGTGGTCCTGATGGTCGCCGGGATCGGCGCACTGCTCGCCGTGGGGTGGGAGCTCGGCGAGTGGTACACCTTCATCCGGCACGGGACCGAGCTGGACACCGCCTACGAGGACACCCTGGGCGATGAGGCACTGGGCACGAGCGGAGCAGTCGTGGCGGGCCTTCTGGTCGCCTACGGCCAGCGCCTGCCACACTCGCCCTCATGACCACCACCGACGTGCTGGGTGCGCCGTACACCGTCGAGACCATCGACCTGCCCGACGACTCCGAGGGCCCCGTCGTCGCGACGCTGGTCAGGCGCGCAGCGGAAGCGCCGACCGGCAAGGCCGTCCTCCACGTGCACGGCTTCTGCGACTACTTCTTCCAGGCCGGGTACGCCGAGTGGTGGACGTCGCGGGGCTACGACTTCTACGCGCTCGACCTGCGCAAGTACGGCCGCTCGCTGCGCGAGCACCAGACGCCGAACTTCTGCCGCGACCTGAGCGACTACTTCCCGGAGCTCGACGAGGCGTGGCGCCGGATCACCGCGCGCGACGGCCACGACTCCGTGGTGCTGTCCGCGCACTCGACCGGCGGCCTGACCGTGCCGCTGTGGCTCACCGCGCGCGGCATCGAGCCCGCGGGCCTCGTCCTGAACTCCCCGTGGTTCGACCTGCAGGGCCCGGGCTGGCAGCGCAGCTGGGGCACGAAGCTGATCCACGCGGTCGGCCGTCTCGCGCCGATGGCCGTCATGCCGCGCAACGTGAGTGGCGCCTACGGGCGCAGCCTGCACCGCGACTACGACGGCGAGTGGGAGTTCAACCTCGCATGGAAGCCGGTCGACTCGTTCCCGGTGCGCTTCGGATGGATCAGTGCCATCCGCCGGGGTCATGCCCGGCTGCACCAGGGTCTCGGCCTCACCGCACCGGTCCTCGTGCTCAGCTCGGCCCGCTCGGGCCACCCGACGGTCGTCGGCGAGGTCGCCCGCTCGACGGACGTGGTCCTCGATGTCGCGCACATGCGCCAGTGGGCGCCGCAGGTCGGCGAACGCGTGACCAGCACCAGCATCGAGGGCGGGCTCCACGACCTCTCGCTTTCATCCGAGCCGGCGCGCGAGGCCTTCTACGCCGAGATTGACCGCTGGCTCGCCGCCAACGTCAGCTGAGGAACTTCACCAGCGCCGCGCTGCCGACCAGCACGATCAGGATCCGCAGGACAGGCGCCGGCAGCTTGCGACCCCACGTGGCCCCGAGCTGCCCGCCCACGGTGGCGCCGACCGCCAGCAGACCGACGATCGCCCAGTCGATGTGGTCGCGGGCTGCGACGAGGAAGATCAGGCTCGAGATGCCGAGCCCGAGCCCGCCCAGCACGTTCTTGAGCCCGTTGACGCGTTGCATCGTGTCGGGGATCGCGACCCCGAGCACGGCCATCAGCATGATGCCCTGCGCCGCACCGAAGTAGCCGCAGTAGACGCCGATCGCGAAGACCGCCGGCCACGCGAAGGGGGCGCCCGTGTCGGGGATCCCGCCGAGGTGCTCGTGCCGGCGGTTCACCAGGCTGGAGATGCGCGGCTGGAGGACGACCAGCACCAGCGCAGCACCGATCAGGACCGGCACAATCGCATCGAAGGCACTCGACGGCAGCACCAGCAGCAGGACTGCACCGACGACCGCGCCCAGCGAGGTCGCCGTCGCCAGGCGTACGACGCGTGCGCGCTGTCCGACGAGCTCGCGTCGGTAGCCGACCGCGCCCGAGACCGAGCCTGGCAGCAGCCCAAGCCCGTTGGAGATGTTGGCGGTGACGGGTGGGACACCGAACGCCAGCAGGGTCGGGAACGTCACGAGCGTCCCCGACCCCACCACCGTGTTGATCGTGCCGGCGGCAACCCCCGCGAGGAGGATCGCCGCCATCTCGAACAGCGTCACGCCTTGTCGTCAGCTCCCGGTGCGAGCTTGCCGATTCCCTCGAGCGCCTTGGAGAACTCGCTCGGCAGGATCCAGACCTTGTTGGAGGAACCCTCGGCCAGCTTCGGCATCGCCTGGAGGTACTGGTAGGCCAGCAGCTCCTGGTCGGGCCGACCGTCGTGGATCGCCTGGAAGACCTGCTGGATCGCGTTGGCCTCACCTTGGGCGCGCAGGATCGCCGCCTCACGGTCCGCCTCGGCGCTCAGGATCTGCGCCTGCTTGGCGCCTTCGGCGTTGAGGATCGCGGACTGCTTGTTGCCCTCGGCGGTCAGGATCGCCGACTGACGCTCGCCCTCAGCGGTCAGGATCGCCGCCCGCTTGGAGCGCTCGGCACGCATCTGCTGCTCCATCGCGTCGGAGATCGACGGCGGCGGGTCGATGCCCTTGAGCTCGACGCGGTTGACGCGCACGCCCCACTTGCCGGTGGCGCCGTCGAGCTCACCACGCAGGCCGGTGTTGATCTGGTCGCGCGAGGTCAGCGCGTGCTCGAGCGTCATGCCACCGACGATGTTGCGCAGCGTCGTCATGGTCAGCTGCTCGATCGCGGTGATGTAGTTGGCGATCTCGTAGGTCGCTGCGACCGGGTCGGTGACCTGGAAGTAGATGACCGTGTCGATCGAGACGGTCAGGTTGTCCTCGGTGATCACCGGCTGCGGCGGGAACGAGACGACGTTCTCACGCAGGTCGATCATGTAGCGCACGTTGTCGATGAACGGCACGACCATGTTGAGGCCGGCCGGCAACGTCGCGTGGTACTTGCCGAACCGCTCCACGACTCCGGCGAAGGCCTGCGGCACGATCCGCACGGTCTTCACCAGGAAGACGACGAGCAGGATCAGGCCCAGAAGCAGGACCACTGCTACGGCTTCCATGTCACTCCCCCTCAGTTGCTACGGCGGGGCGGACGACGGCCGTCGCACCCCGGATCTCGACGACCTGCACGGTGGCACCGGACTCGATGACGGTGCCGTCCACCGGGGTGGCGGTCCACGTCTCACCGTCCAGGCGCACGGACCCGGCCTCGAGCGGGCTGATCCGCGACGTGACCACAGCCGACATCCCGACGTAGCGGTCGATGCCCAGCGGGGTCTTCGGCGACGTGTGCAGCTTGCGGACGAGGGCGGGCCGGACCAGCCAGAGCGCTGCCGCAGCGGCGATGCCCGCAAGGATCACCGACGCCACCCACCCTGCACCCGCCAGCGCCGCGACCATGCCGACGAGCGCACCGGCCGCGAGCATCAGCAGCACGAAGTCCATGCTGGCCATCTCGGCGGCCGCGAGCACGAGGGCGACGGCGAGCCAGCTCTCCCACAGGTGGTCCCGGATCCATTCCATGGCTGGAATCTAGCGGTAGACGCCAACCATCGGCATCGCGATTCCTCAGCCCACGTGACGGTGCGAGCGACGCGCCTGCCAACGGCCGTCGTCGTGCGTCACCTGGAGCGGGATCCCGAACGCCGTCGACAGCACGCTGTCGGTCAGGACGGTCTCGATCGCCCCCGCCGCGAGCACCCGGCCACCCTTGAGCACGAGTGCATGGGTGAAGCCTTCAGGGATCTCCTCGACGTGGTGGCTGACCAGCACCATCGCCGGGGCGAACTCGTCCTCCGCCAGGACGGCAAGGGTCGAGACCAGGCCCTCGCGGCCGCCGAGGTCGAGCCCGGCACCGGGCTCGTCGAGCAGCAGCACCTCCGGGTCGGTCATCAGCGCCCGCGCGATCTGGACGCGCTTGCGCTCACCCTCGCTCAGCGTGCCGAACGTCCGGTCGCTCAGCTCGAGGCAGCCGAGCTCCTTGAGCAGCACGTCGGCCTGGGTGTGGTCCATCTCGTCGTACTCCTCCTTGCCACGGCCGATGACGCCGTACGCCGCGGAGATGACGAGGTCGCGGACCGTCTCCCCGCGCGGGATCCGGTCGGCGAGCACCGCGCTGGTGAGACCGATGCGCGGGCGGAGCTCGAAGACGTCGACGGTGCCGAGCACCTCGCCGAGCAGCCCGGCGACGCCCGTCGTCGGGTGCATCTGCGCCGACGCGACGGCCATCAGCGTGGTCTTGCCGGCGCCGTTGGGACCGAGGACCACCCAGCGCTCCCCCTCGTTGACCGTCCAGTTGACGGAGTCGAGAAGCACAGCGTCGCCACGTCGCACGGTGACGTCGGCGAATTCGATCACGGCAGCCATGAGCCGACCCTATGCCAGCCGACTACTCTCTCCGCCCGTGACACTCTCCGACGCCGCGGTCTTCGCCTGGTGGTGGAGCGCCTGGCGTCGTGGCGACTGCTCGCTGGACGACGCGGTCGACGCGCTCGACGGCTTCCACCAGTTCGTCGGGCTGCCCGGGCACGACGAACCGGTCGGCCCGGTGTTCGCGTTCGCGGCGCTCCGCGACCTCGGCGCGACCTCGGCCGGGCTGGCACTGCCCGACGACGGCGACCCTCTCGGACTCGGAGGACCGGCTGCGTTCAACCGTGCCGCGGTCGACGCCCGGGAGGCCGTCGTACTCGCTGGCGGCAACGCCGGCCTGGTGCCGCACCGGGCCGGGCACGGCGTGACCTGGACACTGCTGCCCGCCGAGCGCCGCCAGCTGCCGGACCTCGGCGAGGCCGACCGCGGACTGCGACTCGCGCTGGCGATGACCGCCCACGCCTTCGACGGGCGCAACCTCGGCAAGGACCACCCCGACCTCGCGGACGCGCTGATGGACCTGCGGCGGCGGGACCCACTCGAGGCCCCGGCCGGCACGCCCGCGCCCTGTGTCGATCTCGCCGCGCGAGGACTGCAGGCATTCGGGCTGACCGTGCTCGCGGACCTCGAAGAGCTGCGGCCACTCGCAGCGGCGGCGCGCCGGGCGCTCGTTGCCGCGTGCTCGCCCGAGGTGTGGCCGCCCGAGCGGTGATCGCGGCGTCCCTCCGACGTCGTCGCGCGATAGCCTCCACCCCGTCATGACTGATGCCACCGCTGCCGCAGACACGCTGCTCATCACGCTCACGGGCGACGACCGCCCCGGCGTGACCTCGACCGTCTTCGAGACCCTCTCCGCGGCAGGGGTCGAGGTCCTCGACCTCGAGCAGATCGTGCTGCGCGGACGACTGGTCCTCGGCGTACTGGTCTCGGCGCCGCGTGACGCGCGCAAGCTCCGCTCCAGCCTGGAGTCGGCTGCCTCCGACCTCGGCATGCTGCTGACCCTCGAGCGCGGCACGGGCGACCAATCCAATTCGTCGGACCCCCGCGACACGGGCCGCAGCCTGGTCACCCTGATCGGCTCACCCCTCAAGGCCTCTGCGGTCGCCGGCATCTCCGGCCGGATCGCCGACCTCGGCGCCAACATCGACCGGATCCAGCGGATGGCGCGCTACCCCGTCACCGCGATCGAGCTCCAGGTCTCGGGCGCTGCCACCGACACGCTGCGTACGGCGCTCGCGAAGGAGTCGCGCGGGCTCGGCATCGACGTCGCCGTCCAGGAGGCCTCGCTCCTGCGCCGCGGTGCCCGCCTGATCGTGATGGACGTCGACTCCACCCTCGTGCAGGGCGAGGTCATCGAGATGCTCGCCGCCCACGCCGGCTGCGAGGCGGAGGTCGCCCGGGTCACCGAGGCTGCGATGCGTGGAGAGCTCGACTTCGAGCAGTCACTGCGCGAGCGGGTCGCCCACCTGGAGGGGCTCGACGCCTCGGCCCTGGACGCCGTCTACGACAGCATCCAGCTCAACCCCGGCGCGCGGACCATGGTGCGCACGCTCAAGCGCCTCGGCTACCGCTTCGCAATGGTGTCGGGCGGCTTCTCCGCCGTCACCGACCGGATCGCCGCCGACCTGGGCTTCGACTACGCGCGGGCCAACGAGCTCGAGATCGTCGACGGCAAGCTCACCGGCCGCGTCATCGGTGCAGTGGTCGACCGGGCCGGCAAGGCGGCCGCCCTGCGTGAGTTCGCCGCCGAGCTCGGCATCGACGAGAAGCAGACGATCGCCATCGGCGACGGCGCCAACGACCTCGACATGCTGAACGCCGCCGGGCTGGGCATCGCCTACAACGCCAAGCCGATCGTGCAGGAGGCCGCGCACACGGCCGTCAACGTGCCCTACCTCGACACGATCATGTATCTCCTCGGCATCAGCCGCGAGGAGATCGTGGCGGCCGACGCCGCCGCGGGCGTCATCACGCCCGAACCGACCGTCTGACGCTCGCGCGTCAGCGGCCCAGCCGGACCGTGCGCAACCGCCCGTAGCCTTCCGCGACGCTGCTCCACTCGACGTCGAAGTCCAGCACGGCGACCGACGCCGGCGGGAAGCCCGCGATCAGCATGCCCTCGGCCTGCGGGTCCCCCGCACCGTCGCCCAGGACCTGCGCCAGGAAGTGCACGGTCGGGTTGTGACCCAGCACGACCAGCGTGCGGGACTCGTCGGCCGTCGACGCCTCGTGGTCGGCGAAGCGGATCAGGTCGAGCGCCGTGTCCGGGCCTGCGGTGTACAGGCCGTCGTCGTACGTCGGGGCGAGCTGCCAGCCGGCGGTCCCGGCCAGCCCCGCCCAGGTCTGTCGGGTGCGGGTGGCTCCGGACACGAGTGCCGCATCAGGCACGATGCCGGCGTCACGGAGCCACCCACCCAGCGCACGCGCCATCTCCTTCCCGGCCGGCGTGAGCTCACGCTCCACGTCGGAGGGGGCCGCAGAGGTCGCCTCTGCGTGACGGATCAGGACCAGCGTGCGACGCATCGTCGGGATCAGTCGTCCTCGAGGCGGAAGCCGACCTTGAGGCCCACCTGGAAGTGGTCGACGACGCCGTCCTTGACGTGACCACGGACCTGCGTGACCTCGAACCAGTCGACGTGGCGCAGGGTCGCGGCAGCACGCTCGACGCCGTTGCGGATCGCCTGGTCGATGCCCTCGGGCGAGGTGCCGACGAGCTCGGAGATGCGGTAGGTGCGGCTGGACATGGCGTCCTCCAGATAGAGCTGTGAAAGCTGGGCGGTCCGGGTGACCGCCGACCCGGCCAGCCTATCCACGCCACCCGACGTAGGCTTCAGGCATGCCCAAGTCCGCCGACGCACACGTGCGGATCACCTCTGCGCCGATCTCGCCCGCCGAAGAGCAACGCGGTCGGATCCGGCGGTACGTCGTGTCGATGAGCATCCGCACGGTCTGCTTCGTCCTGGCCGTCGTGTTCGCCGGGAGCTGGCTGATGTGGGTCTTCCTGGTCGGCGCGGTCTTCATGCCGTACGTCGCGGTGGTCTTCGCGAACACCGCAGATCACCGTCCGGCGGAGGCGGACCTGCGTGAGGCAACGCACACACGCAACATGCTCACCGCCTCAGGCGATTAACTGGACAACTGCCAAGAGTTTCTGGACACTTGTCATGACAGTACGAGTCCCCCGCATGTACTGACACCCGACACCGGGACCGCCTCCCCCATGGCGGTGCCCGGTGTCGACATTTCCGGCGGCATACTGGAGCCCTCATGGATGACCACGCCGAGACCCTCTCCTGCTCTGCCAAGGGCTGTGCCGCCGACGCCAGCTGGGCGCTCCGCTGGAACAACCCGAAGATCCACACGCCCGAGCGCCGCAAGGCGTGGCTCGCGTGCGAGGAGCACCTGCCGTCGCTGACGTCGTTCCTGGAGCTGCGTGGCTTCCTGCGCGAGACCGAGACGATCGCGGACTTCGTGCCGGAGGACTAGCCCCCGATCGCGCTCATCGGGCGCTCGGGCTGCAGGAAGCCCGGCTCGTCGATGCCGTGCGCCCGTGCCTTTCCGCGCATCGCGGCGACCCAGCGGTCCGCGAGCTCGTCATCGCTGGCGCCCGCACGTAGCGCACCGCGCAGGTCCGACTCCTCGCGGGCGAAGAGGCAGTTGCGGACCTGGCCGTCCGCAGTCAGGCGCACCCGGTCACAGTCGCCGCAGAACGGGCGGCTCACGCTGGCGATGACGCCGACGGTCGCCGGACCACCGTCGACGGTCCAGAGCTCTGCCGGGGCGCTGCCGCGCGGGGCGCTGGCCGGGGTCAGGGCGAACTCTGCCTGCAGGTGCGCGAGGATCTCCTCGGCCGTGACCATCTGCTCGCGCTGCCAGGCGTGCTGCGCGTCCAGCGGCATCTGCTCGATGAACCGCAGCTCGTAGCCGCGCGCGAGGCACCAGCGCAGGAGCTCGGGCGCCTGGTCGTCGTTGATGCCACGGAGCAGCACCGCGTTGACCTTCACCGGGCCGAGCCCGGCGGCCTGCGCCGCCTCGAGGCCGGCGACGACGTCGGTCAGGCGGTCACGGCGCGTGATGGTCGCGAAGTCCTGAGGCCGCACGGTGTCGAGCGAGACGTTGACCCGGTCGAGGCCCGCATCGGCGAGGGCCTGCGCGACCCGCGCGAGACCGAGCGCGTTGGTGGTGAGCGAGACCTCCGGCGACGGCTGCAGCGCCTTGACGCGCTCGACGATGCCGACGAGCCCCTTGCGCACCAGCGGCTCGCCACCGGTGAAGCGCACCTCGCGGATGCCGAGACGCTCGACACCGATCCGGACGAGACGGACGATCTCATCGTCGGTCAGGACCGTCTCGTCGGGCAGCCAGTCGAGCCCCTCCGCCGGCATGCAGTAGGAGCAACGGAGGTTGCAGCGATCCGTCAGCGACACCCGGAGGTCCGTGGCCACGCGACCGTGGCGGTCTGCGAGAGCCTGGGTCATGTCTCGAGTCTAGGTGCGGCTACCGTTGCGTCGTGCGCTCGCTGTCGTTCCTGATCAGTCGTCGATGGATAACGTTCGCGATCGTCGTCGCACTGCTGGCCTATCTGGCCTGGTGGCTGGGCGAGTGGCAGTTCCACCGGCTCGAGGACCGCAAGGCCCGCAACGCGACCGTCGAGCGCAATCTCGAGGGCGCGCCCGCCTCGCTGCGCGACGTCTTCGCCACCGACAAGCCGCTCCCGAAGGCCTCGGAGTGGAAGCGCGTCACCGTCTCCGGCACGTACGACGCGGACGAGACGCTGCAGATCCGCTACCGCACCTACGAGGGCAACGGCGGTGTCGAGGTCGTCGTCCCGCTGACCACCTCGTCGGGCGCCGTACTCCTGGTGGACCGCGGCTGGCTGCAGACCGAGACCGCGACCGCAGCCCCGGCCGACGTGCCGGCTCCCCCTGCGGGCGAGGTCGTCGTCACCGGATGGGCCCGCGCGGACGCGACCGAGTCGAGCACCGTGACCGAGGAGAAGGGCGTGCTGTCGGCGCGGGCGATCTCCTCGCAGCAGTTCAAGCGTGCCGTGGGCCCGGAGGTCTTCCAGGGGTTCCTGCAGCTCGAGACCGAGTCGCCCGCGGCCGCCACCGAGCTCAAGCCGGGCGAGCTGCCCGATCCCGGCAACGGCCCGCACTTCTTCTACGGCCTGCAGTGGTGGTTCTTCGGCGTCCTCGCCCTCTTCGGCTTCGTCTACCTCGCGTACGACGAGTGGGCGGTGCTCACCGGCCGCCGCCTGCCGCGTGACCAGCGGATCTCGAAGCGCACCGACAAGTCAGAGTGACCGGAGCGCGCCACCGTCGACCGGCAGCATGATGCCGGTGAGGTACGACGCGGCCGGGCTGAGCAGGAACGCCGCCGCACGACCGAACTCCGCCGGGTCACCGTAGCGGCCGAGCGGGATCGCGGCAGCGTTGCGTGCCTGCGCCGCAGCCGGGTCGCCGCCGAGGGCGTCGAGCTCCTTGAGCCGGTCGGTGGCGATCCGGCCCGGCAGCAGCCCGTTGACCCGGATGCCGCGCGGGCCGACCTCGTCGGCGAGGTTCTTGGCGACCATCGCGAGCCCGGGGCGCAGGCCGTTGCTGATGGTGAGGCCGGTGATCGGCGACTTCACCGAGCTGCTGAGGACGAAGGCGATGCTGCCGTGGGCCGGGAGCACCGCGACGAGGTCACGCGCCATCCGGACGGCGCCGAGGAAGACCGACTCGAACGCTGCCGTCCACTGCTCGTCCGTGCTGCTCGCGACGCTGCCGGCGGCGGGACCGCCCACGCTGATCAGTGCACCGTCGATGCGGCCCCAGGCCTCCTCGGCCGCGGCGATCAGCAGCGACGGAGCGGACGGGTCGGCGTTGTCCGCGACGACCGCACGCGTGTTGTCGGAACCCAGATCGGCGACGGCGGCGGCGAGGCTGGCCTCGTCGCGCCCGCTCAGCACGACCTTCGCGCCCTCGTCCACGAGGACCTGGGCCGTCGCGCGCCCCAGCCCGCGTGATCCCCCGGTGACGACGTAGACGCGGTCGGTGAGCTGCAGGTCCATCAGTGCTCCTGGAAGATCTGGCCGCGGTGGGTCTTGTGCTGCGCAGCCTGCGCCAGCGGGCGTACGACGAGACGATCGACGTTGACGTGCGGCGGCAGCAACACGGCGAACTCGATGCACGCGGCGACGTCGTCAGCGACGAGCGGGCGGTCGACGCCGGCGTACACCTTGTCGGCGCTCGCGTCGTCACCGCGGAAGCGGTTCAGCGAGAACTCCTCGGTGTGCACCATGCCCGGCGCGATCTCGACGACCCGGATCGGCTCACCGTTGAGCTCGAGGCGCAGGGTCTCGGTGAGCGCCTGCTCGGCGTGCTTGGCGGCTGCATAGCCGCCACCGCCCTCGTAGTTGATGTGGGCGGCCGTCGAGGTGACGTTGACGATTGTGCTGTGCGGCGCGCGGCGGAGCACGGGGAGGAGCGCCTGCGTGATCCGGAGCGTGCCCAGCACGTTGACGTCGTACATCTGCTGCCAGTCGGCGATCCGGCCCTCCGCGACGGACTCGAGCCCGACCGCTCCCCCGGCGTTGTTGACCAGCACGTCGAGCTGGTCGATGTCGGCCGCGGCCGCGGCAGCGGCGACGCTGGCTTCGTCGGTGAGGTCGAGCGCGATCACGCGGGTGCCGATCTCGTCGGCGAGCGCGGTGAGCCGGTCGACCCGCCGCGCGGCGACGATGACGTCGAGGCCCGCCTTCGCCAGGCGGCGCGCGGTGGCCGCTCCGATCCCGCTGCTGGCGCCGGTCACGAGTGCGGTGGTCATGACACCGACCCTAGTGCCGGTGGTGGAAGACTGCGCGTCGTGCCGGTTTCGTGGGTCCTCGTCAGCATCGCCGCCGTGATCGGTGCGGGCTTCTTCTGGCGCGGCTCGAAGTTCGTCGGCGCCGCGCTGCTGGTGGGCGCGCTCGTGCTCGCCGTCGGGCTGACCGACGTGGCTGCCCGCCTCGACGGTGTGCGGGATCGCGACGGAGGAACCTCCGCGGCCGACGTGCATGAGGGTCCGTGGCAGCTGCGGGTCCACCTCAAGGCCGGAGTCCCGGACGGCCGGGTCTCACGCCTCACCACCGGGTGGCTCGAGCTGCCCGGCATCGGCACCGCCCAGGCGCAGGCCGATGGGACCGTCCTGATCCAGGGCGAACCGCGCTCGGGGCTGATGGAGATGCACGCCGTGAAGACGGCGCTGAAGGCGAACCCGCTGGTCGCCTCAGTCGAGCGTGTCGACTGAGGGAGTCTGGTCGAGCGACGGGCTGTCGACGTCCGCGTGGTCGAGCACGAGCAGGGCCAGGCCGAACGCCGCGGTCAGGATGAAGCAGCCGAACGGCACGATCGTCGCGCCGAACGCGACCGCGCGCTCCTGCTCCTCCTCCACCCGTCCGGCGAGGTTGAGCATCACCGCGCCGATGACCACGAAGAGACCGGCGAGGATCCAGACCAGCGGCCGCGACGGCTCACCGCCCGCGACGAACCCCACGAACTGCGCGAGCGTCGCCGCGACGACAGCCAGGGTGGCGAGCAGGGAGTAGCGGATGTGACGAGGCATGGGGGAAGCATGCCCGATCAGGCGCAAGTCACTCGGTCAGCGCGCTGAGGTCGAGCCCCATCGGCGTCTGCGCGGGCAGGTCACCCGCGCGTACGACGGCCCGGGCAGCGGGCAGCAGCGCACGAAGCATCTGTTCTGCTCGTTGCTCATCGACCGCCCCGAAGGCCTCCGCGGCCAGGCGGTCGGTCTCGTCCTCGATGTGCTGCTTGAGCGCGGTGCCCTGCGCGGTGAGCCGTCCGCCGGCGTACAGGCCGCGCGCGGCGAGGCTTGCCTCGCAGCCCGCCCACTCCTCGTCGGTGAAGTCGCGCGACGCCGCATAGAGCTCACGCCCGAAGCCGACCGACGCGGCATGGAGGACGTGCGACTCGCGGCCGCCGATTCCGGACTCGCGCAGTGCCAGGACGTGACCGTCGCCCCGGTGCTCCCGCAGCAGCGTCGCCGCATGCCACAGCCGCGCGGTGGGATCCGTCGGCACCGGCAGCCCCCGGTTGGCCGCGAAGAGCGGTCGGTCGCCGGCCGTTGCGAGGGCCGCGGCGGCCAGGAGCTCGTCGACCGTGCGGCGTACGTCGTCGCTGTCGGCGTCCACACCCGTCCGCCGCAGCGCGGCCACCGCGCTCCCCTCCCGCACCTGCAGCGCGACCGCCGGCGGAGCGAACTCCCACGCGGCGGGCAGCGCCCTCGCCACCCGGTCGGCAGCGAAGTTGTAGAACGCCGGGCCGACCACCTCGGGTCCCACTGCACCGAACGGCGCGGCCCGCGCGGCGAAGTAACCCATCCAGAAGCCGCGGTAGCCGGCAGCCTTGAGTGCTGCCAGCGACTCGGGCGCGAAGTAGGTGACCGCGTGGATGGGCTCGAGCAGGAACCAGAGACGGCGGGCGGTGGCGGGTGTGATCGACACGCCTCGAGTCTGGAGCGGGTTGCCGACCGGCGCTACCCGCGCGGGCGATCTGCCCCTCGTGCGAGGACTGTGCTCACGGCCATCGCCACAACGGCCGCGACGGCACTGACGACGAGCGAGGCGACCACGAGCCAGAAGAACCCGTCTCCCTCGTCCGGCCCGTTGCCCGTGGCCATCGCGAGGACCGCTGCGGCTGCGGTGCCGCTGGCCGTGCCGGTGAACACACCGACCACCGAGAGTCCTGCGCCGCTCCCCTGGCTCGTGATTGCAGCCGCGACTCCCCCGGCGACAGCCGCCGTCCCTCCCGCGAAGAGGTACGTCGCTGCTGTGTCGCGGGCTGAGACACCTTCTGCTGGCCCGAGGACGAGGAGCTCGTACGCGGCGAGCGCTGTGAGCACGAGACCCACGGAGGCCGTCACCGCGGCCATCCAACGGAAGCGCGACGCGCTGACGGACGGGCTCACGCTCGAACGGTACGCCGCGCAGATCGTGAGAACCGGCCACCTGATGCATCGAGCGTGCGCGACACGCCCCGACTGACGGCGTGTCGGCCGCCGCCAAAGCATCAGGTGGCCGGCTGTCTGTGTCGTTGCGTTCCAGGGTCCGTGAGCACCAGCCGGAAGCGGACATCTGTCGCCGACCGCCAGATCTCGGTGAACCCGCATGCCAGCAGCACCCGCTGCGACGCGACGTTCGACGGCGGCGTCCCCGCGACGACGACGCGTGCGCCGCCCGCGCGGGCCACGTCGAGCAGCCAGCGCACCGCGGCCGAGGCGAGGCCGGCGCCGCGCGCCTCCTCGACCAGGCCGTAGCCGATCTCCACCTCGCCCAGGTCCGAGGGCGGTCCGAAGAAGCCGGCGCCGCCGACCGCCAGGCCGTCGGACGCGCGCCGGACGACGTACATCCCGAACACCGGGTCCACCTCGGACGCAGAAGCAGTGGCCAGGCCGCGCAGCGGATCCAGCTCGTCGACGAAGGGATAGGCCGGATGCCACGCATCGCCCGGGCGCTCGTCGCGCGCCACGATCCGCTGCGCGAGCGCCGGGTCGATGGGCGACAAGGACACGAGCGGCGGCACCCGTTGATCTTCACCCATCGGACACCACCCCGCCAGCGCACCAACGAGCAGCGCGCCCCGCTACGGTGCTGCGGTGGCAGTGAAGGTGAAGTTCCCGAGCTCGACCGGAGAGATGCTGGCGGGCCTGATCGACGAGCCCCAGGGCTACGTCCGCGGCTGGGGCGTCTTCGCCCACGGCTTCACCCTCGGCAAGGACTCCCCCGCCGCCGCACGCATCTGCAAGCAGCTCGCTGCCGAGGGCATCGGCATGCTCCGTTTCGACGCGATCGGGCTCGGCGACTCCGAGGGCGACTGGGGCTCGGGTTCCTTCAGCCACAAGGTCGACGACGTGGTCGAGGCCTGCAGCTTCATGGCCTCTCGCGGCGCCCGCCCCCAGCTCCTCGTCGGCCACTCCTTCGGCGGCTCTGCGGTCCTGGCCGCGGCCCACAGGACGACGGCCGTCGCCGTCGTGACGGTCGGGGCGCCGTTCGACCCCTCCAACGTCGAGAAGCAGTACGACGCGATCATCGACCGCGTCCTCGAGGACGGCGAGGCCGAGTGGCTCGTCGGCGGGCGCGCCCTCACGGTGCGTCGGCACTTCGTCGAGGACGTGCGGGCCGCCGAGATCGACCGCGACATCGCAACCCTGAACCGGCCGCTGCTGGTGATGCACTCTCCGACCGACGAGACCGTGCCGATCGGCAACGCCGGCCAGATCTTCCGCGCCGCACACCACCCGCGGAGCTTCATCGACCTCGAGGGCAGTGACCACCTGCTCACCGCACGCGGTCAGGCGGCGCGGGCGGGCCGGATCATCAGCGCCTGGGCGGACCAGTACCTCACCGACGACGACTGAGCCCGGCAGCTCACTCCCCCACGCGGGCGAACTGCGTCGCGTGCAGCTCGGCGTAGATGCCTCCGGCGGCCAGCAGCGACTCGTGCGTGCCGGTCTGCACGACGCGCCCGTCGGCGATGACGACGATCTGCGAGGCGTGCCGGATCGTCGAGAGGCGGTGCGCGATGACCAGCGACGTCCGGCCCTCCAGCGCCGCGTCCAGCGCCCGCTGGACCGCAGCCTCGGACTCGGAGTCCAGGTGCGCCGTGGCCTCGTCGAGCACGACGATGGCCGGCGCCTTGAGCAGCAGGCGCGCGATCGCCAGCCGCTGGCGTTCGCCGCCGGAGAGCCGGTAGCCACGGTCGCCGACGACGGTCTCGAGACCGTCGGGAAGCGCCCGCACCATCGCGGCGATCTGTGCCGCCTCCAGCGCCGCCCAGAGCTCCTCCTCGGACGCCGAGGGCCTGGCGTAGACCAGGTTGGCGCGCATCGTGTCGTGGAACATGTGCGCGTCCTGCGTGACGTAGCCGACCTGCGCCTCGAGCGACTCCAGCGTCACGTCACGCACGTCGACACCGCCCACGCGGACGGCGCCGCTGGTGGCGTCGTACAGGCGGGCGACGAGGTGGGTCAGCGTGGTCTTTCCGGCACCGGACGGGCCGACCAGGGCGACCATCTCCCCCGTGCTCACCGTGAAGGAGACGTCGTGGAGCACCTCCCGCACGTCGCGGGACTCCTTGCGGGCCACCGACTCCAGCGATGCCAGCGAAACCTCGTCGGCCTTCGGGTAGGTGAAGCTGACGTGGTCGAACTCCACCGACGCGGCCCCCGAGGGGAGGTCCACGGCCGTCGCCTTCTCGGCGATCGAGGGCTTCAGGTCGAGCACCTCGAAGACCCGCTCGAAGGAGACCAGCGCGGTCATCACGTCGACGCGGACGTTGGAGAGTCCCTGCAGCGGCCCGAGCAGGCGCAGCAGGAGCGTCGCCAGGGCGAGCAGGGTGCCGACGGTCAGCTCCTGCTCGATCGCCAGGTGGCCGCCCACGCCGTACGCCACCGCGGTGGCCAGCGCCGGCACCAGCATCAGCGTCGCGGTGAAGACCCTGGTCACCAGGGCGATCCGGATGCCGAGGTCGCGCACCGTGCCGGCCTTGGCCGCGAAGAGGGCGTCCTCCTCCTCGCGCCGCCCGAAGAGCTTGAGCAGCATCGCGCCGCCCACGTTGAAACGCTCGGTCATCGCGTTGCCCATGTCGGCGTTGCCGTCCATCTGCTGCCGCGCCAGACCGGCGAGCTTGCCGCCGACCACGCGCGACGAGAGCAGCAGGATCGGGAAGAGACACAGGCAGAGCAGGGTCACCTGCCACGACAGAGCGAGCATCGCGATCCCGACCACCACGACCGAGATCAGGTTCGAGACCGTCGAGGAGAGCGTCGAAGTGAAGGCCCGCTGGGCACCGAGCACGTCGTTGTTCAGCCGCGAGACCAGCGCACCGGTCTGGGTGCGCGTGAAGAACGCCAGCGACTGCCGCTGCACGTGCCCGAAGACCCGGGTGCGCAGGTCGAAGATCAGCCCCTCACCGATCCGCGACGAGAGCAGGCCCGCAGCGATGGAGAGTACGGCGGAGACGACCGCGACGGCGGCCATCGTCAGCGCGATCGAGGTGACCAGACCACCATCGCCCTTGAGGATGCCGTCGTCGACCATCCGCTGCACGAGCAGCGGGCTGACCACGACCAGGCCGGCGTCGATGACGGTGAGGACGAGGAACGCCGTGATCAGCGTCCGGTGCGGGCGCGCGAAGCCGAGGATGCGGCGCAGGGTGTCCCGGGCGAGCTTCTTCTCCAGGATCGACCGGTCGGTGCGGAGGTTCCGCATCATCGGGGCCATGCCCTGCATGCCGCTCATGTCGCCTCCTCAGGCAGGGTCAGGCCAGCGAGACCAGGTCGGCGTAGTCGTCGCTCCAGAGGTCCTCGTCGCCGTCGGGCAGCAGCAGGACGCGGTCCGGCTCCAGCGCGTGGACGGCGCCCTCGTCGTGGGTCACGAGCACGATCGCACCCTCGTAGCGCCGGATCGCCGCGAGGACCTCCTCACGGGAGGCGGGGTCGAGGTTGTTGGTCGGTTCGTCGAGGAGCAGCACGTTGGCGCTGGAGACGACGAGCGAGGCCAGCGCCAGGCGGGTCTTCTCGCCACCGGAGAGCACGCCCGCCGGCTTGTGGGCGTCGTCGCCGGAGAAGAGGAACGAGCCGAGCACGGAGCGCGCCTCGGAGTCGGTGAGCTGCGGCGCGGCGTACTGCATGTTCTGCAGGACCGTCTTGTCGACGTCGAGCGTCTCGTGCTCCTGCGCGAAGTACCCGATCTTGAGTCCGTGGCCCGGGATCAGGCGGCCGGTGTCCGGCTCGGTGACGCCGGCGAGCATGCGGAGCATCGTGGTCTTGCCGGCACCGTTGAGGCCGAGGATGACGACCCGCGAGCCCTTGTCGATCGCGAGGTCGACGGCGGTGAAGATCTCCAGTGCGCCATAGGACTTGGAGAGGTCCTCGGCCATCAGCGGCGTCTTGCCACAGGGCTGCGGCGAGGGGAACTTGATCGCGGCGACCTTGTCCTGCACCCGCTCGCCCTCGATGCCCGCCGTTATCCGCTCGGCACGCTTGAGCATCGACTGTGCGGCCGAGGCGCCGGAGGCGCGGGCACGCATGCGGTTGGCCTGGTCGGTGAGGGTCTTGGCCTTGTTCTCCGCGTTGAGGCGCTCGCGCTTGCGGCGGGCCTCGTCGGTCTCACGCTGCTTGAGGTAGGGCTTCCAGCCCATGTTGTAGATGTCGATCACCGCGCGGTTGGCGTCGAGGTGGAAGACCTTGTTGATCGTCGCGTCGAGCAGCCCGGTGTCGTGGCTGATCAGGATCACGCCGCCCTTGTACTGCTGCAGGAAGCCGCGCAGCCAGACGATCGAGTCGGCGTCGAGGTGGTTGGTCGGCTCGTCGAGGATCATCGTCTCCGCGCCGGAGAAGAGGATCCGGGCGAGCTCGATGCGACGGCGCTGACCACCTGAGAGGGTCTTGAGCTCCTGGCCGAGGATCCGCTCCTCGATGCCGAGGGCCGAGGCGATCTGCGCAGCCTCCGCCTCGGCGGCGTAACCGCCAGCGGCCTGCATCTCGTCGTCGGCGCGGGCGTAGCGCTTCATGCCCCGCTCGAAGACGTCGGGGTCCGGGTCCGCCATCTCGGCCTCGGCCTGCCGGAGTCGGCGTACGACATCGTCGATGCCACGTGCCGAGAGGATCCGGTCGCGGGCGATCTGCTCCGGGTCGCCCGAGCGCGGGTCCTGCGGCAGGTAGCCAAGATCGCCGCTCACGGTGACGGTGCCACCGGCGGGCGGGTTGTCGCCCGCGAGGATCTTGGTCAGCGTGGTCTTGCCCGCGCCGTTGCGACCGACCAGACCCACCTTGTCGCCGGCGGCCACCCGGAAGGTGACGTCCTCCATCAACAGGCGGGAACCGGCACGGACTTCGAGGTTCTGGGCAGTGATCATCGCGGGGGTTAGTGTACGGGCGGAGATCTCGGCTACCTGCATCAGGAAGGATCCGCTCATGCGGTTCAACCCCAAGGCGAACATCGGCGGAGGCCGCATCAGCGGCGGTGGAGGCGGTGGCCTGGGCGGCCGTGCGGGTGGCAGCCTCGGTGGCGGGCTCGGTGGAGGCCGGCTTCCGATCCCCGGTGGCATGGGCCTCAAGGGCACCATCGTGATCATCATCATCTACTTCCTGATCCAGATGTGCTCGGGCGGCGCACTGCCCGGATCGGGCCTGCCGGCGGTCCCGGGCAACTCCGGCGGCTCGCAGTCGAGCACCGACGACGGCAGCTACGACAAGTGCAAGACCGGCGAGGACGCCAACAACGACGTCGACTGCGCCCGCAAGGCCGTCGCGTTCTCCCTCGAGCAGTTCTGGGAGATGCAGTTCAAGGGCCAGAACTTCCAGCCGGCCTCGATGGTCACCTTCAGCGGCTCGGTCAACACCGCCTGCGGTGCAGCCAACGCGGGCATGGGCCCCTTCTACTGCCCGGTGGACCAGAAGATCTACGAGGACACCACGTTCTACGACGAGATCTTCGAGCGTCAGCTCGGCGGCAACGAGGGAGCGTTCGTCGAGCCCTACGTCCTGGGCCACGAGTACGGCCACCACATCCAGAACATCACCGGCCAGATGAAGAACGTCCGCACCCAGCAGGGCGACGGCTCCGACGCGGTGAAGCTCGAGCTGCAGGCCGACTGCTACGCCGGCCTGTGGGCCCACGGCGCCACCTCGATCACCGACGACTCCGGCGTGAAGATCTTCGACGAGATCAGCGAGAAGGACATCAAGGACGCGATCCTCGCCGCGCAGGCGGTCGGAGACGACTCGATCCAGCAGAAGACCCAGGGCCGAGTGAACCCGGACGCCTGGACCCACGGTTCGTCCGAGCAGCGCATGGAGTGGTTCAAGCGCGGGTTCCAGGGCGGCACCCTGGACTCCTGCAACATCTGGGGCTGACCTCTGAGGCTGGCCAGCCTCAGATCAGCGCCTCGAGCTGCGGGAACTGCCGCTGCAACGCCTTGAGGTACGGCGCGACGGCGGGGTGGCGGTACTTCCCTGCGAGCGCGCCGTTCCCCTCCGACACCCGCGCCAGCGCCCAGTCGGCGCGCGACAGCGCCGTGTAGACAGCCGTCACCTGAGCGCCGAGCCGCGCCTGCTCGATGGTGGCGACGCCGGGCGGCAACCCGTCGACGTACGCCTCGAGAAGGACGTCGAACTCCTCGCGTGCAGAGAGTGACCAGTAGCCGAGGTCTCCGCCGACCGGACCGGTGCCGAGGTTCGACCAGTCGATGGCCACCACGGCGTCATCCTCGCGGCCGAGCAGGTTCCCCGGGACCGGGTCACCGTGCTGGGGCACCTGCGGGAGCTCGGCCACCGCAGCGAGGAAATGGCCGCGGCGCTGCCAAAGCCGGTCGGCCAGGTCGGCGACCGTCGTGCGCGCCAGGGTGGTCCAGCCGCCACGGCGTTCGGTCGCCTCGATGCGCTGCGTGAGCTGGGCACGGCAGAGCCAGGGCTGCGCGCCGAGCTCGGCGCCGGCGAAGCGGCCGAGCGCCTGGGCGACGAAGGGGCCGGTGAGGGTCGTGGGCGCGACCGCCGCGCACCAGAAGGTGATGCCTTCTGCATCCTCCTCCATGCGTACGACGGCCGGCCCGCGCAGCCCGGGCGTGGCCTCGACGAGCCCGGAAGCAGCGACGTCGACCTCGCGGCGCCACCAGCCGACCGCATGCGGACGCTGCGGCTCGTCGGGCTGGACCAGCCGCTTGACGAACAGGTCGCCGTCGCGCCAGACACCGACAGTCGACGCGCTCATCCCGCTCGGGAGACGCTCCCAGTGCGCCTCGGGCTGCCACATGTGCCGCACGTTAGCGGCACATGTGGCTCAAGCCCGGGAAATCAGGTGCAGATCAGACGTTGAAGCCGAGGGCGCGGAGCTGCTCGCGGCCGTCATCGGTGATCTTGTCCGGGCCCCACGGCGGCATCCAGACCCAGTTGATGGTGACCTCCTTGACGAGGCCCTCCAGCGCGTCGTTGGTCTGGTCGGTGATGACGTCGGTCAGCGGGCAGGCCGCGGACGTCAGCGTCATGTCGAGCGTGACGTCGTCACCGTCGACGTGCACGCCGTAAACCAGGCCGAGGTCGACGACGTTGATGCCGAGCTCGGGGTCGACGACGTCCTTCATCGCCTCGGTGATCTGCTCGATCATCTGGTCGCTCATGCCTGGTTCTCCTTCGTGTCGCCGCCCTCGGCCAACGCCTGGGCGGTCGCGTCCTTCCATGCCATCCACGACAGCAGTGCGCACTTCACGCGGGCGGGGAACTTGGCCACACCCGCGAAGGCGATGCCGTCCTCGAGCACGTCCTCGTCCGGCTCGACCTGTCCCTTGCCCTGCATGAGCTCCTGGAACTTGGCGTGGATCTCCATCGCCTCGTCGACCGTCTTGCCCTGGACCAGCTCGAAGAGCACCGAAGCCGAGGCCTGGGAGATCGAGCAGCCCTGGGAGTCGTAGGAGACGTCCTCCACGACGCCGTCCTGCAGGTGCACGCGCAGGGTGATCTCGTCACCGCACGTCGGGTTGACGTGGTGCACCTCGGACTCGAACTCCTCACGGAGTCCCTTGCCGTGAGGGTTCTTGTAGTGGTCCAGGATGATGTCCTGGTAGAGCGCGTCGAGATCCATCGAGTCAGTCCAACTTGAAGTAGCTGCGGGTGTATTCCAGCCCGGCGATGAGCGCGTCGATCTCCGCAGGCGTCGTGTAGAGGTACGACGACATGCGCGTCGACGCCTGGACGCCGAACCGGGCGTGCGCGGGCTTCGCGCAGTGATGTCCTGCACGCACCGCGATGCCGCGGGAGTCGAGCACCTGGGCGATGTCGTGCGGGTGCACGCCGGCGAGCTCGAACGAGATCGCGCCACCGCGCTTCGCGGCGTCGAGCGGACCCATGACCTGCAGGCCCTTGATCGTCTGCAGGCCCTCGAGCGCGTAGGCCGTAATGGCCAGCTCGTGGGCGTGGATGCGGTCGAGCCCGACGTGGCCGAGGTACTCCACGGCGGCACCGAGGCCGACGGCCTCGACGATCGGCGGCGTGCCGGCCTCGAAGCGGTGCGGGATGCCGGCGTACGTCGACTTCTCCATCGTGACGGTCGCGATCATCTCGCCACCACCGAGGAACGGCGGGAGCTGCTCGAGCACGTCGCCGCGGCCCCACAGGACGCCGATGCCGGTCGGGCCGACGACCTTGTGGCCGGTGAAGACGACGAAGTCGGGCCGCTCCTCCGGAGCCATCGCGGCGAGGTCGATCGGCAGCTGCGGCGCGGCCTGCGAGGCGTCCACGACGACAAGCGCGCCGACCTCATGGGCGCGGCGGGTGAGCGCAGCGACCGGGTTGATCGTGCCGAGCATGTTCGATACCCATGTGAACGCGACGACCTTGGTGCGCTCGGTGATCAGCTCGTCGATGTTCGACAGGTCGAGCTCGCCGCCATCGGTCAGGCCGAACCACTTCAGGCTCGCGCCCGTGCGCTGGGTGAGCAGCTGCCACGGCACGATGTTGGAGTGGTGCTCCATCTCGGTGATGACGATGTCGTCGCCCTCGCCGACCTGGAAGGGCGACTTCCAGGCCAGGGTGTTGGCGACCAGGTTGAGCGCCTCGGAGGCGTTCTTGGTGAAGATCACCTCATCACGCGAGGGCGCACCGAGGAACGCAGCGACCTTGTCCCGACCGGCTTCGAACGCTTCAGTCGCCTCGGCACCGAGCTGGTGCATGGCGCGGGCGATGTTGGCGTTGTGTCGCTCGAGGTGGTCGACCATCGCGTCGATGACGATCTGCGGCTTCTGCGAGGTGTTCGCAGAGTCCAGGTAGACCAGCGGCTGACCCCCGGCGAGTGTGCGCTCGAGGATCGGGAAGTCGCTGCGAATGACCTCCAGATCGCTCAAGAGGCCCGGGAGCACCGGAATGGTGGACATGGTCAGACGCCAGCCTTGACGTACTTGTCGTAGCCCTCAGCCTCGAGCTGGTCGGCCAGCTCCGGGCCACCCTCCTCGGCGATGCGGCCGTTGACGAAGACGTGGACGAAGTCCGGCTTCACGTAGCGCAGGATGCGGGTGTAGTGCGTGATCAGCAGGACGCCC
>UEXP01000041.1_pt1 | contig 22457 bp, 18 predicted proteins | sample 4301171 | NCBI WGS metagenome assembly UEXP01 (sample SAMEA4773182, study PRJEB27434) | metagenome | biome: 2259; feature: agricultural soil; material: soil | place: USA | collected 2014-09 | depth 0.25 m
TCTGGTCAGGCGAGTTGTCGCAGGCCGACGACTTCTTCAGGCCGTGGCACCATCACCACTTCGTAGAGCGGTGGCCAAGGTTCGCGCACCTGCTTGACCTGCCGCCGGGTTCGCGGTTCCTCGTCACGCCTGACTACGAAGACGTCTGGGACGATCCATCACTCCTAGACGTATGACGTAAACGCGGCAGATGAGGCAGATCAGCGACGAAGCCACCGCCGGGCGCGCCGCGCGGTTCGCCGGACACTCCCAACCTGCTCGTCCGGGCGGACCCAGGTCTTGGCCAACTCGGCGTACTCGGCGCGAGTCCCCGCAAGGAGGGCGTCGAACTCAGCGCGCGGGAACGTGAAGCCGAGGCCCGCCAATGACGCGGTCACGCGCTCGTTGTACTCCTCGTGCGTCGAGGTGTGGCTGAAGGATGTCAGGCGAACGTGATCCGCACCTCGAATGACGGTCGCCGTGATTGCGCCGCAGAGGATGTCGTAGTCGACGGGACAGACGTACAGCGGGACAGCGCCAGGTTCAGCTCCGGATCCAGCGCTCCACCGATCGTCGTTTCCGAGTAGGTCGTCCAGAAACTCGACGGCACCCCGCGGAAACTCGGGAGAGATGGCGCTGACGACGTCGAAGTGTTCGCCGCTCGCTGCCGCGATCAGAGGCAGGAGGCGCTCGCCGTTGACTGTGAAGTCCGAGAAGTTACTGGTCGGAAAGCCGCCGATGTTGAAGAACGGTTCCGCGCGAGTCGCAGGCGTCAGGCCAAGTTGATCCACCGGCACAGGCTAGGACGTCGCGCGCCCGCAGCACCGCTCAATTACCTGAGGTACGGATTCACTAAGCCCAACGAGACCGCACCAAGAAGCGGCGTCACATCGGCAGGAGCGGATCGCGGCATGTCCGGGCAGTTTCGCAACAGCTCTCTTTGGCTCACACGGCCGGAGGACGCGTCACGTCGTACGGATCCCAGTCCAACTTCCAGAACGCCTCAAGACCATGCTCGGCGATGAACTCACGCTCCACGGCGTAGGTCGGGTACATGCCGACGACGACCACGGGCAGGTCATCACCTACATCGACGTGCGCCTGCTCACGGTCCAGCGCCAGCGGGGCAAAGACCACGAACCCGTCGAGTCTGGACTCAGGCGAAATCGACTCACCGAAGTTGATCGTGTCGCCGTAGCTGAACGGGCAATCGTGGCGCAGTTGCTCAGCGAGATATGCGATCGCCAGGACCCATGCCGGGTCCTCGGACTTGACGCTGATCGAGAGTTCGGGGCGGCCGTGGCTCCAAGCTTCCTGCCGCGTGAGGGACAGCCCATACGTGAAGCCGAGAAGTAGTCCGTCCTCGGGCATGTTCCGGTAGCCGATCGCCGTCACGCCATGGTGGCCCGGCGCCGTGGACTCAATGGGCCAGAACTTGGGCTCGACGCCACCACTGAAGTCGTCGAGATGGGCGAGAAAGCGTTCGACACGCGTGGTCATGGCGTCATCTTGCCGCGCATCGGCCCGAGCGGGATCACACTCGCTCCGCGCGGCGAACGGACATCGGCAGAACCGCACTAGTCGCGGCATGTCCGACCGGATTCGGTGCAGACCCGCGGATCGCCAGCGTGACCCATGTGACGGCGGTACGGTCGCGATGTGAGCCAGTTCGACGCGCCAACCAAGGACTTGGAATCTTGGCCAGTCTTCAGCGGCGACGAGGATCCTGATTGGCGTCATCGCCGGAGGATTCGGGAGTGGGTTGCCCGTGCGGTCTGGATCAGCGACAGAACGCCCGACTTGAACGAAGTGGAACCCACATTTGAATCACTCTTGGCCTTGATCCAAGAACAGCCAGCGCACATCCATGCGTCGGAGCAGGAACTCCTCCGCTACCTGCGCAGACTGAACGAGCCGCACCCCGACGTCGTACTCGCGGACCTTCTTGCATTCCTAATGGCGACGCTCCGGATGCCATCTCTCCGCGCCGAAGCGCAACGACTGCGCGACGAGTGCGAGAGGTCGCTTGCCGGACCAAGCAGGCTCCGCTGGACAAACATGCGGCTATTTGAGCGTGTCATCGACTCCTTCTCAGAGTCCTGGGAAGAAGCCGACTTCTATTCGCGCTACCGCAAGGGCTAGGTCACTCAAACGCGGCATGAGCGCGCGCATCGGAGTACGTTCGCGGCGTGGGCAACAGCGATATGCATGACGACGAGCGCAGTCACGTCGCTGCCGCAGATCGCCTACCCGAGGGCACGTTTGTTCGAGGTGTGGTTATTTGCCATCACACGTTTGGCATGGGAATCGAACTGGACGACGGCGGCCAGTGCGGACACGTTGACCTTCCAATGGTCCGGGACACGCCGCGCCCCGGGGAGACGGGCTTCCCTCCCATTGGGACAGCCATCTCTGCAGTGGTCCTGGGCTATTCCGGCCACGGTCAACTCCGGCTAACGACGCGCCTGCACGACATGCCTGGGTATCGGTAGTCGAACTGAGCCATATGCGGCATGTCCGGACGGTTTCGATCGGGTTTGTCACGTTCGGATGGGTCACCGGACATCTCTGGGGTGTAGACCAACTCCGGAAGGAAGTCCCATGACCAACGAAGAGATCTCCGTCGTCGAGCAGAGCACCCCTACCTTCGATCGAACGCGACTCGCAGCCGCCTCGGAGGAACTGGCTCGCCAGATCGCCGTGTCGACCCCCGTGCGACGTCCTCGGCGGCGTCTCGCCGTCGGCATCGCGGCAGCGGCCATCGTTGCAGTCCCGACCGCCGCTGCCGCCACTGGTGCGCTCGACGGCCTCCGCTCGGGCATCTTCGGCCAGCCGGATAGGAACTCCGAGGACGCAGGCACCTCCGAATGGATCAACATCTGCGCCCCGGGCTACCCCGCCCTAATCCGCGAGCACACACCGGACGGACCTCTCCCGGAGGGCTTCACCTGGGCTCGCGCGACGCAGAAGCAGATCTCGCAGGCAGCGGCCAACCCCGAATGCCAGCCCGGAGGACACGGCGCCCAGCAGCAAGAGATCGGAATCGTTGGCTGGTTCGACATGTACGCCACCTGCGCTTGGTACTCCGAAGCGGCAACCGCAGCCGATACGGGTGACGCCAAGCGAGTCGCGCGCGCAGGGCACGAACTGAAGACACTCGCCAACTCAGAGGTGAACCGCATCACCGACGGCGGCGGCCTTGTCGAATTCAAGAACCAGATTGCCGACGACGTCCTCGCCGGGGACGTTGCCAAGGCCCGTGACTGGGCCCAGAACTGCGAGCTGATCAAGTGACCCCGCAGGAGCGGTTCGAGCACCTGGCCCGAACGATCGGAACTGATGTGCTCGCCTACCTTGCCCGGCGGGTCACCCCACGCGAGGACGCCGCCGATGTCTATCAGCAGGTCCTCACCATCACGTGGCGGAAACTGCGTGTCGTGCCGACCGATGACCGAGAGGCGCTTGCGTGGATGCTCGGCGTCGCGCGGCGTTGCCTGGCAAACCACCGCAGGGCGGGAACCCGACGTATGGCTCTGGCCGAGCGCCTTCGTACTGAACTCGCCGTCTCATGTACGGAACCCGACGCCGTCAGCGTCCAGCGGGCGGTCGAACTTTTGCGCAGGGTGAGTGACGAGGACCGCGAACTGCTAACCCTGGTGCACTGGGAGGGGCTGACAATCGCGGAGGCTGGAGCCGTCCTCGGAGTATCCCCATCCGCAGCAAGGAAGCGGGTAGAGCGTGTCCGGCGAGCCCTACTGACTCCAGCAGTTGTATGACCGGCTACCCGGCGGGTCCTGAGTCGTCGCACGCGGCCAAAGGCCCGCCAGGAAGCGGTGTCATCTCGCCAGAACCGCACTAGTCGCGGCATGTGCGGTCGAATTCAGACTGGTATCGGGGCGAGCGATGTAACGATGCGCTCGTGAGGATTGAACCTTCCGAACTCGCAGGCCGACGCCTCGATGGTGTGACCGCCGAATGGCATGAGTACGAAGGTGTCCGATCCGAGGACAGCATCCATCTCTGGCTTTCGGTTCAAGGCCTCGGCTGGCTACGTCTAAGCACTCGGAGCGGGCTGACCATCACTGGCGGCGATGCCCCCGGAGATGACGTCGACATGGATCTCTACGGACGGATCGTCGTCGAATCGAGCGTGCCCGAATTGGTGGCTAACAAGATCGGTCAGACGATCGATCATGTCGAGTTGCTAGAGCAGTTCCACGAAGGACGATCGATAGGCATCGTTGGCGCGGTGCTCGGCTTTCACTCCGGCGAGGTCGGCATCGCCGACTTGGGCGATGAGTTGCGTATCGCGACATGGCCCGGACCATGGAGCGGCTGGAACGTCGCCATTCGCGCCTGATGATCAGCGGCAAAACCGTATGTTTCTCCGGCAGGATGAAGTCCATGTCGATTGACCTTCCACCGGACTACGAGGCCTTCAAAGCGGAGGTCGTGTCAGATCAAGGTCAAGACGACCAGGGTGTCTACGAAGTGTGGTGGCAAGCCAACACCTGGTATCCGGAGCAGCCCCTCAGTACCCGGCTGGCAATCGCAGAGTCCGTTGTTCGCGAGCTGACCCGGACCGGACTGGTCAGGTTAGTCCGTGGCGAGTGGACCGGTCCTGACCACGCACGCGAGCCGGTCCCGGACGTTGAGGCTGCCCTCCGCGACTGGGCCACATGGTGCCGCAACCAGGCCAACCGGTCGTCTGGATGGCAGATTCCTAGAGCGCGCGCTCATCGGCAGATCCGCCCGCATTCGGCCCTGAACGCGAGGCACTGACAGACTCCTCGTGTCGGCCTATGTCCGCCGGTGGAGTTGGAACCCGGCGTGCGTGCTGCGGAGTTCGAAGCGGGGGTCATCGACGTAGTGATGATCGTGCGGACACAGCGGGATCCCGTTCGCCATGTCCGTCCGGCCCCCACTGGCCCACGGGTCGAGGTGGTGGATCTCGCACCACTCGAACGGCACGGTGCAGCCGTCGATCGCACAGGTCTGCCACCGGATCGCCAGCGCCTTGCGCTGCGCCGGGCTGAACAGTCGCTTGGCCCGGCCCAGGTCCAGCACCTCAGAGCCACCACCGAGGACGGCGGGGATCAGGTTGGCCTGGCACGCCAGCCGCCGCACCTCCCCCGGCGTCAGGTGCTCGCCCTCACCAGTCACCGCCAACCCGACACCAGCACGGAGCTTGTCCAGATCCATCGTGATGATGATCGACGTCGCAGCCCCACCATGCATCGGCATCCGCTTCGGATCCGCCGCCTCCAGGAACGCACAGAACGCCTCGCCCAGGATCCGATCCGAGGTGAGCCGGCGACCTGTCACCGGGTCGACGTACGGCGACGGGTCAGCGTCACTGTTCGCGGTAGCGCTACGCGGCGAGCTGAACGACTGCAGGAACCTCCGCAACCGCGCCGCCGCCGCATCAGGGACCACACCCGAGATCCGCGACGTGCCATCGCCCCGCGACCGGATCGAGAGCCGCGTCGCCTCACGCGCCTTGCGCAGCTCATCCTCCAGCCGCTCCTGCTCACGCTCCTCAAACGACCCTGGATCCACCACTTCCAGGATGTGCTCGCCGAGGCGACGCAGCGACTTCGCATCATGCTCCCCCGCCAGAGCGACCAGGTGGGTCTCGGCCTGATCCTTCACCGCGGTCGACACCTCCGCACCCAGTGCGTCGAGGGCCTTCACGATCACCTCGGCACGCGCCGGCGACAGGGCACCATCACGCATCGCCTCCCGGACCCGACGCCACCGCACCGATGCCTCGGCCACGCGTTGCATCGCCGCCGCAGCACCACGCTCCACCTGAGCCGAACGCACCAGCCACCCCGCAACCGACGCACACGCTGCGTCGTCCGCGACATTGGCCGAGACCGCCATCGTCTCCAGCAGCAACCCCTCGGCCACCGTCCGCAGATGCACCAACTCGCGCATCAACACGTCCTTCTCGGACACCGTGAGGAAGGTCGGGTCAAGATCCCGCACCTTCATCAGCTCTGTGGACAGAAACCGGGCTGATGGTCTGACTCACCAGATCGATTCAGCCCACTCCGGGTGGTCGACGAACGGGTTCCGGTTGCCCTGGTACGCCGCGTGGATCCGATCGTTGCGGCGCATCTCGAACGCGTCGACCGGGTCGGCTGCGTTCCACTGGAGCAGGATGTCGAGGTCGCCGAGCCGCGGGACAGCACTGCCAGAGACCGTGCTCAGCTCCAGGTTGTTGAACGCGTCATCACCTTCGTAGCGCACCGCCATGTAGAAGAGCATCCGGGCGACGTCACCCTTCACTGCGTCGCGCGGCTCGAACGAGTCGGCGTCCGTCCAGCAGTCCGTGCAACCCGACACCGCGCTGCCGCCGTTGTCGAAGTCCTTGTTGCCCCGCGTGCCGTTGACGGTGACGTCCTCCGCGCGCAGGTGGTGCAGGTCGGTGCCCGGGCCGGCCGACGTGTCGAACCCTCCGCGCGACTGTGCGAACACGTGCTCACGGTTCCACTGACCCGCGCTGCCACCGTAGTTGGACTTCGAGATCGACCGACCCGTGTAGAGCTCGATCACGTTCGCCGTGTTTGCAGGATCCTGGTCGGTGTCCTGCAAGGCCGACCAGACCTGCGCGTACGACAGCGTCGTGTTGCCGTCGATGATGCCGTGGAGTGTCGTCTTCAACTGGGCGCCCGACTGGCCGATCGCCGGGGCGTAGTACGTCGAGTCCCACGGCGAGGTGCCACCCGGCGGCGGCTCCTGGGGGCCGCCCGAGGCAAGTGCGAACGCCGACGTACCCGTCATGCCCGGGTGCGAGAAGTACGCCGCCAGCGCACCGGTCACATCGATCTGCTTGCCCTTGAGGGTCGGGTTCGTCTTGAGGCCCCACTGTGCCCGGAAGGCACTCGGGATCTGCACGTAGAGCATCTGGCTGGTGTTCGTCTGGGTCGCCGAGTCGGCGATCGCCAGCGCGTAGTCGTTCGGGTAGTTCGACGTGACCACGGTGTTGGTCGCCGTCGGCTGCCCGACGACGTAGCCGCGCACGGTCTGGGTTGAGCCGTTCTGCGTGGAGATGGCCTGGGCAACGGTCAGCGGCGTGACTGCCTGCACGGGCGACGGAAGGAGTAACAGGAAGGCGGCGACGACGAGGAGCGCCGACCGCTCGAGGCGGGAGGTCATGCGCCCGACCCTTCCGCCCCTGCAGGCACGGAGGGTGAACAGGTGGTCTCGAATCCGCAACACCTACGATCTCCCCCGTGCCTCCTCGCTCTCCCCTGCCCATGCGTCACGGGCTCAACGCAGCGTGGGTGCGTACGCCGCACGCGGGCACTGCCCCGGAGCACGAGGCGACGATGCGGGACTGGCTCACCTACCGCCTCCCTCCCCGCAACATCGACCCGACCGACCTGCACGCGCTCAGCGACCTCGCCGTACCCCTCGGCGACGGACAGCAGCCGAGCGTCGACGTCGACGGTTTCCTCGAAGCGGGCCGCTTCGTGTGGAACGACGGCACCCCCGTGCACGCCGACGACGCCTACCGCGCGCACACGTTCGTCTGGTTCCACCGCGACCTGCGCGACGAGCCCGTCGTGCCTGGCGAGCTGACGGTGCTGCACCAGGACGAGCGCATCGTCGTGGTCGACAAGCCGGCGTTCCTGAGTACCATCCCGCGTGGCAGCCACGTGCTGCAGAGCGTCGTCGTCCGGGCACGCGCGGAGCTGGGACTGCCCGAGCTCTCCCCCGCGCACCGGCTCGACCGGGTCACCTCGGGCGTGCTGATGCTCACCGCAGCGAAGCAGTGGCGCGCGGCGTACCAAGGCGTCTTCGAGAGTGGCACCGCCCGCAAGACCTACCGGGCGGTCGCGGCCTACGACCCCGCGCGGGAGGAGCCGGTCTGGGTCCGCAACCACCTGCAGAAGCCGCGCGGCCAGTGGCAGGGCGAGGTCGTGCCCGACGCGCCGGTCAACGCCGAGACGCTCGTCGAGCTCGAGCGACGACTCGCCGACGGGCGGGCGATCTACCGCCTCACGCCACCCACCGGACGCACCCACCAGCTGCGGTTGCACCTGCACGGCCTCGGCATCCCGATCGCCGGCGACCCGCTCTACCCCGTCGCGACGGGAGTCAGCGTCGACGACTTCAGTACGCCGCTGCAACTGCTCGCCAGCGAGCTGTCGTTCGTCGACCCGGTCGACGGCACCGAACGACGCTTCACGTCGCAGCAGCGCCTGCCGCTCTGAGGGTCAGGCAGCGGAGGAAGCGACCGCGCCGGTGCGCACCGGCAGCGGGATGGGCGCCAGGGCGGCCTCTTCGCGCGCGACCTGGTCCGACACCTCACGAATGACCTGCGAGAGCGTCAGGTCCATCGCGGAGCAGAGCGAGGCGAGGAGCTCGGAGGAGGCTTCCTTCTGCCCGCGCTCGATCTCGGAGATGTAACCGAGGGAGACCCGGGCACCGGCAGAGACCTCGCGCAGCGTCATGCCGCGCTGGACCCGCTGGTTGCGCAGCACGTCACCGAGCACTCGGCGGAACAGCACCATCGGGATCTCCTTTCGCTCCGGGTGAGGGCAACGCTACCCGAGCGATGGTTCTTCCCGTGGCACTTGGTCAAGAAGCAGTCGCAGCGCGGCGTCGACCGTCGCCTCCCGGATCTCGTCGCGTCCTCCGTCGAGGGCGAGGGCCGCGGACGCGACACCCGCGGGGGTCGCCACGCCGACGAAGACCGTGCCGACCGGCTTGCCCTCCTGCGAGTCGGGGCCCGCGACCCCCGTGGTCGCCAGGCCGTACGTCGTGCCGAGCAGGCGGCGCACCCCGTGCGCCATCGCCTCGGCGCAGCGCGCGGACACCGCACCGTCGGTCGCGAGCACGTCGGCCGGGACGCCCAGGAGCTCCTCCTTGGCCGACGTCGCGTAGGAGACCACGCCGCCGATGTAGACCGACGATGCGCCCGAGACCGCTGTCAGCGCACCGCCCAGCAGTCCACCGGTCAGCGACTCGGCCGTCGCGACCGTCTGACCGGCGGCGGTCAGTGCGGCCACGAGGTCGGGTGCGATCGCCATGCCTTCAGGCTAGCGACCGCACCCGATCTGCCCCACGGTCCCCCGCAGGCTACTTGTTGCCCTTCGTGACCGGGGCGGTCTCCTCGGAGGTCGCGACCCCGTCGCGGTGGTCGGGCACCGCCACCGTGACCCGCACGGAGATCCGCTTGCCGACCTGGGCCTGGGCGACCTTCAGCGACGACGTCGTGGCACCCGGGATGGCCACCCCGTCCGCCAGCCACTGCCAGCTCACCGCGCCGGACGGCGACCACGTGCCCGGCGTCGCCGTGAGGCGGCCACCGACCTTGGGCGCACCCGAGATCACCGGCAGCGTGAGATTCTCGACCCGCGGTGCCGTGACCGTGAGAGGCACCCGGACGACCGTGCCCGTCGTGGCTCCCTCGAGCCGCAGGACCGCAGCGCCCGCGGGCGTCGATGCAGGCAGCGTCACGTGGATCGTCGCCTTGCCGGTCGCGTCGTACGGCGTGGAGCCGATGGTGTTGTCGAGCGGTGCCGTCCCGAGCAGGGTCCCACCGAGCTTGACGACGACCTCGGAGTCGCGACGGTCGACCGGTGCGGAGAGCGACCACGAGCTGACCGACAGGTCGACCGGCGCGCCTGCGTCGTACGACGAGGCGACTCCGTCCACCTCGACGCCGCGCTGGCTGCTGTCCACCGCGAGCGGAGCCGTCGCCGTGTGAGCCGCCAGGTAGTCGACCATCTCCTGGAGGTCGATCTTGCCGGTGTCGGCCTTGCCGGTGCCGCCCGCGAAGGCGCGGAAGTTGTCTCCGCCGGAGGCGAGGAACGAGTTCACCGTCACCGAGTACGTCGCAGCCGGATCGATCGGCTCACCGTCGAGCCACATCCCCGTGACCGTGCCGGCGAAGGTCGCGACCCCGTTCACCGTCACCGGCGACTCGTCGTAGGTGTAGGTGAAGCCGTCGGACACGCCGAGTCGCAGGAACGGCCGCGACGGCACGTTGCCGGCCGCATCGCGCTGCCACTGCTGCTCGAGCACGGACTTGAGCTGCGCACCCGTGAGGTCGAGGTTGACCAGCGTGTTGGCGAACGGCTGGACCACGGCGGCCTGCTTGTAGGTCAGGTCGCGGACATCGCCGTCATCGGTGGCGGGTGTCGGGGTGCCTGCCATGTCGGCGCGGAGGCCGCCCGGGTTCATGAACGCGATCTGGGCCGCGCCGGACTCCGGCTTCTCCGTGGCCCACCGCTGCACCTCGGCCACCAGGTTGCCGAGGGTGGACTCGCCGCCCCGGTTCTCCGTGACCCCGTCGGCGAGCTTCGCCCGGCTGAACGGACCGGCGATCTGGCCGAGCACCCGCGCACCGAGCACGTCGGCCTGCGCCTTGGCGTCGTTGACGATCGTCGCCACTGCGGGGTCGGCCGGCCAGGCGCCGGTGGTCAGCGAGAGGACGGCCTGGGTCTTGGCCTGCACGGCGCCCGTGGTCGGGTCGACGGTGAAAACCAGCTTGTTGAGGTTGGTGCCGTACTGACCGGCGGAGACGACCGGACGCTCGGTCACGGTCCGGCCGCCGTCTGCCCACGCCTGCACCGGGAAGGAGCAGTTGTAGGCGAGGTGGGTGTGGCCCGAGACGATCGCGTCGACGTCGTCGGAGGTGTTCTGGGTGATGTTGCCCCAGACGGTCGCCGGGTCGGTGAAGTTGGGCGACGTGCAGGACGTCACCGGCGAGCCCTCGTGCACCAGGAGCACGACGAGGTCCGCGCCGTCTGCCTTGAGCCGTGCGGCGGCGGCGTTGGTCGCCTCGACGATGTCGGTGACCGTGACCCCCTCGATGCCACCCGGGGAGACCAGCGACGGCAGCTCCTCCGTGACGGCGCCGACGAAGCCGACCGTCACGCCGCCGACGTCCTTGGTCCAGGTCTCGGCGAGGTCGTCGCGCCCTGCGGGCTCGGTGACGTTGGCGGCGATGTACTCCCACGAGGCGTGGTCCTGCACGCGGCCCACGAAGTCCTCGTAGCCCTGGTCGAACTCGTGGTTGCCCGCGGCGGACACCTCGAGACCGGCCTCGTTGAGAGCCGCGATCGTCGGCTCGTCGTTCTGGATGAACGACTCGAACGTCGACGCGCCGATCAGGTCACCGGCGGCGGCGAAGACCGTGTGGGGGTTCTGCGCGCGCAGCTGCTTGACCGCGCCCGAGAGGACCGCGGCACCGGCGGCGTTCGCACCGTCGGCGAGGAGGCGACCGTGGAAGTCGTTCGTGCCGAGGATCTGCACGTCGACCGGAGCCGGCGGGGCCGGCGTCGAGATCCCGACGACCTCGGGGTTGTGGTCCGAGGCACCGAACGGGTTGGCGGCGTACAGGTCGGTGCCGACGTAGTTGTGGCGCGAGTACTGGTTGAACACCGTCTCGTTGGCGTTGATCTCCCAGATGTCCTGACCCGCCACGCGCCCGGCGGCGGCAGCGTTGACGAGGACGTGGTCGAGGGACCCGGACGCACCGTCGAAGCTGTAGGAGTACTTCCCCGGCGTCTCGAGGGCGTCGAAGCCCGCGGCCTCGAGGGCCTGGATCGGGTCCTCGGCGGAGTACGCGTTGAAGTCGCCCGTCAGGAAGACGGCCTCGACGTTGCGGGACGCGGCGAACTCACCGGCGTACGTCGCGAGCGCCTGGGCCTGCGCGACACGGTCGGGGTTGGCGTTGCCCTGGCCCGTGCCGTCGTTCGTGCCGGAGCCCTTGGACTTGAAGTGGTTCACGATCACGGCAAACGCCGCGTCGTCCCGGCCACCGACAGGCTTGAAGACCTGCGCGAACGGCTCGCGGGCGTTGGCGAAGGCGGTGGTGCCGAAGAGCATGTCGGCCTCGCCCACCGTCGTCACCGCCTCCGGCTTGAAGATGAAGCCCGTCCGGATGACGTCCTGCTCAGCGACGTTCGCCGTCTCGGAGGCCTCGGCGGGCGAGCGGACGTAGTCCCACGTGCCCGCGCCGGCGTCGGCGTTGAGGGCCGCCACGAGGGCCGCCATCGCCTCGTCACGCTCATGGCCGTCGACGACCAGGCTGTTCTCGACCTCCTCGATGGAGACCACGTCGGCCGTGAGTGCGTTGATCGCGCTGACGATCTTGGCCTTCTGGCGCTCGAAGTTGACCGCGTCCCAGGCTCCGCGCGGGCCCGTGCCGGGGCAGGTGTGGACAGCGACCGGAGCGCCGGCGCGGTCGACATACGCCGAGCAGCCGCCGTACTCGACGCCGAGCGTGGTGAAGAAGTTCAGCACGTTGAAGGTCGCGAGCTTCACGTCACCGCCGACGGGCGCCGGCGCCGCAGGACGGTTCTGGACGAAGTCGACCTGACCGGCACCTGTGCCGACCACCGGTGTCACCGGCTGCACCTTCCAGCCGAAGCGGTAGTCGAGGACGACCGGCTGCGTGAAGGTCGCGCGTGCGCCGACGCGGACGTGGTGGTCGGCGGTCAGCCACGGCAGCGGCGAGTCCTTGCCTGCGGCGGTGTTGGAGGTGTTCCAGTACGTCGTGCTGGAGCCGTCGTCGAGGACCACCCGGTGCGCGTTGTTCCAGGCGGTGCGGGCTGCGATGGCAGCGGTGTCTTGGGCGTCGATCACCTCGGTCGGTGCGACCAGCGGCTGCTCCGAGTTGGCCGCGAGGCCGATCTCGCCGAAGAAGCTCGACGAGCTGGCGTTCGGCGGGTTGGTCGCCGAGCCGTCGTAGACGTCGGTGACGGTGTAGTCGCCGGACGGCTGGAAGATCTCGCTCTCGAACTCCTCGCGGACCTGGTCGAGCTGCGCGGGGTTGGGGCAGTCCGTCCCCGGCAGGATGCAGGTCGTGCCGGGCAGCGACGGGTTGGCGACCGGCGTGCCGAGGCTGGCGATCTCCGTCACGGTGCCTGCGACCACATCGAGCTCGGTCAGGCCGTTGAACTCCTTGGCCGTACCGCGCACGCGCACCGAGTCGCCGATCTCCAGCCCGGCGGTCAGGGATGCGGTGTTGGCGCCGGTGAAGACGAAGAGGCCGTCGGAGCGACCCGGGGTGGTGTCCTCGCCGGGAGTCTGGATGCCGAACCCGTTGAACCCACCCGTGGCGTAGAGCGACGTCACGACGCCCTCGGTGGTGACCACGGTGTTGGCCACGGGCGAGGTGTTGGTGTCGCCCTGCACGTCCGCGATCGGCAGCGGGCCGACCTGCGCCGTGATCGTGAGGACGAACTCGGTGGATGCGGTCGCGCCGCTCGCGTCGGTGGCGGTGACGGTGACGGTCGTGGTGCCGACCTCGGTCGGCGTCCCCGAGATGCGGTCACCACTGAGGGCGAGGCCCGCGGGCAGCGCCGAGGCGCTGAACGAGTACGGCGCGGTGCCGCCGTTCGCGCTCAGCGTGATCGCGGCGATCGGGTCGCCGACGGTCGCCGTGCGGTCGCCCGGGTCGGTGGCGGAGAGCGGTGCCGGGGCAGGCGGCTCACCGGCACCGGAAGCCGTCGGCGTCGGAGCGGCGGTGGTGAAGTCGGCGTTGTTGGCGTCGGTGTCCCGGCCGCTGGTGCGGTTGATCGAGGCCGCAGCCGTGGCCGCGGGCCCCGCGGCACCCTCGAAGCTGGTCGCGCCGCTGGCGCCGACGAAGTCCACCAGGCCGGTGACGCCTGCGGTGTTGCCGGAGGTCGCGATCACGGTCGTGCCCTGTTGGAGGGCCACCTGACCGCCCGCGGCGGCCATCGCGAAGGCGGGGCTGGCGACGGCGTCCGGCGTGGGCAGCGCTGCGCCCACCGTGCCTGCCGCGCTCATGCGCACCAGCCAGGTCTTGCCGGCCGGAACCGAGCCGGACAGCGCGAACGGCGCGCCGCCCGAGCCACCCGAGGCCGAGCGATAGTGCAGCGCGAGACCGGAGAGGTCGATCGCCATACCTGTCGGGTTCAGCAGCTCGACGAAGTCGGCGTTGTACGCCGCCCCGGTGTTGCCGCCGGCACCGTAGACCTCGTTGATCACGAGGCCGGTGCCGGCTGGGTTCGCCTGGGCGGGAAGGGCCGTCAACGTGGCCATTCCGGAGAAGCAGAGGGAGGTACCGAGAACGGCGCTCAGGGCGCGGGTGAGAGGGCGCATGTCATCTTCCGAGTAGTGACGCGACAACGCGTCCACCACCGGGGACGCGCACCAACCCGGCGAACGTTGCCGCCCGGAGGTGACGCTGCGGTGATCGGAAGGTCACGATCCGGTCGCAATGGCCGGATCATCAGGCGTCGCTCAGGCGCGGGCAGCGCGCTTCTGGCGCCAGGCGTCACGGAAGAACTCGTAGCCCGACCAGACCGTGAGGACCACGGCGATCGCGAGCACGGCCTGCGCGACGTAGAAGACCACCTCGCCCGTCGTACCCCAGGCGTGGTCGTCGGCGACGAGCGGCAGCGACAGCAGGCCGAGTGCGACGCCCTGCGCGGTGGTCTTGACCTTGCCGAGCTGCGCGGCCGGGATCACCACGTCCTTCATGATCGAGAGGCGCAGTAGCGTCACGCTCCACTCACGCACCAGGACCAGGATCGTTACCCACCACCAGATCTCGCCGCCGGCGAGGAACCAGCTCTCGCCCGACTGCGCCCCGACGATCGACAGGGCGATGAACGCCATGCCGGTGATCGCCTTGTCCGCGATCGGGTCGGCGATCTTGCCGAAGTCGGTGATCAGGTTGTGCTTGCGCGCGAGGTCCCCGTCGATCTTGTCGGTGATCATGCCGAGCGCGAAGATCACGAACGCCGTGATGCGCCAGCCGATCGAGTCGCCGCCGTCCTGGAGGAGCGCGTAGCCGAAGAACGGGACCATGACGATCCGCAGGGTCGTCAGCGCGTTGGGGACGTTCCAGTTGGACGTCTTCACCGGCGTCGCCACGTTGTCCTGGCTCATGGTCAGCTCTCCTTCTGCGTCACGCTGAAGCCGGCCACGAGGTCGACGCCCTCGGAGCCGGTCACGTCGGCGGTCAGCAGGTCGCCGACCTTGACGCCCGCAGGGGCGCCGAGCACCAGTGTGGTGCCATCGACCTCAGGACCCTGGAACGCCGCGCGGCCGACGACGACCGCGTTTCCGTCCTCGTCCTCGAGGGACTCGACGAGAACCTCCACACGCTCGCCGATCCGCTCCTCGGCACGCTGGGCGGTGAGCTCCTCGACGAGGTCCTGCAGGTGGGACACACGCTCGTCGATCAGGTCCTGGTCGAGCTTGCCGTCGAACTTCTCCGCCTCGGTGCCGTCCTCGTCGGAGTAGCCGAAGACGCCGGTCACGTCGAGGCGCGCCGCCTCGAGGAAGTCGCACAAGGTCTGGAACTCCTCGTCGGTCTCCCCCGGGAAGCCGACGATCACGTTGGACCGGATGCCGGCCCCGGGCGCGTGCTTGCGCACCTGTTCGAGCAGGCCGAGGAAGCTCTCCGGGTCGCCGAAGCGCTTCATTCGCCGCAGCACGGAGTTCGCCGCGTGCTGGAAGCTCAGGTCGAAGTAGGGCACCACGCCGGGCGTGCTGGCGATCGCCTCGATCAGCGTCGGACGCATCTCGGCGGGCTGGAGGTAGGAGACGCGCACCCAGTCGATGCCGTCGATCGCAGCGACCTCGGGCAGCAGCGTCTCCAGCAGGCGGATGTCGCCGAGGTCCTTGCCGTAGGAGGTGTTGTTCTCGCTGACCAGGAAGACCTCGCGCACGCCCTGCTCAGCCAGCCAGCGTGCCTCGTTGAGCACGTCGGACGGGCGGCGGCTGACGAAGGAGCCGCGGAAGGCAGGGATGGCGCAGAAGGTGCAGCGCCGGTCACAGCCGCTGGCGAGCTTGAGGGGCGCCATCGGTCCGGAGTCGAGGCGTGCGCGGAACGGCATCCCGAGCAGGTCACCCGAGCCGTCGGAGACGCCCGGCACCGAGATTCCCGAAGCGTCACGCGACGTCGGGGAGACCGGGAGCAGCTTGCGGCGGTCCTGCGGGGTGTGGGAGTGGTGCGACTCCCCCGCGAGGATCCCCTTCAGCCGCGCAGCGATGTCGGGGTAGTCGTCGAAGCCGAGCACCGCGTCGGCCTCGGGCAGGCTCTCGGCCAGGTCCTTGCCGTAGCGCTCGGCCATGCAGCCGACGGCCACGACGGCCTGGGTCTTGCCTGCAGCCTTGAGGTCAGCAGCCTCGAGCAACGTGTCGACGGAGTCCTTCTTGGCTGCCTCGACGAAGCCGCACGTGTTGACCACGACGGTGTCGGCGTGCTCCGGGTCGTCGACGAGGCGGAAACCACCCGCCTGGAGCCGGCCGGCGAGCTCCTCGGAGTCGACCTCGTTGCGCGCGCACCCGAGGGTGACCATCGCAACCGAGAGCAGACCGTCTTCTACGGCGGGGGAAGTCTTCGTCATGGCCCGCCGAGTATCCCACGCAGGCGGGCCCGACCCCTACTCGTCGGTCCAGGCCTCGAAGCCAGCCGCGCGGGCTGCGTCGACGTCCACGAACCAGACATCAGCGCGGGTCGCGTCGTACGCCGAGGAGTCGCGCGTGTGGAACACCTTCGAGTGCGAGTCGCCCTTGATCGTGTAGGCGGCGCCCGGCGCCGAGCCGTCCTCCAGGGGCGCGGCAGAACCGGCTCCGAACGGCCCTTCGCTCGCCTGTGCGGTGCCACCTACGGCGGCTCCCCCGAAACCGTCGGCCGCTCCGCGATCGGCTGCACCGCCGCGGTCACTCCCGGCAGCGGCTGTCGGTGCGGGCTCGGGCCGCATCGACGCCTGCACGGTGGGCGGCGGGCTGCGGCGTACGGCGAGGAATGCCACCACCGCGCCCGCCAGGGCGAGCAGACCCGTCACGAGGACCCCGCGGCGGTGCTCACCGGCGTACGTCGCGCAGCTGGAGAGCCGTCCCTTGCGGTGGTGCGGGGCGATCTTGTCGATGACCGGCCTCACGTGGTCGAGCACCGGAGCCGCGACCTCGCGAAGGTGCTCCGGCGAGGTCGTCTCCCTGATCCGGTCGGCAGTCAGCAGGTGCGTGTCCATGGCTAGTCCCTCCGGGGCGGCGGCGTTCGCGCCGGCCCTGTACTCGAGGTACCCCCGACCGGGCTCGGCACACGCCCGGGCGCGACGACGCCCCGCACCGGGTGGGTGCAGGGCGTCGTGCGCTCGCTGGACGGACGCGATCCGCCGGCTCGGTCAGTTCTCGTTCCAGCCGGTGAAGCCGGCCTTGCGCGCCGTGTCGGCGTCGGTGAACCAGACCTCGGCCTTGGTCCGGCCGTAGTACGGCGAGTCGGGCCCGTGGAAGAGCATCGAGTCCGCGTTGCCCTTGATGGTGAAGGCCTCACTCGGGGCGCTGCCGTCCTCCTTCGGGTCGGCCGAGCCCGGCCCGAACGCACCGTCCGGGATCGTCGCGACGGCAGCGACCTGGGCCTTCTTCTCGTCCCACCGGTGGAACCCCGCGCCGCGCGCCGCATCCTCGCTGTCGAACCACACCTCGGCGATCGTCCGGCCGAAGTACGGGGACTCCGGCGTGTGGTACTTCATCGAGTCCTCGTTGCCCTTGATCGTGAAGGCCTCGCCCGGCGACGCGCCACCCTCCAGCGGCAACGCCGAACCGGGGCCGAACGAGGACTCCGTGACCGTGGAGGCGAAACCCACCGGCTCGGGCCGTGCCGCGTGGGCGCCGGCGGCGTGCGCTCCTGCCGCGTGCGCGCCGCCGGGAGCCGCGGCCGCGCTGTCACCGGCGCCCGCCGCTGACGCGTTGCCATCGGTGTCCTCCAGGTCGGCGTCGTCGAACACCGTGTCGGCGCCGGTCTCGGCCGTGCCGTCACCCCAGCTCGGGTCCGCTTCGGACTCGATCGGCGCCCATCCAGCCTCCGTCGCCAGCTCACCGTCGTGCGACGAGGAGTCCGGCGTGTCGGAGGCCACCGGCGGCGGGTCGTCCGCGGCGAAGGTGGCCTCACTGTCGAACGATCCGAGGGCACTGCGACGAACCGTCTCGGCCGCGGGCTCCTCGGGAGCCCAGCCCGCCTCGGTCGCTGTCGGGGACCCTGCGTCGAATCCGGAGACGTTGCTGCGGAGCAGCGTCGCGTCCGGGTCGTCGTAGGTCACCGCGCTGGTGGCGAGCGAACCGTCCGCGGACGGCGCCACCGCAGACGCCTCGTGCGCGGACGCGTCGTACGCCGGCACCCCGGCCGCCGGGGCATCCTCGCGACCGGCGGACTCGGTGCGCACGACCTCGCGCTGGACGGAGGCCTTGCGCAACGTCAGGAAGGCGGTGAGGGCACTGCCGAGCACGGCTGCCAGCAGCAGCCATCCCCAGTGTTGTCCCGCGAGCCAGCTCATCACGCCACCTCCTTCACGACCGTGCCGTCGACCTCGTCGACGTGCGGGAGCAGAGCCTTGATCAACAGCCATGTCACGAGTCCTCCGAGTGCGAACGCGATGAAAAGAAGCAACCAGAACTGCAGGAACAACCAGGTCATCTCCAGCTCCTCACTCGACCACGATCGCGGCGAACCGGTTGAGGTCGCGGCCACTGGCGGTGGTGTTGTCGCCGATCGGGTCGGCGGCGCCGACGCCCTTGGCGGAGGTCACGGTGACGCCGTTGCGCGTCAGGATGCCGGCGACGTTGTCCGCCCGCCGCTGCGAGAGCTGGCTGGTCGGCTTCGGGGTGTCATCGGTGTGGCCGGTGACGCTCACCGATGCGCCGCAGGCGGACAGGATCGTCGCGACCTGGCGGACCTGGGCGAACTCGTCCGGGAGGTCGCGCACCCGCGAGGATGCCTCGTCGAAGGCGACCTTGTTGCGCCCCAGCACCATGTCGACCTGCTTCTGCAGGCCGAAGCAGGCACCGGCAGCGGTGGCGCTCGGTGCAGAGCCGGCGTCCGTCGGCATGGGCGACGCACCGTCCGTGGGTGCAGGGGTGGCACTGCCGGTGGCCCCGCCCGTCACGTCGAGGGTCCTGATGCCCTCGACGTCCCCGAGCAGGGAGGTCACGGAACCGGCGTCGACCCCTGCCGGGAGTCCGTCTCCGAGCGCGACCTCGACGTCGCGGCCATCGACGCTCACGGTGCGGTCGGTGATGCCCTGCGCGTCGAGCGTGGCGTTGACCTTCGCAGAGAGCTCGTCCTCGATGTCACCACCCTTGAGCGCGGTGAGAAGCGCTGCGAGGAGCAGCGGCACGAGCAGGAGGCCCAGCCACCATGCTCCGCCCAGGCCCCGATGGGCCCACCGGGCGTCGACCTCGACCTCCCGGTAGGTGGTCGTCCCTGCGGACGACTGGTCTTCTGTTGTCATGTGTGCGGTCTCCCATGAACGGATGTGTGTCTCCAGACCTTGCGGATTCGAACCTAGGCACAGGCACTCTCCGTTGGATAGGGGCAATGCAGAAATGACAGTGGGCGACAGGACAAGTCCTGTCGCCCACTGCGGCGTTCTGTGTGCTTCTCAGCCGTTCGGGTTGAATGTCCGGCTGCGCTGCGGCGTCGCGCCGTCGATGACGCCCTTGTCGGCACCGTCGAGGCTGACCTTGACCGCTCCGGCATCCTTCACCGCGACCGTGAACGGCGGGACCAGGGCGAACTCCTGGGCGGCACCCGGGGCGATCTGACCGCGGAACGCAACCGCACCCTCGTCGTCCTTCACGACCACCTGGGCACCGTCCTCGAGGCCCTCGAGGACCAGCGTGACCGGCTGCGTGCCGATGTAGTTGGGCACTCCGGCGCCGTCCGGACCGGCGACCAGGGTCGCGGCCGGGGTGCGGACCTCGACCGGGTCCGCCATGGCCAGACGGGCGATGGACCAGGCGAGCACGACAGCCATCACCGCGGCGACGAGGATCGACCAGTTCGGGCCACCACGCATCGCGCGGAGCGAGCTCGTGGCGCCCGAGGCGAGCTCCGCCTCGAAGACGCGACGCGGGTTGATCTCGGCGTCCGCGTAGCGCTCGTCGTACGCCGCGAGCAGCGGCTCGACGTCGATGCCGAGGATGCGGGCGAGCGTGCGCAGGTGGCCGCGCGCGTAGAAGTCGCCACCACACGGCACGAAGTCGTCGACCTCGATCGACTCGATCACGTGCGGACGGATCCGGGTGCGGTCGGCGAGCTGCTCGACGGTGAGGCCGATGCGGGTGCGCGCAGCCTTCAGGTCCGGACCGATGACCGGCTCCGCTGCGGGCTGCACTGCGAAGTCGTCGATCACGAGCGGCTCGACACTGTCGCGCACACGGGGCAGCGGACGGACGCGGTCAGCCCAGGTGGGCTTCTCCTCGACCAGGTCCACCGAGCCGGGACGGTGCATGTGCCGGCCGACGACCGGCTCCGTTGGAGCCTGCTCGATCGTCGAGGTGATCTCGGCGCGGCGCGGGGCACGAGCCTCACGCAGCGGCGCGGGCGTCGGCGAGGCGGGGACCGGGCGGGCCGCCTCGGCGGCCGCAGCCTCCGCGATCGCACGCGCCTCGGCGCGGTCGGCCTCGGCGAGCGCACGACGCGCAGCGCGGGCCTCGGCACGGGACTTCCGTCCGTCGGCGACGAGCGAGATCGCGTGGGCGATCACCGGGGCGGGGTGCACGAGGCGTCGCGCGGTCTGGTGTGCGAGCTCCGGAGTCTCCACGACCTCGGGCTCGGCCACCTGGTCGGCGACCAGCTCCACGACGCGGGCGCCGCTGCCTGCCAGCTGGCGCAGGGCGAGGGTCAGATCCTGACCCTCGACGGCGCTCGTGCCGGTGACGCGGGTGGACAGGCCGAGCGGCATCGCGAACGCCGAGCCGAACATGCGCTCCGCGACCCGTCCCTGGCGGCGCCCCGAGGCGTCGAAGGACTCCAGGACCTTCTCCGGGTTGCGCGGGACGAGCGTCAGCCGACCGTCGCGGGCGAAGCCGGCGCGGGGCGCGATCTCGATGGTCGCGAGACCGCTCCACGGGATGCCCCGCCAGGCGCGACCCAGACGGATCCGGACGCCCTGGGCGTCGGCGACGAGCAGCGGCGTGCGCGCGTCGACGAAGGCGTAGAGGTAGTAGGCGCCGAGGAAGCCGAGCACCACGGCGAGGCCCCAGTCGAGCACCGACGCGGTCGACACCGCACGCGCGAGGTAGCCGATGGCGACCGCCGACGACGCGCCGCCGAGCATCGCCGCCAGGCCGCCGTTGCGGCGTACCTCGACGGGGTCGGGGGCCGCCGACAGGACGATCGAGCTGGTGCTCTCGCGACCTGACTCGATGTCGTAGGTGGCTTCGTTGCTGCTCACATCTCCCCCTGCAGGGTCGCGATGACGGAATCGACTTCGTCAGGCTTCACGAGGACGTCGCGAGCCTTGGATCCCTCAGAGGGGCCGACGATGCCGCGGCTCTCGAGGATGTCCATGAGGCGGCCGGCCTTGGCGAAGCCGACACGGAGCTTGCGCTGGAGCATCGAGGTCGAGCCGAACTGCGTGGAGACCACGAGCTCGACGGCCTGGATCACCAGGTCGAGGTCATCGCCGATGTCATCGTCGAGGACCTTGTTGGAGGCAGCGGGGGCCGTGACCTCTTCGATGTACGTCGGCTCGAGCTGACCCTTGACGTGCTTGACGACCTGCTCGATCTCCTTGTCGCCGACCCAGGCGCCCTGGACGCGGATCGGCTTGGAGGCACCCATCGGAAGGAAGAGGCCGTCACCCTGGCCGACGAGCTTCTCTGCGCCAGGCTGGTCGAGGACGACGCGGGAGTCCGCGAGGCTCGAGGTCGCGAACGCGAGACGGGACGGGACGTTGGCCTTGATCAGACCGGTGACGACATCGACCGACGGTCGCTGCGTGGCGAGGATCAGGTGGATGCCGGCGGCACGCGCGAGCTGCGTGATCCGGACGACCGACGCCTCGACGTCGCGCGGGGCGACCATCATCAGGTCAGCGAGCTCGTCAATGACCACGAGGAGATAGGGGTACGGCGCCAGCACGCGCTCGGAGCCCGGCGGGACCTCGACCTGACCGGCCTTGACCGCCTTGTTGAAGTCGTCGATGTGGCGGAAGCCGAAGTTCGCGAGGTCGTCGTAGCGCATGTCCATCTCGCGACAGACCCACTCGAGCGCCTCGGCAGCCTTCTTCGGGTTCGTGATGATCGGCGTGATCAGGTGCGGGACGCCTTCGTACGCGGTCAGCTCGACGCGCTTCGGGTCGACCATGATCATGCGCACCTCGTCGGGCGTGGCCCGCATGAGGAGGCTGGTGATCATCGAGTTGATGAAGGACGACTTGCCGGAGCCCGTGGCACCCGCGACCAGGAGGTGCGGCATCTTGGCGAGGTTCGCTACGACGAAGCCGCCCTCGACGTCCTTGCCGAGGCCGACGACCATCGGGTGCGGGCTGTTGCGGGCCGAACCGGAGCGCAGGACGTCGCCGAGCGTGACGATCTCCTTGTCCGGGTTCGGGATCTCGACGCCGACCGCGGACTTGCCGGGGATCGGGCTGAGGATGCGGACGTCGGCCGAGGCGACGGCGTACGCGATGTTCTTCTGGATGCCGAGGATCTTCTCGACCTTGACGCCGGTGCCGACCTCGACGACGTAG
>UEXP01000157.1_pt1 | contig 22348 bp, 25 predicted proteins | sample 4301171 | NCBI WGS metagenome assembly UEXP01 (sample SAMEA4773182, study PRJEB27434) | metagenome | biome: 2259; feature: agricultural soil; material: soil | place: USA | collected 2014-09 | depth 0.25 m
CCCTTGGCGCCGAAGCTGTCCTGACTGGCCACAGTCAATCTCCTCGTGTGTGGTGCAACTCGGGCCCATCCTGCCGTGCTACCGCGATGGCGGGTAGTGACTCGGCGGAAGTCTCAGAGATCCGACGGTTTTCGGAGGTCTCTTGATGTCAAGATACATCACGTCGAGCGAAAATCCAGAGGCACGCCGGAAGGTCTCAGGAACGCCGGACCCACTTCCACCACGTGTAGTGGTAGTCGCCTTCCTCGACGTCATACACCGCGCCGCACGCGGTGCACGCGACCACCCGCAGCGGTCGTCCGCCGGGCTCGCAGGTCTCGCTCTCGATGCGCACCCAGCCGTGCTCGGCTTCCCGCTCCGGGTCGACGCTGCGGCGTGGGTACGTCGTACAGAGGCAGCCCCCAGACTCGACGATCTCCAACCGGTCCACGGCGAGCTCGACGGGGTTGCCCTCGACGATCACGAAGTCGGCGGCGTTGAGCGCCTTCAGGACAGCGGAGAGGTTCGCCGCGACGGGAGCGAGAAGGGCCGTGTCCCCGGAGCGGTTGACGACGTCGATGGCAGCACTGACCCGCTTCTGGTCCCGGCTGAGGAACTCCTGGAGCAAGGGGGAATCCGCTCCGTCGGCCGTCGTCTCCCGGCCCCGGCGCTTGCGGGCCTTGCGCATGCGCGACGCCATCTCGGCGTCCGCGACCGCGAACCGGTCCACCGGCTTCTCGAGGTACGCCGCCTCCATCACCAGCGCCACGCAGATGGCCACGCCCGAGGTGTGGTGCGGGTTGAGCGCCAGGAAGAGGGCACTGACGCCGAACCGCCAGACCTCGGCCTCGCTCGATCCCATCGCGCGCAGCGCCGCCGCAGGTGCGGCGCGTGGGTCGAGGATGTGCGCGGGGTCGTCCGGCGGGGTGACGGCTACGCAGTCAAAGCGGCTCCGCTTCCCCCAGCGCTGGTCAGCCGCAGCTGCCAGCCGCGTGGCCAGCGCGCGGACCGCGGAACCATCGGGGTCCGAGGCGAGACCGAACATGTGCATCCGGTCGAAGGACTCACCCTCGTGGCCGTCCACCGTCCAGTCGCGCTTGCCTCCCGACGGGGCGTACGGCAGGCCCGGGAGCCGGGCGATCACGTCGAGGAGCTCGGCCGGCGTCCCGTGCTCGATGAAGTGCTCGGCCATCGCGTCGTCAGCTGCGCTCGAACTTCGCCACACATTCGACGTGGTGCGTCATCGGGAAGAGGTCGAACGCGCGCAGGGCCGTGAGGCGGTAGCCACGCTCGCGGAAGAGCGCGACGTCGCGCGCCAGAGCGGCGGGGTCGCACGCGACGTACGAGACGACGCGGGGCGCGCGGTCGACGATCTGCGCGACGACGGCCTGCTTCGCACCCTCACGCGGCGGGTCGAGCACGACGAGGTCGAAGGGCTCGTCGTAGGACTCCTTGAGCACCTCCGCCACACCGCCGGAGACGGCGGTCGCGTGCTTGAACGCCGCGAGGTTGCGCTTGCTGTGCGTGGTCGCGACAGCGTCGCCCTCGATGGCGACGACCTTGCCTCCGGCGCCGACCGCGTCGGCGAGGTACGCCGCGAAGAGGCCGACGCCGGCGTAGAGGTCGAGCGCCTTCTCCCCCGGCTGGGGTTCGAGCTGCGACAGGACCGTGTCGACGAGGATCTGCGGAGCATTCGGGTGCACCTGCCAGAAGCCGTCCGCCTCGACCTGGTACTCGCGCTCCCCTGCGTCGGCAGACACGGTGCGGGTCACCAGGCCCGACTCCGTGGTCGCGGGCGCGGTGATCAGGCAGTCGTCGACCTCGACGACCTCGTTGGAGCGGTACTTGCGCAGGCCCTTGCGACCCGGGCCGCCGGGGATGCCGACGTACGTCGTGCGCGTGCGCCAGCGCAGCCCCCGCTTGAGCTCCTTGTCGCCCCCCGAGCAGTCCTCCACGACGAGCTCCGCGACGAGCGGGTCGGCCGGGTCGAGCTTCGCGATGCGCACCAGCTGCTCGCGCACCACCGCGGTCTTGAGGTCGCGCTGGGCGGCTGGCTTCACGTGCTGGAAGTCGCACCCGCCGCAGCCACCCGGTCCGGAGACGACACAGGGCGCCTCGACGCGGTCCGGTGACGGGGTGAGGACGTCGACGGCGTCACCCCGCCAGAAACGATCGCCCTCGGTGCCCTCCGTCAGCTCGACGACGACGGTCTCGCCCGGCAGGGCGTGTCGCACGAAGACGACCCGCGTCTCCCCCTCCGAGCCGACGGGCACGCGCGCGATGCAGAAGCCACCGTGGGCGATATTGCCGACCTCGACGGTGTGACGCTGCCCGACGACGGACGCGCCGCGGGCCTTGCGCTCGCGGTTGACGCGCGGACGACGACGCTGCTGGCCACTCACTGGTTGTTCTCCTCGTTGTCACGGATGCGGCCGCTGCGCAGGTCACCGGCATGGACGCGCGAGTCCTCGCGCAGCTCGCGCTCGAGCGCGACGCGGGACGAGCGGAGCTGGTAGGGCACCGACGTCACCATCACGCCCGGCGTGAAGAGGAGGCGGCCCTTCAGGCGCAGTGCCGTCTGGTTGTGCAGCAGCTGCTCCCACCAGCGGCCGACGACGTACTCCGGGATGTACACGGCGACGACGCCCCGGGGGTACTGCTTCCGGACCTCGACCGCGTAGTCGACGATCGGGCGCGTGATCTCGCGGTACGGCGAGTGCAGGACCTTGAGCGGCACGTCGATGCCGCGCTCGTCCCACTGGTCGAGCAACCGGCTGGTCGCCTCCTCGTCGATGTCGACGAAGATCGCCTCGAGGGAGTTGGGACGGCTGGCCTTGGCGAACGCGAGGGCACGCAGCGTCGGCTTATGCAGCTTCGAGACCAGGACGATCGCGTGCACGCGGGTGGGCAGCACCTTGTCCTGGTCGTCGGCGGCGAGCTCGACGGCCACCGCGTCGTAGTGCCCGCGGATGCCCTTCATGATGCCGAAGAAGACGATCATCGCGATGATCGTGATCCAGGCGCCGGCGAGGAACTTCGTGATCAGCACGATCACGAGGACGACCGCCGTCATGCCGAGGCCGAAGGTGTTGATGGCCCGCGAGATCACCATCCGGCGGCGCTCGACCGGGTCGCGCTCCGTCTTCAGGTGACGGGTCCAGTGGCGGATCATGCCGAGCTGGCTCAGGTTGAACGAGACGAAGACGCCGACGATGTAGAGCTGGATCAGCTTGGTGGTCTCCGCGTCGAAGGCGAGGATCAGCACGATCGCCATGACAGCCAGGAAGATGATGCCGTTGCTGTAGGCGAGCCGGTCTCCACGGGAGGCCAGGGCCCGCGGCGCGAACCCGTCCTGAGCCAGGATCGAGCCGAGCACCGGGAAGCCGTTGAACGCCGTGTTGGCGGCGAGCACGAGGATGATGCCGGTGACCGTGAGCACGAAGTAGAAGCCGGGCGAGAAGTCGTGGAAGACGCCCTGGGCGATCTGGGTGATCACCGGGTGCTGCTCATAGCCTTCCGGCAGTGCCCCGCCCCCGACGGACCGCAGCCGCTCGAGGTCATGCGGGTCGACGTAGCGGATCATCATCTCCCGCGCGAGGACGATGACGCTCATCATCATCGAGATGGCGATCATGCCGAGCAGCAGCAGCGTCGTGGCAGCGTTCTTCGACTTGGGCTTCTGGAAGGCCGGAACGCCGTTGGAGATCGCCTCGACACCGGTCAGTGCGGCACAGCCGGACGAGAACGCCCGCGCGAGGAGCATCATCAGCGCGATCTGGCCGAGCGGCCCCTCCCACCCGCTGGCGGGCTCGATCTCGAGCTTCGCGCTCTCAGCGAGCGGCAGCGAGCCGGCGGCCGACTCGTAGAGGCCATAGGCGCACATGCCGAGGATCGCGACCATGAAGAGGTAGGTGGGAACGGCGAAGAACGCACCCGACTCACGGACACCACGCAGGTTCATGGCAGCCAGCAGGATCACCGCGACGGTCGCCGCAGCCGCCTCGTGGCCGATCAGTGACGGGATCGCACCGGCGGCGTACTGCGCGGCCGAGGAGATCGACACCGCGACGGTCAGGACGTAGTCGACCAGCAGCGCACTGGCGACGGTGACGCCCGCCGTGCGCCCCAGGTTGACGGTGGCGACCTCGTAGTCGCCACCCCCGGAAGGGTAGGCGTGAACCGTCTGGCGGTACGACGCGACGACCGTGAGCATGACCAGCGCGACCGCGATGCCGATCTTCCACGACCAGACGTAGGCCGACGCGCCGGCGACCGACAGCATGATGAAGACCTCGTCGGGGGCGTAGGCCACGGACGAGAGGGCGTCGCTCGCGAAGACGGGAAGCGCGATCCGCTTGGGCAGCAGCGTCTCCCCCAGCTGGGAGGTGCTGAGCTTGCGGCCCAGGAGGATGCGTTTGGATACGTCGCCGACACTCACGGGCAGCAGGCTAGTCCAGCCGTTAGGGTACGGATGTGCACGTCGTGATCATGGGCTGCGGCCGCGTCGGTTCGACGCTCGCGCGCAGCCTCGAGGACCGCAATCACACCGTCTCGGTGATCGACAACAGCGCGGACGCCTTCCGCAGGCTGGGGCCGTCGTTCAACGGCGAGAAGGTGCTCGGCTACGGCTTCGACCAGGAGGTCCTGGAGAAGGCCGGCATCCAGCGCGCCGACGCGTTCGCCGCGGTCTCCTCCGGCGACAACTCCAACATCATCGCCGCCCGCGTGGCCCGCGAGAGCTTCGGCATCCAGAACGTCGTCGCCCGCATCTACGACCCCGGCCGCGCCGAGGTCTACCAGCGCCTCGGCATCACCACCGTCGCCACGGTCAAGTGGACGGCCGACCAGGTGCTGCGCCGGATCCTGCCGGCCGGCGCCGAGCCCGACTTCCGTGACCCCTCCGGCACGATCCGGGTCGACCACATCATGGTTCCCGAGCCGTGGATCGGTCACAAGATGATCGACCTGCAGATCCAGTCCGGCGCCCGCGTCGCGTGGATCGACCGGCTCGGCGAGGGCATCCTGCCCACCCGTGAGACCTTCGTCCAGGAGGGCGACATGCTGCACCTGGTGATGCGCGAGGAGTCCGCTGCCGCGGCGTACGACGTCCTCCGCAACGGCCCCGAGGAGCACTGAGAGCCATGCGTGTAGCCATCGCCGGAGCTGGCGCAGTCGGTCGTTCGATCGCCCGTGAGCTCATCCAGAACGGTCACGAGATCCTCCTCGTCGACAAGGACCCCGATTCGATCCGCCCCGAGCGGGTGCCGAACGCCGAGTGGCTGCTCGCCGACTCGTGCGAGCTGAGCTCGCTGGAGGAGGCGCGCTTCGAGCACTGCGACGTGGTCATCGCCGCGACGGGTGACGACAAGGTCAACCTCGTCACCTCGCTGCTGGCGAAGACCGAGTTCGGCGTGCCGCGCACCGTCGCCCGGATCAACCACCCCAACAACGAGTGGCTCTTCACCGAGGCCTGGGGGGTCGACGTCAGCGTCTCGACACCGCGCATCATGTCCGCCCTCGTCGAGGAGGCCGTCTCCGTCGGCGACCTGGTGCGCCTGTTCACCTTCCGCAAGGGCAACGCCAACCTCGTCGAGATGGTCCTCCCGGCCGACTCGCCGCACGTCGGCGTCCCGAGTGGTGACGTCCCGTGGCCTGCCAACTGCGCCCTGGTGACGATCCTGCGCGACGGCCAGGTCTACGCCCCCGACGCGGACCAGCCGCTGGAGTCGGGCGACGAGCTGCTCTTCGTCGTCCCGGCCGATGTCGAGGAAGAGCTCGAGCACCTGCTCTCGCCGCGCACCCACCACTGAAGCCAGCCGGCAGAGCTACCTGGGCGGGCCGTCGGACTCCTCGGCCTCGAGGATCTCGACGGTATCGCCGAGGCGGATCACCGCACCCGGGTTGTCGGGGATCAGGTTCATTCCGAACCAGGTCGCGCCGTCCCAGGCCCGGTGGCGTGCCATCGTCGCGATCGGCTCCTTGCCCCGCTGCGCGCTGACGGGGTCGGTCGTCGTCATGACGCACCGGTCACAGCCCTTCGGCGCGCGGAACTCGGCACCGCCGATCCGGATCCGCCGCCAGGTGTCCTCGGCGAACGGCGCCGCGCCGGTGAGGACCACGTTGGGGCGGAAGCGCACCATCGGTAGCGGACCCTCACCGGCGCGCGGCCCGTCGGCGATCCAGTCATTGAGCTGGCGCAGCGAGTCGTCAGTCGTGACGAGGAGCGGATAGGCGTCGGCGAACGACGCGGCATCGGTGCGGCGGGCGAACGCCGGGTTGAGCCGGCGCCGCGTCGGATCGTCGCAGTGGACCAAGCGCACCGGCTCGCCCACATATGCCGCGAGCCAGGCGGCCGCGTCGTCGCCCGCGTCATCGCCGGTGAACGGGGCGTCTCCCTGGTGCTTGCTGCCGTGGATCGTGACCGGCACAGGCGTTGCAGCGGGTCGTGGGACGAAGTGCGGCGCCTGACCGGGTACGGCGAACCAGACGCCGTCTTCCGACAGCGTGGGCGCCAGCAGCAGCAGCTTCGGAACCCGCCGCGCAGTGAGAGCCTCACCCGAATGGTCGATGACCATCCAGCGCCGGTCCCCGGCGAGCCCCCACGGCTCCACGACCGCCTCGTCGACGGCACGACCCCGCATCGACTTCACGGGATAGGTGTGCAGCCCCGAGACGGTGATCGCCATGGTTCAGGCGGCGACCGGGGTGCGGTTGCGGCCGAGGAGCCAGACCATCGCGCCGAGCGAGGCGAGCTGCAGCGGCCAGCCCATCACCAGCTTGCAGGTGCCGAGGATGCCGACGGCGAGGCCGCTGGAGAGCACGTCCTGGCTGGCCAGGAGGTAGACCGGGCCCTGCACGGCGACGCGCAGCACGCACGGCGCGACGAGGACCCAGGTCAGCAGGCTGCACAGCCGGCGGACCGGCACGTCCTCGCGCCAGCCGGTCGGGTCGCCGGTGACGCTGCCGACCATGAACCCGACCAGCGGCCAGCGGGTCAGGATCGAGGCGATCAGCAGGGCGGCGTAGCCGCCGTTGTAGAGGATGCCGGGAAGGAAGTACGCGAGCGCCTGGTCGTCGGCGCTGCCGCCGCCCTGCGCGGCACGCCAGGCGAAGACCGCACCGATGCCGATGCCGAAGACCGCGTTGAGGGCGAACTGGACCGTCTGCTTCTGGGCCAGGCGGGCGACGAGGGCGACCAGCGCCGCGCCGAGGCTGACGCCGAGTGCGACCTTCAGCTCGTGGGTGGTCAGGAAGACCACCGTGAAGAGGATGGTGGGCACGGCCGCCTCGACCATGCCACGCCGTCCACCGAGCGCCTGGCTCAGCTGACGGCGTACGACGGCCTCGACCGTGTCGGTCGTGGTCTGGCGGCCCGTCGGGACTCCGCGCAGGTCGGCGATCTCGTTCACGAGGTGAGCTCGTAGCGGGGGTTGAACATCACGCGATGGCCGTCCTGGACACCGATGCGCCCCTCGACACGGACCTCGCGTCCCGGGCCGATGCCCGTGATCCGCCGGCGGCCGAGCCACACCAGCGTGAGGACGTCGGTGCCGTCGAACAGCTCGGCCTCGAGGGCAGGGACACCGCCACGCGGGCGCAGCGTCACGGTGCGGAGCGAACCCTGGAGCTCGATGCGGACCCGGTCGGGGGCGCTACCGATCGCGCAGCAGCCCGAGCCGGCCACCGTCTTCTGCAGCTCGCGTGCGTGCTGGTCAGAGCTGTCGGCCCACTTGCTGATCGTGCGCCGGAGCCGCGAACGTCCGTCGGTCATGAGTCCAGCCTAGGCCGTCGGGCTCACACGCGACGGGCGGATGCGGGAACAGTCAGCGGCAGGGCGTCGCCGGGCGCCATCGCCCCGGCGCCGCGGCGTACGACCAGGGCGCGGAGCGCCTCGTCGTAGGGACCGCGGACCGAGTCGTCGCGCACCGGCGCACCGATCATGGTGGCGCGGACGAACCAGCGCGGTCCGTCGACGCCGACGATCCGGGTCTCCTGCAGCGTCGTCGTGCCGTCGGGCAGCTGTGCCGGCACCCGGCAGACCAGCTCGGGGCCGAACGGCCCCTCCGCCTCGGAGGCGGTGCCGCCGTGCTGCGCGGCGTCCGCCGCGATCTGGGGACGCACGCGCTCCCACATCGACTCGGCCCTGCTCGCCGCGAAGGCCCGCACCTCCAGAGCACCCTCGGCGCCGGTGTAGAGCACGGACTGCACCTGGCCGCTCGCCTCGTCAACCTGCATGCGCACCTCGAAGCCCTCCACCGGCGCGAGCAGGATGCCGCCCAGGTCGATGCGCGCGGCGCCGTCCTCGAGATCGACCTCACTCACGTCGAGCGGACGGTTGAGCACCACCGGCTCGGCGGGCGCAGATGCTGCGGCCGCCTCGGCGCCGGCAGCGGTCTTCTTGCGACGGTTCAGCATCAGGAGTTGCTCCCAGCAGTAGTCAGGTCAGGGGTGGCGGCGAACCCGCCGGTCGAGCCGTGGCCGCCCGCGCCGCGCGCGGTCTCGTCCAGGGAGTCGACCTCGACGAACGCCGCGCGCTCGACGCGCTGGACGACGAGCTGGGCGATCCGGTCGCCGCGGCGGAGCTCGATGGGGGTCTCCCGGTCCAGGTTGACCAGGCAGACCTTGATCTCGCCGCGGTAGCCGGCGTCGACGGTCCCAGGAGCGTTCACGATCGAGAGTCCGACCTTGAAGGCCAGACCGGAGCGCGGGTGCACAAGACCGACGTATCCCTCGGGGAGGGCGAGCGCCACCCCGGTCGGGACGAGCTGGCGCTCCCCCGGTGCAAGGGTCACGTCGATCGTCGTGAAGAGGTCGGCACCAGCGTCACCGGGGTGCGCGTAGGTCGGCATCGGCAGGTCGGCATCGAGGCGGACAAGAGGAATCTCGATCGATCCGGCTGGGGGGACGACGGGCATGGTTCATGACCCTACCTGCGTGCCCCGTGGACCGGGATGTCAGGATCTCCCCGTGGAGTACGCCGAGCGACTGTTCGTCCCCCTGCGCTGGTGGGTGCAGGCGACCATGCTCGTCGCCACTTTCTGGCTCGCCCTCGTCGTCGCGATGCCGCCGGCTGCGGCGTTCGGGATCATCGCGTTCATCGCGGCGCTCGTGACCGCGGGCTTCCTGAAGTACGGCGCGCTGCAGGTCCGGGTGGGCGACGGAGAGCTCCGCGCCGGCCGCGCGCACATCCCGCTGCAGTACGTCGGAGCGGTCACCCCGCTCGACAAGGAGCAGACCCGTCTCCTGGCCGGCCGTGACGCCGACGCCCGGGCCTACCTCGCGATGCGGCCCTACGCTCGGCGCTCGGTCCGCGTCGACATCGACGACCCGGGCGACCCGACGCCGTACTGGCTGGTCTCGACGCGTCGGCCCAAGCAGCTCGCCTCTGCCCTAGGGTGGGTTCAGTAGTCCACCCCCGAGGAAGGGTTCACCGATGGCTAAGGGCTCGAAGGCCTGGTCCGTGATGTCGATGGGTGCCGCCGTCGGCAGCGCCGCGGTCGCGAAGAAGACGCTCAACACCGGCTGGACCAAGGCCACCGGCAAGACGCCGCCCGCCAACCCCGCCGACCCGGACGTCAACGTCTGGGAGGCCGTCGCCTGGGCCGCGGCGAGCGGCACGTTCGTCAACATCCTGAAGATGCTGGCCACCCGTCGTGCGGCGAACTACTACCTCAAGTCGACCGGTCACCTGCCGCCCGAGCTGCGTGCCGACGGCAACAAGGCCCCTTCCAAGTCTTCGAAGGGCACGAAGAAGGCGAAGAAGTCGTCGGCCGACGACATCGCCGACATCGTCTCCGCCGGCGTCAACTGACGCCTTCCGACGCAAAGGCCGCCGCTCCCCGAGGGGAACGGCGGCCTTGTGCGTTGCTCGAGCGAGCAGCGGTGGCTCAGGCGCAGTCGCGGCAGATCATCTTCACCGGGTCGGCCAGCTGGCTGCGGTGGTGCACGAGGAAGCAGCTCGTGCAGGTGAACTCGTCGTCCTGGGTCGGGACGACCTCGACGGCGAGCTCCTCGTTGGACAGGTCGGCGCCGGGCAGCTCGAAGGACTCTGCAGCCTCGGTCTCGTCCTCGTCGACCTTGCCGGAGTTCTTGTCGTGTCGACGAGCCTTGAGCTCCTCGATCGACTCCTCGTTCTGCTCTTCCTCGGTCTTGCGAGGTGCGTCGTAATCAGTGGCCATGCGTGTTCTCCCCAGTCGTCGTCTGCCGCGTCAACCTCCGTGCAACTCCCGACGGCGGCGCGCCAGATTGTGCACCATCAGCGGTCAGGATGCACGCGGGATCGCCGCGTTGCGTCGCGAACAACCGTGAGGCTGTGCGGCGTATTCCCCGGATCCGGGCCGCTCAGGAGCCAGAGGCGGTGAACCCGGCACCCGCGACCGCGCTGCGGAAGGCGGCAAAGCCAGCCTCCGGGGCGGCGATGACGAGGTCCCGGCCCGCCGCACCGCGGGTCACCTCCACCCGGGCACCCGCCTCCTGCGCGATGAGCCCGGCGGCGGCGTGGTCCCACAGCTGCACGCCCTCCTCGACATACGCGTCGGCCTGCCCGGACGCGAGACGGCACAGGTCGAGCGCGCAGGACCCGAGTCGCCGGATGTCACGGACCTGCGGCAGCAGGCGGGCCACGGCGGCGCCCTGCAGCGCACGCATCTCGGCCGAGTAGCTGAAGCCGGTGAGCACCAGGCTCTCGGCCAGCGGCACCGGCCGACGTACGCCAACGGGCTGGCCGTCGCGGGTCGCCCCGCCGCCGCGGACCGCGGCGTACTCCGTGCCGGTGGTCACGTCGAGGACGACGCCCAGGATCATCTCGCTGCGCCCCGAGCCGTCCCCCGATCCAACGCTGTCCACGCGTTCGGCCGCGATGGAGACCGCGAAGTCCGGGATGCCGTAGAGGAAGTTCACCGTGCCGTCGATCGGGTCGACGATCCACCGGATGCCGCTGGAGCCGTCCGTCGTGCGCCCGCCCTCCTCGCCGAGGAAGCTGTCGTCGGGACGCGCCGCGAGGATCCGGGACCGGATCAGCTCCTCGCTGGCGCGGTCCGTCGCAGTGACGACATCGACGCTGCTGGTCTTCGTCCCGGCGACCTCGACCACACCCTCGCGCGCGGCGCGCACGAGCGCTCCGGCCTCACGGGCGACCTCGAGTGCGAGCGCGAGCAGGTCTCCCGGCCGCGACGTGACACGAGCCCCCATCATTCGCCGCCGAGCGCCGGACGCTCGCCCTGCGGGTTGGCGCAGCATCCGGGAGCGCAGCGGTCCCAGCACGCCGGCAGGCTGCCCTGCGCAGGACGCGCGGTCGGCGCACCACGCTCGACCGCAGCGCGCTCGAGCACGAGCTCGCGCACCATGGCCACGAACCGTGGGTCGATGCCGGCGGTCGCTGCACGGACATAGCCCAGACCGAGCTTCTCGGCGGTGGCCGCGGCCTCGGTGTCGAGGTCCCAGACGACCTCCATGTGGTCGGAGACGAACCCGATCGGGATCGCCACCACAGCCGGCCCGCCGTGCTCGGCGACCTGCGCGAGATGGTCGTTGATGTCGGGCTCGAGCCACGGGATGTGCGGCGCGCCGGAGCGCGAGCAGTAGACGAGCTGGTGGCGGTAGCGGTGGCCGGTCTCGAGCCGCACGCGCTCGACGATCTCCTCCATCACGCTGCGGTGCTGGGCTTCGTACGCACCGCCGTCGGGACCACTGGCGGCGTTCATCGACAGCGGGATGGAGTGCGTGACGAAAGCCAGGTGCGCGCCTTCCCGGTCGCTGTCGCTGAGGTCGGCCACAGCCGTCAGCGTTGCGTCGACCATCGCGTCGAGGAAGCCGGGGTGGTTGAACGAGCGTCGCAGCACATCGAACTGCGGCGCCTCGACGCCGTCCGGCAGGGCAGCAACGGCATCAGCGAGGTTCTCGCGGTACTGCCGGCAGCTGGAGTACGACGAGTAGACGCTGGTGTAGAAGACCGCGACACGGCGGTGGCCGGCCGCGGCGATCTCGGCGACGGCGTCGGTGAGGTAGGGCGCCCAGTTGCGGTTGCCCCAGTAGACCGGGAGGTCGAGGCCGTTGCCTGCGAGGTCCTCCCGCAGCGCTGCCAGGAACTCGCGGTTGCGGTCGTTGATCGGCGACTTCCCGCCGAAGTGGAAGTAGTGCTCCCCCACCTCGACCAGGCGTTCGCGCGGGATCCCCCGGCCGCGGGTGACGTTCTCGAGGAACGGCACGACCTCGTCCGCGCTCTCCGGCCCGCCGAAGGAAACGAGCAGGAGGGCGTCATACGGAGACGGGTCGCGAAGCATGCCCCCATCGTAGAGAGGGTTGGCGTAGGGTTCGGGAAACGCAGTCGACCAGCGACCGCCGCGGCCACCCTTTGTAAGGATCATCACGATGCAGCACCTCTCGCTCACGGGGTTGAGCGATGACGGGCGCCGCCTGCAGATGACCGACGGGTCCGGCAACGGTTTCGAGATCGACGTCGACCACCGGCTGCGTTCGGCACTGCGCGATCCACGCACCACCGGCCCTGGCCCGAGGGAGAAGAAGATGGAGTCCACCCTTCGTCCGCGCGACATCCAGACCCGGATCCGGGCCGGAGAGTCAGCCGAGGCGGTCGCCCAGGCCGCCGGCACGACGGTCGACCGGATCATGGTCTATGCGGGCCCGGTCCTCGCCGAGCGTGAGCACATGGCCGAGCGTGCCCAGAAGGGCGCCGTGCGTCGTCGCGGCACCTCCGACTCGGGCGCCCGCACGCTCGGTGACGCCGTGGCACTGCAGCTCCGCTCTGCTGCCGAGGACGTCGAGTGGGACGCCTGGCGCCGCGAGGACGGCCGCTGGGTCCTGACTGCGGACTTCCTCTCCGATGCCCGCACCGGCACCGCGCGCTTCCTCTTCGACGCCCCGGGCAACTACGTGCTCACCGAGAACGACGACGCCCGCTGGCTGATCGGCGACGCCCTCGAGACCTCGCCCGCTGCCCCGGTCCGCGACGACCTGCAGCAGGCCCGCGAGCGTCGGCTCTCCCCCGTGGAGGAGGATGTCGAGCCGACGGTCCCGGTCGTCGCGCACGTCACCCCTGCGGCTCGACCCGTCGCGCCCGCCGAGGTGCCCCTGGGCCAGGCGCCCGAGCCGCGCGTCGAGCAGCCCGCCGCTCCTGCTGTGCCTGAGGCTCCGGCCGCTCAGGCCGAGGCCGAAGCCGAGGAGGCATCTGCGGCCGAGCCTGTCCGCAAGCCGGTCGCCAAGAACAAGCGCGGGCGCGCCTCGGTCCCGAGCTGGGACGAGATCATGTTCGGCGGGCCCGGCTCGGGTCAGTGATCCAGCCGGACCAGCTGCCCGGGTAGAGCGCCGCCCGCACACCGAGCAGCTCCAGCGCGAGCAGGTCGTGGCATGCCGTCACGCCGCTGCCGCAGTACGCCGCCACGTCGGGGGTGGAGTCATCCGCGCCGGTCGGGTCGTCGGACCTCATGAGTGCGCCGACACTGCCGTAGACGGCAGCCAGCTCGGGGACCGCCCTGAAGTGCCCGTGGTTGTCGAGGTTGCGCGCCGTCGGCACGTTCACCGCTCCCGGGATGTGTCCGGCGACCGGGTCCACGGGCTCGACGTCGCCGCGGTACCGCTCAGGAGCACGCGCATCGACCAGGACACCGCCACCTGCCACGAAGGCCGCGATGTCGTCGGCCTCGACCACCGGCATCGCGCCGGGCGCGCCGTGGAAGTCCCCGGCCTGAACCTCGTGGTTGCCGGCCTCGACGGCGCCACCGGCTGCCACCCAGGCCGACCAGCCACCGTCCAGGACACGCACGTCGCCGTGCCCGTAGTGCCGGAGCAGCCACCACGCGCGGGCTGCGGCATGACCGGCCCAGTCGTCATACACGACCACGGGCGTCTCGAGGCCGACGCCGGCGCGCCGCATCGCGGCGTTGAAGACCGCGGGGTCGGGCAGCGGGTGCCGCCCGCCCTCACCGGGAGATGAGGCGAGGTCGGTGTCCATGTCGACGTACGCCGCACCCGGGACGTGGCCGGCGGCGTACTCCTCAGGCCCGCTTGGGCCACCCATCCGGTACCGGACGTCGAGCAGGACCGGCGGGTGGCCGCTCGCGAGGAGCGTGCGGAGTTCGTCGGCGGAGACCAGCGGCGTGCTCATGCCCCCAGTCTCCCCCGACGATCCTCGGAGGCAAGGCTCAGGACGGACGCCCCGCCGGCGCGTTCTCCAGGGTCTTCGCAGGGTCGCGGACGACCGCATCGCCCAGGACGTCGTCGATGCGCGCGAGGACGTCGGCGTCGAGCTTCACGCCGGAGGCCTTGACGTTGTCGTGGACCTGCTCCGGCCGCGAGGCACCGATGATCGCCGAGGCGACGTTGTCGTTCTGGAGCACCCACGCCACGGCCAGCTGTGCCGGGGTGAGCCCGAGGTCGCCCGCGATCGGCACCAGGCCCTGGACGCGGGTCAGCACGTCGTCCGTCAGCCAGCGGCGGATGAACTCGGCGCCGCCCTTCTCGTCGGTGGCCCGGGTGCCTTCGGGCAGCGGCGCACCGGGGAGGTACTTGCCGGTCAGCACACCCTGCGCGATCGGCGACCAGACGATCTGCGAGAGGCCTTCCTCGCGGGACGCAGGGACGACCTCGTCCTCGATCACCCGCCACAGCGCGGAGTACTGCGGCTGGCTGGAGATCAGCTGGACGCCCAGCTCACGCGCCAGCGTGGCGCCGGCCCGGATCTGGTCGGCGGTCCACTCGCTGACGCCGATGTAGAGCGCCTTGCCCTGACGGACGACGTCCGCGAAGGCCTGCATCGTCTCCTCGAGCGGTGTCTCGGTGTCGAAGCGGTGGGCCTGGTAGAGGTCGACGTAGTCGGTCTGGAGGCGCCGCAGCGAGCCGTTGATCGACTCGAGGATGTGCTTGCGGGAGAGTCCGGAGTCGTTGTGCCCGCGCGGTCCGGTCGGCCAGTAGACCTTGGTGAAGATCTCCAGCGACTCGCGCCGCTCACCCTTCAGGGCCTCGCCGAGCACCGCCTCCGCCACCGTGTTGGCATACACGTCCGCCGTGTCGTACGACGTGATGCCGGCGTCGAGGGCCGCGCGCACGCAGGCGGTCGCCGTGTCGTCGCCCACCTGGGAGCCGTGCGTCACCCAGTTGCCGTAGGTGATCTCCGAGATCTTGAGTCCGCTGTTGCCGAGGTACCTGAATTCCATGTGTCCATCCTGCCTCATTGTCTACCGATTTGCACGACATTCAGAGGTGAGAGACTTCGGCCCGTGGCTGAACTGATCTTTCGCACCGGGACCATGGACGCGGGCAAGTCGACCCTGGCGCTGCAGACCAACCACAACCACGCCGCGCGCGGCCGCATCGGCAGGGTGTTCACCTCCCACGACCGGGCCGGCGAGGCGGTGCTCTCCTCGCGCCTGGGCCTGACCCACGAAGCGGTCGAGGTGACCCCTGACTTCGACTTCTGGAAGTACGCCGTCCAGGCACTGACCGCGGGCGCCCGGATCGACTACCTGATCTGCGACGAGGCCCAGTTCTACTCCGAGACACAGGTCGAGGACCTCGCCAAGATCGTCGACGAGCTGCAGATCGACGTCTTCTGCTTCGGCATCCTCACCGATTTCCGGACTCGGCTCTTCCCCGGGTCGGCCCGGCTTGTCGAGCTCGCCGACCGCACCGAGGTGCTGCAGGTCGAGGCCCTGTGCTGGTGTGGCAAGAAGGCCACGCACAACGCTCGTACCGAGAACGGCGCGATGGTCACCGAGGGCGATCAGGTGGTCGTCGGCGACGTCGACGAGGACCTGGTCCGCGTCGGCTACGAGGTGCTCTGCCGCCAGCACCACCGCCGCGGCCTGACTGCGGCCCGGGCGAAGGCTGTCAGCCTCGCACCGGAGCCGCTGCCGTTCGGCTGATCCGGACGGATCAGCCGCGGCGCCCACGTGGGCCATGCGTGGCTCTGGGGAACTCCCCAGAGGATCTCTCGCGGGCGCGCGGAAGCTTCCGCGCCCGGGCGATCCTGAGAGGTGGCGGCCGCCCCGACCGCCATCCGAGGAGAGGTGATGGCGATGAAGCGGGTCTACGAAGTTCTGGCATTCCTCGTGGCGATCGAAGTCGTCGTCCAGGCCTCCCTGATGGTGTGGGGCGTGGCGGGACTCGGGCTCTGGGTCGATGACGGCAACGAGCTGACCAAGGAGACCTTCGAGGACGCCTTCGACGGCGGCGACCGACCGTTCCCGGAGTTCCTCGGTCTCATGCTGCACGGCATGAACGGCATGATGCTGATCCCGATCATCGCGCTGCTCGCGCTGATCGCGTCGCTCTTCGCGAAGGTGCCGCGGGGCTGGATGTGGTCCCTGGCCGTGGTGGTCCTGGTCGCCCTCCAGATCAACCTCGGCCTCTTCGGCCACGAGCACCCCAAGCTCGGAGCGCTGCACGGGGTGAACGCACTGGTGCTCTTCAGCGCCGCGTCATGGACCGGCATCCGCGCCCACCGGCACGCCCGGATGTCCGCGTGAGATGAGGCCGCGGTTGGTGCGGTGGCTGCCTGCAGCTGCCGCGCTCCTGCTCGTCATGCCGCTTGTGTGGATGGCGTGGAGCAGCCGCATCCCGGGCACCTACGACCCCGCCGCGATGGGGTACGCCGACTTCGGCGGCGGGTCGCGACACGACCATGTCTGGAGCCACCGCAACATCGCGGTCAGCACGCTGACGGCTGACCCTTCGCGACCGGCAGACGTCTCCGTCGAGTTCCACACTGCGCAGCACGGGCACCGCTTCACCGTGAACGGCAGCTCACCCGGCCCCGTCCTCCGCGCGACCGTCGGCGACCTCATCGAGGTGCGCCTGGTGAACGACGGCGTCCGCCGCGGGACGACGCTCCACTGGCACGGCATCGACGTGCCGAACGCCATGGACGGCGTCGCCGGGGTCACGCAGGACGCCGTGCCCATGGGCGGGTCATTCACCTACCGGTGGGTGGCCGACCGTGCCGGCACGTACTGGTACCACGCGCACCAGGTCTCCCACGAGCAGGTGCGCGGCGGCCTGCTGGGCGCCGTTGTGATCTCTCCCGCAGCCACGGACACCGTCGTCGACGAGCCGGTGGTGCTCCATCGCTACGGCTCGCGCCAGACGGTCAACGGACGGGTCGGGCAGGTTGCCTCGTCGGCCAAGCCCGGCGACACGGTCCGGGTTCGCGTCATCAACACCGACAACGCCCTGACCTCGGCCTGGGTGAGCGGAGCGGCGTACCGCCTGGTCGCGGTCGACGGGACGGACCTGAACGAGCCCGGGCTGGCCACCGGGAAGCGGGTCCAGATCACGGCGGGAGGACGGGCCGACCTCCTGGTCACCGTGCCGTCCGCCGGAGCGCGGGTGAGCTTCGCGGGTGGCCGGTCGTTGCTGCTCGGCGGCCTGCCCGGCGTCCCCGCGGTCAGGCAGCCGAAAGAGGTGGTCGACCTGCTCGGCTACGGCGCACCGCAGGCGACCGACCTCGCCCGGGCCACACCTGATCGCACGTTCCGCTACGACATCGGACGACGGCCGGGGTTCGTCGGCGGCAAACCAGGGTGGTGGTGGACGATCAACGGCCGCCGCTTCCCCGACGTGCCGATGTTCATGGTCACGCCCGGCGACGTGGTCCACATGCGGATCAGCAACCACAGCGGACGGTCTCACCCGATGCATCTGCACGGCCACCGGCTCCTCGTGCTCGCACGCAACGGCACCGCCTCCAGCGGCAGCCCGTGGTGGACCGACTCGCTCGAGGTGGCCGACGGGACGACGTACGACGTGGCCTTCGTTGCGGACAACCCCGGCATCTGGATGGACCACTGCCACAACCTGCCGCACGCCGCCCAGGGACTCGTCGCGCACCTGATGTACATGGGCGTGCGCTCGTCGTACCGGATCTCCGGACGCAACCAGCCCGAGTGAGCCCAGCCGATCGGACTCAGCTGATCAGGAGCGGGATCTCCATCTCGTCGCGCGTCAGCGAGCCGTGGAGTCCGACCATCTGCTGCTCGCGCGGGAAGTCGCGGGTCGAGAAGATCGCGACGTCGTCGTGGCACGCGACCATCACGTCGCCGAGCCGCGGGGCGACCCGCTCCTCGACCGGACCGAACCAGCCGCGCGCGATCGCCTCGTCTCGCGTGAGAACGGTCGCGCGGTGACCGAGCTCCTCACGCCACGCCTGGGTGACGTCGTCCAGCGCGCCGGGCTTCACGTACAGGTGTCGGAAGCGCGCCTCGCCGCCGACCAGGCTGACGCCCTTGCGCAGGTGTGGGAGCCGGTCGAGCTCGACGCGGCTCTCCTGGGGGCTGTCGATCATGCCGTGATCAGCGACGACGAGCAGACGGACGGACCGTGGCAGCGCCGCACGCAGGTCCTCGGCGAACTCGTCGATCAGCTGGAGCTCGACCAGCCACTCGCTCGATGCGACGCCGTACTGGTGGCCGACCTTGTCGAGCTCGCTGTCGTAGGCGTAGGTGAACGACGGGCCGTCCGCGGCCTCAAGGGTGGCCAGCAACCGGTCTGCCGGGTTGTCGGCTCCGCGGTACGCCGCGCCCCGATGGGCCGCACGCGTGAGCCCGCTGGTCGCGAACGCCTTCTTGTTCACCGCGGACGTGTAGATGCCGGCGCGGCCGAGCTGCTCGAACGCCGTCTCGTGGGGCTGGTAGGCCTCCGGGTCGACGGGCTTGTCCCACTGCAGGTGGTTGAGGAGCTCGCCGGTCTCCGGCACACGCGCGGTGTAGCCGACCAGGCCGTGCTGCCCCGGTGCCAGGCCCGTGCCGAGGCTGGTGAGGCTGACGGCGGTGGTGCTCGGCACGCCTGCGGTGCCGCTACTCCCCCGCAGGCTGGTCAGGAACGGCGCCGCATGCGCGTAGCGCTGGAGCAGCTGCTGGCCGAGGCCGTCAACGAGCAGCACCACGTACGCCGGAGCGTCGGGCAGCACCAGGCTGCTCGGGTGCTCGCCGGCGAGCGGCTTTCCCAGAGCCCGCGCGACCGCGGGGACGACGTCGGCGAGCGACCGGTCGCCGTACGCCGGCTGGACGAAGGTCATCCCTGGGTGTGGGCGGAGAGGCTCGCGGCGAAGGCGAGCAGGCGGTCGACCTCGCCCTGCCCCTCGGCGGCGGCGCTCACCCGGAGGCTGAAGTCGTCGGAGGCGAGCACGCCGGTGTAGCCGTGGTCGGCGTCGCAGTTGGGGTCGTTGCAGCCGGCGGGCTCGAGGTCGAGCCGGCCGACGCCGCCCCAGCCGATGGTGAGCACGGCCTCGGCGGCGGGCTGGGCGCCCTTGCTGGGGTTGGTGATCATGCGCGTGACGACGACGCTCTTGACGGAGCTGAGCGCGATCGCCTCGGTGCTGGTGCTCGTGTAGGGCTGCGGCAGCAGGTCGTCCCCGCCGTGCTCGTCGGTGTGCGCGAGGATCAGCCGGCTCGGCGTGAGGACGACCACGGTGATGTGGCGGCGCACCTCGTCGTGCTCGAACGTCGGCTCGTGGTGCACGTGGAAGTCGATGACGTCCTCGCCCGCGAGGGCCGTGCTGACGCCGTCGAAGACGACCTCCGGGTAGTAGCCGGTCCGCTCGATCGCCTTCTTCAGCTCGAGGTGCTGGCCGGGGAGGTCGGTGGTGCTGGTCTTGCGCATGGTCCGAGTCTGTCACGGTTAGGGTCTGCGCCATGAACGGTGCGCGGCTCTGGCAGATCCTCGGCGGTACGACGGCCGAGCGGGTGGTCGCCGTGGTCGGCGTCGTGGCGACGCTGCTCGCGATCGCCGGCGGCCGGGAGTGGATCGACGTCTCGCGCAACGTGACCCTGGCGTTCTTCGGCGTCGGCATGGCGTGCGTGTTCTGGTGGAACGACATGCGCGGGCGCCGCAAGCGGGACGAGCGGCTCGACGCGTGAGCCACTTCCTCAAGTACGCAGTCGTCGAGCGCGAGCGGCGCTTCCTGCTCGCCCGGGTGCCGTCCGCAGTCGACAGCACGCTCGAGATCACCGACCGGTACGTCGAGGGCACCCGCCTGCGGTTGCGATCGGTGACTGCCGCAGACGGATCCGTCGTACGGAAGCTGACGCAGAAGGTGCGCCTCTCGTCCGGCCCTGCCGAGGTCGCCTGCACGAACCTGTACCTGGACCCGGCTGAGTGGGAGCTTCTCGCCGGTCTGCCGGGCCTCACGCTGGCCAAGACCCGCCACCTCGTCACGCGCGACGGGGTCACCGTCGCGGTCGATGTCTTCTCGGACGGATCGGTCGTCGCCGAGATCGACGATGGCCAGGAAGCGGCTGTGCCGGTGCCGGAGTGGCTCGATGTGCTGGCTGATGTGTCTGCCGACGAGGCGTGGACCGGGATCGCTCTCGCGGCCCGCCTGGGCACCTGAGGCCGTCGGACAACCCGGGCCACCGCACTCCACGCCACCGCTGCGACTGTTCACGCTCAACCGTCGAGCGGTCTCAGCGACTGTGGTGTTTCCGGTAGCGAGCAGTCAGTGCAGGGTGTCGCCCCAACCAACACAGTGACGTGTCACGCGGGCCGGCTCCACGCTGAGCGACGGCGGGTGGCCGCCTCAATGTGTCGGTTCGGGCGACGCGACGTCCGCCGCAGAAACGCCGAGGAGGTTCGCCAGAACGGCGCGGCCGCGCGGCGAGAGGGCGTCCGCGCATCCGTAGGTCTCCAGCACTGAACGGTCGTGGGCGGACAGCTGAACGCCGTTCGCGACGACGCTCACGCACGTGACCGCTCGCATGGGCGACGTCGAGCGCGACCCCGACGAGGCCTCCAAGGGCCACAGCCGAGCCCAGACTGCAGCCGAACCCGAGAGCGACGCGACGGCCGAGCGGACGTTGCGCCCCCATCAGTGCAAGGTGTCGCCGGGCAACGGGTTCAGCCGGCGGGCGAACCAGTCAGCACGCTGGTCGGTGACCGGCTGGACCCTGACGTTCGCCGACAGCACGGCAGCGGAGTGCTTGCCGGCGAGGATCAGCGGGAGCGAGAACCCGTGCACCTGTGGCAGGTCGTTCTTCAGTCGTGCGACGCGGAGCAGCAGGTCCTCGACGGCGTCGACGTTGGCGATCTCGCTGCCGCGATAGCCGAAGAGCATCGGCGAGCCCTTGATCTCGCGGGTCATCGCGCGGGCGTCGTTGACCGACAGGGGCGGGATCCGCCACGAGCGGTCGCCCAGCAGCTCGGAGACCGGTCCGGCGATCCCGAAGGAGAGGACCGGCCCGAAGAGCGCGTCCTCGTCGGCGGTGATCCCGATCGGGACGCCGAGCGGCGCGGTCGGCTGGACGACGAACGCGGCCTCGTCGGGGTGGTCGACCCGCGCGCGCAGCATCGCCCAGGCCTGCTTCATCTCGGCTGCATCACGGATGTGGCGCCACGAGTGCACCAGGTCCGGGCGCTGCCGGTAGCGGTCAGCGGTCGCCTTGAGCACGACGTCCCAGCCGAGGTCGGAGCCGGCGGCGATCGCCTCCTCCACGGTGTCGACCGAGCGCGAGGGCCACAGCTCGATGCCGTACGCAGCGAGCAGCGCCTGCGTCTCGGCATGGTCGAGGGCGCGCCCACGCGGGGCACGACGCAGCACCTCCTCCACGACCTCGCGTCCGGTCTCGGGAGCCACGTCGAGCTCGGGGGCCTCGGGCTGCGGCTGCCGCAGCCACACGGCGTACTCCACGACCTTGGCGAGCGCGCGGACCGCCGACTCCACTGCGGGGTACGACGGGACCGACCCTCGGCCGGCGGCGGAGCCGCGCACGCCGCGGACCCTCAACAGGTCCGGGATGCCCTTCTGGCCCAGGAAGCTCGACACCACCGGCTTGGTCGACGTGGCTCCGACCGAGGCCAGCACGTTGGCGACCTCGGTGCCGGAGACGTTGAGCGGGGGGATGTAGATCGCGATGACGGCGTCGACGTCGTCGGCCGCGATCACCGTGCCGAGCGCATCCTCGAACGCCGCAGCTGTGGCGTTGGCGCCCAGGTCGACGCGCTTGGTGATCACCAGCCCGGCTCCGGAGGCGGCGTCGCGCGCCAGCAGGCCGATGGCGTCGGAGTTGCCGACGATCGCCACACGGCGACCGCGCGGCATCGGCTGGTGCGCGAGGATCTGCGCGACGTCGAACATCTCCTCCAGGGTGTCGACCTGGATCACGCCGGCCTGACGGAACATCGCGTCGACGGCGCCCGCGGGCGTCGACGACGTGCGAACCTGGTGGCCCATCGGGACACCCTGCGTGGAGCGGCCCGAGCGGACGGCAACGATCGGCTTCGTCCGCGAGATGCGGCGCGCGATGCGGGAGAACTTGCGCGGGTTGCCCATCGACTCCATGTAGAGCAGGACGACCTCGGTCGACTCGTCCTCCTCCCAGTACTGCAGGAGGTCGTTGCCGGAGACGTCGGCGCGGTTGCCCGC
>UEXP01000093.1_pt1 | contig 22185 bp, 20 predicted proteins | sample 4301171 | NCBI WGS metagenome assembly UEXP01 (sample SAMEA4773182, study PRJEB27434) | metagenome | biome: 2259; feature: agricultural soil; material: soil | place: USA | collected 2014-09 | depth 0.25 m
CCTGCTCCTGGTAGACGATGAGACCGTAGGTCTCACCGAGCACCTCCTGGAGCGGCTCCTCCAGGGCAGGGTGGATCGGCACGATCGGCTCGCGGCCGTTCTTGCGGTGGGCGTACTTGTTGTGGGAGTCGGCACCCATCGGGCCGGGGCGGTAGAGCGCCGAGACGGCGGTGATGTCAGCGAAGACATCCGGGCGCATCGAGCGCAGCAGCGCCTGCATGCCACCGGAGTCGAGCTGGAACACGCCCAGGGTGTCGCCCCGGCCCATCAGCTCGTAGGTCGCGCGGTCGTCGAAGGGGACGTCCTCGAGGACGACCTTCTCGCCACGGTTCATCTCGATGTTGGCGACCGCGTCCTCCAGCGTGTGGAGGTTGGAGAGGCCGAGGAAGTCCATCTTCACGAGGCCGAGCGACTCGCACTTCGGGTACTCGAACTGCGTGATGATCTGGCCGTCCTGCTTCGGGTCCATCAGCGGGACCACGTCGATGAGCGGCTCGCTCGACATGATCACGCCGGCTGCGTGGACACCGGTCTGACGGATCTGGCCCTCGAGGCCGACTGCAGTTTCGTAGATGGTGCGGACGTCATGGTCCTGCTCGTAGAGCGCCCGGAACTCGCCGCCCTCGGCGTAGCGCTTGTGCTCGGGGTTGAAGAGCTCCTTGAGCGGGACGCCCTTGCCCATCACGTCGGGCGGCAGCGCCTTGGTGATCTTGTCGCCGATGGCGAAGCCGTGGTCGAGGATGCGCGCGGCGTCCTTGATCGCCTGCTTGGCCTTGATCCGGCCGAACGTCGCGATCTGCGCGACGCGCTCCGCGCCGTACTTCTCGGTGACGTACTGGATGACCTCGCCGCGACGGTGGTCGTCGAAGTCGATGTCGAAGTCGGGCATCGAGGGGCGCTCAGGGTTGAGGAAGCGCTCGAAGTAGAGGCCGTGCTCCAGCGGGCAGAGGTCCGTGATCCGCAACGCGTACGCCGCGATGGCACCCGCACCGGAGCCGCGGCCGGGACCGACGCGGATGCCGTTGTCCTTGGACCACTGGATGAAGTCGGCAACCACGAGGAAGTAGCCGCAGTAGCCCTTCTGGGCGATGATGTCGAGCTCGAACTCGGCGCGGTCCAGGACCTCCTGGGTGAGCTTGTCACCCGGGTAGCGCGCCTCCAGGCCGCGGCGCACCTCCTTGCGGAGCCACGACTCCTCGGTCTCCCCCGCCGGGATGTCGGCGCGCGCCATGTAGCCACCGGTCGACTCGGTGAACTCGACGTTGCAGCGCTCGGCGATCAGCAGCGTGTTGTCGCACGCCTCACGCATCCCGTTGTGGTCGCCCCAGATCTCGCGCATCTCGGCGGCGGACTTGATGTAGTAGCCCTGCCCCTGGAAGGCGAAGCGCTTGCCGCCCTGCTCGTAGGTCGGCTCGGCCATGCGGCTGCCGGACTGCACGCAGAGCAGCGACTCGTGGGCCTTGGCGTCCTCGGGGGCGTTGTAGTGCGAGTCGTTGGTGGCGATCGGCTTGATGCCGAGGTCGCGGCCGAGCTTGAGCAGGTCGTCGCGGACCCGCTTCTCGATCGAGATGCCGTGGTCCATCAGCTCCAGGAACACGTTGTCCCGGCCGAAGATGTCCATCAGCTCGCCGGCCTCCTGGACGGCCTCGTCCCACTGGCCCAGGCGCAGCCGGGTCTGGATCGCGCCCGACGGACAGCCGGTGGAGACGATGATCCCCTTGCTGTGCTCGGCGAGGATCTCCTTGTCCATGCGGGGCTTGTAGAAGTAGCCCTCCAGGCTGGAGCGCGAGCTGAGCCGGAAGAGGTTGTGCATGCCCTCGGTGGTCTCGGCCCACATCGTCATGTGGGTGTAGGCGCCACCACCCGAGACGTCGTCGCCGCCCTCCTCCGAGGCGTTGCCCTTGCCCCAGCGCACGCGGCGGCGCTCGCCACGCGGCGTGTTGGGCGAGATGTAGGCCTCGATGCCGATGATCGGCTTCACGCCGTACTTCTTGGCCTTGGAGTAGAAGTCGTAGGCGCCGTGCATGTTGCCGTGGTCGGTCATCGCGATGGCCGGCATCTCGAGCATCGCGGTGCGCTCGAAGAGACCGTCCAGGAGCGACGCGCCGTCGAGCATCGAGTACTCCGTGTGGACGTGCAGGTGCACGAACGAATCAGCGGAGCCAGACGACATGGGGGGAACTCTAGTCGGCCCCACCGACACGTCCCGCACTGCGCTCAGAGCCAGTCGAGCCGGCGGCCGTGCTGGTGGGCGAAGGCCCTCGGCACGCCGTCCAGGCCCAGCACGAAGTGGCCCGCGGGGGCCTTCAGGCCTCCGTCCACGCGGGGCAGGACACCGTGCACCTCGTTGCTCACCCAGTGGCAGGTGCCGCTGCTGACGAGCTCCGTCATCAGGTCGTGGAACCGGTCGCGGTCGCCCTCGCCGAGGTAGAGGATCACCGCCGAGTGGAAGACCACCGGCGTGCCGTACGCCGACGCCTCCTCGACCAGTCCCGGCAGTACGTCGAGGAGGTTGCCGCTCCGCAGGTCGGGCGGGTCCTGACGAGCGACGTCGATGGCCTCGCGCAGTCGTGCACGGCGGTCGTCGTGCTCGGGCCAGACGAGCGTGAGGCCGTTTCCGGCGAGTTCCGTTCTCTCGCGCTCAGGCTGGCCAGGCCAGCTGGATGTCCGGGGCCTGCTCCTCGTTCTCCGACCCGTCGGTGTGCTCGATCTCGACGAATCCGTGACGGGCGTAGAAGGCCCGCGCGGGCAGGTTCGAGGTGAAGACCCACAGCCCGAAGCCGTCCGGGCGCAGCGCCTTCACGAGGTCGAGCAGCGCTGTCCCGACACCGACCTGCTGGGCGCCGGGTGCGACGTACAGGTCGTCGAGCCAGGTCGGTGTGAAGCGGGCGTAGCCGACCACGACTCCCCCGGCATCAGCCACCCAGATCTCGTCGACCTCGAGGCGGGCTGCCAGGAACGCCGCGATCTCTCGAGGGGTGTGGACGGACGGCGGCATCGGTGCCGCGGCTCTCGCGGTCAGGAAGACGTCGACGAGGTCCGGGACGTCCTCGGGCTCCGCCGGCCGTACGACGAGCGTGTCAGTGCGCGTCACGGATGACGTCGAGCGCGTGGGCGAGGTCGTCGGGGTACGGCGACTCGAACTCGACCCAGTCCCCCGTCTCCGGGTGCGTGATGCCGAGCTTCACCGCATGCAGCCACTGGCGGTCGAGCTTCACCCGCTTGGCGAGGATCGGGTCGCAGCCGTAGAGCGGGTCGCCGACACAGGGGTGCTTCGTGGCACTCATGTGCACGCGGATCTGGTGCGTGCGGCCGGTCTCAAGGTGGATCTCGAGCAGGCTCGCGAACCGGTGCGCCTCGAGCGTCTCGTAGTGCGTGATGCTCGGCCGGCCGTCCGCCATCACCGCGAACTTCCAGTCATGCTTCGGGTGCCGGCCGATCGGCGCGTTGATGGTGCCAGCGAGCGGGTCGGGGTGGCCCTGCACGAGCGCGTGGTAGGTCTTCTCGGGCGTGCGGTCGCGGAATGCCTGCTTGAGCACCGAGTAGGCGTGCTCCGACTTGGCGATCACCATGACGCCCGACGTACCGACGTCGAGGCGCTGGACGATGCCCTCCCGCTCCTTGGCGCCGCTGGTGGAGATCCGGACGCCGGCAGCCGCGAGGTGGCCGACGATCGTCGGGCCGGTCCAGCCGACGGTCGGGTGCACGACGACGCCGACGGGCTTGTCGACGACGACGATGGCGTCGTCCTCGTGCAGGATCCGGATGCCTTCGACGAGCTCGGGGCGCACCTCGAGCGGGTCGGCCAGCCGCGGGATCGTCACGTCGAGCATGCCGCCCTCGTGGACCCGGTCGGACTTGCCGACGTCCTTGCCGTCGAGCTGCACGTGGCCGGCGGCAGCGAGCTCGGCCGCGCGGGTCCGCGAGAGGCCGAACATCCGCGCGATCGCGGCATCGACCCGCTCCCCGGCAAGACCCTCGGGGATGAAGACGGTGCGCTGGTCGGTCATGCGGCGTCCTTCGTGTCGTGCGCCTCGCGCGTGCCGTCGAGGCGGACCCCCCGGAAGGCCTGCACGACGATGAGGACAGCGGCAGCGTTGATGCAGATGTCGGCGATGTTGAAGATCGGCCAGTGCGGCAGCTGGATGAAGTCGACGACATGCCCGCGCAGCGGGCCCGGGTCGCGGACCAGGCGGTCGGTCAGGTTGCCCAGCACGCCGGCGAGCAACAGGCCCAGCGCCACCGACCACGTGCGGTCCAGCAGCCGACGGCTGATCCAGACCACGACGGCGGCCGCCATCACCGCGACGCACGAGAGCACGATCGTGTACGACGTGCCGGTGCCGAACGCCGCGCCCGGGTTGCGGGTCAGGTGCAGTCCCAGGAGGTCTCCGAGCAGGTCGCGCCGACGTCCGTCGGAGAGCCGCTCCATCGCCGCGACCTTGCTGGTGACGTCGACGACGTAGAAGACGATCGCGGTGGTCACGAAGACCAGTCGCGCCGTACGCCGGGTGGTCGGTGCGGTCGAGGACTCGGCGTTCGCTTCAAGCATGGTGGAGCGAGTTTCCCACACGGGGGAAGCGACGCCGAACCGTCAGCGGCGCTCCTCGCGCTTCTTGCAGTCCATGCAGAGCGTGGCGCGCGGGAAGGCCATGAGCCGGCCCTTGCCGATCGCCTTGCCGCACGACTCGCAGATGCCGTAGGTGCCGTCGGCGATGCGGGCAAGGGCCCGCTCGGTCTGGGCGAGCATCTCGCGGGAGTTGTTGACGACCGTCAGCTCGTGGTCGCGCTCGTAGCTCGTCGCGCCCATGTCGGCCTGGTCATGGCCGGCGCCGTCACCGGCGTCCTTCATGATGCCGGCGAGCTCCTGCTCCTGCTCCTCGAGCTCCTGGCGCAGGCGCTTGGCGAGGTCGTTGAGCTCGCCGAGGACCTCGTTGAGCTCGTCCTTGGTCCAGGCGTCCTCGCCCTCGAGCACGACCAGGGTCGCCGGCTTGGCAGCAGCCTTGCGGGCGGGCGCCTTCTTGGCGGGCGCGGCCTTCTTGGCCGTGGCAGCAGCCTTCTTGGCCGGAGCGGCAGCCTTCTTGGCCGCGGCAGTCGCGGTCTTCTTCGCCGCCGGCGCTGCCTTCTTCGCGGTGCTCGCTGCCTTCTTGGCGGTGCTCGCGGCCTTCTTGGCGGGCGCAGCCTTCTTGGCAGCGGGAGCAGCAGCCTTCTTCGCCGCGGCCGCCTTCTTGGCGGGCGCAGCCTTCTTCGCAGCGGGAGCAGCGGCCTCCGCCGGCTCGGCCTTCTTGCGACCGATCACCTTGCGGGCGGCGGTGCCGGCGATGCCGGCGATGTTCTTCGGCGTGCTGCGGGGCATGGGGCCTGGCCTCCTGGACCGGGAGCATGAAGGTGATCTGCGCCACCTCGGGTGCCGGAAGGCTAGTCGCTCCTCGACAGGCGGGCCAAACAGGCTCGCGGTCTGGTCAGCAAATACAACAACAGCCGGGCCCCGAGGGCCCGGCTGTTGTCGGCGTACGGAAGGTGGGCGTCAGCCCTCGTCCTCACCCAGGATCGAGCGGAGGCGCTTCGGGCCCTGGCCCGCGGCCTCGTCCGGAGCGGCGTCCGGCGCGGTCTCGAGGGCCTCGAGCTGCTGGGTGAAGTAGCTCTTGAGACGCGAGCGGTACTCACGCTCGAAGGAACGCAGGCGCTCGACCTCGGTGCTGAGCTTGGCCTGCTCCTTCTCCAGGTCACCGAAGAGCTGCTTGCGCTTCTCGGCGGTCTCGGAGTCGAGCATCGTGGCGCGGGTCCGGGCGTCGGACTCCATCTTGTCTGCCTTGGCCTTGGACTCCGACTCGAGGCGCTCGGCCTTGGTGCGGGCCTCGCCGACGATCTTGTCGGCGTCGTTCTTGGCCTCCTCGACGAGCTCGTCCGCGTTGCGCGTGGCGATCTCGAGCAGGCGGGCAGCGGCGCTGGAGGCGTCCGCGACGGTCACGACGCGGATCTCCTCGGCGGGCGCGGCGGGGGCGACGGGCTCCTCGACCTTGACCGGCTCCGGGGCCTTCTCGACGACGGGGGCCGGGGCCTCGACCGGGATCGGCTCGCCGGCCTGGACGGCTGAGAGCTTCGCGCGCAGGTCGTCGTTCTCCTTGGTCAGGCGAGCGAGCTCTGCCTCAACCTCGTCGAGGAACTGGTCGACCTCACCCATGTCGTAGCCCTCGCGAAGGCGGACCGGCGTGAAGCGCTTGTTGCTCACGTCCTCGGGAGTCAGCGGCATGACGTCACCCATTCATGTGTCGTAGCGGAAGTCGTTGCGGGCAGAACAATAGCGTCCGTTCCCACAGGCAACACCAGTCGCGGTCGGGAACGGACGGCTCAGCTCTGGTTGAAGAAGCCGCCCTCGGCGATGCGGGCCTTGTCCTCAGCGGCGACCGTCACGTTGGGAGGCGAGAGAAGGAACACCTTGTTGGTGATCCGCTCGATGTTGCCGCGCGTGGCGAAGACCAGGCCGGCGGAGAAGTCGACGAGACGCTTCGCGTCCGCATCGTCCATCTCGGAGAGGTTCATGATGACCGGGACACCGTCGCGGAAGTTCTCACCGATGGTGCGCGCCTCGTTGTAGGTGCGCGGGTGCAGCGTGGTGATCCGCGACAGCTCGGCCACGGTCGGCTGCGCCGGCGCGGGCGCCACCTGACGGCGGCGCTCGGTGATGTCAGCGACGGGCGCGGGTCGCGACTGGCGCGGGGCCGGCTGCGCGGCGCGCGGGGCCTCGTAGGTGTCCTGCTCGTCGTACTCGTCGGCGTACCGGCCGGTGTCCTCGACCAGACCGAGGTACTCGCCGATCTTGCGCATGGTGCTCATGCGGGGCTCCTCCGATACATCCTGCGCCGACTTCCGACGCGGTTGGTTGTGACATTACTTGAGGTTCATCCGGGAACCGAGGATCGCCGAACCGACGCGCACGTGTGTCGCGCCGGCATCGACCGCCTCCTCGAGGTCGCCACTCATGCCCGCGGAGAGCACGGTGGCCTCAGGGTGGTCCTGCAGGAACGCCGCGCGGATCTCCGCAAGGCGTCCGAACGCCGCGGCAGCGGGCTCCCCGAGCGGCGCCACGGCCATCAGGCCGCGCAGCGTGAGGTGCTCGGCCTCCTCCACGGCGGCGGCGAGCGCAGCGAGCCCAGCGGCCTCCGCGCCCGCCCGGTGCGCAGCCCCGGGACCGTCGAGCGAGACCTGCAGGAGGACGTCCACAGAACGGCCCCTCTCCCCCGCTCCACGGTCGAGCGGAGCCACCAGCTTGAGCCGGTCGACGGACTCCACGACATCGGCGTACGCCGCCACGGCGGTCGCCTTGTTGGACTGCAGGCCGCCGATGTAGTGCCAGCGCAGTGGCAGGTCGGCGCACTCGGCAGCCTTCTCGAGGGCCTCCTGGTGACGGTTCTCCCCGACGTCGACGACGCCGAGGCCGCTGAGCAGCCGCACGTCGGAGGCGGGGAAGAACTTGGTCACGACGACGAGGTCGACGTCGCCGGCGGGACGCCCTGCTGCCGCAGCCGCGGCAGCGATGCGCGCCCGGACGTCGACCAGGTTGGCCGCGAGCTCCTCCCGACGGTTCACCGGACCGCCTCACGGAGACGGATGATGCCTGCGTGACGGCCCGACGCAGCGCCGTCGCGACGGTAGGAGTGCAGGTCCGCGGACTCGAGCGTGCAGCGCACTGCGTCGAGGTGGACCTCCACGTCGAGCGCCTCGAGCTGGGCCCGCAGGCCTGCGCCGAGATCGAGTCCGGGCGTGCCCCATGACGTGGTCGAGCGGGAGCCGGGTGCGAGCGCCTCGACGTCGTCCTGCATCTGCTGCGGGACCTCGTAACACGCCCCGCAGATGTACGGGCCGATCCAGGCCTCGATGGCACCCGCCCCGAGGCGACGCATCTCCGCGACCGTCTGCACGACGACCGACGACTCCACACCCTTGCGGCCGGCGTGGGCTGCACCGATGACGCCGGAGGCCGGATCAGCCAGCAGCACCGGGACGCAGTCGGCTGCACGGACCATCAGCGGCGCCGTGACGAGGGCGGTCACGATGCCGTCGGCTTCAGGACGCCCGGGGGCGTTCCGCTCCTCCACGACGTGCACGGCGTTGCCGTGCACCTGGAAGAGGTCGAAGAAGCCCCAGCTCCCCTGCTCGCGGCCCAGGTCGGCGACCTCGGGCGCGAAGTCCTCCACCAGGAGGCGGTGGTTCTCCGCCTTCGCTGCGTCGCTGTCGTCTCCGGAGATCGACAGGTTCAACGCGTCGTACGGAGAGGCACTGACCCCGCCGAGCCGGTCGGTGAAGGCCAGCTCGACGGGGCCGAGTGAGGTGCGGAAGGAGTACAACCGCGGACTTACTTGAGGAAGTCCGGGACGTCGAGGTCGTCGTCCTCGAACTGCACGGCCGGGCGCGGCGCCTGGCGCTGCACCGGCGCCGGCTGCTGCACCGGAGTCGACTGCTGCACGGCGGTGGGCTGGGCCTGGACGGCGGCCGGTGCGGCAGCCTGGGTCGCGGCGGCGACGTTGTTGGTCGGCGTCGGAGCGGGGTTGCGACGCAGGATGGTGCCCTCGTCACGCTTCTTCGGCTGACCGCCATCGAAGCCGGCGGCGATGACGGTCACGCGGACCTCGTCACCCAGGGCGTCGTCGATGATCGTGCCGAAGATGATGTTGGCCTCGGGGTGCACGGCGTTGGCGACCATCGCGGCGGCCTCGTTGATCTCGAAGATGCCCAGGTCGGAGCCACCGGCGATCGAGAGCAGGACACCGTGGGCGCCGTCGATGCTGGCCTCGAGCAGCGGCGAGGAGACAGCCATCTCGGCGGCCTGGACGGCGCGGTCGTCACCACGGGCCGAACCGATGCCCATGAGGGCGGAGCCGGCGTTGGACATGACCGCCTTGACGTCGGCGAAGTCAACGTTGATCAGGCCCGGGGTGGTGATCAGGTCGGTGATGCCGGAGACACCCTGGAGCAGGACCTGGTCGGCCTGCTTGAAGGCGTCGAGCATCGACACGTTGCGGTCCGAGATGGAGAGCAGGCGGTCGTTGGGGATGACGATGAGGGTGTCGACCTCTTCGCGCAGACGCGCGATGCCGTCCTCGGCGGAGTTGGCGCGACGGCGACCCTCGAACGCGAACGGGCGGGTGACCACACCGATGGTCAGCGCACCGAGCGAGCGGGCGATGCGCGCGACGACCGGCGCACCACCGGTGCCGGTGCCGCCGCCCTCGCCGGCGGTCACGAAGACCATGTCGGCGCCCTTGAGCACCTCCTCGATCTCGTCCGCGTGGTCCTCCGCCGCCTTCTCCCCGACCTCGGGGTTGGCGCCGGCACCCAGACCACGGGTGAGCTCGCGGCCGATGTCGAGCTTCACGTCGGCGTCCGACATGAGCAGCGCCTGCGCATCGGTGTTGATCGCGATGAACTCGACGCCCTTGAGACCGAAGTCGATCATCCGGTTGACGGCGTTGACGCCGCCGCCGCCGATGCCGACGACCTTGATGATGGCCAGGTAGTTCTGTGCTGCTGCCATGACGGCTCTCGCTCCCGTGTGACGTGCGGTCGGTGTGTGGTCTGGGGAAGTGTTGTTTCGCGTGGCACGGGGCTGAGAAAACCCTAACCCTCAACCTGACGGTTATAGTTATGTCAACCTCGTGTTGGGGAAGAACATACGGACCGACCCACCCCGACACAGGCCCGACACGCCCGCGAAAGCGGAAACGGCTGAAAAATCGCCGGATCAGCGCGTCGTCGGGTTCCCCGGGACACTGACGTCGTAGGACTTCGCGTCGCGCGCGGCCTTCATCAGCGCCGTGAGGACCGACGCCTTCAGCGCCGACTGGTCCGCACTCCCCCACACGACGACGCGGCCGTCGCGGAAGGTGAACGAGATCGAGTCACGGGTCTTGACGTCGACGTAGGCCACGCGGCGTGCCACCTCACCCGGGAGGACACCGACGACGCGGGCCGACTCACGCAGGGCCTCGGCGTTGGTCCGCTCCGAGGTGCGGATCAACGGCAGGGTGCGGGGCCGGGCCTCGAACTCGCGGAAGACGACGCCTTCGGCATCCAGGCCCTGCAGCCGGCCGGCGAGGTCGACCACCGCGACGGGCGTGCGCTCGACGATCTCGACCTGGACGTGGTGCGGCCAGGAGCGGGTGACCGTTGCCGACGCCACGGCCGGAAGCTCCTCGACACGCTCGCGCACCGCGTCGACATCGGCCCGCGCGAGGGGTCCGCCGAGCGGGACCTGCGCTGCACGCCGTACGGCGGCAGGGCGGAGGTACGACGTGCCACTGACCTCGACGCCGCGCACGTCGAGCACCGACGAGGCGAGGACGACCCAGCCACCGACCCCGATCAGCGCACCGACGACGGCGAGTACGACGAGTCCGCGCCAGGTGGCCCAGCGGCGGGCCCACTGGCGCCGCGCGAACCGCCTGCGGGAGGCCTCGAGATCAGCCATCCGTGCGGCTCAGCAGGTCGAGCACGAGCGGACCGACGGTCGTGATGGTGCCGGCACCCAGGGTGAGCACCATGTCACCAGGGCGGGCGCGGCGGGCGAGCTCGGCCGCGACGTCCTCGAGCGCGGGCACGAAGGCGACCGCACCCGGCTCCAGCGGGACGGCATCGGCGACCAGCGCGCCCGTGACCTCGGGGTCGAAGTCCTCCCGGGCGAGGTAGACGTCGGCGACGACGACCTGGTCGGCCGCGCCGAGCTCAACACCCATCTGCGCGCCGAAGATCCGGGTGCGGGAGACGAGGTGCGGCTGGAAGGCGACGATCAGGCGCCCCTCCCCTGCCACCGACCGGGCGGCCTGGAGGTCGCCGCGGATCTCGCTCGGGTGGTGGGCGTAGGAGTCGTAGACGCGCACGCCGGCGACCTCACCCTTGCGCTCCATGCGGCGCTTGGTGCCCGTGAAGCCGGCGAGGCCGGACTTGAGCGCCGCGACGTCGAGGCCCAGCTCGAGACCAACGGCGAGCGCTGCCAGGGAGTTGAGGACGTAGTGCTGACCGGGGATCTGCAGCGTCAGCTCGCCGAGCGAGTCACGACCCGCGCGGATCGCGAACGACGTGAAGGTGCCGTCGTGGCGCACGTCGTGGGCGACCAGGTCGGCCCCCTCGGGTGGAAGGTCCTCGGCAAGGCCGTAGGTCACGACGCGCAGGCCTTTGGCGCGGGCCTGGGCCGCCAGCCGCCGCGTCGCGTCCGAGCCCGCCCAGGTGATGAGCAGGCCCCCCGGCTCGATGCGGTCGAGGAAGTCGGTGAAGGCGGCCTGGTACGCCGCTTCGGTGCCCCACTGGTCGAGGTGGTCTGCATCGATGTTGGTGACGACCGCGATCGCCGGCCGGTAGACCAGGAAGGCACCGTCGCTCTCGTCGGACTCGGCGACGAAGAGGTCGCTCGCCCCGTCGGCCGCGTTGACGCCGGTCGAGGTGAGGTCGCCACCGATGGCGTAGGTCGGGTCGGCGCCCGCCGCCTGCAGGGCGACAGTCACGAGCGAGGTCGTCGTGGTCTTGCCGTGAGTGCCGGCGATGGCGACGGTGCGCTTGCCCGCCATGACCGAGAAGAGGCCCGCCGACCGGGGCAGGATGCGCAGGCCCTGCGCCACCGCCTCGACGTACTCCGGGTTGTCCTCGCGGATCGCCGTCGAGACGATCAGGGTGTCGACGTCGTGGACGTGGGCGGCGTCGTGGCCGACGTGGACCCGCGCCCCCAGTTCACGCAGCGCATCGAGAGCCGGGCTGTCGGTCCCGTCGGAACCGCTCACCGCGATGCCGCGCGCCAGCATGATGCGCGCGATGGCGGAGAGGCCGGCGCCGCCGATGCCGATGAAGTGCACGCGGCCGAGCTGGTCGGCGGGCAGGAGCTCGTCGGGAACGGGGATCCTCATCGGGCGGCCTCCAGGATCAGTGCAGCGAGCTTGTCGTCGGCGTCGAGCGGGATGACGTCGGCAGCGGCCGCGCCCATCGTCGCGAGCCGCACAGGATCCGTCAGCAGCGGCACGAGGTTCGCACCGATCCACACGGCGTCCAGGTCCGCATCGGCGACCAGCAAGCCGCCACCGGCCTCGACGACGGGCGCCGCGTTGAGCGCCTGCTCGCCGTTGCCGATCGGCAGCGGGACATAGACCGCCGGCAGCCCCACCCCGGACGTCTCGACCACGGTGTTGGAGCCGCAGCGGCAGAGGACCGCGTCAGCGGCCGCGAGGGCGAGGTCCATCCGGTCGACGTAGTTGACGACCGCGTAGGGGGCACCGCTCCCATCGGCAGGGGCCTCCACCGTGAGGGAGTTCTTCGGGCCGATCACGTGCAGGACCTGCACACCGGCTCGCCCGAGCTCCCCCGCCGCTCCACTCACGGCGGCGTTGATCCGCTGGGCTCCCTGCGAACCGCCCGTGACCAGCAGCGTCGGACGATCCGCGTCGAGGCCGAACGCCGCGCGGCCCTCGGCGCGCAGCGCGCCACGGTCCAGCGTCGAGATCATCCGGCGGATCGGGAGGCCGGTGTAGAGCGCCGGCTGACGCCCCTTCGCCGTCAACGGAGTGTCGGGGAACGACACCGCGACGTACGGCGTGAAGCGGGCGCCGAGCTTGTTGGCGATGCCGGGCAGCGCGTTGCCCTCGTGCACGACGATCGGGATGCCGCGCTTGCGCCCGGCGAGGTACGCCGGGACGGAGACATAGCCGCCGAAGCCGACGATCACGTCAGGCCTGATCCGGTCCACGATCTCCAGCGCGGCAGCGCGCTGCGCACGCATCTTGCCGGGGAACTGCAGCATCGCCTTGCCGGGCCTGCGCGGCAGCGGCATGCGAGGCACGAACTCGAGCGGGAAGCCTGCCTCCGGGATCAGCCGGGCCTCCAGCCCGGTCGTGGTCCCGAGGCAGGTGATCTCGATGGTCGGGTCGATCCGGAGCAGGGCTGCGGCCGTCGCGAGCAACGGAGAGGTGTGGCCGGCGGTGCCACCGCCGGCGAGAAGGACGCGCATCAGTGACCTCGGGACGACGTGGCGGTGGGGCGGGCGGGGCGGACACGCCGGCGGGCGGCGAGCGCCGCGGCTGCCTCGGGCTCGCGCCGGGCGAAGCCGATCAGGACGCCCATCGCGATGAGCGACGGCAACAGTGCCGAGCCGCCGTAGGAGACGAGCGGCAGCGGGATGCCGATGACGGGCAGGAGCGACAGCACCATGCCGACGTTGACGATCATCTGGCCGAGCAGCCAGATGGTGATGCCGAAGCAGACGTAGCGCACGAAGGGGTCACGCGTGACCGTCGCGACCCGGATCGCGGCCCAGGCGATGGTCAGGAAGAGACCGATGACGAAGAGCGTGCCGACCAGGCCGAGCTCCTCACCCAGCACCGCGAAGATGTAGTCGGTGTGGGCCTCGGGCAGCGTGCCCCACTTCTGCTGCGAGGCGCCGATGCCCTTGCCGAAGATGCCGCCGGTCGACAGGGCGAGCAGTCCGTGGGCGGCCTGCCAGCCGGAGTCGTGGTAGTCCTTGAAGGGGTCGGTGAAGCTGAGCAGTCGCTCGCGACGCTCGGAGCTGCCGGTCGCCATGTAGAAGGCGCCCACGGCGATCACGCTCAGCGCGAGCCAGAAGAGCCGTGCGGGGGCACCGACCACCCAGAGCAGGCCGAGCGCGATCGCGAAGAGCACCAGCGCGGTGCCGAGGTCGCGCTGGAGCAGGATCAGCGCGGTCACGGGCCCCAGGCCGGTGAAGACCGGGACGAGCACGCGCTGGAGCGCACTGCCGCGGCGTTCGGTGTTGGCGTAGGCGTGTGCGACGAACAGGATGACCGCCAGCTTGGCGAACTCCGACGGCTGGATCACGAAGGGACCCACGCCGAGCCAGTTCGTCTGGTGGTTGCGCGTGACGCCGAGCGGGGTCAGCGTCAGGGCGAGCAACCCGATCGACCCGAACAGCCCGACCGTCGAGAGGTTGCGGATGAGCGGAATCGGGAGGCGCGAGGCCACCCACGCCAGCGGGAGCCCGAGCAAGACCCAGACCAGCTGGCGCTCCACGATCGCGTAGGAGTTATGCGACTCCTTGTAGGACTGCACGCTCGAGGCACTCAGCACCATGATCAGGCCGATCACCAGCAGCAGCGCCGTCGAGCCGACCAGGAGGTAGTACGGCGTCAGCGGACGCCCCATCGCCTGCTTGAGCGCGGCGAGTCCGCCCACACTCTCGTGGGTCTCGTCGACAGTTGCGGTGCTCATCGCGGCCCATCCTCCCCCGAGGCCACGGCGTGTCCCCGGAGGGCGGTCATGCGTGTCGCGGGTGGCACAGGCCGTCGCGAACGGCGGGCGGGGTCGCCCCCGAGGCCATCGCGAGCGCGGCGGCGACCAGGGAGCGGGTCACGACGACCGGGTCCTGGGTACCCAGCTCCTCGAGCGAGGTCAGCTCGGCCGCCGATGTGGACCGCTGCGGGAGGAAGGCGCGCTCGACGAGCAGGTCCTCCACCACCCCGAGCTGGCCGACCGCGGGTGTGCCGAGCGTGATGCCGATGGCACGGGCGCCGTCGACGACGTCGGCCTCCTCGACCATCTCCTGGGTGCCGGCGTCTGCGACGACGTAGACGCAGCCCAGCTGGGCGTTCTCGTACGCCGACGCGCGGGTCCCGACGTCCTCGTTGCTGTCGAGGACAGCGGCCACGAGCGCGCTCATCGAGGTGACGTCGGCGAGCTGGGCGTCGTCGAGCGCGACCACCAGTGCGTCGTACGGCTCGGGGTCCATGACGGCCTCGACGAGCGGGAGGCCGACCAGCCCCGCGACGGCGGGACGCTGCTCGGCGGCGAGCAGGATCTGCTCGACCATGAGCGCGACGTCGGCCTGTCCCCCGCTGCCCGCGACCACCAGCCACGGTGCGGGACGGCTGCCCGGACCGGTGTCGCGCAGGCGCCAGGCAAGCTCCACCTCGCCCCACACGGGCACGCGTCGTTCGCGCGCGGCCTCGACCAGCGGCACATCCAGGCACTCGGGCGAGGCGATGACGAGGTCGACGTCGGCAGGCAGCGAGTCGAATGCGTCGTCGGCGATCACGATCGTGGCGCCGAGGACGTCCAGGAGCTCGGCCTGCTCGGTCCGGTGGGCGTCGGCCTCGACGTCGTACGCCGTGACCGTGGCGCCCAGGTGCAGCAGGTTGTCCGCCGCGGCGAAGCCCGCCCTGCCGAACCCGGCGACGACGACCCGCAACCCCTCCCAGGGGCCGGAACGATCGAGTCCCGAGACGTGGCGGGCGTCAGACACCGGCGGCCGAGACCCACTCGGCGTAGAAGACACCGACGCCAAGTGCGACCAGCAGACCGGTGACGATCCAGAAGCGGATCACGACGGTGACCTGCTCCCATCCGAGCATCTCGAAGTGGTGGTGGATCGGTGCCATCCGGAAGATCCGCTTGCCCTTGGTCGCCTTGAAGTAGGAGACCTGCATCATCACCGACAGCGTCTCCATCACGAAGAGTCCGCCGAGGAGCAGCAGGAGCAGCTCGGTGCGGGTCAGGATCGCGAGGCCGGCGAGCCCGCCACCGAGGGCCAGCGAGCCGGTGTCCCCCATGAAGATCTGCGCCGGGGAGGCGTTCCACCAGAGGAAGCCGAAGCAGGCTCCGGTGATCGCGGCCGCCACGACCGCGAGGTCGAGCGGGTCACGCACCTCGTAGCACCCGGGGACCTGGCCGCCCGGCTGGAAGCAGTGCTGGTTGGACTGCCAGATGTTGATCAGCGTGTAGGCACCGAAGACCATCACCGACGCTCCGGCTGCAAGGCCGTCGAGCCCGTCGGTGAGGTTCACGGCGTTGCTGGTGCCGGTGATGATGAACCAGATCAGGATCATCACCAGGACTGCCGGGACGGTCCACACCTCCCAGTCGCGCAGCACCGAGATGTGCAGCGACGCGGGGCGGACGCCGTCGGAGTTCTCCAGCCACGACGAGATCGCGACGCCGCCGAAGACGAGCGCGATGAAGGTCTGGCCGATCATCTTCGCCCGGCTGCGCAGGCCCAGGTTGCGCTGGCGGTAGATCTTGATGAAGTCGTCGAGGAAGCCGACCAGGCCGCAGCCGGCGAAGAGGAAGAGCAGCAGGAGCGCGGACGCACTCGGCATCTCGCCGGCGATCAGCTTGGCGAGCGCGTAGGCGATCACGCTGGCGAAGATGATGACGATGCCGCCCATCGTCGGCGTGCCGCGCTTGGTCTTGTGCGACTCGGGACCCTCTTCACGGATCTCCTGGCCGTAGCCCTTGGCCTTGAGCACCCGGATCGCGTAGCGCGTGCCGATCAGGGAGAGGATCAGCGACAGGCCTCCGGCCAGCAGGATCGCCCGCATCTCAGATCTCCTCCTCCAGCAGCCCTGCGGCCACCAGCTCCAGCGCGGCTCCACGCGAAGCCTTGACCAGCACGACGTCACCAGCCGTGACGTTCTCGCGCAACCATGCCAGAGCCGCGCCCCGGTCGTCAGCGGGCACCGCCGTACCGGACCACTCTGAGATGTTGCTCGCACCGGCGAGCACCGGAGCCGCGTCGTGCCCGATCACGAGGAGTACGTCGATGCCGACCGTTGCGGCGTGCGCGCCGATCTCCTCATGGATCCGGGCGGCCTCGGCACCGAGCTCGCGCATCTCCGCCAGTACGGCGATCGTGCGGCGACCGCTGCGGTCCTTGATGCCGCCGAGAGTGTCGAGAGCGGCGCGCATCGCGTCCGGGCTCGCGTTGTAGGCATCGTTGATGACCGTCACGCTGCCCGACTGCCAGGACCGGTCGTGGACCTCCATGCGCCAGCGGCTGAGGCTGCGCGCTGTGCCAAGGGCGGTGAGGGCGGTCTCGGGGGCGACGCCCGCGGCGACGGCCATCGCGAGGGCGGCCGCAGCGTTGAGCACCTGGTGCTGGCCGATCTCGAGGAGCTGGACGCGGCGCGTGACGTCTCCGATCGCGAAGTCCGCAGCCGGCCGCCCCAGCTCGTCCAGCTCGACGTCCGCGAACGCGATGTCGCACTTTTCGCGCGGACCGGCCCAAAGTGCTGGGTCTGGCAGGTCCCCGACGACACTTTGACTCGGCGTTGCATCAGAGGACCGAGCCCGCCAGGTCAGCACCCGCGCGGACGTCCGGGTCGCCATCGAGGCCACCAGCGGATCGTCGGCATTGAGGACCGCCGCGCCCTCGGGGGCCAGCGCCTCGACGATCTCGCCCTTGGCCTGTGCGATCGCCTCCTGCGTGCCGAACTCACCCAGGTGGGCGGTGCCGACGTTGATCACGGCGGCGACGTCGGGGCGGGCGATGCCGCAGAGGTACGTGATGTGGCCCAGGCCGCGGGCACCCATCTCCACGACGAGGTAGCGGGTCGAGGGCGTCGCGCGCAGCACGGTCAGGGGGACGCCGAGCTCGTTGTTGAAGTTGCCCGCGGTGGCGACGGTCTCACCGGCCGCAGCGAGGAGCTGCGCCAGGTAGTCCTTGGTGCCGGTCTTGCCCTGGCTGCCGGTGAGCGCCAGCACCGTCATACCCGGGAGCGCATCCCGGACGTGACGCGCGAGCTGTCCCAGCGCCACCGCGGGATCGTCGACCACGACGGTCGGTACGCCGGTGGGCCGGACACCCAGGACGCCTGCGGCCCCGGCAGCGACAGCGCCCTCGGCGTACGCATGACCGTCGACGTGCTCGCCCGCGAAGGCCACGAAGAGGCCACCGGCCTCGACAGCCCGTGAGTCGACGAAGGCGGGTGACGTGACGAGCGCGTCGTCACCGTGCAGGGTGCCGCCGACAGCAGCGGCGATCTCGGAGAGCCGGAGCGGGATCACTGGTCGCCTCCGGGCAACGCTGCGGCTTCCTCGCGCGCGACCACACGGTCGTCGAACGGAGTCACCACGCCGTCGACCTCCTGGCCGCTCTCGTGCCCCTTGCCCGCGATCAGCACGATGTCTCCCGCAGCTGCCTGACTCAGGGCGAAGCGGATCGCCTCCCGGCGGTCGCCGATCTCGACGACGTCTGCTGCGCCGCCCGTCGTGCCCGCGAGCACTGCCTCGCGAATCGCGGCCGGTGACTCCGTGCGGGGGTTGTCGTCAGTCACGACGACGAGGTCTGCACGTCGCGCGGCGATCTCACCCATCACCGGGCGCTTGCCGGTGTCCCGGTCGCCACCGGCACCGATCACGCAGATCAACCGGCCACCCGGCGCCACGAGTGGCCGCAGGGTCGACAGCGCCGCCTCGACGGCATCCGGCTTGTGGGCGTAGTCGACGATCACGTGGAAGTCGTGACCGGTCTCGACCCGCTCCAGACGACCGGGCACTCCCCCGGCGAGGGCCAGCCCACCGGCGACAGCGTCGAGGTCGAAGCCCGCCTCGACGGATGCTGCGATCGCAGCCAGGGCGTTGGAGACGTTGAACTCCCCTGCGATCGGCACGGACGTCGTTGCGGTGCGCCCATCGGGCGCGACGACGGTGAACGTGGAGCCTTCCGGCCCCGCCACCACGTCGACGGCCCGCCAGTCAGCAGGCCCGCCCACGGAGAAGGTGCGCACCGGCACGCCCCGCGCGTCGTCCGCGAGCTGGTCGCGCAGGATCCGGCCGTGCTCGTCGTCGACGTTGACCAGTGCCCGCTTGGCACGCTCGGGGGTGAAGAGCCGGGCCTTGGCGGCGAAGTAGTCGGCGAGGTCGGTGTGGAAGTCCAGGTGGTCGCGGCCGAGATTGAGGAAGACGGCGACATCGAAGCGGACACCGTCCACGCGCCCCAGCACGAGTGCGTGCGAGGAGACCTCCATCGCACAGGCCTCGACGGCCCTCTCACGCATCATGGCGAAGAGGCCGTGCAGGTCCGGCGCCTCAGGGGTGGTGAGCGCCGTCTTGATGTCCTCACCGTTGACCCGGGTGCCCACGGTGCCGATCACGGCAGCAGCGACTCCGGCCTGCTCGAGCGCCAGCTCGGCGAGCCGGGTCGTCGTGGTCTTGCCCTGGGTGCCCGTCACGGCGATCAGGCGAAGCGCCTCCGCAGGCTCACCGTGGATCCGGGCGGACAGGCTGCCGAGCACGGCACGCGGGTCGTCGACGATGAGCAGCGGCGCGCCCGCGTGCTTGGCCAAAGCTGCGCCGTCGGCATCGGTCAGGATCGCCACCGCCCCCGCCTCGACCGCAGCCGCGGCGTACGACGCACCGTGCACGCGGGTGCCCGGCAGGGCGGCGTACACGTCACCGGGCTCGATCCGCTGGGTGCTCAGGGAGATGCCCGTGACGAAGGCGTCGGTGTCGGCCGCCAGCTGCAGCCCGAGCCAGCCGGCAACCTCGTGCAGCGGCGTACGACGGGGTGTGCCGGGTCGTGCAGGAACGCTCACGGCGCGAGGTTACCGGCCCGCACCGCTGCCCCAGGTGGTCTCGTACGGCGTGGCGGTGCTCGTCGTCGGCGGGACGCCGTAGTGCTTCAGCATGAAGCTCATGATCCGCTTGAACGCGGGGCCCGCGGTGAGGCCACCGGCACCGCCGGTGACCCCCTTGAGGACCACGAAGACCGTGAACCGCGGGTTGTCTGCGGGGGCGAACCCGACGAACGAGTTGTCGTTGACGTCATCGAGGTAGCGACCGTTCCTGACCACCTGCGCGGTGCCGGTCTTGCCGGCGACGCGGTAGCCGGGGATGCGCGCGAGCGGCGCGGTGCCCTCCTCGGGGTCGAGGACGGTCTCCATCATGCGCGACATCTTCTCGGCCGTCTCGGCGCTGATCACGCGGGTCGCCGTCGACTGCGTGGTGCCCACGGTGACCCCGTCCTCGCTGACGGCGCTGCCCTGGATCAGGCTCGGCGCAACGCGGACGCCGCCGTTGGCCACCGTGTTGATCGCTGCGATCATCTGGAGCGGCGTGACGCTCAGGCCCTGTCCGAACGCGATGGTGGCCTGGCTGAGGGGCGTCCAGGGCGCCACCGGCACGATGCCGGCGCTCTCGCCGCGCAGGCCGACGTTGGTGCGGGTCCCGAGGCCGAACGACGTGAGGTACTTGCGCAGCTCCTCGCTCGGCAGCTGCTCGGCAGCCATCGCGGTGCCGATGTTGGAGGAGCGCGACAGGACGCCCGCGAGCGTGAGCTTCACCGTGCCGCGGCGACCGTGGTCACCGATGGAACGGTTGTTGCGGACCAGGGCCTCGGGGACGGTCAGCCGGGTGTCAGGCGCCGCCTTGCCGGCGTCCATGACGGACGACAGCGTGAGGACCTTCTCCACCGAGCCCGGCTCGTAGGGCTCCTGGGCACCCTTGGAGCCGTAGTACTCCTTGTCGGAGCGCTGCGGGTGGTTGGCGTCGAACGTCGGGGCGTCGGCGTACGCGAGGAGCTCGCCGGTGTGGCTGTCCATCACGATCGCCACGCCCGAGACGGCCTTCCACTTGCGGACGGCATCGGTGAGCACCCATTGGGTGAAGGCCTGGGCGTCGCGGTCGATGGTCAGCTTGAGCGGCTTGCCGTCGCGCGGCTCGGTCACCGACGCGTCCGAGAGCGGGATCTTGCGCCCGGAGACGGCCTGGTAGCGGGCGACGCCGTCCTTGCCGGCGAGCTGCTTCTGGAAGGTGCGCTCGATGCCGGCGAGCGGGCCCGCGTCGTCGTCCTGTCCGATGAAGCCGATGATGTTGGCTGCGATGTCGTCGAGCGGATAGGTCCGGATCGGGTCGCGCTCGGTCGAGAGCCCGGTGAAGCCGGCCTCGCTCGCCTTGACCAGGACCTTGCGCACCTTGGTGGCCAGGACCCTGCGCGCGATCACCTGGTAGTGCCGGCCGTCTCCGGTCGTCTTGCGGAGCCGCTCGAGCGTCTCGAAGTAGTCGACACCGAGCTCGTCGGCGAGGAACTTGGCGAGGTCGCCGGCCTTCGGTGCCGTCAGCGCGGGGTCCGCGATGACCATCATCCCGTCGAGGGAGGAGGCGAGCTCCACGCCGTCGCGATCGAGGATCGCGCCACGCGATGCCGGCAGGACGACCTTCTCCAGGCCCTCCTCGTGCGCCTTGTCGGCGTATGACCCCGGGTCGATCGCCTGCAGCTGCACCAGGCGCGCTGCGTAGAAGGACAGCACGATCGCGATCACGAGGAAGCCGACGCGGAGCCGGAACGCGCTCGGCTTGCGGTCGGCAGGCGGCGTGCGCGGCGGGGTGCGCGGCTGTGTGCGCGGGGGGATCGTGCCCGTGGTCACCGGGGTCCTTCAGTAGTCGGCGGGTGGCGGTGCCTCCAATGAGAACCCACGGCGGCACCCTCGGCGGGTCACCCCTGCGGCGTGTCGGTGGTCGTCTCGACCGCGAGGGCGTCAGCGGCAGGCGGCACCGGGGTTCCGGAGGTGACCGGGACCTCGGGGGCGGGGACCCTGACGATCGTCTTCTCCGGCACGAGCACATCGGGGCGGCGGGCCGCCGGGGGCGTGATGTCGAGTGCGGCAGCAGGCTCGTCGCAGGCCTGGGTGACCTTGCTGGTCGCGGTGTAGAGGAAGCGCGGGCAGACCGGCATCACCATGCCGAGGCGGACCGCCTCCTCCGCGATGTGGTGCGGGTCGTTGAGCTCGTCGACCTGGGCCTGCAGGGCCTGCTCCTGCGAGCGGAGCTCCTCGGCCTGGGCCTGCAGGTCGGCGGCGGCGAAGGAGTTCTGCTGCATCGTGGTGTTGAAGAGCAGCAGACCGACGACACCGGCGAGCAGGATCGCGCTGACCAGCATCACGAACGGCACGCGCGGTGCGCGCACACGGGTGCGCGGTACGACGCGGAGGCGGGCCCGCTCGACCGCCTCTTCGGCGATCCGGGTGACGCGGACGCGGGACAGCTGCGGCGTGCTCATGCGGTTGCTCCTTCGTGTACGCGCTCCACGGCGCGCAGACGGACGCTTGCTGCTCGGGGGTTCTCGGTGAGTTCGGCCTCATTGGCCTTCTCGGCACCACGGGTGACCGCCTTGAACGGCGGCTCCATCCCGGCAGGGATGAAGGGAAGGTCCGGTGGGACATCGAGGCGGGTCGCCTCGGTGAAGACCTGCTTGGTGATGCGGTCCTCGAGCGAGTGGTAGGACTCGACGACGACCCGGCCGCCGACGCCCACGGCCTCCAGCGCGGCCGGCATCGCGCGGCGCAGGACGTCGATCTCGTTGTTGACCTCGATGCGGAGCGCCTGGAAGGTGCGCTTGGCCGGGTGGCCCCCGGTGCGACGCGCCGGCGCCGGGATCTCGGCGTACAGCAGCTCGACGAGGCG
>UEXP01000117.1_pt1 | contig 22162 bp, 15 predicted proteins | sample 4301171 | NCBI WGS metagenome assembly UEXP01 (sample SAMEA4773182, study PRJEB27434) | metagenome | biome: 2259; feature: agricultural soil; material: soil | place: USA | collected 2014-09 | depth 0.25 m
CCTCAGCGTGGCCGCCTCTCTGGACGGTCCCACGGCGACCCTGGCCAGCATCGCCGTCGCGGCCGCGGTCCTCGTCGCGCTCGGCTGGCTGGCACTGTGGCCGATGGACGCCGCCGCGACCGCGGCCAACGTCGGGCGCGAAGACCTGAGCCCCCTGGTCGACGAGGTGGTCGTCGTCGCCGCGGCCAGCGCGGGCGTGCTCGGCATCGTCGTACTGCTTGCCGGCGGAGGAGCTTCCGCGGGTTCGATGACCGCAGGGCTGGCCGCCGTGGCCGCGTTCCTCACCTGGGCCGCGCTGCACCTGATGTACGCCACGCGCTACGCCCACCTCTGGTACCAGACCGGTGCCGAGGGCGGCATCGACTTCAATGCCGCCGAGGACGAGAAGCCGTGGTTCCGCGACTTCCTCTACTTCAGCTACAACCTCGGCATGACCTACCAGGTCTCGGACACCTCGGTGACGAGCCGCGCGATCCGTGCCGTGGTGCTGCGGCACTGCCTGCTGTCCTACGTCTTCGGCGTCGTCGTTCTGGCCACGACGATCAATGTCGTCGCCGGGATCTTCGGAGGCTGACCCGGGACGCATCGGGTCGCGCGCTGTCCGTCGGCCGCTCAGGCCAGGGCGATCGTCGCGTCGCGGACGAACGCCGGGTCCTCGAGCTGGTCGCCGAAGGCCTCACGCAGCTGCCCCATCCGGTAGCGGATCGTCTGCGGGTGCACGAAGAGCGCGGCGGCGATGTCGTCGCGCCGGCCCTGGTGCAGCAGCCACGCGCGGAGCGTCTCGGTCAGCTTCTCGGCGGCGGCCGGACGCAGGTCGGCAAGCGGGGCGAGCACCCGTGCGCGGAGGTCACTGTGCGAGGCCGGATCAGCTCCGACCACGAGTGCGGCCAGGTGGGCGTCGGTGTCGACGAGGACGTCGTCGAGCCCCAGGGTCAGCGCACGGGCCGCCCTGAGGAACGAGCGCTGAGCTGCCGTCCAGGCGACCGTCGGGCCGACCACCGCCGGGGTGGACCCCAGGGAGCGCAGCAGCAGCGCGCGTGACCCCGGGACCAGCAGCACCACATGGTCCGGCAGGCCTCCGAAGGGCTCGAGCGCCTCGACATCTCCCGTCAGCGAGAGCGTGCGGGGGTCGAGGAGCGACACCACCGAGCGCGACGAGCCCGGTGGCAGGACCACCGCCGTCAACCGCCCCGGCGGCGTCCACTCGGCGCGCTCGGCGAGCTGGGCCAGCCGCTCGTCCTCGCGCCCGCCGATCAGTGCGACCGCCAGCTCCGTGAGCTGTCTCTCCCGCAGGCGTCCCGTGCGCGCGAGCTCCTCCGCATGGCCAGCCAGGCTCTCGCCGGAGAGCTGGTCGAGGAAGTCGAACACCGCCGCAGCGAAGGTTGCCAGGTCGTCCGCATCCAGCCCGTGCGCGACCGCCACCCGGCTCATGTCGCGCCAGGAGACCGCCGTACCGATGCGGTACGCCGACGACAGCGCGTCCATGCTCCGCCCGGCACGTGCCTCGCCACGACCGAGCTCGAAGGCGCCGGCCCGCACCTGTGCGGCTGCCCGGGAAGCCTCCCCGCCCGGCGAGTTCGCCATGTCCAGGAAGCCGGACAGGGACAGCGTCACGGCCGCCTGGATCGTCTTTCCCATCCGCCCCTGGAAGGCTGCGGAGTACGCCGGCACCTCGGTCATGATGGTCTCGACCACCTTTTCGCCGAGGCGGGGGAGGCGGGCGCGCAGGGCCTCGAGCTGCTCATCGGAGAAGCGCAGCGGCGCAATCGGGAGCCGGTCGGCCATAGAAACCTCGTTTTGTGCGGATCGAACAAAACACAACGACACATTCACTGGTGCAGGTCAGGAGTTTACGCCGGAAACGCCTGAGACTTGAAGCATGAGCCTCACGCTGACCCGGGTCCTCGAAGCGGCCACGACGCCGCTCGTCCCCGCCGACTACCTCGACCTCGTCGCCCCCCTGCGCCCTGGAGCTCCGCTCCGTGGTCGTGTGGTCGCCGTCGAGCCCGAGACCCGTGACGCCGCCACGATCGTGATCAAGCCCGGTGCCGACTGGGCCGGGCACGTCCCGGGCCAGTACGTCCGCATCGGTGTCGACGTCGACGGTGTCCGCCACTGGCGCGCCTACTCCCTCACGCACGGCCCGCGTCACGACGGTCTGATCTCGGTCACGGTGAAGGCTGTTCCTGACGGCAAGGTCTCGCACCACCTCGTGCACCAGACCCGCAAGGGCACGCTGGTCCACCTCGAGCAGGCAGCCGGAGAGTTCGTGCTTCCGGCCGACGCCGCGGGCTTCCCGGCCGCCTCGCACCGGAAGCTGCTCTTTGTGACGGCCGGATCGGGTGTCACCCCGGTGGTCGGCATGCTCCGCAACCTGTTCCCCTCGACGGACTCTGGCGTGCTGCGCCCGACCCGCTCCGCCGACCTGGACATCACGGTCGTCCACGTCGCACCGAGCGCCCCGGACTCGATCTTCCTCCGCGACCTCCAGGCACTCGCTGCCGCCGGCGCGATCCGCCTCGTCGCCCGGTACGACGACGAGCACGGCGTCCTGGACGTCGACCGCCTCGACGAGCTCGTCCCCGACCTCGCCGACCGTACGACGTACGCCTGCGGCCCCGGCGGGCTGCTCGCGGCACTCGAGGCACACCACGCCGCCAAGGGCCTGCCCCTGCAGACCGAGCAGTTCCGCGCGACCACCGTCGCGGCGGGCGAGGGCGGCACGATCACCGTCGCCGGTCAGACGATCGCTGCCGACGGCGCCACCACGATCCTCGACGCGGCCGAAGAGGCCGGCGTCCTGATGCCCAGCGGATGCCGCATGGGCATCTGCATGGGATGCGTCCTGCCGCTGAAGGAAGGCGCCGTGCGCGACCTCCGCACCGGGGACGTCACCCTCGCCGACGAGATGACCGGACCGGTCTCCGTCCAGACCTGCATCAGCGCCGCTGCCGGCGCCTGCCACCTCGACCACTGATCGCTCCCGGAGGAGAACCGCCATGACTGCCATCCAGAAGCTCGACCAGAGCCCCATCGCCCACCTGACGCCGGAGCAGATCGAGGAGTTCGGCCGCGAGATCGACGCGATCCGTGCCGAGGTGCTCGCCAAGCGCGGCGCGTCGGACGCGGCGTACATCCGTCGCCTGATCACCTTCCAGCGCTGGCTCGAGGTCGGCTCGCGGGCCACCCTGCTCGCGAGCATCTTCCCGCCGGCCTTCATCGCCGGGACGGCTGGCCTGACGATCGCCAAGATCCTGGAGAACATGGAGATCGGCCACAACGTCATGCACGGCCAGTGGGACTGGATGCGCGACCCGAAGATCCACTCGACCACCTGGGACTGGGACAACGCCACCCCCGCCGAGGCCTGGAAGCACAGCCACAACGAGCTCCACCACACGTACACGAACGTGCTCGGCAAGGACAACGACCTGGGCTACTCGATCATGCGGGTCGACGAGGACCAGCGCTGGCACCCGTTCTTCCTGCTGCAGCCGGTGTGGAACGCCTTCAACGCCTGCTTCTTCGAGTACGGCATCGCGGCGTACGACCTGCAGCTCGGCAAGTACCTCCCGATGCCCAAGGAGAAGCGCCCGGAGCACTTCACCAAGGGCGCTGCCGCGGCGCTCAAGAAGATCCGTGGGCAGATGCTCAAGGACTACGTGGTCCACCCGCTCGTCGCGGCACCCTTCGGTGGACTGCTGCCGACGCTGGCCGCGAACTTCATCGCGAACGTCGGCCGCAACGTGTGGAGCCACTCGATCATCATGTGCGGCCACTTCCCGGAGGGCGTCGCGGTCTTCGAGAAGGAGTCGATCGAGGGCGAGACGAAGGCCGAGTGGTACCTCCGTCAGGGCCTGGGCTCGGCGAACATCACCGGCGGCAAGGTCTTCCACATCATGAGTGGCAACCTCTCGCACCAGCTCGAGCACCACCTCTTCCCGGACCTCAACTCCAACCGCCTCGCCGAGGTGGCGCCGAAGGTCGAGGCGGTCTTCGAGAAGTACGGCCTGCCGTACGTCAAGGGCTCGTTCCCGAAGCAGCTCGCGTCGGCCTGGCACAAGGTCTTCCGCCTGTCGCTGCCCAACGGCTGGCTCGCGTCGACCACGCCGAAGAACGCCCCGAAGCGGGTCGCGCAGCTCTACAAGATGTCGACCGGCGGCAGGAAGGTCCGCAAGGCGATCCAGGCCGAGCTGGACGCCGCTGCTGCCTGACCTGCGTCCCCGCAGGAAACGCAATGGCAACACCCGGCACCTACGGTGGCCCCCGTGACCATCCGCGTAGCACTCGAGCACCGCACCACGTACACGTTCGCCGAGCCGGTGACCGTGCACCCGCACACGGTCCGGTTGCGGCCGGCGCCGCATGCCCGGACGCCGATCGAGTCCTACTCGCTGACGGTCAGCCCGCGGGGTCACTTCCTCAACTGGCAGCAGGATGCGTTCGGCAACTTCATGGCACGGCTGGTCTTTCCCGAGCCGGTCAAGGAGCTGGAGATCACCGTCGACCTGGTCGCTGACCTGACCGTCATCAACCCGTTCGACTTCTTCGTCGAGGAGTACGCCGAGCACTACGGCTTCGCCTACCCGGCCGACCTGCTCGCCGACCTCGAGCCCTACCTGAAGCCGGTCGACGAGAAGCCCGGCACGGGTCCGGGCCCGCTGGTCACGGGGTGGCTCGCGGATCACGATCTCTCCGCGCTCGCGGGCACGACCGGCATCGTGGACTTCCTCGTCCGGGTCAACCAGGCCGTCAACGCGAGCGTCGCCTACTCGGTGCGCATGGAGCCGGGCGTGCAGACCCCGGACCAGACGCTCGAGCGGGCGATCGGCTCGTGCCGCGACTCCGCGTGGCTGCTGGTCAGCGTGCTCCGTGAGCTCGGCCTCGCCGCCCGCTTCGCGAGTGGCTACCTGGTGCAGCTGACCCCGGACGACATCGCGGACGGCGGACCTGCCGAGGACTTCACCGACCTGCACGCCTGGACCGAGGTCTACATCCCCGGTGCCGGCTGGATCGGTCTCGACCCGACCTCCGGCCTCTTCGCGGGCGAGGGGCACATCCCGCTCTCGGCGACGCCCCACCCGAGCGGCTCCGCGCCGATCGCGGGTGCCACCGACCCGGTCGAGGTCACGTTCGACTTCTCCAACACGGTCACGCGGATCCACGAGGACCCGCGCATCACGCTGCCCTACAGCGAGCCCCAGTGGGAGGCCGTCAACGCCCTCGGCGAGTACGTCGACGGCCTGCTCGAGGTGGGCGACGTGCGCCTGACGATGGGTGGCGAGCCGACGTTCGTCAGCATCGACGACCAGGCCAGCGAGCAGTGGGCGACTGCTGCCGACGGCGCCGGCAAGCGTGAGCTGGCGCGTGAGCTGACGGCGCGCCTCAAGGACCGCTGGGCGCCGCGCGGGCTCGTCCACCACGGCCAGGGCAAGTGGTATCCCGGCGAGCCGCTGCCGCGCTGGCAGGCCCAGATCACCTGGCGCACCGACGGCGAGCCCGTCTGGACCGACGCCGCGCTGCTCGACCACCCGTGGGGCCCGCCGACCGACCCGGACCGCGAGCAGGTGTGGCAGCTCGCGGCCAGCCTCGGCGCCCGCCTCGGCGTCCCCGCCGACCACGTCCTGCCCGCGTACGACGACCCGTACGCCGCGCGCTGGGATGCTGCGCGCCGGCCCTGGGGAGAGCCGGAAGGCGCAGCCCCGACCGTGGAGCTGGTCGACGAGACCTCCCTCGAGACGGAGCGCGCGTGGGTCGTGCCCGTCTTCGAGAACCCCTCGGGTGCTGGCTGGGGCACCACGGAGTGGCGGCTCCGCCGTCGACGGCTCTATCTGACCGCGGGCGACTCGCCCGCCGGCCTGCGGCTGCCGCTCGACAGCATCGCCTGGAACCCGCCGCCGGACCTGCCCGACGTCTCCCCGTTCGCCCCCCGCCCGGCCCTGACGGCGTACGACGAGCTGCTCGCGGACGAGCCCGCGGAGGTCCTCCCCGTGGAGTCGGCGCCGCGGCACGCGGTCGTCGTCGAGGCGCGGGAGGGCCACCTCTTCGTCTTCCTCCCGCCGCTGACCGACCTCGATCGTGCCCTGGCCTTGCTGGCCGCCGTCGAGGCGAGCGCGGCCTCCGTCGGGATCCCGGTCGTGATCGAGGGGTACCCGCTGCCAGGCGACCCGCGGACGCTGAGCCTCAGCGTGACTCCGGACCCGGGTGTCATCGAGGTCAACATCCAGCCGACGGCCAGCTGGGCCGAGCTGCGCGAGGTCACCGAGACCCTGGCCGAGGACGCGAAGGCGGTCCGGCTCGGGACCGAGAAGTTCGACGTCGATGGCACGCACACCGGCACCGGCGGCGGCAACCACTTCACGCTCGGTGGTCCGACCGCGGCCGACAGCCCACTGTTGCGCCGTCCTGACCTGCTGCGCAGCCTGCTCACCTTCTGGCAGCACCACCCGGCGCTCTCGTACGTCTTCGCCGGCCGGTTCCTCGGGCCCACGTCGCAGAGTCCCCGTGTCGACGAGGGGCGCGCCGAGACGCTCTACGAGCTCGAGATCGCCTTCGCGGAGCTCGAGCGCGCGACCCGCGAGGCGCCTGAGGGCGTGGCCCCGGCCTGGATCGTCGACCGGCTGCTGCGCCACTTGCTCACCGACCTGACCGGCAACACGCACCGCGCCGAGTTCTGCATCGACAAGCTCTACAGCCCCGATGGCAACCGCGGCCGTCTCGGCCTGCTCGAGCTGCGTGGCTTCGAGATGCCGCCGCACCCGCGCATGGCGCTCGTCCAGGCGCTGCTGGTCCGGGCGCTCGTGGCCCGGTTCTGGAACGAGCCCTACACCGGTGCGCTCGTGCGGTGGGGCACGCGGCTGCACGACCGGTTCCTGACGCCGGCGTTCGCCACCGCCGACCTGTACGACGTGGTGGCCGACCTGAACGCCTGGCTCACCGCCCAGGACCCCGACGCGCCACTCTTCGACCCGGCCTGGTTCGACGCGTTCCTCGAGTTCCGCTTCCCGCGGCTCGGCGAGGTCGACGTGGCCGGCGTCCACCTCGAGGCGCGTCAGGCGATCGAGCCGTGGCACGTGCTCGGCGAGGAGATGGGCCTCGGCGGCACGGCACGCTACGTCGACTCGAGCGTCGAGCGCCTGCAGATCAGGGCCACGGGCCTGGTCGAGGGGCGCCACGTCGTCACGTGCAACGGTGTCCCGGTGCCGCTGACCGCGACGGGCGTGCCCGGTGACTACGTCGCGGGTGTGCGCTACCGCGCCTGGGCGCCGTACTCCGCGCTGCACCCGACGATCGGCGTCCACTCGCCGATCGTCGTCGACCTGGTGGACCGCTGGAACTCCCGCAGCCTGGGTGGATTCACGTATCACGTCGTGCACCCCGGCGGTCGCTCGTACGACGACCGGCCGGTCAACGCGATGAGCGCCGAGGCGCGTCGTGCGACGCGTTTCCGTGCAGGCGGGCACACCCCGGGCCCGGTCGACCTCGACGCTGTGGCACCGATCGACGCGGCTGCCGGTGTGGAGTACCCGACGACGCTCGACCTCCGGCGCTTCTCGCCCGGAAACCGGCCATAGGCATGCTTGCTGCATCGGCACCGCGCTCCAGCGCCTAAGGTCTAGCGCGTGAACTCCTCGCCCACCCCGGCCGCCGCGGCCGCACCTCCCGGTGCGTCCGGCGTCTTCGCGGACTACCGCGGGCGGCTGGGCGACCGTGAGCCCGACCCGCTGCGCGGCAACGACGAGCTGCTCGCCGGCGACCAGGTCCGGCCGACGCAGCGGCTGCTCGCCGACGCGGTCGAGGCGATGGGCCAGGGTGGGCTTCTCGCGGCCAGGGCGGAGACCCGCCGTCTGGTCCACGACGACGGCATCCGCTACGGCGTCGGCGGGACCGAGGGGATCCGTGACCGGCACTGGCGGCTCGACCCGCTGCCGGTGGTGCTCACGGCGGACGAGTGGGCCGGGATCGAGCGCGGCATCCAGCAGCGCGCTGCCCTGCTCGACGCTCTCCTCGAGGACCTCTATGGAGACCGGCTCCTGCTCCGGCGGGGTGTCGTCCCCGCGGAGGTCGTCCTCGGCCACCCCGGCTTCCTCCGCCAGGTCGACGGCATCCGCAGCCGCGGCGGGCTCGTCCTCGGCGCCCACGACCTGGGGCGCGACACCGACGGCAGCTGGCGGGTGCTCGCCGACCGCACCTCGGCACCGTCCGGTGCCGGCTACGCCATGGCCAACCGCCGCGTCACGACGCGGGTCCTGGCCGGTCTCCACCGCAGCACCGAGCTGGCCCGTCTGCGCGGCTTCTTCCACACCATGTCGGCCGCAGTCCGTGAGGCGGCGCCACCGACGAGCGAGGTTCCGCGCGTCGTGCTCCTGTCGCCGGGCCCGATGTCGGAGACGGCGTACGACCAGAGCTTCCTGGCCAGCCTCCTCGGCTTCCCGCTCGCAGAGTCCGACGACCTGATGCTCCGCGACGGCCGGGTCTGGCTGCGTGCGGCGGGTCGCCTGGAGCCCGTCGACGTTGTCCTGCGACGCGTCGACCCGGAGTACTGCGACTCCCTCGACCTCCGGGCCGACTCCCAGCTCGGCCTGCCCGGCCTGGTCGAGGCCACGCGCCAGGGTGCCGTGACCGTGGCCAACCCGCTCGGTGCCCAGGTCCTGGAGAATCCCGGGCTGACGCCGTTCCTGCCCGCCGTGGCGCAGGCGCTGCTGGGTGAGGACCTGCAGCTCGCCGGCAAGCCTGCCTGGTGGTGCGGTGACCACGACGGCCTCGCGCATGTGCTGGCCAACTTCGACCGTCTCGTGCTGCGCCCGGTCGCGCCCGGGCGCGAGGTGGAGGCCAAGCTCGGCGGGCAGCTGTCCACCGAGGACGCCGAGATGCTGCGACGCCGGATCTCGGCCGAACCCTGGGCATGGATCGGCCAGGAGCCGCTGCCGCTGTCGACCACCCCCGTCGTGACGCCGACCGGACTGGTGCCCGGGCGGCTGGTGCTGCGCACCTTCTGGGCCCAGCGTGACGGCGAGCGGCACGTGATGCCCGGGGGCCTGGCCCGGGCCGCGACCGGTCCGTCGCAGCTCCACGTCTCCAACTCCGCCGGTGCGATCGCGAAGGACGTCTGGGTGCTCGCGCCCGAGTCCGTCGAGGCCGGCTGGGGCGACCCCGGCGTCCGCCCCGAGCTGGTGGCGGTCCGGCCCCGCGCGGTGGTCGCGCCACGTGTCGCCGACAACCTCTTCTGGCTGGGCCGGTACGCCGAGCGGGCCGAGGCTGCGGGCCGTATCCTGCGCGTCTGCGACGACCTCGTCGAGGACCACGCAGCGCGCCCGGGCACGCCGGGGGAGCAGGCGATGCGGGCGCTCCTCGCAGCCGCCACCGCCATCACCCGCGTCCCGGGCGACCCCTCGCAGCCGCGCCAGCACGTGCGCACGATGGTCACCGACCCGATGCAGTCAGGCAGCCTGCGGTACGCCGCCGACCGCCTCGGCGATGCCGCCCAGCGGGTCCGGGACCAGCTCTCGCAGGACATCTGGCACGTGCTGTCGCGCCTGGACCGGACCCTGGCGCACGTTCCCTCCGACGAGCACCAGCTCCAGCCCCGGCTCTACGACGTGCTCGAGTCGCTGCTGGCCGTCTCCGGCGTCATCGCCGAGTCGATGGTCCGGGACGAGACGTGGGGCTTCCTCGACGGCGGCATCCGCCTGGAGCGGGCGCAGTTCACGGTCGCGCTGCTCGCCTCCACGCTCGCGCACGAGCGGCCGCCGATCATCGACGGCCAGCTGACCGAGGCGGTGCTCGAGGTCGGCGAGTCGATCCTGACCCACCGTCGCCGGACCGTCGCCGGCGAGGGCCCGGTCTGGCCGATCCACTCCGCGGTGTCGCTGCTCCTGCTCGACAAGGGCAACCCGCGCTCGGTCGCCTTCAGTGTGGACCGCCTGGTCGAGGACCTGCGCCTGATCGGTGACGACGTGCTCGCGGCCAAGGCCGAGGCGCTCGCCGACCACATCGCCCGCGTCGACCTGGTCGAGGCCTGCGCCGGTGACCGCTCCGGCCTGGGCGAGATCCTGGCCGAGGTGCGGGCCACGCTGCACGCCGTCTCCGATGACCTCACCCGCCGGCGGTTCGCCCGCAAGGCGTCGCAGCGCACGCTGCCGGTCAGCTGGGCGGTGACCTCGTGAGCCAGGGCCCGGAGGACTGGACCCCGCGCCTGTACGACGTGCGCCACCGCACGACGTACACCTACGAGGGGCCCGTGGAGTCTTGCTTCGAGCGCGGCTTCCTGGCGCCGCGCGAGACCCCGTCGCAGCGCGTGCTGTCGAACGAGGTGCTGGTCTCGCCGGACCCGCGGGTGATGACCGAGCACGTCGACCACTTCGGCAACCACTCGTTCTACATCGAGATCCAGACGGCCCACAACGAGCTCGTGGTGGAGAAGCGGAGCCGCTTCGAGGTGCACTGGCCGCAGCCCGACCTGGGTGCGCTCGATCGCTGGACGGTGGCGACGGCCGCCGCCGAGCTGCTCGAGACGGCCGACCCGGTCGAGCGCGTCGAGCACCTGCTGCCGTCGCCGCTGGTGCAGCCGGCACCGGAGGTCGTCGACTACTGCCGGTCGGTGATCAACCCCGACATGCCACTGGGCGAGGCGATCCTCACGCTGACGCGGGGGATCCACCGCGACTTCGCCTACAAGTCAGGCGTGACCACGGTGCGCACGACCCTGCCCGAGCTGCTCGAGCTCCGGCAGGGGGTCTGCCAGGACTTCGCCCACCTCGCCATCGGCTGCCTGCGGTCGCTGGGCCTGCCGACCCGCTACGTCTCGGGCTACCTCGAGACGCAGCCTCCGCCCGGCCAGGTCAAGCTCGCCGGTGCCGACGCCTCGCACGCGTGGGCGTCGGTCATGGTGCCCGGCGGTGGCTGGGTGGACCTCGACCCGACGAACGACCACCTGGCTGACTCGCGCTATGTCGTGACTGCCTGGGGTCGCGACTTCCGCGACGTGTCGCCGCTCAAGGGCGTGGTCTTCGCCGAGGCAGCCGGGGCCTCGACGCTCAACGTCGCGGTGGACGTCACCCGCGTCTGAGCCGGCCTCCGGGTCCGGCGTCCTGCGTCAGCCGATGCGGACGCGCTGGCGGCCGTCGTCGGCCGGGAGTCCGTCGCGCGAGACCGCGGACACGGAGACCTCCAGCAGGTCGGCGCGCCCGCTGACGATCGTGAGGAAGGCGGTGTCGGCGGCGTCGCGGCCGGTCGCGATCCTCACGAGTGCGGGGCGCGAGGCCAGCCCCGTGCCGTCGATGACGAACCACTCGCCGTCGACCAGCACCTCGGCCACCGCGTGGAAGTCCATCGGCTGCAGCCCGGGCGCGTACGCCGAGACGAGGCGCGCGGGGACGCCGCGCGCACGGAGGAACGCCACGATGAGGTGGGTGCTGTCACGGCACACACCTTCGCGGCTGAGGTAGGTCTCCAGAGCCCCGTCGACCGGGTCGGTGCTCTCCGGCGCGTAGACGACGTTCTCGAGGACCCAGGTCCGGGCGCCGTCGACGAGCTCCCATCCGGACAGGTCGCCGAGGTGCGAGTAGGCGACGTTGGCGAGCCGGTCGGAGTCCGCGTAGCGGCTCGGGCGGAGGTACTCCACCTGGTCCATCGGCTCGGCGTCGAGGGGAGTGCTGCCACTGACCGTCGCGGCGTACTCCACCTTCAGGACGCCGGCAGGCGAGCTCACCCGGTGGAGCCGCGTGCCGTGCGCATCGGTGAGCTCCACGACTGCCGAGGGGTCGAGCGGCACTCCGTCGAGCGTGACGGCCAGCGACTCGGACTCGACCGCGTTGGTCGATGCCACGGCGACCGAGAAGACCAGATCGGCCGGACTGGCCACGGAGAGCTGGATCCGGCTGCTCACATCGCGCATGGGGAAACCGTAACGGTGTGAGCCGAATCGCCCTCGCCGTCGCTGGCTACCCGGGAGTAACATCGACGCCATGTCCTACGTCTCCTGCACCACTGTCGATGGCATCGCCCACGTCCAGCTCGCGCGTCCCGCGAAGATGAACGCGCTGACGCTCGACCTGCTCGCCGACCTCGTGAAGGTCTCGAAGCAGCTGCGCAAGGACAAGACCCTGCGTGCGGTGGTCGTCTCGGGACAGGGAGACTCGTTCTGCGCCGGTCTCGACTTCGCCAGCGTGCTGAAGAACCCGGGCGGCATCATCCGGGCCTTCGTGCCCAACCCGCTGCGCGGCACCAACATCTTCCAGGAGGCCCCGTGGGGCTTCCGCCGCGTCCCGGTCCCGGTGATCGCGGCCGTGCACGGCAACTGCCTCGGCGGTGGCCTGCAGATTGCGCTCGCGGCCGACTTCCGCTTCGCGACGCCCGACTCGACCTGGTCGGTCCTCGAGGGCAAGTGGGGCCTGATCCCCGACATGTCGGGCATCCAGGCGCTCAAGGAGCTCGTCGGCATCGACACCGCCAAGCGGCTCACAATGACCGCAGAGATGTTCTCCGGCAAGCAGGCCCTGGACATGGGCCTCGTGACCGACATCGACGCCGACCCGCTCGCCGCGGCGTTCGCCCTGGCCGAGCAGCTCAAGGGCCGCTCGCCCGACCAGCTCGCGGCTGCGAAGCGCCTCTTCAACGACACCTGGTCGTCCTCGCCGCGTCGTACGTTCGCGCGCGAGCGCGCCGAGCAGCTGGTCCTGCTCTTCGCCCGCAACACCTCGGCGGCCCGCAACGCCGCGTTCGCGAAGTCGACCCCGTCGTACTCCCCGCGCCCGCGCTGACGTCGACACGGCGCGTAGTGGCACGCGCCACGCGCGTGTGCGACCTCACCTGCGCGGATTACGTCCGTGCAGGTCATCGCCGGTAAACTCGGGTACGCCCGACCAGTCTTGCCGCGGGCCGACGGCCCTCGCAGGCCGCGCCCCGGACCTCGGGGCCACTCTTCCGCGCTCGTCGCGGACGTTCTGGTGAGACACCGAACGAATCGAATCACTCGTGTCTTCTGACTTCTCGAGCCTTGGCGTACCCAGGCCGCTCGCCACCGTCCTGGCTGTCCAGGGCATCACCACCCCGACCCCGATCCAGGCCGCGACGCTCGGCGACTCGCTCGCCGGCCGTGACGTGCTCGGCCGCGGCCGCACCGGATCGGGCAAGACCTACGCCTTCCTGATCCCGCTCGTCGCGCGCCTCGCCGCCTCCGGCCGTACGGCGCGTCCCGGCGCCCCGCGGTCGCTCGTGCTCGCGCCGACGCGTGAGCTCGTCGGCCAGATCGAGGCCTCCCTCAAGCCGCTCGCGCAGGAGTACGGGCTCACCACGCAGACCGTCTTCGGCGGCGTAGGCCAGGGCCCGCAGGTCGCCGGCCTCAAGCGCGGTGCCGACATCGTGCTCGCCTGCCCGGGTCGCCTCGAGGACCTGATCGGCCAGGGCCACTGCACGCTGAAGGACATCGAGGTCACCATCCTCGACGAGGCCGACCACATGGCCGACATGGGCTTCCTGCCCGGCGTGCGCCGTCTGCTGCAGCAGACCCCGCCCCGCTCGCAGCGCCTGCTCTTCTCCGCGACGCTCGACAACGCGGTCGACCAGCTGGTCAAGAAGTTCCTCAACGACCCGATCACGCACTCGGCCGACTCGGCCCAGTCGCCGGTCGCCAAGATGGACCACCACGTCTTCCACGTGCGGCGCGAGTCGCGTCTGCCGATCCTCGTCGACCTGACCCGTGCGCCCGGTCGCACCGTGGTCTTCACGCGCACCAAGCACGGCGCGAAGGCGCTCGCCCGCCAGCTCAACGCGAACGGCGTGCCCGCGGTCGACCTGCACGGCAACCTCTCGCAGAACGCCCGCACGCGGAACATGGAGGCGTTCCACTCCGGCGCAGCCGAGACGCTCGTCGCCACCGACGTCGCGGCCCGCGGCATTCACGTCGACGACGTCGCGCTCGTCATCCACGCCGACCCGCCCGCGGAGCACAAGGCCTACCTCCACCGCTCGGGCCGTACGGCGCGCGCCGGTGCCGAGGGCACCGTCATCACCCTGATGACCGACGAGCAGCGGGCTGACGTCCGCGCGCTCACCCGTGCCGCGGGCATCAAGCCGACGACCACGATCGTCGACGGCCCTCAGCACCCGATGCTGCAGAAGCTCGCTCCCGGTGAGCGCGTCGAGGTCCCCGGTGGCTACGTGGCTCCCGTCGCGGCGCAGCCGACCTCCTCGAAGCCGGCAGGATCAGGCGGTGGCGGCGGCCGCAACCGCCGTCGCGGTGGATCGGGCTCCGGTGGCACCGGCAACGGGCAGGCGCGTCAGGGTGGCCAGGGTTCGCGTTCGGGCGGCTCGCGCGGCCAGTCCGGCAACGGCGGCTCCTCGGCTGGTGGCTCGCGCTCGGGCGGCCAGGGCGGTCAGCGCTCGGGTGGCGGCTCGGGGCAGCGCTCCGGCGGCCAGGGTGGCCAGCGTCGTGGTGGCGCCGGCGCCAGCACGGGTGGTCGCGCGCACAGCGCCGCGTCGTTCAGCCGCGGCCGCTGACCTCAGCACACAGCGTGAAGCCTTTTCGTCACATGCTGACGAAAAGGCTTCACGCTATTTCAGGCGATCAGCGGGACTGGTGCTCACCCTCGATGCGGTACGCCGCAGCGGGGTAGACGCCGAGCACGGTCAGCTCCTCGGTGAAGAACTCGAGCTCCTCGAGCGCCCGTGCCAACGCGGGCTCCGCGGGGTGGCCCTCGACGTCAGCGAGGAACATGGTGGCGGTGAACTCCCCGTCGAGCATGTAGGCCTCGAGCTTGGTCATGTTGATGCCGTTGGTCGCGAAACCGCCCAGCGCCTTGTAGAGCGCCGCCGGGATGTTGCGCACCTTGAAGACGAAGGTCGTCACCACCATGTCGTCGGCTGAGGCCGGGACCGGCGCTTCGGCGTACTCCCGGGAGAGGACGACGAAGCGGGTGGTGTTGTGGTCCTCGTCCTCGACGTTCTCGGCCAGGACGTCGAGCCCGTAGACGTCTGCTGCCAGGGGCGGAGCGAGCGACGCGCGGGAGACGTCGCCCCACTCCGCGACCTCGCGCGCCGATCCGGCGGTGTCGCCTGCAGTGACCCCTCGCGCGCCGATCGAGGCGATGATGCGGCGGCACTGGCCGAGCGCGTGCACGTGCGAGTGCACCGTCCGGATCGACTCGAGGGTCGTGCCGGGCACGCCCATGAGGTGGAAGTGGATGGGCATGAAGTGCTCGGCCACGATGTGCAGCCCGGACTTCGGCAGGAAATGGTGGATGTCGGCGACGCGACCGGCCAGGGAGTTGTCGATCGGGATCATGCCCAGATCGGCGCGACCCTCCTGGATCGCCGCGAACACGTCCTCGAACGACGCGCACGGGAGCGTGGTCGCGTCGGGGTAGACAGTGCGGCAGGCGATGTCGGAGTTGGCTCCGGGCTCACCCTGGTAGGCGATCGTGGTCATGCCGGGCATTCTCGCAGCACTGTCACGCGAGTAAGCGCCGTGTCGGGGGTCCCGCGGTGTCAGATGGGGGAGATGGTCCGGCGACGGTCCGGGACGCGGGCCGGCTTGCGCCGGGGCACGCGGCGGAGCGTCTCCGCGATCGCCTCGCGCGTCTGGGACGGCAGCAGGATGTCGTCGATGCCGAAGCTGTCGGCCGCGAGCAGCGGGTCGATGTTGGCGCCGAAGAGCTTGATCAGCTCCTCGCGACGGGCGACCGGATCGGCGGCGTTCTCCCAGTCGGACCGGAAGGCCAGATCCACGGCTCCCTCGACCGGGATCGCGCAGATCTCGGCCGTCGGCCAGGCGATCGACAGGTCGGCGGCGAGCGAGCGGCCGCCTCCCATGATCACGTACGCCGCGCCGTAGGCCTTGCGGCTCACGATCACGATCAGCGGCACGGTGGCGATGGACAGCTCGTAGGCGAGCCGGCCCGAGCGACGTGCCAGGCCCGACCGCTCCGCCTCCATGCCGACGAGGAAGCCGGGCATGTCGATCAGGCTGACCAAGGGGATGCCGAACGTGTCGCAGACGGCGACGAAGTGCGCCGACTTCTCCACGGCGGAGACGTCGATCGCGCCCGCCCCCACGCGCGGCTGGTTGGCGATGAAGCCGACCGCACGTCCCTCGATGCGCCCGAAGGCGGTGACGATGTTCTGCGCCCAGTCCGGCTTGATCTCGAAGACCGAGGCGTCGTCGCAGAGGCCCTCGATCACCTCGAGGACGTCGTAGGCCTCGCGCTTGTTGGCAGGGACGAGGGAGTCGAGCCGGTCGGCGCTCTCTCCGAGCACGAACGGGCCGCGGCCGTCGTTCGGGGCGCCGTCGGCCCAGGACGGGAGGTAGGAGAGGTAGAGCCGGATCGCGTCGAGCGCTTCCGACTCCTCGTCGACCACGAGGTCGACGATGCCGCGGGAGGCCTGGATGTCTGCGCCGCCGAGCTCGTCGTTGGTCACGTCCTCGCCGGTGCCGCCCTTGACCAGGATGTCCGAGGACATGCCGATCCAGGCCGCGCCCCGGCGGATCACCACGAAGTCGCAGCCGGCCGCCATGTTGGCGGGCGCGCCGAAGCCAGGGCCGAGGAATGCCGCGACCAGTGGCACGTAGCCGTTGAGGTCGCCGAGCTGGAGGAAGACCGGTGCGCCCGGGCCGGCAAGCCGCGAGTCGAGCGCCTCCTGCATGCGGTGGCCGCCGCCGTCCATCAGCGCGATGAAGGGGATCCGGTCCACCTTGGCGCGCTCGGCCATCCGGGCGAGCTTCGCGTTGCCCTGCGCGCCCTGCGAGCCGCCGAGCACCGTGAAGTCGAACGCCGCGATCGCGACCGGTCGCCCGTCGACGTAGCCCACACCGGTGACGATGCCGTCGCCCGGCGCGACGAGCGGGGGAGCGCCGTTGTTGGACTCGCCCGGCCCTGCGAGGCCACCGAACTCGCGGAAGTCGCCGCCGGTCAGGTAGGCGATGCGCTCGCGCGCGGTCCACTTGTCGCGGCCCTTCTGCTTGGCCACCTTGTCGGCGCGCGCCTCGTCGGTGAGTGCCGTGTGGGCGTCGACGATGCGCTGGTTGAGCTCGGCGGAGGTCGTCATGCGAGTGCCTTTTCGAGGAGGGGCTTCATGGAGGTCCAGGCGGCGTCGATGCCGTCGTCGCCGAAGAGCGCGCGGCGCATGGCGAGGCCGCGCATGGAAGAGACGGCGAAGCGAGCCTGGTGCAGGGCTGCATCGTCGAGGGCGCCGGGCGCGACCTCCGCCATCAGGGCTAGGCCCGCGCGGTCGATGTTCTCCTCGACCACCAGGAGGTGCGCCCGCAGGTCCGGGTCGGTGCGCGCGGCGGTCCAGAGCTCGAGGGCCGCGATGAACGTCGGGCCCCGGTAGAAGGACCATGCGATGTCGAGTGCTGCTCCGAGGCCGTGGCGGGGGTGGAGCGCGAGGTCTTCACGCATCGCCTGGATCCTCAGCTCGGCGAGGTGGTCGACCGCAGCGGCCACGAGCGCAGACTTCGTGCCGAAGTGGTGCAGGTGCACGCCGACGGAACGGCCGGCACGATGGCAGATCTCGGCGACCGAGAGGCCGGCGTAGCCGACTTCCTCGATGAGCTCCAGGGTCGCCTCGATCAGTGCGGTCCGGCTTGCCGAACGGCGCTCCTCCTGGGTACGCCGGGTGGCCGTCGGAGTGCTCATGGCGCCGACCGTAGCAAACAATGCGTTACGTACGTAATGTTTCTGCGTGGAGGAGACCGGATCCTGAGGACCGCCCCCGGGACGGCGCGAGAGGAGCATGATCAGCCCCGTGACCGTCAACCACGTCCGCCGCGGCTCCGGCGAGCCGCTCGTCCTGATCCACGGGATCGGCAGCCGCTGGCAGTGCTTCGCCCCGGTGATCGATGCGCTCGCCGCGCACCATGACGTCATCGCGCTCGACCTGCCCGGCTTCGGCGCGAGCCCGCTCCTCCCTGGGGTGGAGCCGGGCCCCCGCGGCTATGCCCGCTGGCTGCCCGAGTGGCTCGCCGAGCAGGGCGTGACCCGACCCCACCTCGTCGGCAACAGCATGGGTGGGGGCATCGCGCTGGAGCTCGGCCGCGCGGGGCTGGCGGCGAGCGTCACGGCGTTCTCGCCGATCGGCTTCTGGAAGCAGCCGGGTCTGCGATGGACGCAGGGCCTGGTCACCACGATGCGCGTCGCTGGCGCCACGGCCGGCCCGGTGATCAACCGTGCCCTCGCCCACCCCGCTGGGCGCGCGCCACTGCTCGCGCCGTTCTTCGGGCGGCCGACGCAGGTGTCCGCCGACGATGCGCGTGGCGACGTGGCGGCGCTCGCCGGTGCTCCCGGTTTCGCCGCGGCGCGGGCGAGCTTCGCCCGCTACAGGCTCGGACCCGGTGACGACCCGGGCGCGCTGTCCGAGGTCCCGGTGACGATCGCCTGGGGCACGCGTGACGTCCTCCTCACCCATCGCACCCAGAGCCGCCGCGCTCGCGCCTTCCTGCCGCAGGTGCGCCACGTGGACCTTCCCGGTTGTGGCCATCTGCCGTTCAATGACGACGCGGACCTCTGTGCCGCCACGATCCTCGAGACCACCGGAGTCCACGCATGACCCGCACCACGACCCGCATCGCCATCATCGGAGCCGGCTTCGGCGGTCTGGCCGCCGCCATCGAGCTGAAGAAGCGCGGCTTCGACGACATCGTGGTGCTCGAGAAGGGTCAGGATGTCGGCGGCGTCTGGCGCGAGAACACCTATCCCGGTGCGGCCTGCGATGTCCCCTCGCCGTTCTACTCCTACTCGTTCGAGCCGAACCCGCGCTGGCCTCACCGGTTCTCACGCCAGCCCGCGATCCTCGACTACGCGCGCCATGTCGCCGACAAGTACGACGTACGCCGCCACATCCGCTTCGGCACGGAGGTCGCGGGGGCCGACTTCGACGGCCAGTGGACGATCACGCTGACCTCGGGCGAGACGATCACGGCGGACGTCCTCGTCCCCGCCGTCGGACAGCTCAGCCGTCCGTCGTACCCGAACATCGCGGGACGCGACTCCTTCGAGGGACCGACCTTCCACTCCGCCACGTGGGACCATGAGCTCGACCTGACGGGCAAGAGGGTCGCGGTGATCGGCACCGGTGCCAGCGCGATCCAGTTCGTTCCGGAGCTGCAGAAGGTCGTCGGCCACCTCGACGTCTTCCAGCGGACGCCTCCCTACCTGGTGCCGCGGCTGGACCAGAAGTTCTCGCCGGTCCACCACAAGATCTTCGAGAAGCTGCCGTTCACGCACACGATCGAGCGCGCCACCTGGTACGCCAGCGTCGAGTCGTTCAGCGTGGCGTGGGCCTACTCGAAGGCCCTGTCGCGGACCTACCGTGCGATGGCCCGCAGCCACATGAAGCGCGGCGCCAAGGCGCAGCCCGGGCTCTTCGAGAAGGTCTGGCCGACCTACCCGATCGGCTGCAAGCGGGTGCTCTTCTCCAACAACTACCTGCCCGCCCTGGCGCAGCCCAACGTCGACCTGGTCACGGAGGGCATCCAGGAGATCACGCCCGCAGGAGTGCGCACCAAGGACGGTGTCGAGCACCCGGCCGACGTCATCGTCTGGGGCACTGGCTTCACCACCACCGAGTTCCTTGCACCGATGAAGATCAGCTCCGGTGGCCGTCCGCTCGCCGACGAGTGGGCCACGGGCGCGCACGCCTACTACGGCCTGACGGTTCCCGGCTTCCCGAACCTCGTGGTGATGTACGGCCCCAACACCAACACCGGTGGCGGCTCGGTCATCTACTTCCTCGAGGTACAGGCGTCCTACCTCGCCGACTATGTCGAGCACCTGATCGCCAGCAACGGCGCCCTCGACGTACGCCGTGAGGTCGAGCAGGCCTACGACGAGGCGGTGCAGACGGAGCTCTCCGGGAGCGTCTGGAGCCGTTGCAACTCCTGGTACCGCCAGGCAGACGGGCGGATCACGACCAACTGGCCCTGGCTCGGGGCGCAGTACAAGGCCCGCGCGAAGTTCCGCGCGGCGGACTATGAGGTGGTGGCGCGATGACTGCTCACGACTACGACGTGATCGTCGTGGGCTCGGGCTTCGGAGGCAGCGTCACCGCGCTGCGCCTGACCGAGAAGGGCTACAAGGTCGGCGTCCTCGAGGCGGGCCGCCGGTGGGAGGCGGAGGACTTCCCGAAGTCCAACTGGAACCTGCGCAAGTCGATCTGGGCGCCGCGCCTGGGCATGACCGGTCCGCAGCGGATCAGCGTGCTCGGCAAGTGCATGGTCTTCAGTGGCGCCGGCGTCGGTGGCGGTTCGCTGATCTACGGCAACACCCTCTACGAGCCGCTGCCGGAGTTCTACACCGACCCCGCGTGGGCACACATCACCGACTGGTCCGGCGAGCTCGCGCCGTACTACGACCAGGCGAAGCGGATGCTCGGCGTCGTCGAGAACCCGCGCATCGGCCCGAAGGACGAGGTGCTGCTGCAGGTCGCGCGCGACCGCGGTGTCGCCGACACGTTCCACCGCACCAACGTGGGCGTGTTCTTCAACGAGGGCAACGAGGGCGTCGAGGTCGACGACCCCTACTTCGGTGGGGCGGGTCCGCGGCGTGCGGGCTGCATCCACTGCTCGGAGTGCTTCACCGGATGCAAGCACAACGCCAAGAACGTCACCACCACCAACTACCTGCACCTGGCCGAGAAGAACGGGGCCGAGGTGCACCCGCTGACCACGGTCACCTCCGTTGCGGAGGATGGCCACGGAGGCTACGTCGTGGAGACCGAGCGCTCCAACGGCAAGCTGCGCAAGGGCAAGAAGACCTTCACGGCCGAGCAGGTCGTCTTCGCGGCAGCCGCGCTGGGCACGCAGAAGCTGCTCCACAAGCTCAAGGACGAAGGGACGCTGCCGGGCCTCTCTGACCGTCTCGGCGAGCTGACCCGCTCCAACTCGGAGGCGATCCTGACGGCGGTGAGCCGCAGCCGCGACGACTTCGCCCAGGGCGTCGCGATCACCTCCTCGATCCACCCCGAGCCGCAGACCCACGTCGAGGTCTGCACCTACGGCAAGGGGCAGAACTCGATGTTCATGCAGGTCATGCCGATGATCGACGGCGGCGCCTTCCGACTCCTGCGGTTCCTGCTGTCGGTCCTGCTCCACCCGCTGGCGTTCGCCCGCACACTCAACCCGCGTCGGGCCTCCGAGCGTTCGGTGGTGCTGCTGGTCATGCAGTCGCTGGACAACTCCCTGACGTCCTACCGCAAGCGGGGCCTGCTGAAGACCCGGCAGGGCAGCGGGGAACCCAACCCCGACTGGATCCCCGTCGCCCACGAGGTGGCCCGCGAGTACGCCGCGAAGATCGACGGTGACACCGGTGCGGTGGCGACCGACCTGTTCAACATCCCGGCCACCGCGCACTACATCGGCGGCTGCACGATCGGCGACTCCGCGGCGACGGGCGTCATCGACCCGTGGCAGCGGGTCTACGGCCACCCCGGCCTGCACATCGCCGACGGCTCGGCGGTCACGGCCAACCTCGGCGTGAACCCGTCGCTGACGATCACCGCCCAGGCCGAGCGCGCGATGGCGTTCTGGCCCAACAAGGGTGAGGCCGACCCGCGTCCTGCCCTCGGTGCGGCGTACGACCGGGTGGCGCCGGTCGTTCCGCAGCGGCCGGCCGTGCCGGCGGGGGCGCCGGGCGAGCTCCGCCTGCCGACCGGCGTCTGAGGCCGTCTCCGGCCGCTCACCGAATGTGAGCGGAACCACGGGCACGGCCTGGTTACCCACCAGTTATGATCACCGGGTACACCGTGTACCAGAACCCACTCCGTGAGGAACCCTGATGACTGAAGCATTCATCTACGACCACGTGCGTACGCCGCGTGGCCGGGGCAAGAAGACCGGCTCGCTGCATGAGGTGAAGTCGATCGACCTCGTCGTCACGCTCATGAAGGCGATCGAGGAGCGCAACGAGGGCCTCGACACCGCCGGCATCGACGACGTCATCCTTGGCTGCGTCACGCCGATCGGTGACCAGGGTTCCGACATCGCCCGCGTCGCCGCGGTGAAGGCCGGCCTCGCCGAGAGCGTCGCCGGTGTCCAGATCGACCGCTTCTGCGCTTCTGCGCTCGAGGCCGTCAACCAGGCTGCTGCCCGCGTCCGCTCCGGCTGGGAGGACCTGATCCTCGCCGGTGGCGTCGAGGCGATGAGCCGCGTGCCGATGGGTTCCAACGGTGG
>UEXP01000244.1_pt1 | contig 21277 bp, 21 predicted proteins | sample 4301171 | NCBI WGS metagenome assembly UEXP01 (sample SAMEA4773182, study PRJEB27434) | metagenome | biome: 2259; feature: agricultural soil; material: soil | place: USA | collected 2014-09 | depth 0.25 m
CGTGGGATGCCGCCGCGACGTGGCAGAGGATGTCGTTCTCGCCCGTGGTGGCCCACGCCTCGATGACGCCGGGGATCGCGGCGAGCTCCTCCGAGACCGAGTCGAGCTCGCCCTGGGCGATGTGCAGCTGGACGAAGCTCTGCACGCCGAAGCCCGCGGCCGCCAGGTCGATCTGCGGCGCGTAGCCCGCGATCACACCGGCCTCCTCGAGCTTGCGCAGGCGTGCCTGCACGGTGGCCCGCGCGACCTTGATCCGGCGCGAGGTCTCGAGCACGCCGATCTGGGGCGCCTCGTGCAGCGAGGTCAGCAGGGCCAGGTCGATCTCGTCGAGCTCGATGCTCATGGATGCTCCCGTGGTGGTCGGACAACTAGTCAGATTGACTGGCAAATATGCGGATCTGGCGGTCGGAAGCGGCAGGTTGGCCACGCCTGACTGGTGCAGTTGCCGACCTTACGCCCGCGGCGTTTGATCGAGGAGACCCAGGTCACAGATCCTCGAAGGAGTCCGCATGTCCCCGCACGACGTCCTCACTGAGTCCGAGCAGCGCGCGGGCCTCGACGTGGAGCAGCTCCGGCAGCTCGTCGGCCTCGTGGAGTACGACGCCTCGGCCGACCCGTTCCCGATCACCGGGTGGGATGCGATCGTCTTCGTCGTCGGCAACGCGACCCAGGCCGCGGCGTACTTCCAGAACATCTGGGGCATGGAGCTCGAGGCGTACGCCGGGCCCGAGACCGGCTTGCGCGACCGGAAGGAGTTCGCGCTCCGCTCCGGCTCGATCCGCTTCGTCCTCCGCGGAGCGGTGGCCCCGGACAGCCCGCTGATCGACCACCACGCCCGCCACGGCGACGGCGTCGTCGACATCGCCCTCGAGGTGCCCGACGTCGACCGCTGCATCGCCCAGGCCCGCGCGGCCGGTGCCACCGTCGTCGAGGATCCCCACGACCTCGTCGACGAGCACGGCACCGTGCGCGTCGCCGCCATCGCGACGTACGGCGAGACCCGCCACACGCTGGTGCAGCGCGAGGTCGACGGCGTCCGTTACGCCGGTCCGTACCTTCCGGGCTTCGTCGCCGCCGGCCCTGTGCTCGACCAGCAGGAGCGCAAGGAGCGGCGGCTCTTCCAGGCCCTCGACCACATCGTCGGCAACGTCGAGCTCGGCCGGATGGACGAGTGGGTCGGCTTCTACAACCGGGTCATGGGCTTCGTGAACCTCGCCGAGTTCATCGGCGACGACATCGCGACGGAGTACTCCGCGCTGATGTCCAAGGTCGTCGCCAGCGGCAACCACCGGGTGAAGTTCCCGCTCAACGAGCCGGCGGTCGCGAAGAAGAAGAGCCAGATCGACGAGTACCTCGAGTTCTACGGGGGCCCGGGTGCGCAGCACCTCGCGCTCGCGACCGGCGACATCCTGCGCACCGTCGACGTGCTCCGCAGCCGGGGCGTCGAGTTCCTGGAGACCCCCGACGCGTACTACGACGACCCGGAGCTGCGCGCCCGGATCGGTGAGGTGCGGGTGCCCGTCGAGGAGCTCAAGAAGCGCGGCATCCTCGTGGACCGCGACGAGGACGGCTACCTGCTGCAGATCTTCACCAAGCCGCTGGGCGACCGGCCCACGGTCTTCTTCGAGCTGATCGAGCGCCACGGCTCGCTCGGCTTCGGCAAGGGCAACTTCAAGGCGCTCTTCGAGTCGATCGAGCGCGAGCAGGAGCGACGGGGGAACCTCTGATGGCCTTCTACCGCGCAGTCGGGCACATCCCTCCGAAGCGGCACACCCAGCACCGCGATCCCGAAGGGGGAGCGCTGCTCTTCGAGGAGCTGATGGGGGAGGAGGGTTTCTCGTCGGACTCCTCGCTGCTCTACCACCGCTTCATCCCGTCCGCCGTCGCCGCCTCTCGCGTGTGGGAGCTGGCCGAGCAGTCGCTGACCCCCAACCAGCCGCTGCTGCCGCGCCACCTCTCCACGCACTCGCTCGGCTTCGCCGGCGGCACCGACGCCGTGACCGGCCGTCGCCTGCTCCTCGGCAACGCCGATGTCCGGATCTCGTACGTCGTGGCCGACACGGCCAGCCCGCTCTACCGCAACGGCATCGGTGACGAGTGCCTCTTCGTGGAGGCCGGCTCGGGTGTGCTCGAGACCGTCTTCGGGTCGCTGCCGTTCGGGTCAGGCGACTACCTGGTCATCCCGCGGGCCACGACCCACCGCATCGTGCCCGACGCCCAGGTCCGGATCTACGCGATCGAGGGCAACAGCCACATCACCCCTCCCAAGCGCTACCTCAGCAGGTTCGGGCAGCTGCTCGAGCACGCGCCGTACTGCGAGAGGGACCTGCGCGGCCCCTCCGCTCCGCACCTCGTCGACGACGCGGGTGTCGAGGTCTTCATCAAACACCGGGTCAGCGGGCTGCCCGGCGGGATCGGCGGCTCGGTCCACACGCTGCCGCACCACCCCTTCGACGTGGTCGGCTGGGACGGCTGCCTCTACCCCTACGCCTTCAACGTCGCGGACTTCATGCCGATCACGGGCAAGGTGCACCAGCCGCCGCCGGTGCACCAGGTCTTCGAGGGCTTCAACTTCGTGATCTGCAACTTCGTGCCGCGCAAGGTCGACTACCACCCGCTGTCGATCCCCGTGCCCTACTACCACTCCAACGTCGACTCCGACGAGGTGATGTTCTACGTCGCCGGGGACTACGAGGCGCGCAAGGGCAGCGGCATCGCCCAGGGCTCGATCACGCTGCATCCGGGCGGCCACCCGCACGGCCCGCAGCCGGGTGCCTACGAGCGGTCGATCGGTGCGGAGTACTTCGACGAGCTCGCCGTCATGGTCGACACGTTCCGCCCGCTCGACCTGGGGGAGGCAGGGCGCGAGAGCGACGACGGCTTGTACGCCGGCTCGTGGTCGCGAGGTGAGGCATGAGCGCGCTCCCTGCCGATCTCCTCACGGGCTTCCTCGACGACGCCGCGATCTTCCCCCCGGGCAATGCCCCCGTTCCTGTCGCCGTCGTCGACCATGCCGCCCATCTGCATCGGCCGTACGCCGCGCTGCTCGGGCCGCTGGTCGTGCGTGCCTCCGACCTCGCCGGGGTCGGGGACGTCGCGGTCTCCGTGACCACTGGCCTCGACGGCGCGCACGCCGCCGTGGTGGCAGCCGGTCCGCGACTTCGGATGCTGGAGGTGGCGTTGCCCGACACCGCAGCACCCGACGAGGTGCGTTCGCTGGCATCTCTCGGGGTCGACGTGGTGGTCGAGGTGCCCCGGGACGAGCGGCGCGACCTGGTGCTGGCCGAGCTCGCGCTCGCCGGCCTGGGCGCGAAGTTCCGCACCGGCGGCCCCCGCGCCGACCTGCACCCGTCCGAGGCAGAGCTCGCCGCGGGCATCCATTCCGCCGTCGCCCTCGGGGTGTCGTTCAAGGCGACGGCCGGCCTGCACCACGCCGTACGCCGCACGGCGCCCGGGACGGGCTTCGAGGAACACGGTTTCCTCAACCTGCTGCTGGCGACCGCCGCCGCGCAGTCCGGTGCCTCGGTCGGCGAGGTGGAGCGCCTCCTCGCCGAGCGCGACCCGGAGACGATGACTCGAGCGGCCCTCGGGCTCACGCCCGACGTGCGTCGTTCGTTCCGCTCGATCGGGACCTGCTCGATCATCGAGCCGCTCGCCGACCTCGACGCCCTCGGGCTGCTCCCCAGCTCCTGGAAGGAGCCGGTCGCATGAGGATCCTCGTCGGTGCCGACGACCCGTTCGGCCTCCACAACCTCCCGTACGGCGTCTACGTCGCCGCGGGCGCGGCGCCGCGGGTCGGTGTGCGGCTGGGGGAGCACGTCGTCGACCTCGCGCTCCTGCTCGACGACGAGGTCTTCGCGACGGAGTCGCTCAACCCTCATCTCGCGCAGGGGCCCTCGCGCTGGGCCGAGGTCCGTGCCGCGATCGCGGACGCACTGGCCGGTGAGGTCCCGGACGACGCGGTCCATCACCTCGATGCTGTCGCATTGCGGATGCCGTTCGAGGTTGCCGACTACGTCGACTTCTACGCCTCCGAGCACCACGCGACGAACCTCGGGCGGATCTTCCGCCCCGACGGCGAGCCGCTGACGCCCAACTGGAAGCACCTTCCGATCGGCTACCACGGCCGCTCCTCGTCGATCGTCGTCTCGGGGACCGATGTGGTCCGGCCGGCGGGTCAGCGGCGTGCGCCGGGCGAGGACCCTGTCTTCGGGCCGTCGGTGAGGCTCGACTTCGAGGTGGAGCTGGGTTTCGTGGTCGGGGTCGGCAGCGCGCTCGGGACCCCCATCCCTGCCGACGCGGCCGCCGATCACGTCTTCGGCGTGGTGCTCTTCAACGACTGGTCCGCCCGCGACATCCAGGCCTGGGAGTACGTCCCGCTCGGGCCCTTCCTCGGCAAGTCCTTCGCCTCGACGGTCTCGCCGTGGGTGGTCCCGCTGGCGGCGCTCGCCGACGCCCGCGTGCCGGTGCCGGAACAGGATCCGGTGCTCCCCTACCTGCAGATGGACCAGCCGTGGGGACTCGACATCGACCTCTCGGTCGCAGTCAACGGCGAGGTGGTCAGCCGCCCGCCGTACGCCGCGACGTACTGGTCACCGGCGCAGATGCTGGCGCACCTGACCAGCAACGGTGCCCCGACCCGGACCGGTGACCTCTTCGCCTCCGGCACGGTCTCGGGCCCGGAGCCCGGGCAGGAGGGTTCGCTCATCGAGATCGGCAACGGCTTCCTCGAGGACGGCGACGTCGTGGTCATCACCGGTGAGGCCCGGCTGGCCGACGGTCGCCGGATCGGCTTCGGCGAGGCGTCGGGCCGGATCCTCCCGAACCGCATGGAGGTGCGCTGATGGACAAGGTCATCGCGAGCGCGGCGGACGCCGTCGCCGACATCGGCTCGGGTGCCACGGTGGCGGTCGGCGGGTTCGGGCTCTGCGGCATCCCGTCGGTGCTGATCAAGGCCGTGCTCGACGCCGGTATCGAGGACCTCGAGGTCATCTCCAACAACGCGGGCGTCGATGACTGGGGCCTCGGGATGCTGCTCGCCGCCGGACGGCTGCGGCGCATCGTCGCGTCGTACGTCGGTGAGAACCGTGAGTTCGCGCGGCGCTACCTCGCCGGCGAGCTCGAGGTCGAGCTGACGCCGCAGGGCACGCTCGCCGAGCGTCTCCGCGCGGGCGGCAGCGGCATCGCGGCGTTCTACACCCAGGCGGGTGTCGGGACCCTGGTCGCCGACGGAGGCCTGCCGTGGCGCTACGCACCGGACGGCACGGTCCTGGTCAGCAGCCCGCCCAAGCAGCGGCAGGTCTTCCGCGACCGGGAGTACGTCCTCGAGGAGGCGATCGTCGCCGACTTCGCGCTGGTGCGCGCGTGGCGCGGCGACCGCCACGGCAACCTCGTCTTCAAGGACGCCGCCCGCAACTTCAACCCGCTCGCGGCGATGGCGGGCCGGGTCTGCATCGCCGAGGTGGAGGAGCTCGTCGAGCCGGGCGCGATCGACCCCGATGCGGTCCACCTGCCGGGGGTCTACGTGCGCCGGGTCGTCCCGCTCACGCCGGCGCAGGTCGCCGACAAGCACATCGAGAAGCGGACGACGCTGGTCGGCGGGCAGATCGGCGGCCGCAGCGACGGCGCAGTGCCCAGGCAGGCGACGAGAGTGGGGGAGAGCTGAGATGGCCTGGACCCGTGAGCAGATGGCGGCCCGTGCAGCCGCGGAGCTGCGCGACGGCGACTACGTGAACCTGGGCATCGGGCTCCCGACGCTGGTGCCGAACTTCGTCGCCGACGGCATCGAGCTGGTGCTCCAGAGCGAGAACGGCATCCTCGGTGTCGGTCCCTACCCGACCGACGACGAGGTCGACCCGGACCTGATCAACGCCGGCAAGGAGACCGTGACGGTCCGGCCTGGTGCCAGCTTCTTCGACTCGGCGATGAGCTTCGGCATGATCCGGGCGGGCAAGGTCGACGTCGCGATCCTCGGGGCCATGCAGGTCTCCGCAGCCGGCGACATCGCCAACTGGCTGATCCCCGGCAAGATGGTCAAGGGGATGGGCGGCGCGATGGACCTGGTCCACGGCGCCAGCCGGGTCATCGTGCTGATGGAGCACGTCGCCTGCGACGGCACGTTCAAGATCGTCGACGAGTGCTCGCTGCCGCTCACCGGCCGTGGCGTCGTACGCCGGGTGATCACCGACCTCGGAGTCCTCGACATCGAACCCGAGGGACTCGTGCTGGTCGAGCTGGCCCCCGGTGTGACCGAGGCCGAGGTCAGGGCGGCGACGCAGCCGCCGCTCACGGTGCGCGAGCGGCGCACGCAGACGCAGAGGGAGGACGCACATGTTTGAGGAGGCGCAGCTCTACTCGCCGGTGACCGCCCACGAGGACGGCACCGCGACGGTGCACCTCGTGGAGGGGCACCCCGGGGAGCACGATCACGAGTACCGCCGGCGTCGCAACGAGATCGCCGCGGTGTCGCTGGCCTGGCAGCCAGGACAACCGTTGCCCGACATCGAGTACACCGAGACCGAGCACGGGGTCTGGCGCACGGTCTGCGAGCACCTCGGGCCGCTGCACGAGCGCTACGCCTGTCGAGCCTTCAACGACGCCGTCGCGGCGCTGGACCTGCCGCGTGACCGTGTGCCGCAGCTCTCCGAGGTGACCGCAGGCCTGCAGCCGCTCACCGGCTTCAGCTATGTGCCGGCACCGGGCATCGTGCCGCTCGAGGAGTTCTACGGGTCGCTGGCGGACGGGATCTTCCACTCGACGCAGTACCTGCGCCACCACGCGGCCCCGCTCTACACGCCGGAGCCCGACATCCTGCACGAGGTGATGGGGCACGGGAACCTGCTCGCCGACCCGCAGGTGGCGGAGGTGAACCGCCTCGCGGGAGCCGCCGCACGACGGGTCACGACGCCCGAAGCGCTCCAGGTGGTGGCCGACGTCTTCTGGTTCACCGTCGAGTTCGGCGTGCTGTGGGAGCAGGGCGAGCTGCGGGCGTACGGCGCGGGGATCCTCTCCAGCTACGGCGAGATCGAGGAGTTCCGCTCGATGCAGATCAGGCCGATCGACTTCGCGGCGATGGCCACCATCGACTACGACATCACGCACTACCAGCCGGTGCTCTTCGCAGCGGAGTCGTTCGGCCACATGGTCGACGAGGTCGGCGCGTTCTTCGCCGCGTGTGACGACGAGATGCCCGCGCGCCTCGGCGTACGGCCGAAGGAGTGATCAGTCGTCGCTCTTGGGGCGGCGCTTGTTGCGCTGGTTGAGCTTCCAGAGGAAGTCGGGGTCGTCGTCCGGACCGAGCGGTCGCTGCGGAGTCTGGCGGGGACCCCGACCCGCGCGCGGGGGACGTCGCGGGCCGGGGCGCTTGAGGCCGTTGAGCTGACGGTCGACCAGCATCACGCAGCCGTAGACGGCCAGCGCGACCAGGATCACGACGAGGAGGAACTTCAGCACTCTTCAACTGTAGACCGGACCCGGCAAGGCGACTCCCGGTCGCCGACTACCCTGTCCACGTGAAGGATTTCCTCGTGTACACCCTGCTCCGCATCGTCCTCTTCGTCACGACGTTCGTCGTGGTCCTCGGTGCGTGGAAGCTTCTCTCCGGTGGCGACGGTGTCACGTCCAACGAGGTCTTCTTCGCGGTGATCGTCGCCTTCGTGATCTCCGGCGTCGCGTCGTACTTCGTGCTCAGCCGGCAGCGTGAGGCCTTCGCGCAGCGCGTCGAGGCACGCGCGTCGAAGGCGGTCTCGAAGTTCGACGAGATGCGCACGAAGGAAGACTGAGGTGCGGGCGTGGGTCGCCGACGCCGTACGCCGTGTCGAGGCGGACGCCAACCGCTCGGCTGACACCCACCTGCACGTCTTCCCGCTGCCCGCCTCGTGGGGCATCGACCTCTATCTGAAGGACGAGTCGGTGCACCCGACCGGCTCCCTCAAGCACCGGCTGGCGCGCTCGCTCTTCCTCTACGGGCTCTGCAACGGCTGGATCTCGTCGTCGACCACGCTGGTCGACGCCTCCTCGGGCTCGACGGCCGTCTCGGAGGCCTACTTCGCGCGGCTGCTCGGCCTGCGCTTCGTGGCCGTGATGCCGCGTGCCACCTCGCCGGAGAAGGTCGAGCTCATCGAGTTCCATGGGGGAGAGGTGCACCTGGTCGACGACCCGTCGTCGATCTACGCCGTCGCGCGGTCGCTCGCGGAGGAGTGCGGCGGGCACTACCTCGACCAGTTCACCTACGCCGAGCGCGCGACGGACTGGCGCGGCAACAACAACATCGCCGAGTCGATCCTCCTGCAGATGTCGCAGGAGCGCTTCCCCGAGCCGGCGTGGGTGGTCGTCGGAGCCGGCACCGGTGGCACGTCCGCGACGATCGGTCGCTACCTCCGCTACCGGCAGCTGTCGACGCAGCTGTGCGTGGTCGACCCGGAGGGGTCGGCCTTCTACGAGTCGTTCACGACCGGCGCGCTCGACGTGACGGCCCCCGGATCGCGGATCGAGGGCATCGGGCGCCCCCGGGTCGAGCCGTCCTTCGTCCCCGGTGTGATCGACCGGATGATCCAGGTGCCAGACGCCGCGTCGATCGCCGCGATGCGCTGGTGCTCGTCCGTCACCGGACGCCCGGTCGGCGCCTCCACCGGCACCGCGCTCTGGGGTGCGCTCCAGCTGGCAGCCGAGATGCGGTCGCGTGGCGAGCAGGGCTCGATCGTCACGCTGATCTGCGACGGCGGCGAGCGCTACGCACACACCTACTACTCCGACACCTGGCTCGTGGGCCACGGCATCGACCCGACGTCGTACGCCGCGGAGCTGGCTGGGTTGCTCGCTTGAGACGCCTCCTCAGGCGAGGAGCAGGCCGGCGAAGACGCCGAGGCCGAGCAGGAGCTCGGCGACGCCGGTCGCCTGGAGGACGGGGATCAGCTTCGGGCCGACGGCGCCGGAGGTGACGACCTTGATGCCCTCGAGCGCGGGGACCAGGAAGACCAGGCCGAGGAGGGCCCACCAGCTGGTGAGGGCGGCGACGCTGACGAGGGAGCCCAGGGCGAGCGCGACGAGGGCGGCGTAGAAGCCGCGGGTGCGGTGGTCGCCGAGGCGGACGGCGAGAGTCATCTTGCCTGCGACGGTGTCGGTCGGGATGTCGCGCAGGTTGTTGGCGACGAGGATCGCGCAGGCGAGCGCTCCGATGGCGGTGCCGGCGAGGATCGCGGGCAGGATCCAGTCGCCCTGCCAGTCCTTGAACCAGGCATCTATCGCAGCCTCGTCGCCGAATCCGATGACAGTGATTTCTCGCGGACGCTGCACGAACGTCGTACCGACAGTCGCGACCAGGCCGAAGAAGACGAAGACCATGACCTCGCCGAGGCCGAGGTAGCCGTACGGCTTCGAGCCGCCGGTGTAGAACCACGCAGCGACGACGCAGACCAGGCCGACGGCGACCAGCCACCACGCTGTGGTCAGGGCCAGGACCGTGCCGGCCACGCCAGCGACGCCGAAGGCGATCAGCATCGCGCGCTTCACGGCCGACGGGGTGGCCCTCTTCGAGCCGACCAGGCGCATCGGCCCCACGCGCTCGTCGTCCGTGCCGCGGATGCCGTCCGAGTAGTCGTTGGCGTAGTTGACCGCGACCTGCAGCGCGAGGCTGACGACCAGCGCGAGGGCCGCCTTCCACCAGACCGGCTCGTAGTGCCACGCGGCGACACCGGTGCCGGCGAGGACGGGAGCGACGGCGGCGGGCAGCGTGCGCGGGCGTGCGCCGGCGATCCATTCAGCAGGGGTGGCCATGGCAGGTGATTCAAGCAGGCCCCGGCACGTCTCAGGCAGGCGGGCGCACCATGTCGACGTGCGGGATCCCCGCCTCCTCGTAGACCTCCCCGTCCGCCACGAAGCCATGTCGTCCGTAGAAGCCGCGCAGGTGATCCTGCGCGCTCACCGCGATCGGGACTGCGGGCCACAGGCGGTCCGCGGCCGCGACCGCGCGTTCGACCAGGTGGTGACCCGTGCTCGTGCCGCGGAACGCCGCAGCCACCACCACACGACCGATGTGACTGTGCCCGTGCCTGTCCGGTCCGAGGATCCGGGCGTACGCCGCGAGCTCGTCGCCGGCGTACGCGAACAGGTGGTGCACCTCGCCCTCGAGATCGCGACCGTCGATCTCGAGGTCCGCCGACACCTTCTGCTCGTCGATGAAGACCACACCTCGGAGCCGGAGCATGTCGTAGGTCTGGTGCGCCGAGAGGTTCCCGTGGTGCACGAGCTGCCAGGCCAGGTCCATGTCCCAGTCCTACCACCGGCATGGCCGCCCCGCGTGGCGGTAGGTTCGCACCGTGACTTCGCCGGAACCGCTCCGCCTCTCCGGTGAGGCGCGTGCCGACATCTCAGCGTTGCGCCACTGGCTCGCCGCCGACGACGACCAGCGGCTCCTGATCGAGACCTCCGGGTCGACCGGGTCCCCCAAGGGCGTGCTGCTGTCGCGCTCGGCCGTCCTCGCCTCGGCGGGTGCCTCGGCGCGTGCCGTCGGCCACGGCCAGTGGGTGCTCGCGCTCCCGTCGAACTATGTCGCCGGCGTCAACGTCATCGTGCGCTCGCTGCTGGCCGGGCATGACCCGGAGATCGCCGACGGGCTGTCGTGGAAGGCCGGTCCACGCTTCCTCAGCGTGGTCTCGACCCAGTTGCGCCGCCTGGTGGAGGACCCTCAGGCCGCGGCCGAGGTGCTCGAGCTCGACACCGTCCTCGTCGGTGGCGGCCCGGTCGACCGCGAGGCCGTGGAGATCGTCCGGGGCTGGGGCGTCACGGTCGTGGCGACGTACGGCTCGAGCGAGACCTGCGGCGGCTGCGTGTACGACGGCTACCCGCTGCCCGGCGTGGAGGTCGGCCTCACCGACGACGGCCGGATCAAGCTCCGCGGCCCGATGCTCTTCGACGGCTACCTCCACGACCCGGAGCTGACTGCGGAGACGCTGGTGGACGGCTGGTTCCTCACCTCCGACCTCGGCTCCGTCGAGGAGGACGGGCGGGTGCGAGTCCTCGGCCGGGTCGACGACATGGTCATCAGCGGTGGGGTCAAAGTACCTGCGCCGGCTGTTGCGGACCGCCTGATGCAGCACCCGGGCGTCGTGGCGGCGGAGGTCCTCGGAGTCGAGGACGCCGAGTGGGGCCAGGTGGTGGTGGCCGTGCTCGCCACCCCGGGGCTGGCCTCGATGCCCCCGATCGGGCTCGACGAGGTGCGCGACTGGGTCGCCGCCACCTGCCAGCGCACGTGGGCACCGCGGCGCATCGTCGTCCTCGAGGAGCTGCCGCTGCTGGCGAACGGCAAGGTCGACCGGCAGGCCGTGCGTGCCCTCGCCGAGGCGGCACCTGCGTGACCGACCTCGACATCCGGGTCTTCTCGATCCCGCTACGCACCCGCTTCCGCGGCATCACGGTGCGCGAGGGAGTGCTGCTGCGTGACCCCCGGACCGGGGGCTGGGGCGAGTGGTCACCCTTCCTGGAGTACGACGACGAGGTCGCCGGCCCCTGGCTGCAGTGCGCGCTCGAAGCTGCGCGCGGTGACTGGCCCGCCCCTGTGCGGGACCGGATCCCGGTCAACGTCACCGTGCCTGCAGTCGATCCGGAGCGCGCGCACGCCCTCGTCCGCGCGGGCGGCTGCACCACCGCCAAGGTGAAGGTCGCCGAACCGGGCCAGACGCTCGCCGAGGACCAGGCACGCCTCGAGGCCGTGCGCGACGCGCTCGGACCCGACGGGCAGGTCCGCATCGACGCCAACGGGGCGTGGGACGTCGACACCGCTGTCGCGGCGCTCGGCGTGCTCGACGCGGCGGCGGGCGGCCTGGAGTACGCCGAGCAGCCCGTCATGGATGTGGAGGACCTGGCGCGCGTACGCCGCCGGGTGGCCGTGCCGATCGCGGCCGACGAGTCGATCCGCCGTGCGGCGGACCCCTATCGGGTGCGCGACCTGGAGGCGGCCGACATCGCCGTGCTCAAGGTGCAACCGCTCGGGGGAGTGCGGAACTGCCTGCGGATCGCGGAGGAGATCGGCCTGCCGGTCGTCGTCTCGAGCGCGCTGGAGACCTCCTTCGGGATCGCGTCCGGGGTCGCCCTCGCGGCCGCGCTCCCCGAGCTGCGCCATGCGTGTGGGCTGGCCACGGTCCAGCTCCTCACCGACGACGTCGCCGTCGCGCCGCTGCTGCCGGTGGACGGTGCGCTGCCCGTCGTACCTGTGGAAGCCGACCTGGCTGCCCTGGACCGGCTGGCCGCACCGGCAGACCGCGTCGGGCACTGGGCGCGGCGGCTGGCCCGCGTGCGGCAGGATCTGGGGCTGTGAACCCGTCGACGCAGCTGGCCCGCACCGCGGTCCAGGCCCTCCTCGACGCCGGAGTGTCCGAGGTGGTCCTGGCTCCGGGCAGCCGCAACGCGCCACTCGCCTTCGCGCTCTGGGACGCCGACCGGCAGGGGTTGCTGCGCCTGCACACCCGCATCGACGAACGGACCGCCGGGTTCCTGGCGCTGGGGCTCACCAAGGGCGGTCGCCGCGCGGCAGTCGTCTGCACCAGCGGCACGGCAGTCGCCAACCTCTTCCCTGCAGTCATGGAGGCAGCGCACACGGGCGTCCCGCTCGTGGTGGTGACCGCCGACCGTCCCGCGGGCCTCCGCGGCACCGGGGCGAGCCAGACCACCGACCAGGTCGAGGTGTTCGGTGGCTTCGCCCGCTTCCTCGACGTGGCAGCGCCCACCGCCGCCCCGACCCCGGGCGTGCCCCGCTGGGAGCGGCCCGCGGGACCGGAGGCGATCGGTGGCCTGCTTGCACCCGAGTACGGCTGGTTCTCGTTCGACGAGCGGCACGGCGCCGCACCGTCTGCGGTCGCGCACCTGAACCTGCAGTTCGACCTGCCCCTCACACCGGACGCTGCCCCGACGCCGTACACCGCACCCGAGCCGGGCGTGGGCCGCTGCCGGAGGGAGCCGACGACCGCGGACGGCTCGGCCGTCCTCGCGCGCGGTGCCCGCACCGTCGTCGTCGCGGGCGACGACGCAGGGCCGCGTGCACGGCAGGTCGCCGAGGTCGGCGGCTGGCCGCTGTTCGCGGAGCCGAGCTCGGGCGCCCGCACGGGCGACAACGCGCTCCGCACCTACCGCCTTCTCCTCGACTCCGACCTCGCCGCGCAGATCGAGCGCGTCATCGTCTTCGGGCATCCGACGTTGAGCCGCCCTGTCGCCCGACTCCTCGCCCGTGAGGACGTCGAGGTGATCTCGGTGCGGCACGCCGGCATCTGGGCGGAGCGGCCGTTCGACGTCGCTGCCGAGCACGACGCCGTCTGGGTCGAGGCGGCTCCCGAGTCTGCTCAGGACGGCGAGGGCTGGCTCCACGCCTGGCGCGAGCTCGACCGCACGACCGGCCGGGACCTCGACCGTCTCCTCTCTGCAGAGGCCGACCTGACGCCGCACGAGGCGGTGCGTGCGGTGAGCGCGGCCGTGCCTGCGGGCGGCCTGCTCTTCGTCGGCGCCTCGAGCCCCATCCGGGACCTCGACATCATGGCGCGCCCCGCCCCGGTGGGGGCGCGTCGCAAGGTGGTCAGCAACCGCGGGGTGGCCGGCATCGACGGCACGATCTCGTCAGCGATCGGCGTCGCGCTGGCCCGTGACCCCCACGCCCGCAACGTCGCGCTGATGGGCGACGTGACGTTCCTCCACGACGCCGGCGCGCTCGTGCTCGGACCTGCGGAACCGCGGCCGGACCTCACGATCGTGGTGGTCAACGACGACGGCGGCTCGATCTTCACCATGCTCGAGCAGGGTGCACCTGAGTACGCAGAGCAGTACGACCGGCTCTTCGGCACTCCGCACGGCGTCGACATCGCGAGCCTGTGCGCGGCCACGCGCACCCCGCACTTGAAGGTCGAGAGCCTTCCCGAGCTGGAGCAGGCACTCGCCAGCCCCAACGGCGGCATCGAGGTCATCGAGGTGCGCGTACGCCGCGACAACCGTCGTGACCTCGACGCCGCCCTCCGGCGGATCAGCTCTCGGGGCTGAACCCCAGGCCAGTGCGGCCGCCGGCGCGGCAGGATGACCCCATGGAGATCGCGTTCTTCCTCGTTGCGCTCGCTGTCGCCGTCCTCGCGGTGACCGCGGCGGCCGGTCGCTTTCGCTGGTCGGCACCGCTCGCGCTTGTCATCGCGGGCATCGTCGGCAGCTACCTCCCGGGCGTGCCGACGGTCGAGCTGCCGCACGAGGTGGTCCTGCTCGGCCTGCTGCCGCCACTGCTCTACTCGGCCGCGTTGCAGACCAGCCTGAGCGACCTCAACGCGCAGCGCCGCCCGATCCTGCTGATGTCGGTCGGCCTGGTCCTCTTCACCACGGCGGGGGTGGCCGCCGTCGTCCACGCGTTCATCCCGAACCTCCCGTGGGCGGCCGCCTTCGCCATCGGCGCCGTCGTCGCTCCGCCGGACGCCGTCGCCGCGACCGCCATCGGGCGGGCGATCGGCCTGCCGCGCCGGCTGGTCACGCTGCTCGAGGGCGAGTCCCTGCTCAACGACGCGACCGCGCTGGTCGCGCTCCGCACCAGCATCGCTGCCCTCGCGGGCGGGGTCTCGGTCGTCCAGGTGGGTGGTGACTTCCTTCTCGCGGCTGGGGGTGGCTTCGGGGTCGGGTTCGCGGTCTTCCTCCTCGTCGGCGTGGTCCGCAAGCACCTCAGCGACCCGCTGATCGATACGGCCGTGAGTCTCGTGACCCCGTTCGCGGCGTACATCGGCGCGGAGCAGATCCACGCCTCCGGCGTCATCTCGGTCGTCGTCGCCGGCATCCTCCTCGGCCACAAGGCGCCGATCCTGCAGAGCGCGCAGGCCCGGATCGCCGAGCGCACCAACTGGCGCACGATCGCGTTCGTCCTGGAGAACACCGTCTTCCTGCTGATCGGCCTCCAGGCGCGCTGGATCATCGGTGACGCCGCGGGTGACCCGCTCGGTGGTCCGCGCATCGCGCTGCTGTGCGGCGCGGTGCTCCTGGCGGTGATCGCGCTGCGATTCGCATGGGTCTTCCCGGTGCGCGTGCTCGTCGTGCGCCCGGTCGACCGCGACGGCAACCCGATCCCGTACCGCTACACGACCCTGCTCAGCTGGGCGGGCATGCGCGGCGTCGTCACCCTTGCCGCGGCGTTCCTGATCCCCGAGGACGTGCCGCACCGCGAGGTGCTGCTGCTGGTCGCCTTCACCGTCACCGCAGGCACGCTCCTTATCCACGGTACGACGCTGCCGCTGCTGGCCCGTGCCCTGAAGGTCGAGGGGCCCGATCGTGCAGCCGACCGGATCGCCCGCCGCGAGCTGCTGACCGAGGCCTCGCTGGCCGGGCGCCTGGTGCTGGATGCGGTGCCGGACCACCCGGACATCTGCAGCGACATCCGGCGCCGGCTGGACCAGCGTGCGCTGATCCTGCAGGAGCCGTTCGGCTCCGACATGCTCGAGAACACCAGCCGCACCTCTGCCGAGATCCGGCTCCGGATGATCGACGCCGAGCGCATGCGCGTGCTCGACATCCGCAAGGGAGGGACGGTGCCTTCGCACGTCGTCCGCGAGGTCCTCGGCATCCTCGACGTGGAGGAGTCGATGCTGGCCGCGGCACTCCGGAGCTGAGTGACGGCTCTACGGTGGTGCCATGAGGATCGTGAAGTTCGGCCACGCCTGCGTCCGGATCGAGCACGAGGGCCGGGTGCTGGTCATCGACCCGGGCGGGTGGACCTCGCCCGAGGCGGTCGACGGCGCCGATGCAGTGCTCCTCACCCACGAGCACCCCGACCACGCCGACCCGGCGCACCTGCGCCGCGTGGACGCGCCGGTCTTCACGGTGGGCGGTGTCGCCTCGCGGCTCCGGCAGGAGGCGCCGGACCTGGCCGAGCGGGTCACCGTGGTGACCGCCGGTGCTGCCTTCGCGGCGGCCGGCCTTGCGGTGACGCCCGTCGGCGAGCAGCACGCCGTCATCCACCCGGAGCTGCCCGTGGTCGACAACAGCGGCTTCCTCGTCACCGACGGCACGACGCGGCTCTTCCACCCCGGTGACGCGCTGACGGTCCCCGGGGAGCCGGTGGACGTGCTCTGCCTGCCGGTCAGCGCCCCGTGGCTGAAGGTCGCCGAGGCGATCGACTTCGGCCGTGCCGTCGGCGCAGCACGCAACCTGGCCATCCACGACGAGGTCTACAGCGCGCGAGGGCTCGGGATCGTGGACGGGCAGCTCGGCCGCTTCCTGGGAGCACAGGGTCTCGACTACGCCCGTCTCGCGCCCGGCAGCGATCTGGCCTGACCGAGAGGCGTCAGGAGCCGAGCGAGTCGCGCACCGGCACGAACTTCGCCTGGGACTCGGCCAGCTCGGCCTCGGGGTCGGAGCCACCGACGATGCCGCAGCCCGCGAAGAGCCTCACCGTGTTGCCGTCGATCACGCCCGAGCGCAGCGCGATGCCCCACTCGCCGTCGCCAGTGGCATCCATCCAGCCGACCGGGGCGGCGTACTGCCCGCGGTCCATGCGCTCGATCTCGCCGATCAGCGCGCGGGCCACCGCGGTCGGGGTGCCGCCGACCGCGGCCGAGGGGTGCAGGGCGGCGGCGAGCTCCAGTGAGCTCTCGCCGTTGCGGGCCACGCCCGCGACGTCGGAGGCGAGGTGGAGCACATTGGGCAGGTGCAGGACGAACGGCGCCTCGGGCACGTTCATCGAGGAGCAGTAGGGCTCGAGCGCCTCGGCGACCGAGCGGACGGCGTACTCGTGCTCCTCGAGGTCCTTGCTGGAGTGCGCGAGCATCGCCGCGAGGGCGAGGTCGCGCTCGTCGTCGCCGGTACGCCGGATCGTGCCGGCCAACACACGGCTGGTGACCAGGCGACGCTCGCGGCGGACCAGCAGCTCGGGCGTCGCACCGAAGAGGCCGTCGACGCTGAACGTCCAGCACGTCGGGTACGTCGCCGCGAGGCGGCGCAGCGGCCAGCGCGGGTCGATCGGAGCGGACGCGGTCGCGACGAGGTCGCGCGCGAGCACGATCTTCTCGAGCTCGCCGGCCTCGATCCGGGCGACCGCCTCGGCAACGACGGACTTCCATTCCTCGCCGGAGAGTGCGCCGTCGGCGAACGTGACGTCCTGCGGAGCAGCCGGCGGTGCCGTGGCCTCGAGTGCCGGTGGCTCCGCGTTGATCGTGGTGACCCAGAGCAGGTCGCCGCGGCGCCCGACGACCACGTGGGGGACGACAAGGACGGAGTCGCCCGGCTCGTCCGCACCGACAGGATCGTCCGAGAAGGCGAACGCACCGAAGCAGACCAGACCGCTGCCGGGCTCCTCGAGGTGGTCGACGACCGTCGCGGCCGCGACCGTCTCGCTCCACCACTTCGCCGCATCGGAGAACCGCGTCGGGCCGCTCGTGCGCACCTCGGCCGCGACGCCCCAGCCCACGAGGCCTTCGCCGCGCCGCAGCCAGCTGAAGGGAGCCTCGGCCGGGAGCAGGTCGACCAGGGCGCCGACCTCCGCCGCCTCCGCCGTCGGGACCAGGACGGTCCGGACGTGCAGGCCCTCGGGCCCGGCGGTGGTCTGGCTCATGCGCGCAGCCTAGCCGTCGCGCCTTGCCGCAGTGGGCAGAGGTCGAGCGCCCGCGGCGAGGTCGTCCAGCCCTGTCCTACTCTGTGCGCGTGACCCGAGCCGAGCTGGACAAGAAGCCCACCGACGTACGCCGGATGTTCGACGCCGTCGCCAAGCGCTACGACGTGACCAACACGGTGCTCTCGGCCGGCATCGACCGGAAGTGGCGCAAGGAGATGATCGCCGCGGTCGGTGCGCGCGCGGGCGACCGGGTCCTCGATCTCGCCGCCGGCACCGGCGTGTCGAGCGTGGCCTTCGCCGAGGCCGGCGTGCAGGTCATCCCGTGCGACTTCTCCGTCGGCATGCTCCAGGCAGGCAAGAAGGTCCGCCCGACGCTCGACTTCGTCGCGGGCGACGGCACGAAGCTCCCGTTCGCCGACGACACCTTCGACGCGGTCACGATCTCCTTCGGGCTGCGCAACTTCGTCGACACCGTCAAGGGCCTGGAGGAGATGCGTCGCGTGACGCGTCCCGGTGGGCGTCTCGTGGTGTGCGAGTTCTCGCACCCGACCAATGCGGCGTTCCGCAAGGTCTACCTCGAGTACCTGATGAAGGGCCTGCCCGCCATCGCAAAGGCGGCCTCGTCCTCGCCGGACGCCTACGTCTACCTTGCCGAGTCGATCCGGGCCTGGCACGACCAGAGCGGTCTCTCGAAGCTGCTCCAGGCCGCTGGCTGGAGCAACGTCGAGCACCGCAACCTGACCGGCGGCATCGTGGCTCTGCACCGTGGTGTGGCATGAGCTCTCCGACTGACGCGCTCTTCGGCCTCGCCGGCGCCCCGGGCGACGACCGCTCGGCGCAGGTGATCGTGGTCGGCGCCGGGCCGGCCGGTGCTGCGGTCGCCTACCACCTGGCCACCGCCGGGGTCGACGTGCTCGTGCTCGAGAAGGGCACCTTCCCCCGTGACAAGGTGTGCGGCGACGGCCTGACCCCGCGCGCGGTGAAGTCGCTGGTCGGCATGGGCTTCGACCTCGACGAGCCCGGCTGGCAGAAGAACAAGGGACTTCGGATCATCGGCGCCGGCCACCGGGTCGAGCTGCCGTGGCCCGACCTGGCCGACTTCCCGTCGTACGGCATGGTGCGGCCGCGCATGCAGCTCGACGAGCTGCTCGCCCGCCACGCGCAGAAGGCCGGCGCGCGCCTGCAGGAACGTACGTCGGTCACCGGCGCCGTCACGGACGCGACGGGCCGTGTCATCGGCGTGACCGCGAAGACCATCGGCGAGGACGGGCGCCGCGGCGAGGAGGTCACCTACCGGGCCGACCTCGTCGTCGCCTGCGACGGTGTCTCCTCCCGCCTGGCCACCGGCCTGGGCATCGAGCGCCGCCAGAACCGCCCGATGGCGGTCGCTGCCCGGGCGTACTACAAGACGCCGATGCACGACGACCCGTGGATGGAGTCGTGGCTGGAGCTGTGGGACGGCAAGCCGGGGGAGAGCAACCAGCTGCCCGGCTACGGCTGGATCTTCCCGTGCGGCGACGGCACCGCCAACGTCGGCCTGGGCATCCTCGACTCCTCGGCGGCGTTCCGCACCTACGACTCGAAGGCCGCGATCCGGACGTGGCTCGAGCACACGCCGGCGGAGATGGGCTTCAGCGACCCCGCGAACCTCGTCGGCGAGGTCCGCTCGGCCGCGCTGCCGATGGGTTTCAACCGCAAGCCGCACTACCGCAACGGCCTGCTGCTGGTGGGCGACTCGGGCGGCATGGTCAACCCCTTCAACGGCGAGGGCATCGACTACGCCCTTGAGGCCGGCAGCCTCGCCGCGGAGATCATGGTCCAGGCGCTGGCCCGGCCGGCCGGCCCGTCGCGCGAGCGAGTCCTGGCGCTCTACCCCGAGGCGCTCGACGCGGCGTACGGCGGCTACTTCACGCTCGGCCGTGGCTTCGCCAAGATCATCGGCAACCCGAAGATCATGAAATTCGCGACCAAGCACGGCCTCCCGCGGCCCGCGCTGATGCGGTTCACGCTGAAGCTGATGGCGAACCTCACCGACCACAAGGGCGGCGACGCGCACGACCGGATCATCAACGCGCTGGCGAAGATCGCCCCTGACGCCTGATTGCCTGTCGCCGGCCGGATCGCCCTCCGGTTTCACACGTGCGACTCCGGAGGGCAGTCCGTCGCCGCGACGCCTCCTCCGCCTTCGCATGAGGCAAAGCGGGTGTGGCACGAGCCTGTGGAGGAGCGCTCGCACGCGCGCAGTCTGCACGGCAGGGTCGGTCCATGGCTGGTCCAGCTCCGCGCGTACGACGACAGCGACCGCCCAGGCCGGTCGCGTCGTTCGACACGGGCGTCCCGTTCACGGTCGCAGAGGCCAAGGCCGCAGGCCTTAGCAAGGACGACCTCCGGGGTCCGCGTTTCCGTGCCGTGCTGCGCTGCGTCCACGTCGATGCGTCGGTGCCGCCGAGCCCGGCCCTGACGGCGTCGGCGTTGCTCGCCCTGGCGCCGGCGAAGGCATGGGTGAGCCATGCGTCCGCCGCGCGCGTCATCGGCGCGCCACTCCCGGCGCTGCCGGGCGAACACCTCACCGTCGTGGATGCTGCCGACCGCCTGCGACGGGCCGGGGTCACCTGTCATGTCGCGCGGACGGGCCGCGTGCAGCGCACCGGCGGTCTCGTCCACTCCGCACCGACCCAGGTGTTCGTCGAGCTCGCGGAGCAGCTCTCCCTGGTGGATCTGGTCGTGGTGGGTGACTGGATGGTCCGCCGGCAGCTCGTCAGCCTCGAGTGCCTGCGCGAGTTCGTGGCAGCGTCGACGTTGCGGGGCGCCCGGCTGGCGCGCCTGGCGGTCTCGTTCGTCCGCGAGCGCGTCGACTCGCCGATGGAGACGCGCCTGCGGATGCTGTTCGTGCTGGCAGGGTTTCCGGAGCCTGAGGTCAACGTGACCTTCGACCTGGGCAGTGGCCGGCGTCGCTACGACCTCTGCTGGCCTGGCGTGAAGGTCGTCGCGGAGTACGACGGTCGGCACCACGCCGAGCGAGAGACCCAGTGGGAGGGCGATCTCGTGCGGCGCGAGCAGATCGAGGACGATGGCTGGGCCCTGCGCGTCTTCGTGGCAAAGGATGTGTTCCACACTCCGGATCGCACGCTGGCGCGCATGGCCGTCCTGCTCCGGCGGCGAGGACTGCCGGGCATGCCCGCCCGCCTCAAGGACGACTGGCGGGCCCACTTCCCGGTCAGGGACGGCTACCTCTGATGCGTCGGCCGCCCTCGGCCTTCGCATGTGGATGATCCGGGGTGCCACGGCCTCGGTTGTACCTCCCCGGCTTTCGCCTCTGTGAAACGCGGGGTCTCCGCGCACGCGGGGCATGCGCCTTGCCCGCTTGAGGATCCGGCGTTCCGGACACGCGCCCGGGGGTGCCCTGTCGGCGAGGCTTTCTCTGTCGTACAGTGTGACCCGGGCCACTTAGTGAAACAATTCACAAGCGCGCAGGAGGGTTTTCGGTGGAGCTGTACGTCCCGGTGTTGGCACTCGCGGTGCTGGCGGCAGGATTCGCGATCTTCTCGGTCGTGATGAGCGGCTTCACCGGCCCGAAGCGTTACAACCGCGCCAAGCTGGACGCCTACGAGTGCGGCATCGAGCCCACGCCCAACGCGCTCAGCGGCCGCTTCCCCGTGAAGTACTACATCGTCGCGATGCTCTTCATCGTCTTCGACATCGAGATCGTCTTCCTCTACCCGT
>UEXP01000216.1_pt1 | contig 21120 bp, 23 predicted proteins | sample 4301171 | NCBI WGS metagenome assembly UEXP01 (sample SAMEA4773182, study PRJEB27434) | metagenome | biome: 2259; feature: agricultural soil; material: soil | place: USA | collected 2014-09 | depth 0.25 m
CGTCGGAACGGGACGCGATCTCGGCGGTCAGCGCCCCCGTGCGGGGCAGATCAGCCACCACGAGCCGATGTCCACGGGCAGCGGCGGCGAGTGCCTCGCGGACCGCAAACGCCTGCGGTGCTGCGCGTGCACCGGCGGCCCAGGTCAGCACCCCGAGCCCGCCGCGTCGCGGCAGGGCATCGTGCAGTGACCTCGCGCCCAGGCGCCCCGTCGTCTGCTCCAGGGCATCCCAGCGGGCACCGTCGAGCCTGTCGAAACCGAGGACCCGGTCAGCGCCCGGCCCCAGCGGATCGACGTCAAGCAGGCAGGCCGGCGCGACGGAGCCGCCCACCACCCCCAGCGCGCACGCCAGCGTCGTGGCTCCCGCACCACCGGAGCCGCCGACCACCGAGACCGTCAGTCCTCCCGGGCTGTCCGCCTCTGACAGCAGGTCGAGCAGCCAGCCCGACGAGCCTGGAAGCTCGGCGACCTGCGCCGCCCCCAGGGACACGGCATGCCGGAACGCCTCGTCCGGCACGCCGTCCCGACTGACGACGAACACCCGGTCGCGACGGGGCGGCGCGAGCGCGACGAGGCTCGGGGCGAGATCCGCTCCGACGAGCACCAGCGAGGCCGCACGCCAGGAACGCAGCGCGGCCCCGGCATCCACCACCACCTCGGGCACCACCCCCGCAGCGGCAGCGAGCCGCAGGAGCTCCTCGGTCAGCGTCGCGTCGCGGGTCAGGATCAGCGGCATCTCCATGCACCGACACTCACCTCCCCACGCGACCTCGGCGGGCTGCGTCGTACGGCGTGGGGAGAAAGCGACGCAGGAGCTTCCTGTGGGTGAACAGCGGGCCCGATTGTCTTGACGATCGGCCAGCAACCGGACCGAAATGACCGCGCCCGTCACCCCGGCATCCGTAGACTCCGTGACATGTCCGCCTCGGCGCGCCGCACGGCCGCCTTCTTCGACCTCGACAAGACGATCCTCGCCAAGTCGAGTGCTCTGGCGTTCAACCGCAAGTTCCAGGCCGGAGGTCTGATCTCCCGGCGCGTCATGCTGCGCGGCGCGTACGCCCAGTTCATGTACGTCGTGGGCGGCGCCGACCACGCCCAGATGGAGAAGCTGCGGGCGTTCATGTCCGAGCTGGTCAAGGGCTGGCCGGTCGCGACCGTCACCGACATCGTGGCCGAGACCCTGCACAACATCGTCGACCCGATGGTCTACGACGAGGCGGTCTCGCTCATCGAGGAGCACCACGCCGCCGGACGCGACGTCATCATCGTCTCCACCTCGGGCGTCGAGATGGTCGGCCCGATCGGGGCGATGCTCGGCGCCGACGACGTCGTCGCGACGCGGCTCGAGGTCGTCGACGGGAAGTACACCGGCAACATCGAGTACTACGCCTACGGCGACACCAAGGCCGAGGCGGTCCGCGAGCTCGCCGAGCAGCGCGGCTACGACCTCGCCGAGTGCTACGCCTACAGCGACTCCATCACCGACGCCCCGATGCTCGCGGCAGTCGGCCACGGCTACGCCGTCAACCCCGACAAGGACCTGCGCAAGCTCGCGATCAAGAACGGCTGGCCTGTGCTCGTCTTCACCAAGCCGGTCGCCCTGCAGAGCCGGATGAAGCTCCCGCCCGCGAAGCCCACGCTGGCCGCCCTCGCGGTCGGCGGCGTCGTCGCCGTCGGGTCCGCAATCGTGCTGAACCGCCGTCACCGCAACGCCGTCTGAAGACCGTACGGCGCTGCGCGCGACGCCCGTCAGCGGGCGCGGAGCATGCGCCTCACGGGGCAAAAGATCAAGCCTTGAGTTGCCCGATTTTGCGGCGTACACATGGAGGCACGACAACTCCAGACAGCACGTGAGCCTGGCACCCACGCGGCGAATCACCCTTCTTAACAGGGCGCTGACCTAGCGGACGAAGAGCCGAGGCAGCAATTGAAACTGCACGCTTGGTAACCACGCGCATCACGTGTCAGCGGCGGCACCGGAACTCTTCGAGCACCGGTGCCGCTCGCATGTCACCAGCTGGTTCAGCCCCTGACGGGCGAGGCCTCGGCAGCCTTGGCGTAGGCCTCGGCGGCGTACAGCAGCCAGGCGTGCACGCCCGAGACGCCGGAGGCCTGGGCGTAGGCGCGGAGGTTCGACTCGTACTCCGCCTGGAAGAAGCGGTGACCCTCCTCGGGAACCAGCAGCGACTTCTCGTCGACGCCGCGCGCGACGAGCACGAGACGCTCCGCCGCGCGGGCCACGATCCCGTTGTGGCTCGCGAACGGCATGGCCGTCGCGAGGTCGGCATGCACGATCGCGGCCACCAGCATCGCGGGGGCCGTGGTCGGTGCCATCAGACGTCCGGCGAGGGTCTGGAGCCCGGCGGCCGCCTCCGGCGAGCGCGGTCGACCCAGCGACTCGTCGGGGAGCGAACCCACGCCCGCCAACGCGTGGATCCGGGCGAACGCCTGGAGCGGCGACCGCTTGAGCACGGGTACCAGTGACAGCAGCTCGGTGGAGACCCGGACCGCCGCCGCGGCGGTCTCGTCACCCGTGCCCGCACGCACCTCATCCATCGTCGAGCGCGAGCCCTCGAGCGTCGCCGACGCCCAGGCACCGCGCAGCAAGGACTCGCCGGTGAGCTCGGGTGCGGTCTTGCGCAGGCCCCGGTCGCGGAGCAGCGCATCCACGCCGTCACGACTCGACGCGAAGGCCGACGGGACGCCTTCCAGGGTGGCCAGCGAGGCGAGCGGATCAGCAGTCACAACACGGAAGCCTAGTAACCTTCACTCGGTGAGCGTGACGACGTACCCCGAAGTGGCGGTGGCCTGGCTGATCGGCACCGACCAGCGCTCGGTCCTCGAGGTCGGCGCCGGCGACGGTGCCCTGACCAGCCAGCTCCTCGCCCTGGGCCACGACGTGCACGCCGCCGACTCCTCCGCCGAGGCGGTCGAGCGCCTCGGCGAGCTCTTCCCCGGCATCCGCACCTCGGCCGCCACGGCCGAGCGCCTGCCGAACCTCGACGCCTCCGTCGACGTCGTCGTTTGCCGCAGCTTCCACCAGTACGACGAGCCGGCAGCACTGCAGGAGTTCGCACGCGTCCTGCGTCCCGGCGGCCACGTCGCCGTGGTCGCGGAGGCCCTCGACACGAAGATCCCGTGGGTGCGGAAGTTCGCTCGCCTGCTCGGCGATGAACCCCCGGCACCGACCGTGCCCGACTCCCTCGTGCAGTCGACGCAGTTCGGCTTCGTCGACCAGTGCCGGAAGGAGTCCTGGTCGACGGTCTTCGCCGACGACCTGTGCGCCCTCGCGCTCTCCGACCCGCGCGTCGCCGACCTGGACTCGCCCTCCCGCGGTCGCCTCCTCGAGGCGATCTGCGCGCTGTACGACGACTACGGGCGCGGACCCGACGGCATGCAGCTGCCCCGGATCGCGCACTGCTTCCGCGCGAGCGTGGTCGAGCACCCGTGGTCGGTGCCACCGCGCGAGGGTGCCACAGCCTCGGACGGCGAGGCTCCGGGAGCCCCCGGGTCCGCTGCGCCCGAGGACGACGACGGGCTCCTGATCGACTTCCGCTGAGCTGAACGCGCCAGCCGGGCGCTGGCAGGACCACATTCCTGTGTACGTGAGTCCATCTGGGCCCACGTACACAGGAGGCGCCAAGGTCGGTGACGCCGCACCGCCCACCACTCTGTGACGACGACCACACGCAGTCACTACGCTGCGAGACATGCAGTGGAGGCGGCACCGTCGGTCCCGACTCGGCGGGGAGGCCGACCGGGCGACGTTCCGCACGCTCCACACCGCAGGCCTCGCGGCGCCGGCACTGCGTGAGGGGCTCACGACGACGAGTGCCCACAAGGCAGCCCGGCACCTGCGCGCGCTGCTCGGCGTGCCCGCCCTCGCACTGACCGACGACGTCGCGGTGTTGGGATGGGACGGCGCCGACGACCATCACCGTGACCAGGCCGCCGCACTCGCGCAGCGCGCGGCGAGCACCACCCGGACCGTCGTCGCGGGTCCGAAGGAGCTCGCCTGCGACCGCGCCGGCTGCCACGTCAGGCACGCGATCGTCAGCCCGCTCGTCGTCGACGGCGAGATCGTCGGCACCCTGCAAGCCTGGGCGGACCACACCTCCGCCGGGCTGATCCGGGCCACGGACGAGGTCACCGGCTGGGTGAGCGGTCAGCTCGAGATCGCCGAGCTGAGCACCAGCCGGGCGCGGCTCGCCGAGGCCGAGCTACGGGCCCTTCGCGCCCAGATCAGCCCGCACTTCATCTACAACTCACTCGGAGCGATCGCGAGCTTCGTGCGCACCGACCCGGAGCGGGCGCGGGAGCTGCTTCTGGAGTTCGCCGACTTCACGCGCTACTCCTTCCGCCGCCACGGCGACTACACGACGCTGGCCGAGGAGCTGAAGTCCGTCGAGCGCTATCTGCTGCTCGAGCAGGCCCGCTTCGGCGAGCGGCTCCAGGTGACGCTGCGGATCGCCCCGGAGGTGCTGCCCGTCGTGGTGCCCTTCCTCTGCCTGCAGCCCCTCGTCGAGAACGCCGTCAAGCACGGCCTCGCACGCCACGACGGCGTCGGCCGGATCAGCATCGTCGCCCGCGACCTCGACCAGGAGTGCCTGCTGGAGGTCGAGGACAACGGTGCCGGCGAGGACCCCGAACGCGTCCGCCGCGCACTCGCAGGTGACGCCGACCTCGACTCCGTCGGCCTGGGCAACGTCGACCAGCGGCTGCGCTCGACCTTCGGCGACGACCACGGCCTGGTCGTCGAGACCGCCCCCGGCGCCGGCACCAAGGTGATCGTGCGGGTGCCGAAGTTCGCCCCGGGGGTGAGGGTCGGATGAGCCAGGACCACCAGCGACGGCTCCGCGTCCTCGTCGTGGACGACGAGCAGCCGGCGCTCGACGAGCTGAGCTGGGCGCTGGAGAGGGACCCGAGGATCGCATCCGTGCGCGCCACGACCGCGCCCACCGAAGCGTTGCGGATCCTGCAGGAGGGCGGCATCGACGCGGTCTTCCTCGACATCCACATGCCCGGCCTGACCGGCCTGGACCTCGCGCAGGTGCTCTCGAACTTCAAGGAGCCGCCGCCGGTCGTCTTCGTGACGGCACACGACGAGCACGCGGTGGCGGCGTTCGACCTGAGGGCGACCGACTACATCCTCAAGCCGGTCCGCGAGGAACGCGTCGGCGAGGCAGTCCGCCGACTGCTCGAGACCGGGCGTCCGGTCACCGGCGGTGACGAGCAGATCCCGGTGGCACTCGGAGGCGTGACGCGGTTCATCGCCCGCAGCGACGTCCGGTACGTCGAGGCGCAAGGCGACTACGCCCGGCTCCACACCGCGTCGGGAAGCCACCTGCTGCGCACACCGCTCACGACCCTCGCCGAGGAGTGGGCACCGGCCGGCTTCGTCAGGATCCACCGCTCGCTGCTGGTCAACCTCGCCCACGTCGCCGAGGTCCGGATGGACGAGGGGCGCTGCACCGTGCTGGTCGGAGGGACGCCCGACCCCACGCCGCTCCAGGTCAGCCGACGCCACACCCGCGAGCTCCGTGACCTGCTCACGCGACGCAACCAGCGGTGAGCCGATGAGCGAGGAGACGCCACCGCCACGGGTCCGGGTCACCGGCCCCACCCGGCGTACGGCGGGAAGGGCACCACTGCCGCGGGCGCGCGAGATCGACGCGGCGACGGAGGTCGGCGACATCTACCTCGCCTCGCTGCTGCGCGAGCAGGCCCGCCTGGCGGCGCTCGTCGTGGTGACGGTCTTCGGGGTGCTCGGCGCTGTCCCGCTCGCCTTTCACCTGTGGCCCTCGCTGGCGGAGCGTCATGCGCTCGGGATGCCGTTGGCCTGGCTCGTGCTCGGCGTCGGGGTGTATCCCTTCCTGCTCGTCCTGGGCTGGGCCTACGTCCGCCGCGCCGAACGCAACGAGAGCGACTTCGCGGCACTGGTCGGGGGCGACGAAGAGTGATCGCCATCGTCGCGGTCGCCCTGGTGACCCTCACGACCCTGGCCATCGGGGCCTGGGGACTTCGGTTCTCGCGCACGACCAGCGACTTCTACGTGGCTTCGCGCACCGTCCGGCCCGCACTCAACGCCAGCGCGATCGGAGGCGAGTACCTCTCGGCAGCCAGCTTCCTCGGTGTCGCCGGCCTGCTGCTCGTGTTCGGCGCCGACATGCTCTGGTACCCCGTCGGCTGGACCGCTGGCTACCTCGTGCTCCTGGTGCTGGTCGCCGCGCCGCTGCGCCGCAGCGGCGCCTACACGCTGCCCGACTTCGCCGAGGCCCGCACCGGGTCCCGCCGCGTGCGGGCGCTGTGCTCGGTCATGGTCGTGGGCATCGGCTGGCTCTACCTGCTGCCGCAGTTCCAGGGCGCCGGTGTGACCCTCGCCGCCACGACCGGGGCGCCGCTCTGGGTCGGGCCGGTCGTCGTCGCGGCCGTCGTGCTGGTCAACGTGACCTCGGGCGGCATGCGTTCGATCACCTTCGTGCAGGCCTTCCAGTACTGGCTCAAGCTCACCGCCCTGCTCCTTCCCGCCGCCGTGCTCGTCGTGGCCTGGTGGGGCGACGGGCATCCGCCGGGCGCGGTCTCGGGAGACGCGACGTGGAACCTGCCCCTGGCTGACGGAGGCGGCGTGGGGCTCTACACGACCTGGTCGCTGATCCTGGCGACCTTCCTCGGCACGATGGGACTCCCCCATGTGGTCGTGCGCTTCTACACGAACCCGGACGGTCGCGCCGCCCGTCGTACGACGCTCTTCGTGCTCGCGCTGCTCGGCCTCTTCTACGTGATCCCGCCGGTCTACGCCGCCCTCGGCCGGGTGTACGCCGTGGACCGCGCGACCGGCGTCGGCGCGGACACCCTCGTGCTCGACCTGCCTTCGCTGGTCCTGCCCGGCCTCGCCGGAGACCTGCTGACCGGACTCGTGACCGCAGGCGCGTTCGCGGCCTTCCTCTCGACCAGCTCGGGTCTGTCGATCGCAGTCGCCGGCGTGCTCAGCCAGGACCTCACCGGCAGGGTCGTGAAGACCCGTGCACGGCCTGTGACCGCCTTCCGGCTCGGCGCCGTCCTCGCGATCGTCGTGCCGGCGGCGGCTGCCCTCGCAGCTCCGGATGTCCCGGTCGCCCGCGTCGTCGGCCTGGCGTTCGCCGTCGCCGCCTCGACGTTCGCTCCCCTGCTGCTGCTCGGCATCTGGTGGCGCGGGCTGACCCCGGCCGGCGCGATCGCCGGCCTCCTCGCCGGTGGTCTCGGATCGGCCACCGCCGTCGTCTGGACACTGGTCGACCCGGCACGCGGCGGCTGGACCGACGCCCTCCTCGGCCAGCCTGCGGCGTGGAGCGTGCCGCTGGCGTTCGTGACGATGATCGCGGCCTCGCGGGCCACCGCCGACACCGTGCCGGCGCACGTGCGCCGTTTCCTGGTGCGACTGCACACCCCTGAAGCCGTCGACCTCGACCGCGGCTGACCGTTCGTCGCGGCGTACCGACCACTCGGCGCAGGCCTGTTCCCATCCGGCGCGCGGACCGTCCGCACCCCTGCCGACCGCGTTGTGACGGGCGCCACATTGGGCAGGTCAGATCCCTTTGCACACGTCACCCACGAAGGGGGCACCCGCAATGAGCAGTTCCGTCCACGAGCAGGCCGACCGGCACGACCCGGTCTACGACCGGCTCCACGAGACCGCGGAGTTCGCCGAGCTCCGCAGTCGCTACCGCGGCTTCGTCTTCCCCGCGACCGTCGCGTTCCTGGTCTGGTACCTCGCGTACGTCGTCCTCTCCAACTGGGCCGGCGACTTCATGTCGACCAAGGTCGTCGGCAACGTCAACGTGGCCCTCCTCTTCGGCCTCCTGCAGTTCGCGACGACGTTCGCGATCGCCTGGCTCTACTCCCGCTTCTCGACCGCGAAGCTCGACCCGCTCGCGGCCGAGCTCAACCGCCAGTACGAAGCCGACAAGAAGGCGGTGCGCTGACCATGGACCACCAGCTCCTCACCACGATCCTCTTCCTCTCCGTCGTCGCGCTGACCATCGGCATCACGATCCGTGCCAGCCGCACCTCCTCGGGCGCCTCCGACCACTACGCCGGCGGCCGCTCGTTCTCGGGCTTCCAGAACGGGCTCGCGATCGGCGGCGACTACATGTCGGCGGCGTCGTTCCTCGGCATCTCCGGCGCGATCGCGCTCTACGGCTACGACGGCTTCCTCTACTCGATCGGCTTCCTGGTCGCGTGGCTCGTCGCCCTGCTCCTGGTCGCCGAGGTGCTCCGCAACTCCGGCCGCTACACGATGGCCGACCAGCTCGCCTACCGGATGAAGCAGCGACCGGTCCGCACCGCAGCCGCCACGTCCACCGTGGTCGTCAGCATCTTCTACCTGCTCGCGCAGATGGTCGGCGCAGGCGCACTCGTGACCCTGCTGCTCGGCATCGACTCGGGCGCGGTCAAGAACCTCACCATCGTCGCGGTCGGCGCGCTGATGATCTTCTACGTCACCGTCGGCGGCATGAAGGGCACCACCTGGGTGCAGATCGTGAAGGCCGTCCTGCTGATGACCGGCTCGGCGCTGATCGTCGTACTCGTCCTGGCGAAGTTCCACTTCAACCTGTCCGACCTGCTCGGCACCGCCGCATCGGCGTCCGGCCACGGCGACTCGTTCCTCGAGCCCGGCCTGAAGTACGGCGCCACGACGACGTCCAAGATCGACTTCCTGTCGCTGGGCATCGCGCTCGTCCTCGGCACCGCCGGCCTGCCGCACATCCTGACCCGCTTCTACACCGTCCCCACCTCGAAGGACGCCCGCAAGTCGGTGCTCTGGGCGATCGGCCTGATCGGCGTCTTCTACCTCTTCACCCTGGTCCTCGGCTTCGGCGCTGCGGCCCTGCTGAAGGGCGACGAGATGGAGAAGGTCAAGGGCTCGGGCGGCAACCTCGCCTCCCCGCTCCTCGCCGAAGCGGTCGGTGGCGGAGCCGGCACGACCGGCGGTGCGATCCTGCTCGCCGTCATCGCTGCCGTCGCGTTCGCCACGATCCTCGCGGTCGTCGCCGGCCTCACGCTGACCTCCTCGGTCTCCGTGGCCCACGACCTCTACAACTCGGTCTGGCGCAAGGGCCAGGCCACCGAGAAGGAGGAGCTCAAGGTCAGCCGGTACGCCGCGGCGGGCATCGGCCTGGTCGCCATCCTGCTCGCCATCCCGGCGCAGAAGCTCAACATCGCCTTCCTGGTGGCGCTCGCCTTCGCGGTCGCCGCGTCGGCCAACCTGCCGGCGATCGTCTACAACATGTTCTGGAAGCGCTTCAACACGCGCGGTGCGGTCTGGAGCATCTACGGCGGCCTGATCTCCGCGGTCGGCCTGGTGATCTTCTCGCCGGTCGTCTCGGGCAAGGGCGTCGACCCGACGGGCAAGAACCTCTCCCTCCTGCCCACCTCCATCGACATCTCGTGGTTCCCGCTGGAGAACCCGGGCATCGTCTCGATCCCGCTGGGCTTCTTCCTCGGCTGGCTCGGCACCGTGACCTCGAAGGAGCCGGCCGCCGAGGAGCGCTACACCGAGCTCGAGGTCCGGGCACTGACCGGTGCCGGGGCCGAGGGGGCGATCAGCCACTGACCACCTGCCTGCTCCGGGGCTGCAACGTCGTTGCAGCCCCGGAGCAGGAACATCACCCACACCCCCTGTGGCCCACGCCACACCGCCCCCTAGGCTGATGAAGGAAGCGAAACCGCAATGACGACCGGAGCGACGATGGCCGACGAGACCCTGTCCAACCTGCTCACCGAGACACGCAGCTTTGCACCGCCCGCCGACCTGGCGGCGCACGCCAACGTCAAGGCCGATGCGTACGCCGCAGCCGACGCCGACCACGAGGGCTTCTGGGCCGAGCAGGCCCGCCGCCTGGACTGGGCCGAGCCCTTCACCCAGGTCCTCGACGACACCGCCGCCCCGTTCTACCGGTGGTTCGCCGACGGCAAGCTCAACGTCGCGTACAACTGCGTCGACCGTCACGTGGCGGCCGGCAAGGGCGACCAGGTCGCGATCCACTTCGTCGGCGAGCCGGGCGACACCCGCTCCCTCACCTACGCCGACCTCAAGGACGAGGTCTCCCGCGCAGCCAACGCCCTCGAGGAGCTCGGCATCGAGCCCGGCGACCGCGTCGCGATCTACCTGCCGATGATCCCCGAGGCGGTCATCTCGATGCTCGCCTGTGCACGGGTCGGCGCCACCCACACGGTCGTCTTCGGCGGCTTCTCGGCCGACGCCCTCGCCTCGCGCATCGAGGACTGCAACGCCAAGCTCGTCATCACCGCCGACGGCGGCTACCGCCGCGGCGCCCCCTCGGCGCTCAAGCCGGCCGTCGACGCCGCCCTCGAGAAGATCGACAACGCCAACACCGCCATCGTCGAGAACGTGCTCGTGGTGCGTCGTACGGGCCAGGACGTCGCCTGGAACGGTGACGTCGACGTCTGGTGGCACGAGGTCGTCGACGAGGCCTCCGAGATCCACGAGCCGCAGGCGTTCCCCGCCGAGCACCCGCTCTTCGTCATGTACTCCTCCGGCACGACGGGCAAGCCCAAGGGGATCCTGCACACCTCCGGCGGCTACCTCGTCGGCACGTCGTACACCCACCACGCGGTCTTCGACCTCAAGCCGGAGACCGACGTCTACTGGTGCACCGCGGACGTCGGCTGGATCACCGGCCACTCCTACATCGTCTACGGCCCGCTCGCGAACGGCGTGACGCAGGTGCTCTACGAAGGCACCCCGGACGCCCCGCACAAGGGTCGCTGGTGGGAGATCATCCAGGACTACAAGGTGACGCTCTTCTACACCGCGCCCACCGCGATCCGGACCTTCATGAAGTGGGGTCGTGAGATCCCCGACGGCTACGACCTGTCGTCGCTCCGTCTGCTCGGGTCGGTCGGAGAGCCGATCAACCCGGAGGCCTACATCTGGTACCGCAACGTCATCGGCGGTGACCGCTGCCCCGTGGTCGACACCTGGTGGCAGACCGAGACCGGCATGATGATGATCAGCCCGCTCCCCGGCGTCACCTCGGGCAAGCCGGGCTCGGCGATGACCGCCCTCCCCGGCGTCGGCGCCGAGGTCGTGTCCGAGGAAGGTGTCCCGGTGCCCAACGGCCACGGCGGCTACCTCGTGCTCACCAAGCCGTGGCCCTCGATGCTCCGCACCCTGCTCGGCGACGACGAGCGCTTCGTCGACACCTACTGGTCGAAGTACCGCGCGCAGGGCTGGTACTTCGCGGGCGACGGCGCCAAGAAGGACGAGGACGGCGCGATCTGGCTGCTGGGCCGCGTCGACGACGTGATGAACGTGTCGGGCCACCGCCTCTCGACCACCGAGATCGAGTCCGCCCTGGTCTCCCACCCGAGGGTCGCCGAGGCCGCGGTCGTCGGTGCGGCCGACGAGACCACCGGCCAGGCGGTCGTCGCCTACGTGATCCTGCGCGAAGGCCTCGACGGCGCCACCGGTGACGAGCTCGTCCAGGAGCTGCGCAACCACGTGGCCAAGGAGATCGGCGCGATCGCCAAGCCGCGCTCGATCATGGTCGTCCCGGAGCTGCCGAAGACCCGCTCGGGCAAGATCATGCGTCGCCTGCTCAAGGACGTCGCCGAGAACCGCACCGTGGGCGACACCACGACGCTCGCGGACAGCTCCGTGATGTCGCTGATCGCCGAGGGTCAGAAGACCTCGACCGAGGACTGATTGAGCCGAGCGCAGACCGAGCTCGTCCCGCATCCGTGCCCCGTCAGCCGTGCTGGCGGGGCACGGATGTTTCCGATGTCACACGTACCTTCGACGTTGTGTCCAGTTAACCTCTCCGGAAGCCGCTTTGCCCCGAGGAGAACCATGAGCGCAGTCGACAACCTGACCCACCAGCTGGGCGCGCAGCCGCCCGCGGGTCTGACCCTGTCCGAGGCCGACACCCAGCAGCTGGCCGACCTGATCCGCAATGCGCGCAAGGTGCAGGGCGAGGAGCTCCAGGCGTCGCTGGAGAAGGCCCTGGAGATCGTCCCCCGCCCGCTGCGCGGCACCGCCCGGAAGGTGATGGGCCTGTGAGCACCTCCGACGTCCGCGTGGAGATCACGCGCCTCGCCTCGCTGCTGGGGACCGACCAGGCCGCCCTTTCCTTCCTCGAGGGTCAGGACGCGGAGACGCTCAAGGACCTGCGCGGCAAGCTGACCGACCGCCTCTTCGACGCCAACCGCGACATCCTGCTGGGCCTCGCGCGGATGACGAAGATCGTCCCGGGCGGCGTCGCGGCCAAGATCGCCACGGTCGCCTTCCCGCCGCAGCTCGCCGCGCGCGTGGCCGGCGTGATGGAGACCGACGCCGCCGTGTCGCTGTCCAGCAAGGTCCCGGTCACGTTCCTCGCCGACCTGGCGCCGAAGCTCGACCCGCGCCGGGTCACCCCGATCCTCGAGAAGCTGCCGCCCCAGCTACTGGTCGACGCCGGCGAGATCCTCGGCCAGCGCGGCGAGTACATCGCGATGGCCGACTTCGTGGGCGTCCTCCCTGACGCACAGATCGAGCGCACGCTCGGCGTCCTCTCCGACGAGGCGCTGGTCCACACCGGCGCCGTCATCGAGGACCCCGCGCGCGTCGCCACGATCCTGCAGATGCTCTCCCACGACCGCCTCCGGGGCCTGGTCGAGAGCGCCGCCAAGGCCGGCGAGTGGGACGGCATCCGCCGGGCCCGCCCGCACCTCTCCGACGCCACGCGTACGGCGCTCAAGGCGCTCGTCGACGAGCTCGGTGTCGACGTCCCGGACGACCTCCGCGACTAGGGCATGCCTACGACGAAGGCCGCCGTTCCCCGAGGGAGCGGCGGCCTTCGTCGTACGAAGAACAGGTCAGCGGGCGCGCTTGCCCAGTCGCTCGATGTCCATGATCACGACCGAGCGCGGCTCGAGGCGCAGCCAACCGCGCGAGGCGAAGTCGGCGAGCGCCTTGTTGACCGTCTCACGGGAGGCCCCGACCAGCTGGGCGAGCTCCTCCTGCGTGAGGTCGTGGTGCACGTGGATGCCGTCGTCAGCCGTGCGGCCGAAGCGGTCGGCGAGGTCGAGCAGCGCCTTGGCGACACGACCGGGGACGTCGGAGAAGACCAGGTCGGCGACGACGTCGTTGGCCTTGCGCAGGCGGGTCGCGAGCTGGGCGAGCAGCGAGTAGGCCACCAGCGGACGGCCCTCGAGCCACTTGAGCAGGTCCTCGTGCGACAGCGACGCGAACGACGCGTCGGTCACGGTGGTGACCGTCGCCGAGCGCGGGCCCGGGTCGAAGAGGGAGAGCTCGCCGAACATCTGGCCCGGGCCGAGGATCGCGAGGAGGTTCTCGCGGCCGTCGGACGAGGTGCGGCCGAGCTTCACCTTGCCGTCGAGCACGATGTAGAGCTTGTCGCCGGAGTCGCCCTCGTGGAAGAGCACCTCCCCACGACGCAGACGGGACTCAGCCATCGAACCGCGGAGGGCCGACGCGGCCTCATCGTCGAGGGCGCTGAACAGCGGTGCCTGACGCAGCACGTCGTTGTCCACATTTCCTCCATCAAGGTCAGCCCGCTGATCGCTCGACCGCGGGCACGCGAGTCTCGCCCGGCATCCTAGCCGTGCGATGGGTCACATGTGGATCAAACCACACCGGGAAGATCCGCTTCCGAGGCGCGCACACGGCCCGGCATCGCCTCGGCCTGCCCCGTACGCTGTCGGCGTGCCCGCCGCCACCGCCCGACGCCCCGCGATCCGCCCCGACACGACGTTGGTGCGCCGGGCTCGCAAGATCGACCGCGTCCTCGGCGAGACTTACCCGGACGCGAAGTGCGAGCTCGACTTCGACAACCCCTTCGAGCTGCTCGTGGTCACCGTGCTCTCCGCACAGACCACCGACAAGCGGGTCAACAAGGTGCGGCCGGTCCTCTTCGCCGCCTACCCGGACGCCACGGCGATGGCCCAGGCCGACCGCGACCACCTCGAGCAGATCGTCGGCCCGCTCGGTTTCTTCCGGGCCAAGACCGAGTCCCTGCTCAAGCTCAGCGCCGCACTGGTCGAGAAGTACGACGGCGAGGTGCCGGGTCGCCTCGACGACCTGGTCACCCTTCCCGGCGTCGGTCGCAAGACCGCCAACGTCGTGCTCGGCAACGCGTTCGACGTCCCGGGCATCACCGTCGACACCCACTTCGGACGCCTGGTCCGCCGGTTCGGCTGGACGGACGAGACCGACCCGGTCAAGGTCGAGTTCGCCGTGGGTGACCTCTTCCCCAAGCGGGACTGGACGATGCTGTCGCACCACGTGATCTGGCACGGCCGCCGGATCTGCCACGCCCAGAAGCCCGCCTGCGGCGCCTGCCCCGTGGCGCGCTGGTGCCCGGCGTACGGCGAGGGGCCGACGGATCCGGCCACCGCCGCGAAGCTGGTCCGGACCGAGGGCCGCGCATGATCAGGATCATCGCCTCCGGAATGGCCGCCGCTGTCCTGACGGCCTGCGCGCCAGGCACACCGATCGCCGCCCCCGGCGCGGTCGACGTCGACGTCGACACCCCGGCGCTGCGCGCCCAGAAGGCCGCCGCGGGTGTGGAGCCCTGCGTCGCGCCGACCACGCCACGGCACGAGCTCGGCAGCGCCGGCCTTCCGGATGTCTCCCTCCCCTGCCTCGGAGGTGGCGACTCCGTCGACCTGGCACGGCTGCGCGGCCCGCTCGTGATCACGTTCTGGGCGAGCTGGTGCGGCCCGTGCCGCCGCGAGCTCCCGATCTTCCAGCGCTTCGCGAAGAAGTACGCCGGCCACGTCGGCGTACTCGGGATCGACTACAAGGACGTCCGTCCCGACGCCGCACTCGAGCTGGTCGCCGAGAGCGGCGTGACCTTCCCGCTGCTTGCCGATGTCCAGGAGGCCGTCGGCACCGGGGGGCTGCGCGTGACCTTGTTGCCCACTCTGGCGTTCCTCGATGAGGACGGCCGACTCACGGCGTGGTCCGACGACGGCGTCGACGAGCAAGGCAAGGGAGGGCGCGTGCGCGCACTGGAGATCGAGTCGCTGGAGGAGCTCGAGCAGCTCGCGGCGGAGCACCTGGGCCAGGACGCCCTCGTGACCTCGCGATGAGCGGCCTTCCCTCGTGGCTCGACCCGGTCATCGCCTCGCTCGACACGGTCAAGGCCAGCGACCTGACCCGCTTCCAGCCGCCGCCGGGTCACCCTGCTCCGCGCGAGGCAGCCGTGCTGATGCTCTTCGGCGAAGGCGCAGGTGGTCCGGACATCCTCTTCACCGAGCGCTCGCACACGATGCGCTCGCACCCCGGACAGATCTCCTTCCCCGGCGGCAGCCTGGACCCCGAGGACGACGGCCCCGTCGCCGCTGCGCTCCGTGAGGCGCAGGAGGAGACCGGCCTCGACCCGGCTGGCGTCGAGGTCTTCGGCGCCCTGCCCGAGCTGTGGCTGCCGCCGAGCAACTTCGCCGTGACGACGGTGCTGGGCTGGTGGCGCGAGGAGTCGCCGGTCGGCCCGGTCTCCCCCGAGGAGGTCCACGCGATCCTCCGGATCCCGGTCGAGGTACTCCTCGATCCGGAGATCCGCGTGACGATGGTGCACCCACTGGGCTTCCGCGGGCCGGGCTTCCTGTTGCCTGACGGCGGCGTGCTGTGGGGCTTCACGGCGGGCCTCGTCGCGCGCCTCTTCGACCACGTCGGGTGGACACGCCCGTGGGACGAAGCACGCGAACACCCGGTCGAGGAGTGGATGATCGTCGGACGCGGCAACACGGACCGGGAGATTCCGGCCTACCCCGTGCCGAACTCCGAGTTCCCCGAAGGTCCCCGATGAACTTCCTCGACTGGCTCCTGCTGATCCTGCTGGGTGCCTATGCGCTCTCGGGCTACTGGCAGGGCTTCGTCACGGGAGCCTTCGCGACCGTCGGTCTGCTGCTCGGCGGCCTGCTCGGCATCTGGGCCGCCCCCAGCCTGCTGGGCAACGCCAGCCCGTCGCTGTGGGTCTCGCTCGGCGCGCTCTTCATCGTGATCCTCAGCGCCACCGTCGGCCAGGCACTCCTGCAGTACGCCGGCGCGAAGGTCCGCGCGAAGATCCACTGGCAACCTGTGCGGGCGCTCGATGCGGTCGGCGGCGCATTGCTCTCGATGTTGGCGGTGCTGCTTGTCGCGTGGGCCCTCGGTGTCGCCATCTCGGGTTCGCGCCTCGGCCCGGTGACTCCGATCGTCCGTGAGTCGAAGGTCCTCGCCGCCGTCGACCGGACCCTGCCCGACCAGGCCTACAAGGGCCTCCAGGCATTCAACGACGTCGTCGGCACCACGTTCTTCCCGCGCTACCTCGAGCCGTTCGCCCCCGAGCGGATCGTCGCCGTCGACGCGCCGGACCAGCGCGTCGTCCAGGACCCGACGTGGAGCGCGCGCGTCGTGCCGTCCTCAAGGTCCACGGCAACAACTCGTGCGGGCGCGGCGTCGAGGGCACGGCCTTCCTCGTCGGCGAGGACCGCCTGATCACCAACGCACACGTGGTCGCGGGCGTCAGCTCGCCCAAGGTCCTCGTCGGCACCCGCGCGGTCGACGCCGAGGTCGTCTACTACAACCCGCGCGTGGACGTCGCCGTGCTCGCCGTCCCCGACCTCGGGATCGAGCCGCTGCGGTTCACGAGCGGCGCACAGCCCAACGACAGGGTCGCGATCCTCGGCTACCCGCTCGACGGCCCCTACAACGTGCAGTCGGCGCGCGTGCGTGCCCAGCAGCGCCTGCGGTCGCCCGACATCTACGGCGGCGGCTCAGTGCTGCGCGAGGTCTACTCGCTGCGCGGCCTGATCCGGCCCGGCAACTCCGGCGGCCCGCTGGTCGACACGGCGGGCAACGTCGTCGGCGTCATCTTCGCTGCGTCGGTCTCCGACCGCGACACCGGCTACGCCCTCACGCCCCAGGCCGTCGGCGAGGCGATCGCGTACGCCGCGTCGGGCTCGGGCAACGAGGTCAGCACCGGCGCCTGCGCGAGCTGAACCTGTGTAGGGTTCGAACCGACCGTCACACACAGGAGATCGAAGTGGCCGAGAACCCGATGGTGCCCCTCAAGGACGAGCCGACGATCGGCAAGCTCGTCGTCGACGCCCAGCGCGACATCTCGAAGCTGATCTCTGCCGAGATCCAGCTGGCCAAGGCCGAGATCGCGGTCAGCGTGAAGGCCGGCGGCTTCGGCATCGTCTTCTTCGCGGCTGCGGCGTTCATGGGCCTGATGGCGCTGATCATCCTCTCGGTGACGATCGCCTACTTCATCCACTGGAACGGCGCGGGCCTCGACCTGCACTGGGCGTTCCTGATCGTGACCGGCTTCTACCTCCTGATGGCAGGCCTCCTGGGCCTGTTCGGCTTCCTGAAGGTCAAGAAGGTCAGCGGCCCCAAGCGCGCGCTGGCGCAGGCCAAGCAGAACAAGAACGCTTTCAAGCGCTCCTGAGACCCGCGGCGCGGTGGGCGCGGTTGCGCCATCCGAGGAGCAGGCCGGCGAGCACGGCCGCGATCACGCTTGCGGCGAGTACGGCGGTCTTGGCCGCCTCCCGGGCATCGCCGGTGAAGGAGAGCTCGGAGACCAGCAGCGAGACTGTGAAGCCGACGCCGGCCAGGACAGCGATGGCCGCGACGTCGCGCCAGCGGACGTCGTCGTCGATCTCCGCGCGCGTGAGCCGGCAGAGCAGCCAGGATCCGCCCAGCACGCCCAGCGGTTTGCCGACGACCAGGCCGAGGACGACACCGACCACGACCGGATCCCTGACGAGACCCAGCCCGCCGGAGACCGCGACGCCCGCCGACATGAACGCGAAGATCGGCACGGCGAACCCTGCCGACAGCGGGTGCAGCTGGTGCTCGAGGAACTCGGCAGGGCTCTGGCGCTCACCCCGGTCACGGCGTACCCGGGTGAGGAGGCCCAACGCGACGCCTGCGATCGTCGCGTGGATACCGGACTCGTGCATCCACCACCAGGCACCGAGCGCCACCGCGATGTGGACCAGCCAGAGCTGCACACGGAAGTGCTGCAGCAGCCACCACGCCACAAGGCACGCGCCCGCCAGGGCAAGCGCCCCGAGGTGCAGCGACGAGCTGTAGAACACCGCGATGATCGCGATCACGATCAGGTCGTCGACCACCGCCAGCGTGAGCAGGAAGGCCCGCAGCTGCGGCGGCAGTGCCGAGCCGACGACTGCCAGCACCGCGAGCGCGAAGGCGATGTCGGTGGCGCTCGGGATCGCCCAACCACCCGGCCGACCGTCGGGGTGGGTGAGGTTGACGGTCGCGTAGATCAGCGCCGGCACCGCGACACCGCACGCGGCCGCCACGACCGGCACGACCGCGTCCGAGAGCCGCGACAGGGAGCCGACCACGAACTCACGCTTGAGCTCGAGCCCGGCCACGAAGAAGAAGAGCGCGAGGACACCGTCGGCTGCCCAGTGCTCCAGGTCGAGCGGGCCGAGCTCGACGTGCCGGAGGTCGAAGTACGAACCCGACCAGGACGTGTTGGCCCAGATGACGGCGACGGCTGCAGCGACCAGCGCCAGCGTGCCGCCGACGGTCTCCTGCCGGAGGAAGTCGCCGACCGATCGGCCCTCCCGGGCAGAGAGGTCGGGCAGGTAGCGAAGCCTGCGCATGCGGCACTCCTCGGGGTCGACGGACACTCACCGTCCGCGCGGACGGGCCGACCAGACTTCCCGGCTCACCTGCCGCCCAGCCTAGCGGTCAGGCAGCTGGGCGACCCCTGTGTAGATGAGTCCGGTTGGACTCATCTACACAGGAGTCCGAACCTGCTCAGCGCGCCAGGTAAGCCAGCTGGGCGCGCACGCTCAGCTCGGCAGCACCCCACAGCACGGGGTCGACGTCGCGGTAGACGTGCTCGACGACCCGTGCCGGTGTGAGCATCGCCCCCGACCCGGGGTCGAGGTCGAGGTGCGTCAGCGCCTCGCGGAGCGTGGAGGCGCCGGAGAGGGTGAGCAGCGCCTGCTCCACCTGCGCGAGACGGTCACGGCGGTGGGCGATGTAGAAGTCGAGAGCTCCGGCGGCATCCGGGATGACCGGTCCGTGGCCGGGCCAGACCGCGAGCGCCTCACGCTCCACCGCCAGCGCATGCAGCCGGTCGAGCGAGTCGAGATAGGCCCCGAGCTCCCCATCGGGGTGAGCGACCACGGTCGTGCCGCGCCCCAGGACGGTGTCTCCGGTGAGGATCGCGCCGTCGGCGGGCAACCAGAAGGTCAGGGAGTCAGACGTGTGCCCCGGCGTGCCGATCACCCGGACCTCGAGGTCACCGACGGCGACCACATCGCCGTTGTGGAGACCCTCGGCGCCGAGCCGGTACGCCGGATCGAGCGCCCGTACGCCGCAACCGACGCGCTCGGCGAAGGCCCGCGCTGCCTCGGAGTGGTCCGCATGGTGGTGCGTCAGCAGGACCGCCTGCACGTCACCCGCGCCCGCAGCCACCGCGTCGAGGTGTCCGGGGTCCAGCGGGCCGGGGTCGACCACGACCGAGCGACCGGTCTCTGCCTCACGCACGATCCAGGTGTTCGTGCCGTCGAGGGTCATGACGTTGGCGTTGGGGGCCAGCACGCACTCGCCGTGCGCGCCGAAGGACCCGCCCGCCCAGCCGCTCATGCCTCCGCCTCGAGGCGTGCGCGCACCCGGTCCGAGAGTTCGCTCAGCCGCTCGGGTACGACGAGCCCGCCGGCAGCCGGGTCGAAGTACGGCTCCACTTCCAGCCACGGCAGCCCTGCGGCGAGGGTCAGCGCCTCGTCGGGCGTCGTCGCGTCGTACAGCTCGGCGAGGGTGGCGTAGGTCGGCGGAAGCATCGTCATCCGGCCGGCCGCCACCTCGATGAGCGCTGCACGCATCGAGTGCCACCCGACATGGTCGGACTCAGTGGAGACGTCGCGTGCCACCTGGCCCTCCGGCAGTCGTGCCACGAAGAACCAGGTGCGGTAGCGCCGCGGACGCATCGACGGCGTGACCCAGCACGAGAGTGCGGCAAGGAGGTCGGTTCGCAGGACAAGGCCGCGGCGCCGCAGCAGCTCGGTCAGCGAGATCGCGCGCGACTCGAGGGCTGCGCGGTCCTCCTCCCACTGCGTCCCGGCGGTGTCGGCGACCACGGCTTCCGGAGTCCCGGCGAGCAGCACGCCGGTCTCCTCGAAGGTCTCACGGACCGCGGCGCAGACGAGTTCGCGGGCCAGCGCGGGCGTGCAGCCGAGCCGGGCGGCCCACTCCTCCGGCGCCGGGCCAGCCCAGAGCCCGGGCGGCAGGTCCGCATCGCGCGGGTCGACACCCCCGCCGGGGAAGACGTACATCCCGGCCGCGAACTCCATGCCCTCGTGCCGATGCAGCAGCCAGGTCTCGATGCCGCCGGCACGTCCGTCGCCGCCGCGCAGGATGACCACCGTTGCCGCCGGCCGCGGTGCGACCGGCACCGCCGCACCCTGGGCGATCGCGCGCGCCAGCTCCTCCTCGTCAGGCGGCAGCATCCGGGCGCGGTCCACGCGGGACTCAGTCCGCGAGCTCGACGAGGATCTCGACCTCGACGGGGGCGTCGAGCGGCAGGACGGGGACGCCGACCGCCGAGCGGGCGTGCACGCCGGCCTCCCCGAAGGCCGCCGCGAGCAGCTCGGAGGCGCCGTTGGCGACGCCGGGCTGGCCCGTGAAGTCCGGCGTGGAGGCGACGAAGACGACCACCTTCACCACGCGGGCGACCTTCTCCAGGTCGCCCGCGACCGACTTGACCGCGGCGATCGCGTTGAGCGCGCACTGGCGGGCGCACTCGGTCGCCTGCTCGGGCGTCACGGAGCCACCGACCTTGCCGGTGGCGATCAGCGCACCGGCGCGCATCGGCAGCTGACCGGCCGTGAAGACGTGGTTGCCGGAGCGCACCGCCGGGACGTACGCCGCGACGGGCGGCACCACGTCCGGGACGGTCAGGCCCAGCTCGGCGAGGCGCGACTCGACGGTGGTCACCGCGTCACTCCACCGGGCGCTTGAAGTAGCCGACGAGGTTGCCGGAGCCGTTGTCGGTGATGGTGACGAGCTCCCAGCCGTCCTGGCCGAAGTTGTTGAGGATCTGGCCCGCGACGTGGTTGAGGACGGGCGCCACCTGGTATTCCCACTTGGTCATG
>UEXP01000043.1_pt1 | contig 20791 bp, 19 predicted proteins | sample 4301171 | NCBI WGS metagenome assembly UEXP01 (sample SAMEA4773182, study PRJEB27434) | metagenome | biome: 2259; feature: agricultural soil; material: soil | place: USA | collected 2014-09 | depth 0.25 m
ATCCAGAAGTACAAGAACAAGACCGGCTACAAGAAGCGCCAGGGTCACCGTCAGAAGTACACCCAGGTCAAGGTCACCGCGATCAACGCCTGAGCGTTGACTCGACGAGAACTTCGAACAGATCCCAGAGGACTGAACAATGGCTCACAAGAAGGGTGCTGCGAGCACCAAGAACGGTCGTGACTCGAACGCCCAGCGCCTCGGCGTGAAGCGCTTCGGTGGCCAGCTGGTCAACGCCGGCGAGATCATCGTCCGCCAGCGTGGCACCCACTTCCACCCCGGCTCCAACGTCGGCCGTGGTGGCGACGACACGCTCTTCGCCCTCGCCGCCGGTGCGGTCGAGTTCGGCACGAAGCGCGGCCGTCGCGTCGTGAACATCGTCCCGGGCGAGTGACTCTGACGTCACTCATCTGAGTCTTCATCGAAGGGCGTCCCACGTGTGGGGGCGCCCTTCGGTATTTTCTTCCCGTACGCCGCATCCGGCGCACGGCCGCAGCAGGAACCGGAGTAACCCATGGCTGTCCCCACCTTCGTCGACAAGGTGACGCTGCACGTCGCGGCTGGGCGTGGTGGCCACGGTGTTGCCTCCGTCCACCGCGAGAAGTTCAAGCCGCTCGGTGGCCCCGACGGCGGCAACGGTGGCCCCGGTGGGTCGGTGATCCTGCGCGTCGACCCCGACGTCACGACGCTGATCGACTACCACCACAGCCCCAAGCGCAAGGCCACCAACGGTGGCGGCGGCGCGGGTGACCACCGCAACGGTGCCCACGGCGCCGACCTGATCCTTCCCGTGCCCGACGGCACGATCGTCAGCCTCCGTGACGGCACGGTGCTGGGCGACATGCTCGGTGCCGGCACCGAGATGGTCGTGGCCCAGGGCGGCAAGGGCGGCCTCGGCAATGCGGCGCTCGCGAGCAAGACCCGCAAGGCGCCCGGCTTCGCGCTGCTCGGCGAGCCCGGCGACGAGCTCGAGATCGTCCTCGAGCTCAAGGTCGTGGCGGACATCGGCCTGGTCGGCTACCCCTCGGCCGGCAAGTCCAGCCTGATCGCCAGCATCAGCCGTGCGCGGCCCAAGATCGCCGACTACCCCTTCACCACGCTGGTCCCCAACCTCGGTGTGGTCCGCGCGGGCGACACGACGTTCACCGTCGCGGACGTGCCCGGCCTGATCGAGGGCGCCGCGGAAGGCCGTGGCCTGGGCCATGACTTCCTGCGCCACATCGAGCGCTGCGCCGCGCTGGTGCACGTCATCGACACCGCCAACATCGAACCGGGCCGCAACCCCGTCGACGACCTCGACGTGATGGAGGGCGAGCTCGCCCGCTACGGCGGACTCGAGGACCGTCCGCGCCTGGTCGCCCTCAACAAGATCGACGTCCCCGACGGCCGCGACATCGCGTCGTTCGTCGTCGAGGAGCTCCGCGAGCGCGGTCTCGAGGTCTTCGAGGTCAGCGCCGCTTCGGGCGAGGGCATGAAGGAGCTGATCTTCGCCATGGCGCGGATCGTCCAGGCCTCCCGCGTCGAGAAGCCCGAGGTCGAGGCGACCCGCATCGTGATCCGCCCCCGCAGTGCCGACGGGTCCGACGACTTCACCGTCACCCGCACCGACGAGGGCTGGCGCGTGCGTGGTGAGAAGCCCGAGCGCTGGATCCGCCAGACCGACTTCAACAACGAGGAGGCCGTCGGCTTCCTCGCGGACCGCCTCAACCGACTCGGCGTGGAGAAGCGCCTGCTCGAGGTCGGCGCCGTCGAGGGCGACGCGGTCCTCATCGGCCACGAGGACAACTCGGTGGTCTTCGACTTCAAGCCGGAGATGGACGCCGGTGCCGGCGAGATGCTCGGACGCCGCGGTGAGGACCAGCGCATGCGTGAGGACCGCCCTGCGGCCCAGCGTCGCCGCGACATCGAGGAGGCGATGGAGGAGAAGGGCGAGCACGAGACCCGCGCCGACGTCGCCCGTCGTCTCGACGCTGCCGCCCGTGGTGGCGCCGCGGGCCCGATGTCCTACGAGATCGGCACCTCCGAGGACCCCGACTGGGACGAGTACGACCCGGACGCGGAGAAGTGATCGTCCTGCGCTCCGAGGTGACCGCCGCGTCGCGCATCGTCGTCAAGGTCGGTTCCTCCTCGCTCACCACGGCTGCCGGCGGCATCGACCCCGCGCGCGTACGCCGGCTCGTCGACGTGCTCGCGCTGGTGCGGGCCCGTGGGACCGAGGTCGTCCTCGTGTCGTCCGGTGCGATCGCCGCGGGACTCGCCCCGCTGGGCCTCACGAAGCGTCCCGGCGGCCTCGCCGCCCAGCAGGCTGCGGCGTCGGTGGGGCAGGGGCTGCTGGTGCACCGTTACACCGAGGAGTTCGCGCGCCACGGGCTGATCGCGGGCCAGGTCCTGCTCACCGTCGACGACGTGACGCGGCGGGCGCACTACCGCAATGCCCACCAGACCCTCGCGCAGCTCCTCGAGCTCGGCGTCCTCCCCGTCGTCAACGAGAACGACACCGTGGCCACGCACGAGATCCGCTTCGGCGACAACGACCGCCTCGCCGCACTCGTCGCACAGATGGTGCACGCCGACCTCCTCGTGCTGCTCTCCGACGTCGACGGCCTCTACGACGGCCACCCCTCCGAGCCGGGCACGAAGCTGCTCACCGACGTGCGCGGCAACGGCGACCTCGACGGCGTCCGCATCGGCTCCGTCGGCGCGGCCGGCGTCGGCACGGGCGGCATGGTGACCAAGGTCGAGGCAGCGCGCATCGCCACCGGTGCCGGCATCCCCGTGGTCCTCACCTCCGCCGACAACGCCGAGCAGGCGCTGGCGGGGGAGCAGGTCGGCACGCTCTTCCACCCGACGGGCAAGCGTCGGCCCACCCGCCTGCTCTGGCTGGCACACGCGACCGAGCCCAAGGGGCGGCTGCTGCTCGATGCCGGTGCAGCCCGCGCCGTGGTCGAGCGCGGTGCCTCGCTGCTCGCCGCGGGCCTGACGGGTGCGGAGGGTGGCTTCGAGGCGGGCGACCCCGTCGACCTCGTCGACCCGTCCGGCGCCTCCGTGGCGCGCGGCCTGGTGAACTTCGACGCCGCCGAGGTGCCCGGCCTGCTGGGCAAGTCGTCGGCCGCACTGCTTGCCGAGTTCGGCGAGGGATACGACCGCGTGGTCGTCCACCGCGACGACCTCGTGCTGCTCTGAGACGGCCCGCACCTGCGATGACCCGCGCCACCCCACGCCGTACGACGCAGCGCCGGAGTGCGCGCCGCGCGCCGGCCAGCCGTGCGGCGCGGGCGCGCGCGTGGGCGGCGTACTGGCTGCGGGAGGTCTCGCTCCCCACCGCGTGGTGCCTGGTCGTGCCGTCGGTGCTGGCCCTGCTCTGCCTCAACCTCGCGTGGGGCTGGGTGCCGGTCGTCGTGCTGCAGACGCTGGTCCCGCTCGTCCCGCTGGCCCTTGTGGCGGCGCTCGTCCTGATGGTCCTCTCGCCGCGGCGGAACCGGTGGGTCACAGCACTGGCGGTCGCGGCCTGCCTGTCCCTGCTGGTCGCGGTCGCCCACGTGGTGCCGCGCTTCACCGGCCACAGTTTCACGCCGGGGGAGACCCCGCTGCGGGTGATGACTGCCAACCTCCGGCTCGGCGACGCGGACCCCGCCGCCGTGATGGCCGTCGTACGCACCGAGCACCCTGACCTCCTGGTCCTCGAGGAGGTCACGCCCAGGCTCCTGGCCGAGCTCGAGGCGCGGGGACTGCGTGGCGCCTATCCGCACTCCGTCGGTACGCCGGAGCCGGGCGCCACCGGGACGATGGCCTTCGCTGCCCGCCCGCTCCGCCGACCTGTGCGCCTGGAGACCGAGCACCAGTCCTGGGCCTTCACCCTGATGGGTCTGCGCGTGTGGGCGGTGCACCCGGCGTACCCGCTCTCGCGGGGGTGGCTCGACGACCAGCGCCTGCTGGTCGACCATGTCCGCGGTGACCGTCCGGACCTGGTCCTGGGTGACTTCAACGCGACGCTGGACCACCCGACGGTGCCGGAGCTGCTCACGGCCGGCGACCTCCGTGACGCTGCCGAGCAGGTGGGCGCCGGCTGGCAGCCGACCTGGCCCGTGGGCGGGTTCCGCGGCGTCCCCGCGCCGCCGTTCGCCGCCATCGACCACGTCCTGGTCGGACCGGGTGTCACCACGATGGAGACCCGGACCCACACCATCGAGGGCTCCGACCACCGCGCGCTCGTCGCCGACCTCCGGCTCCGCTGACGCGGCCCGTAACCTTGGCCCTGTCATGACTGTCTATCTCGACCACGCCGCCACCACCCCGATGCGCCCGGAGGCGATCGAGGCGATGGCGGCGCTCCTGGGCACGGTCGGCAACGCCTCGTCGCTGCACGCCTCGGGCCGCAACGCCCGTCGAGCCGTCGAGGAGTCGCGCGAGCGGATCGCCCAGGCGCTCGGCGCCCGCCCGACCGAGGTGGTCTTCACCTCCGGCGGGACGGAGGCCGACAACCTGGCGCTCAAGGGCTTCTGGTGGTCGAGGGGGCGTCGCCGCATCCTGGCGAGCGCAGTCGAGCACCACGCCGTCCTCGACCCCCTCGAGTGGCTCGCGGAGCACGAGGGAGCTGCCGTCGAGCTGTTGCCGGTCGACGCCGGCTGCCGGCTGGACCTCGCGGCGCTCGACCTCGCGCTGTCCTCCGGGGCGGACGACATCGCGCTGCTCTCGGTGATGTGGGCCAACAACGAGACCGGCGTCCTCCAGCCGATCGACGAGGTGGTCGCCCGCGCCTCCGCGCTCGGCATCCCGGTCCACAGTGACGCGGTGCAGGCCGTCGGATCGGTGCCGGTCGACTTCGGGACCTCCGGCCTCGATGCGCTGACGCTCACGGGCCACAAGCTGGGCGGCCCGTACGGCGTCGGCGCGCTGCTCGTGCGCCGCGAGCTCGCGCTCACCCCGGTGCTCCACGGCGGCGGCCAGGAGCGCGACCTGCGCAGCGGCACGATCGACGTCCCGGCGATCGCGGCGTTCGCCACGGCGGTCGAGCTGGCGGTGAAGGAGCAGGCCGCGACCCACGAGCGGCTCAGCGCCCTGCGCGACGAGCTCGTCGCCGGCGTGCTCGCCGCCGTGCCGGACGCACGCGTCCACGGCGCGGCTGGGCTCCAGCTCCCGGGCCACGCCAATCTCGGGTTCCCCGGCTGTGAGGGCGACTCGCTGCTGATGCTGCTCGACGCCGCTGGCATCGAGTGCTCGACAGGGTCCGCGTGCAACGCGGGAGTCCCGCAGCCCTCGCACGTGCTGCTCGCCATGGGTTGCTGTCCCGAGGAGTCCCGGGGTTCGCTGCGGTTCAGCCTCGGGCACACCTCCACGCGCGCCGACGTGGATGCGGTCGTCTCGGCGATCGGTCCGGCCGTCGAGCGCGCCCGTGCTGCCGGCGTACGACGGTGAGTGCCCACGTGAGGACCGCGTCGTGAGGGTGCTGGCTGCCATGTCGGGCGGCGTCGACTCCGCGGTCGCTGCCGCACGCGCCGTGGAGGCCGGGCACGACGTCACCGGTGTGCACCTCGCCCTCTCACGCAACCCGAAGTCCTACCGCTCCGGTGCCCGCGGCTGCTGCACGATCGAGGACGCCAACGACGCACGCCGCGCCGCCGATGTCATCGGTATCCCGTTCTACGTGTGGGACATGAGCGAGGAGTTCCACGAGGGTGTCGTGGAGGACTTCAAGGCGGAGTACGCCGCAGGGCGCACCCCCAACCCGTGCCTGCGCTGCAACGAGAAGATCAAGTTCGCCGCGGTGCTCGAGCGTGGGCTGGCGCTGGGCTTCGACGCCGTGGTGACCGGCCATTACGCGACGCTGCGTGAAGGTGCCGACGGACTGGTCGAGCTGCACCGGGCCGTCGACAGTGCCAAGGACCAGTCCTATGTCCTCGGTGTGCTGACCCAGGTGCAGCTCGCGCATTCGCTGTTCCCCCTGGGTGACACTCCGAAACCTCTCATTCGTGAGGAAGCGGCCCGTCGTGGCCTGCTGGTGGCGGACAAGCCGGACTCACACGACATCTGCTTCATCGCCGACGGCGACACCGGTGGCTGGCTCACGGAGAAGCTCGGGCCCGATGCGCCAGCGGCCGGCCGGATCGTGTCCTCGGACGGGGAGGTGCTCGGGTCCCACGAGGGCACGCACCACTTCACGATCGGCCAGCGCAAGGGCCTGCGGCTGGGTGTGCCGGCGGCCGACGGCAAGCCGCGCTTCGTGCTCGAGATCGAGCCGGTCTCCGGCACCGTCACCGTCGGCTCCCGCGAGGAGCTCGCGGTCGAAGGGCTGTCGTGCATCAAGCCACGTTGGTGCGGTGCCGTGCCGTCCGTGCTCGAGGGCGACGGTGTCACGGTCCAGCTCCGGGCGCACGGCGCCGAGCACCGCGCGCGGGTGGTGGTTGCTGCGGATGACCTCGTCGAGATCGAGCTCATGGATCTGGCGTCCGGCATCGCTCCCGGTCAGGCTGCCGTCATCTACGACGGCACCCGCGTAGTCGGCTCGGCGACGATCGCCGCCACGCGCCGCGGGGCCAGCACGCCGCGCGTGGCAGTCACCGACGCCTGAGGTTGCCGTCCTGGAGGTCGCGGTAGAGCTCGCGCGACGCGCTGCCCTGCACCACGATCGAGGAGCCCCCCGGGCCGCGACCGAAGCCGCCGATGGCGACCTGGTTGCCGACCTTGGCGGGATCGACCGTGAAGACGTGGGCGGCCAGCGTCAGGATCTCGCCCGCCGACAGGTCGGTGTAGACGTGCGGTGCGACCAAGGAGAGCAGCCGGGGCAGCTGGAGCGGACCCGCCTCGCGGGCCATGGCGGCGCCCGCGAGCAGCATCGTGCCCTGGTTGCGTGAACGTCCGAAGTCGCCGTCGGGCTGGCCGTGACGGTCCCGGGCGTAGGCGAGCGCCCGGTTGCCCCTCATCACCTGGGGACCCGCCTCCACGCCGATCCCGGGGATCGCCTCGGCCACGATGCGGAGTCCACCGACCGCATTGACCAGGCCCTTGAAGCCCTTGAAGCCCGTCACCAGGTAGCCCTCAATCGGCAGGCCGGTGTGCGCGGCGACCGACCTGGTCTGCAGGTCGGGGCCACCGAAGGTGAGGGCGGCGTTGATCTTGTTGCTGCCGTGGCCGGGGATCGGGACGTAGCTGTCACGAGGGACACCGAGGATGCCGCCACCGCGCCTCTTGTCGAAGCCCACCACGTGGAGGCTGTCGCCGCGGGCGAAGCGGGGACGCTCGTTCGGCCGGGCGTCGGAGCCGATCACGAGGACGTGGCGCACGCCGCCGAGCTGCGGCTTCGGCACTCCGAGGGAGGGCCACCATCCGCCCACGACCTTCCAGCCACCGTCGTCGACCGCGAGGGTGACGTCGTCGCCTGAGGTGATCACCGCGAGCGGGACCTTGTGCCACTGGCCCACCGAGGCAGTCGCTGCCACCTTCGCGGTCGTCGCGGTGCGCCGCGCGAGGGCGGGCTGGACCTGCTGCGTCGAGGCGACCTCGCCACCGTCGTACACCGCGGTGACCAGGGCGCCGAGCTCGGCGGGAGCCCCGTCGACGCTCACGTTGCTGGCCGGTGTCTGGCTGGCAGAGTCGGTTGAGGGCCCCGGCTCCTCCCCGGCGCTGCACGCAGCGGTCAGGGCGCCGACGAGAGCGAGGCTCGTCAGCGCGAGACGGAACCTGGGTCGGGTCACGCGCTCGGTGGACACGTCGGCCACCGTAACCCCTCGCCTCGCCCGTAGGGTTGACCCTCGTGGAGGAAGTGGTGCGCGCGTCGGCGATCGGCTCGATGCCCGGGGGAGAGGCGCTCGCCAGCGAGGCCGACAACGCCCGTGCGTACGACGAGTCCCTCAGGATCGTGCTCGGCGAGCTCCCGGGGATGCCCTTCCTTCCGGAGCTTCCCGCGCGAGGCGTCGCGGCCGGCATGACCGGTCGCGCCCTTGGCCTGGTCACCGAGCTCGGGGTCGACCTGCAACCGGCGGGCTGGCGCCTGACCGGCTCCGGCTCGGGTGTCGACCACCGCCGTGCACAGTCGCTCCTGGGCCGGGACCTCGACATGCTCGAGGAGCACGCGCAGGGATTCGCGGGCACCTTCAAGGTCCAGGTCGCAGGTCCATGGACGCTGGCCGCGACGGTCGAGAAGCCCCGCGGTGACCGGGTTCTCGCCGACCACGGCGCCCGCCGTGAGCTCGCCGAGGCACTCGCGCTCGGCGTCGCCGACCACGTGGGCGACGTACGGCGCCGCCTGCCCGCGGCCACCGAGCTGATCGTGCAGGTCGACGAGCCGGCGCTGCCTGCCGTGCTCGCGGCCCAGATCCCGACGGCTTCCGGTTTCGGCAAGCACCGCGCGATCCATCCCCCCGAGGCCTCCTCGGCACTGTCGCTGGTGCTCGGGGCCATCACCGGGGCGGGCGCGACGCCCGTCGTGCACTGCTGCGCTGGCGAGGTGCCCGTCGACCTGGTCCGGGGTGCGGGCGCCCGAGGCGTGGCCGTCGACCTGGGTGCGGTTGCCGTGGGTGCCTGGGACGGGCTCGCCGCGGCGCTCGAAGCGGGGGAGCGGGTCTTCCTCGGGGTGGTTCCGACGCTCGACCCGGCTGTGGTTCCGACGCCGAAGGCGGTCGCGGAGAAGGCGCTTCGCTGGCTTGACTCCGTGGGCCTCGAACCCGGCCCCGGACTCGTCCTGACACCCGGCTGTGGCCTCGCGGGCGCCTCGCCCCACTGGGCACGCCAGGCACTCGAGCTGGTCGAGGATGCAGCGAAGCATCTGCGCTGAGCCGGCCCTCCGGGTGCGGTTCTTGTTTTCGTTGCCCTTGGACGGGGTCCTGTGTAGATGAGTCCAGTTGGACTCATCTACACAGGAGTGACGGTGCTGCGCCTACGGCGTACCGTCGGATCATGGCTGGATTCCCGAACCCCTTGTGGCAGCAGATCCAGAAGATCGAGCTGAAGCCAGACGGCACGCTCACGCTGCCCGTCAAGGCGAACGGCGAGGACGGCATCGTCATCGGCGATCCGCCGCTCTTCGTCGCGCCGAAGGGCGACAAGGCCGAGAGCAGGCCGGGATTCCTGGCGCGCCTGGTCGCGCGTCTGCGCCGGAGGTGAAACGCAGCGACGCGGCCACTCTGTGAGGAGCGGCCGCGTCGCACAGCGGTGTCAGCGGGTCACTTGACCGCGTCGAGCTTCCCGAACTTCTCCGCGAGCAGGTAGTAGACCGTGATGCGGCTCTTGGTGCGGTCGGCCTTCATGGTCGCAGCGACCTCGTCGAGCGCGGAGTCGAAAGAGCCGTCGGAGTCGGTGAGCCCGAGCTTCTTGACGAGGAAGTTCTTCTTGACCGTGTCACGCTCGTCCGCGTCGGAGAGCGCGACATAGCGCGAGTCGGCGTTGCCCATGACGAGGCGGTAGCTCTTGGTCAGGCCCGCGATCGCGTCCTCATCGGCGCCGGGTGCGTACTTCTTGACGTCGTCAGCCCAGTCTTCAGCCATGTGAACTCCTCCGTGACTCGCGCAGCGCCGATCGCCGCACGTTGCGCCGATGCTAGGCACGGTCTGCCGGTGCGGGGAAGGGCGCGACCCGCCGTTCTTACCGAGAATTCATCTGCGCCCCTTCATGCAGGTTCCGTACGCCGCGGCGTACCGTCGGCGCATGGCACAGCATCTCGGGCTTCCGGTCGTCGGCATGTTGCTCGGAATCGGAGTGCTCACCGCCGGGTGCGGTCAGGCGGTCGATGAACCGGCCGGGTTGCAGGGTGGCGAGAGGGTTGCCGCCACCTCGGGAGCGCTGGTCGCGGTCGCGCTCAGCCACCTGACGCCGGCGCCGGACGGCATCGAGCTCCGCGAACCGGGCGCCGACATCGACGACATGGGCACCAAGGACCCGTCGCTCGGGGGTCTCCTGCGCTGGCGAGCTGACCCTGACTGGAGCCTCGACGTCCAGGTGCAGCCGACCCCGCGCGACCATCGGCCCTGCAGTGGTCCTCGCTGCGCCGAGATCGACGGTGCCGAGCTGTCGTGGTACGAGCCGGGCGAGGATGCCCCTGGCTATCTGCGGGTCGCCGTCGTGCGCGGCGGGGAGCTCCGCTCGGTCGGCTTTGAGAGCTATGGCGCGGGCGACCCGCGCGGCCAGGAGCTCTTCGTCGACCTCGACGAGCTTGCCGCGATCGTCACCGACCCGGCGTTCTCGTTGCAGACCACGCAGGCAGCCGTGGACGCCGGAGAGCGGCTGGGCGACTGACCCGGAATGCAGCGCGCGGCCACTCCCTGTGAGGGAGTGGCCGCGCGCTGCGTCGTACGACGGGTGGCGTCCGGCTCAGCCGATGTGCACGCCGCCGTGACCCTCGGCGTCCTGCAGCTCCTCGTGCTTGACGTTGAGGAAGAGCCAGATGATCAGCGAGGCGCCGAGCATCAGGAAGGTGCCGACGAAGAAGCCGTGCGTGGCGGCCTCGGGGTAGGAACCGAGGTAGGCCACCTGGCCGAAGAGCTCCTGCACGTTCTTCGCGCCGGACTGCGCGAGGATCCCCGCCTGCTCGGCGCCGGGGACCTTCTCCCACCAGCTGAAGAAGCCAGCCTGGAGCTCACCACCGATCTTCTCGGAGTGGGCGTTGCCGAAGTGCAGGCCGACCGTCGAGAGGACGGCCAGGCCGAGTGCGCCACCGACCTGCTGCATCGTGTTGAGGACACCCGAGCCGATGCCGGCGTCCTCGTGGCGCAGGTGGTGCACGGCGGTCAGCGTCAGCGGGACGAAGACCGCGCCCATGCCGACCGACATCACGAAGATGAAGGGCATGATCTGGGTCCAGTAGTTGATGCTGTCGCCGAGGTGCGTGCCCGGCTGCATCGCGGCGAGCACGTCGCTGGCCGAGTCGTCGACGGAGAGCCGCGAGAAGCCGAAGAGCGCCGAGGCCGCGATCAGGGTGCCGACGCCGGCGATGAACTTCGGGTCGATCTTCGTCACCAGGTTGGACACCAGGCCCGCGGAGAAGATCATGCCGACGCAGAAGGGCAGGAACGCGAAGCCGGTGTGGAGCGCGTCGTACCCGATCACGAGCTGCATGTAGAGGCTGAGGAAGAAGAACATCGAGAACATCGCGGCCGGCATCAGCATCATCGCCGCGAACGACGCCGCGCGGGTGCGGTTGGCGAAGACGCGGAACGGCAGCAGCGGGTGCTCGACGCGCGACTCGATGACCACGAAGACGACGAGCAGGACGGCGGCCGCGATCAGCGAGCCGATCGTGGAGGAGTGGTCCCAGCCGTACGACGCCTCGCCGGCACGGGTGAGGCCGAAGACGAGGGCGACCAGGCCCGCCGTGCCGGTCAGGGCGCCGGGGACGTCGAGCTGACCGGAGTGACGGTCGGACTCGGGCAGGATGCGCGGGGCGAGGGCGGCGGCACCGAGGCCGATCGGGACGTTGATCAGGAACGTCAGGCGCCAGCCGTCGACGTCCATGCCGAAGACCGAGCTCATGTCGGTGAGCCAGCCACCGAGGATCAGGCCGATGGCGGCACCGACGCCGGACATCGTGGCGTACATCGCCATGGCACGGTTGCGCTGCGGACCCGGGGGGAAGGTCGTGGTGATCAGGGAGAGGGCCGCAGGGGAGGCGAGCGCGGCGCCGAGGCCCTGGAGGGCACGGGAGGACAGCAGCATCGCCTCGTTCTGGGCGAGGCCACCGAGGAGCGAGGCGATCGCGAAGACGCTGAGGCCGACCATGAAGGCACGACGGCGGCCGTAGAGGTCACCGAGGCGGCCGCCGAGCAGCAGGAAGCCGCCGAAGGCCAGGGCATAGGCGGTGACGATCCAGGTGAGGTTCGCGCCGGTGATGTCGAGGTCACGGCCGATCGGCGGCATCGCGATGTTGGCGATGGTCGCGTCGAGCACGACCATCAGCTGCGCGACGCAGATCAGGACGAGGGCCCCGCCGAGGTGCTTCGAACCCTTGGTGGGCTCGCTCTCCTCGACGGTGAGGGTCTGGTCGGACATGGGAGTTTCCTTCTCGGGGTGTGGCGCGGTGGCGCGGTGAGGGAGAGTCAGGCGACGGTGTTGGTCGCGGCGGGGACGATCAGCTGGTCGACGATCCGGGTGATGAGCGCGGCGTCGGGGATCTCGCCGAGCATGAAGGCGCGGTGCAGGCAGATGCCGGCGAGCGCGGGTGCGAAGAGATCGATCTCGAGGTCGGCACGGATCTCGCCACGGGCCTTGGCCCGCTCGTAGATCTCGAAGGAGACCGCGACCTTGGGGCCGATCACCTTGGTGCGGAACTCCGCAGCGAACTCGGGATCCCGCTGGATCGCGGTCAGGACGCTGGAGAAGATCTCCAGCGCCTGCGGCTGGATCATCCCCTCGGGACCGCAGTACGCCGCGATCAGGTCGTCGCGGAAGCTGCCGGTGTCGGGGGTGGCCGGTGCCGGCTTCTGCAGCAGGAGCGCATCGATGACCAGGGCGACCTTGGTCTCCCAGCGGCGGTAGAGCGTGGCCTTGGAGGCCTTGGCCTGCCGGGCGACCGCATCCATGGTGAGCCGGTCGTAGCCGACCTCGGCGAGGACGCCGAGCGCGGCCTGCAGGATCTCGCGCTCACGGTCACCCTCGACACGCGGCCGGCTGCCGTGGCCGGGGAGTGGCAGGGAGGTCATCATCGGTTTCTCCATGGTGATAGAACGAAACTGTTTCGTTTCATCAAACGGTACGACATCGTTTCATCGGAGCGCAAGTGGCAGTTCGTCAGACCCACTTGAAACGCGCTTTCCGTCGCGCTAAATCAATGGATGGGCGGTGGATCAGCCGCCCCGACAACCACACATCGGAGGTGAACCTCATGTTGCTTCGGACCGACCCATTCCGGGACTTCGACCGGCTCGCCCAGCAGGTACTCGGCGCCGGTACGACGTCGCGACCCGCGATCATGCCGATGGATGCCTGGCGTGAGGGCGATCGCTTCGTCCTCGAGTTCGACCTGCCCGGCGTCGCCCCGGACACGCTCGACCTCGACGTCGAGCGCAATGTCCTGACGATCCGCGCGGAGCGCCCCTCCCGCAGCGGGGACTGGGAGCCACTTGCGGCAGAGCGCCCGCGAGGGCTGTTCAGCCGCCAGCTGGTGCTCGGTGAGAACCTCGACCTCGAGCGCATCAATGCGTCGTACGACGCCGGCGTGCTGCGCCTGGTCATCCCCGTCGCCGAGAAGGCGAAGCCGCGCAAGATCGAGATCGCACGGGGCTCGTCGGATGCGGCCTCGGTGGGTCGCGCGCACGACGCTGCCGCGATCACCACGGGAGAGGCCCACGAGACCAAGGCCTCCTGAGCGACGTCGCAGGCCCTGTCCCACGCGGCCCCGGTCGACCGGTCCTTCCGGTCGACCGGGGCCCTCGCTCGTTCAGCCCGCGAGGATCGTGCGCACGGACGCGGCGGCGAGCGCCGTCCACTGGTCGCTGCCGCGCAGCAGGTAGTGCCCGCGATCACCCATGTCATGGAAGGACGCCGAGTGGGCGACAGCGCGAGCGCGCCCGACGAACTCCTGGCTGTGGGTGAAGGAGGTGATCCGGTCGCGGCGGCCATGACCGACTACGAGATGACGGTCACGGAGCGCCGCCACGGGCTCGCCGGGTGGCAGCCAGGGAGCGAGTCCGACGACGCCGCGGACCGCAGGGTCGTCGGCGACGTGCACCGCGGTACGTGCCCCCATCGAGTGGCCCAGCAGTGCCACGGGAACGTCGAGCTCGCGACGCATCCGGTCCAGTGCCCAGCGCGCATCGGCGACCGGGGAGGGTGCCGACGGGTCGTTCCATCCACGCACCCGGAAGCGGAGCAGCCACACCGCGATCGCCGCGTCTTCCAGGCGGGGAGCGAGGTCGCGCTGCAGGGCCCTGGCGCGTTGCCAGGAGGCGCTGCGACCGTCGACCGGACGCAGCGACCGCACGGCACCCCCGTGGAGCAGGAGCACGGCCGCGCGCGCCGGCTGGGTCGGGGTGGTGCGGGTCAGCAGGAGTTCCGCCACGGTGTTCCTCTCGGGTCGCGGTCCTGTGCTGTTCGTCGCCGCCGACCAACCGGATGGGTACTTCTCCCACACTCGCCCGGCCGGCGTCGCGTTGTCAGTGGTCCACGGCAAGATGGTCACCATGACCGATCCGCTGGCCGCCGCCTCCGTCCGCCACCGCGAGCTCAGCGAGCAGATCGAGGCCGCCTCCGACGCCTACTACCGCGACGGCACGTCGGTCCTCTCCGACGCGGAGTACGACGGCCTGCTGGTGCGGCTGCGCGAGCTCGAGGATGCCTTCCCCGAGCTGCTCACGCCCGACAGCCCCACCCAGCGCGTGATGGGTCGCGCGGGTGGTGACCTGCCGTCGTACGACCATCTCCAGCGCATGGAGTCGCTCGACAACGCGATGGACGATGCCGAGCTCGGCGCCTGGGCCGACCGCATCGTCCGGGACATCGGCGCGCTGCCGCCGCTGCTGTGCGAGCTCAAGGTCGACGGCCTCGCGATCAACCTGCTCTACCGGGCGGGCGTGCTCGAGCGGGCACTGACCCGCGGTGACGGCACCACCGGTGAGGACGTCACGGCCAACGTCCGCCATATCGCCTCGATCCCGACCGAGCTGACTGGCACCGACGAGTTCCCGGTGCCTGCGCTGGTCGAAGTGCGCGGCGAGGTCTACATGCCGACAGCCGAGTTCGAGGCGCTTCTGGAGGAGCAGCGCGCCGCGGGTGACAAGGAGTTCGCCAATGCGCGCAACACTGCTGCTGGCTCGCTCAGGCTCAAGCTCGACGGGGTCTCGATCACGGCCGACAAGCGCGCGGCGGCCGTGCGCCGGCTTGGCCGGTTGACGATGGTCTGCCATGGCATCGGCGCGCGTGACGGCTTCGAGCCCGCCGCGCAGTCGCATGCCTACGCGGCCCTGGCTGCCTGGGGTCTGCCGGTGGCGCCGACGGTGCGGGTGGTCGAGGGGCTGTCCGCGGTGCAGGAGTTCATCGACTACTTCGGTGAGCACCGCCACGACGCCGGTGTGCTCGACCACGAGATCGACGGGGTGGTCGTCAAGGTCGACGAGGTCGCGCTGCAACGCCGCCTGGGCTCGACCAGCCGGGCGCCCCGGTGGGCCATCGCGTTCAAGTACCCACCCGAGGAGGTCCACACGCTCCTCAAGGCGATCGCGGTCAACACCGGTCGCACGGGCCGCGTCACGCCGTTCGGCGTGATGGAGCCGGCCAAGGTCGCGGGTTCCACCGTCGAGATGGCGACCCTGCACAACTTCCATGAGGTGGCCCGCAAGGACGTCCGTCCCGGTGACACGGTCATCCTGCGCAAGGCCGGCGACGTGATCCCCGAGATCCTCGGTCCGGTCCTGGCCCTGCGCCCCGAGGGGTTGCCCGCCTGGGTGCCGCCCACGACCTGCCCCGCGTGTGGCACCGACCTGGTCGAGCAGAAGGCCGGTGACAAGGACCGCCGCTGTCCCAACCACCGCGACTGCCGCGCGCAGGTCGTCGAGCGGATCAACCACGTCGCCGGTCGCGGCGCGTTCGACATCGAGGGTCTCGGCTGGGAGGCCGCGGTCGCGCTCCACGAGGCCGGTGTCGTGGCCAACGAAGGTGACGTCTTCGCGCTCTCCCAGGAGAAGCTGCTGCAGGTCCCGCTCTTCACGCGCGCGGCCAGGAAGGCCGAGATCGAGGCGGGCGCGGGGGATCGGGTGCTGACTGCCAACGCGCTGAAGCTGCTGACCAACCTCGAGGCCCGCAAGGACACCCCGCTGTGGCGGGTGCTCGTCGGCCTCTCGATCCGCCACTGCGGGCCGTCTGCCTCGCGCGCCCTGGCAACACGCTTCGGTTCGATGGAGGCGATCCGCGAGGCGACGCTCGAGGAGCTCGCCGAGACCGAGGGTGTCGGCGCGGTCATCGGTGAGGCCGTGATCGAGTGGTTCAGCGTCGACTGGCATGTCGAGATCGTCGAGAAGTGGGCAGCGGCCGGCGTACGCATGGAGGACGAGCGTGACGAGTCGACTCTGCGCACGCTCGAGGGGCTGACGGTCGTGGTCACCGGCGGTCTCGAGGGCTTCACCCGCGACTCGGTGAAGGAGGCGATCATCGCCCGTGGCGGGAAGGCGGCCGGCTCGGTGTCGAAGAAGACCGACTACGTCGTCGTGGGCGAGAACGCCGGCTCGAAGGCGGCCAAGGCCGAGGAGCTCGGCCTGGTGATCCTCGACGAGGCCGCCTTCGTGCGCCTGCTCGCGGGAGGCCCGGCCGCGCTGGACTGACACTGGACTAGCCTGCGGGCGTGGACCTTCTCTCGGGGTTGCTCTTCGCGGCCGTCGTCCTGCTCGTTCCCGCGACCCTCGGCATCTTCCTGATCCCCGACGGGTCGCGACGCCGACCTGCCCAGGCTCCGCAACTGGCGGGCGTGGCGGCAGCCGCCGCTGTGGCAGCCGCCGCGGCTGCACTGGCGCTCCTCGCCGGTCGCGCCGGTGGCGAGGCAGTCGTGGTCGGGATCGTGCTCGGCCTCAGCGTCGCGATCTGGATCCCCGTGGCGCGCGACTGGGCGACGCGGGGCCTGGTCGCCTGGGCCCTCTCGCTCGACGTCGGCCTCGGCTACCTCGCCTACGTGCTGCTCTGGATGGTGGGAGCGGATCTCTCCGTCGGGGAGTGGATCGGTGGCGGCGCGCTCTGGGTGCTGGAGGCGTTCGTCTTCCTGATCGGCGTCGGCTATCTCTGGGAGCTGGTCGACGTCCTCGCGCGCCGGACCTGGTCGTCGTACGTCGACGCGAGCGGCGCCCTGCCGACCGCACGACGCCCCTTCGTCAGCCTGCACGTGCCGACGCACAACGAGCCGCCCGAGATGGTGATCAGGACCCTCGAGAAGCTCCTCGTCCTCGACTACGACGCCTACGAGGTGCTGCTGGTCGACAACAACACCGACGACGAGGCGCTGTGGCGTCCGGTCGAGGCGTTCTGTGCGCTGCATCCAGAGCGGCTGCGGTTCCTGCACCTGGCGGACTGGCCCGGCTACAAGAGCGGTGCGCTCAACGAGGCGCTGCGCGTGTCCGACCCGCGTGCGGAGGTGATCGGCATCGTCGACGCCGACTACCTCGTCGACCCTGACTTCCTGGCCCGATGCGCGCCGATCCTGGCCGACCCCGCCATCTCGTTCGTCCAGACGCCGCAGGACTACCGCGACTGGGAGGACGTCGGGTACTTCCGCCGCCTCTACTACTCCTACGGCTACTTCTTCGACGTCTCGCAGAAGTCTCGCAACGAACGCAACGGGGCGATCTTCGGCGGCACGATGGGCCTGATCCAGCGCAAGGCCCTCGTCGATGCCGGCGGCTGGGACGAGTGGTGCATCACCGAGGACGCCGAGCTCTCCCTCCGCCTGCTGCGCGCCGGTGGCCGCGGCGTGCACGTCGACCAGAGCTTCGGGCACGGCATCATGCCGCTCACGTTCGAGGCGCTCAAGCGCCAGCGCTACCGCTGGTGCTTCGGCGGCGTCCAGATCATCCGCATGCACTGGCGCTCGCTGCTGCCGTGGCGACGTACGCCGGAGAACCAGCTCTCGCTCGCCCAGCGCTGGGCCTACCTGGTCGGCGGCCTGCAGTGGTTCGGAGACCTCGCCTCCGTCCTGTTCACAGGCTTCCTGCTCGCGGGCGCGGTCGGCCTGGTCGCGGGTCACACCGTCGTCGTGCGCCAGCTCTCCGGCCTGATCCTGCTCTGCCTCGTGGCCCTGGTCGTGCTCGGCGCGGTCCGCTCGCTCGCGCTGCTCCGTCGTACGTCGGGTGCGAGCTGGCGCGAAGCGATCGGCGCCTTCGGGCTCTGGCTCGCGCTGGGGTGGACCGTCGCGCGCGCCTCGGCGAAGGCGCTCGTCGCGCGCGAGGGTGCCTTCCTGCGCACCCCGAAGGTGCGCGGACAGCTCAGCTGGCGCCACGCGTTCCGCGGCAACGTGCCCGAGTCGCTCCTGGCCCTGGTCTGCGGGGTGGGCGCGGTGGCGAGCGTGGTGGTCGGCGGCGCCACCGGTCTGGTGGTCGGGCTGCTGCTGGTCGTCAATGCGATCGGGTTCGCTGCCGCACCCCTCAACAGCCTCTCGGCCATCCGCGCCGACCTTCCTGACGACCTTCGGCGCCAGCGCGAGTTCACCCTGCCGTCGTGGACGGGGCCCGTTGCCCGTCGCAGTGGTGCCCTGGCGGTGCTCGCAGGCGCGGTGGGTGTCGGAGCCCTGGTCTTCGCCTCGCCGGTCGGTGCACCCGACCTGATCCAGAAGCCGGACCTGGGTGCGGTGATCCCGCGGATCGACCCCGCGCCCACGCCCACGCCGACGCCGACACCGACGGCCACAGCCGTGCCGACCTCGGCCATCGCGCCGACCACCACGGGTGCAGCGACCAGCTCGACGAAGCCGTCACCGCAGCCGACGCGCTCGACCAGCACCTCGGTCCCGACCGCAACGAAGACGGTCGGAAAGCCCACCGCGACCGCGACCGCCACCGCCGGTCCAGGCCAGACCTCGAAGCCGACGCAGGCGCAGAAGCCGACCTCACCGCCGGGGCAGACGACGACGCGCGCCACAGGTCGGCCCTGATCTGGGTGGAAACTCTTCGTCACGGGGTGACGAAAAGTTTCCACCGTCCGCGTTGCGCTTCCGGCCGGGTGGGACCGCGGACAGGCAGACCGGCGCGACGACCTAGGATTGCCCGCATGCCTGAACTCTCCCGCGACGAGGTGCGCCACCTGGCAGACCTCGCCCGGATCGACCTCAGCGACGCTGAGCTCGATCACCTGGCCCCCCAGCTCAACGTCATCCTCGAGGCCGTCGCCTCGATCCAGGGAGTGGCCGGTGACGAGGTCCCCGCGACGTCGCACCCGATCCCGATGACCAACGTCTTCCGCGAGGACGTCATCCGTCCGTCGCTGACGCCGGCGCAGGCCCTCGCGTGCGCTCCGGCGACCGAGGACGACAAGTTCTCCGTGCCGCGGATTCTCGGAGAGGAGTGACGGACATGACTGAGCTGTCCCTCATTCACCTGACGGCCGCCGAGCAGGCCGCCGCCCTCGCTTCCGGCGAGGTCACGAGCGTCGCGCTGACGCAGGCGCACCTCGACCAGATCGCCGCGACCAACGGCGAGCTCAACAGCTTCCTGCACGTCGACGCCGAGGGTGCGCTGGCCCAGGCGGCTGCCTCCGACGCGCGTCGCGCTGCCGGGGCCGCGCTGCACGAGCTCGACGGCGTACCGATCGCGATCAAGGACGTCCTCGCGACCGAGGGCCTTCCCACGACGGCCGGCTCGAAGATCCTCGAGGGCTGGATCCCGCCGTACGACGGCACGGTCACCGCCAGGATCAAGGCCGCAGGCCTGCCGATCCTGGGCAAGACCAACATGGACGAGTTCGCCATGGGCTCGGCCAACGAGAACTCCGCCTACGGCCCGGTCAAGAACCCGTGGGACCACACCCGGATCCCGGGTGGCTCGGGTGGCGGTTCGGCCGCGGCCGTGAGCGCCTTCCAGGCTCCGCTCGCGATCGGCTCCGACACCGGCGGCTCGATCCGCCAGCCCGGCGCCATGACCGGCACCGTCGGCGTGAAGCCGACCTACGGCTCGGTGTCGCGCTACGGCGTGATCGCCCTGGCCAACTCGCTCGACCAGCTCGGTCCCGTGACCCGCACTGTCCTCGACTCCGCGCTGCTGCACGAGCTGATCGGCGGGCACGACCCGCTCGACTCGACCTCCGTGCAGACCGCCGTGGTCGGTCTCGCGGACGCCGCGCGCCAGGGTGCGGCGGGCGACCTGGCCGGCGTACGCGTCGGCATCGTCAAGGAGCTGCAGGGTGACGCCTGGTCGGCTCCGGTCGTGGAGCGCTTCGACGAGTCGATCGAGATCCTCAAGGGTCTCGGTGCCGAGGTCGTCGAGGTCAGCCTGCCGAGCTTCGTGCACGCGATGGCGGCCTACTACCTGATCCTGCCGGCCGAGTGCTCCAGCAACCTCGCGAAGTTCGACGCCATGCGCTACGGCCTCCGGGTCACACCCGAGGGCGACCCTTCGGCCGAGGACGTGATGCGGGCAAGCCGCGACGCCGGCTTCGGCAACGAGGTCAAGCGCCGCATCCTGATCGGCACCTACGCGCTGTCGTCGGGCTACTACGACGCCTACTACGGCCAGGCGCAGAAGATCCGCACCCTGATCATCGAGGACTTCAAGGCCGCCTTCGAGCAGGTCGACGTGCTGGTCAGCCCGACCGCGCCGACGACCGCCTGGGCGCTCGGCGAGAAGGCCGACGACCCGCTCGCCAACTACCTGCAGGACCTCGCCACCATCCCGGCGAACCTCGCCGGTGTCCCCGGCATCTCGATCCCGTCGGGCGTCTCGTCGGCCGACGGCCTGCCGACGGGCATCCAGTTCCTGGCGCCGGTCCTTGAGGATGCGAGTCTCTACCGCGTCGGTGCTGCCCTCGAGGCCGCGCTGACGCAGCAGTGGGGCGCCCCGATCGCCGCTCCGGCGTACGCCAAGGAGGCGTGACATGACGATCGTTCCCTTTGACAAGGCGCTCGCGGCGTACGACCCGGCCATGGGCCTCGAGGTCCACGTCGAGCTCAATACCAACTCGAAGATGTTCTGCGGCTGCCCGACGGTGTTCGGCGCCGAGCCCAACACCCAGGTGTGCCCGACGTGCCTGGGCCTGCCGGGCGCCATGCCGGCGGTCAACGCCAAGGCCGTCGAGTCGGCCATCCGGATCGGCCTCGCGCTCAACTGCGAGATCGCCGAGTGGTGCCGCTTCGCCCGGAAGAACTACTTCTACCCGGACATGCCGAAGAACTTCCAGACCA
>UEXP01000111.1_pt1 | contig 20401 bp, 20 predicted proteins | sample 4301171 | NCBI WGS metagenome assembly UEXP01 (sample SAMEA4773182, study PRJEB27434) | metagenome | biome: 2259; feature: agricultural soil; material: soil | place: USA | collected 2014-09 | depth 0.25 m
GGAGAGCAGAGCGCGTGGGACACAAGCTGGTCATCGTCGAGTCCCCGGCCAAGGCCCGCACCATCGGTGGGTACCTCGGCCCGGGCTACGTCGTCGAGTCCTCCATCGGCCACATCCGCGACCTCCCCAACAACGCTGCCGAGATCCCCGCGAAGATCAAGGACAAGCCCTGGGCACGCCTCGGCATCGACGTCGACGGCGACTTCGAGCCCTACTACGTCGTGCCGCGCGACAAGAAGTCGCACATGACCAAGCTCAAGCAGCTCCTGAAGGACGCCGACGAGCTCTTCCTCGCCACCGATGAGGACCGCGAGGGTGAGGCCATCGCCTGGCACCTCCTCGACGAGCTGAAGCCCAAGGCCGGCATCCCGGTCAAGCGCATGGTCTTCCACGAGATCACCAAGCCCGCGATCCTCGCCGCTGCCGAGAACCCTCGCGAGATCAACCAGGACCTCGTCGAGGCGCAGGAGACCCGCCGCATCCTCGACCGTCTCTACGGCTACGAGGTCTCACCGGTCCTGTGGCGCAAGATCCAGTCCGGCCTCTCCGCGGGGCGCGTCCAGTCGGTCGCCACCCGCCTCGTCGTCGACCGTGAGCGGGAGCGGATGGCCTTCAAGGTCGCCTCCTACTGGGACCTCGAGGGCACCTTCGACGCCGGCTCCGGCCACGACCAGCGGATGTTCCCCGCCAAGATCCACTCGATCGACGGCGCGCGGATCGCCCGCGGCTCGGACTTCGACAACACCGCGCAGCTGACCGCCGCGGCGACCAAGGCCGGCGTCGCGCACCTCGACCGCAAGGGCGCCGAGGCGCTCGTCGACGCGCTGCGCGACACGTCGTACGTCGTGCGGAGCGTGGAGTCCAAGCCCTACAAGCGCAGCCCCTACGCGCCGTTCCGCACCACCACGCTGCAGCAGGAGGCGAGCCGCAAGCTCGGCATGTCCGCGCAGGTGGCGATGAGCGTGGCGCAGCGCCTCTACGAGGGCGGCTACATCACCTACATGCGTACCGACTCGACGACGCTGAGCGACTCCGCGATCGGTGCTGCGCGCGAGCAGGTCCGCGAGCTGTACGGCGCGGAGTACCTGCCCGACAGCCCCCGGGTCTACGCCTCCAAGGTCAAGAACGCGCAGGAGGCGCACGAGGCGATCCGCCCCGCCGGCGAGCACTTCCGCACGCCGGCGCAGACGGGCCTGACCGGCGACCAGTTCCGCCTCTATGAGCTGATCTGGATGCGCACCGTCGCGTCGCAGATGAAGGACGCGCTCGGCAACACGGTCTCGATCCGGCTCGGCGGGACTTCCGCGGACGGCCGTGACGTCGTGTTCGGCGCGAGCGGCCGCACGATCACCTTCCACGGCTTCCTCAAGGCCTACGTCGAGGGCACCGACAACGACGCCACCAAGGACGACGCGGAGACGCGCCTGCCGTCCCTGGCCGAGGGAAACCCGCTCACCGCGGCAAGCCTCAGCGCCGCCGGACACGAGACCAAGCCGCCGGCGCGGTTCACCGAAGCCACGCTGATCAAGGAGCTCGAGGACCGCGAGATCGGCCGCCCGTCGACGTACGCGAGCATCATCGCGACGATCATCAACCGCGGCTACGTCTTCAAGAAGGGCACCGCGCTGGTGCCGCACTGGATCGCCTTCTCGGTGGTCCGGCTGCTCCAGGAGCACTTCACGCGCCTGATCGACTACGACTTCACCGCCCTGATGGAGGACGTGCTCGACGACATCGCGGCGGGCCGGAAGGACCGGGTCACCGAGCTGCGCGAGTTCTACTACGGCTCGTCGGCGCTGGTCGGCGTCAAGCCGCTGGTCGAGGGCCTCGGCGACATCGATGCCAAGGAGATGGCGACCTTCCCGGTCGGTGACCCGGCCGACGGCGTCGTGCTGCGCGTGGGCCGCTACGGCCCCTACATCGAGGGTCCCGAGGGCGACGCCGACGGTACGCCGATGCGCGCCAACGTCCCGGACGACCTCCCGCCGGACGAGCTGACGGCCGCGATGGCCCGTGAGCTCTTCGCCAACCCGGCGGGCGCCGAGATCGACCTGGGCACCCACCCTGACTCGGGCCTGCGGATCGTCGCGAAGAACGGCCGCTTCGGTGCCTACGTGACCGAGGTGCTCCCCGAGGACGCCCCCAAGACCGGCAAGAACGCGGTCAAGCCGCGCACCGGTTCGCTCTTCAAGTCGATGAGCCTCGACACGATCACGCTCGACGACGCGCTGAAGCTGCTGAGCCTCCCGCGCGTCGTGGGTGAGGACGCCGAGGGTGTCGAGATCACCGCGCAGAACGGTCGTTACGGCCCGTACCTCAAGAAGGGCACGGACTCGCGCTCGCTGGCCACCGAGGAGCAGCTGCTCACGATCACGCTCGAGGAGGCGCTGGCGATCTACGCCCAGCCCAAGCAGCGTGGCCGCGCGGCAGCGGCTCCGCCGCTGAAGGAGCTCGGCCCCGACCCGGTTTCGGGCCAGCCGATCGTGATCAAGTCCGGGCGCTTCGGCGACTACGTGACCGACGGTGAGTACAACGCGACGCTGCGCAAGGACGACACCATCGAGTCGATGACCAACGAGCGCGCGGCAGAGCTGCTCGCCGAGCGTCGCGCCAAGGGTCCGGCCAAGAAGGCCGCCAAGAAGACCGCGAAGAAGGCCACCGCCAAGAAGGCTCCGGCGAAGAAGGCCGCTGCCAAGAAGACGGCTTCCAAGAAGACCGCGACGAAGAAGACTGCCAAGAAGGCGTAGCGCCTCCCGGGTTTCGGGCGTCGCCGCGCGCATCATGGCGTCATGACGATCCAGCAGGAGCGTGACAAGGCACAGGTCGAGCTGGACCCGGCCGGGGCTGACGAGATCGTGTCGCGCGAGACTCCGGTCATCGACGACACCGCCGGCCAGGTCTTCGACGACCTGCTGGTCCCGGCTGCCACGGCCGCGCCGGCTGGTCGGCTCTCCCGGAGCGTGCGGGCCACGGGCCGCGGCGCCGTCGTGCTGCTGACCTTCCTGGTCGGTGCAGCCCTCGGCTTCGGCGCCGGGTGGGGCTACGGTCCCGGCCTCGTCGAGGGCGCCCACGGCACCGACCTTCTCCCGACGTACGCCGGGTGGCCGTGGTTCTGGTGGGCACTGCTCGCCAGCGTGCCCGTGGCCCTCGCGCTCGCCTTCTCGCGCCGCTTGCGGCCCGCGGCGTTCGGCTACGTGCTCGCGCTGCCGTGGCAGCTGGCGCTGAGCGTCGGCTATGCGCTGGTCACCTTCGGCACCTGGGGCTTCGCGCCCCTGCCCTGACCCGGGTCAGCCCTGCTGGGCGCGAATGGTCGCGCTGCGCACCGGGCCCCCGAGCACAGCGCTGATCCAGCAGAGGTCGAATGTGCCGGCGCTCAGCGGCACGACGCTCCACGCCATCAGGGCGATCCCGAGCGCGCTGTCCCGCAGCAGCAGGCCGACCACCAGGAAGGCGACCCCGGCGGAGAGCCGGAACAGTCGCCCCGCTCGGGAGTTGACCCAGCGGCTGAAGCCGGTGCGGTTGAAGCGGGCCGCGAGCGAGGTGTCGGTGAGCGAGGTGTCGGTGAGCGTCGGCATCGTGGCTCAGCTCCCCTCGGCGACTTCGTAGATCTTGTCGGCGACCAGGCCGTGCGCCTCGCGGTGCACCGCGATCGCGGCTTCGGCGTCGGGGGCCTCGACGAGGCAGAACGCCTTGCGGCTGGCCTCGTCGACCCAGTACGCGCGGTAGGTCACGCCGTACTGGTCCTGGATGGCGACATCGGCGGCGTGGGCACCGGCGACGTCGGCGACGGTGGCGCCTTCGGGAAGCTCCTCGTGGACGTCCATGAAGAGTGGCATCGGATTTCTCCTTCGTGAGTGGGGTGGAGTGACACACTCACTGTCATGCCGTCCGAGCCCCACGGCCATGACCAGGACGCCGCCGCAGATGACCGATCGCCCGGAGGTTCCGGGCCGGACCTCGCGGCAGCGCTCGGTCGGCTGCGCCTGGGAGGAGCGATCTTCCTGCGCGGCGTCTACAGCGAGCCCTGGTCCTACGAGTCGGTCCCGGCGGCCGACGCCTGTGCGCTGCTCGCGCCGGGCCATCCACGGATGATCCTGTTCCACGTCGTCGCCAGCGGCCGTGCCTGGATCGAGCTCGACGGCGAGGAGCGCCTGTACGCCGGGGCCGGCGACGTCATCGTGCTGCCGTACGGCGACACGCACCGCATGGGCGGGTCCGCGGCCGCTCCCTGCACGCCCCTCGGGATGCTCCTCGAACCACCGCCCTGGCAGGCGATGCCCGTCGTGCGCCTGGGGGGTGGAGGCTCACCGACCGAGCTGGTCTGCGGCTACCTGACCTGCGACGACGCGCTCTTCGATCCCCGCTTCCGGGTGCTGCCGCCAGTCTTCGTGGTGCGGACCGAGGGGCCCGCGCGCGACTGGGTCCAGGCCGGCATCTCCTATGCGCTCGCCCAGACGGAGATGTTCGAGGACGCCCTCCGGTCGCCCGTCCAGATCCCCGAGACACTGCTCCTCGAGGTGCTCAAGCTCCACCTCGCCTCGGCGCCGGCCGCCCGCCGCGGACTGGTCGCCGGCCTGCGCGACCCCGTGACCGGCCCGGCACTGGCGGCGATCCACCACGCTCCCGAACGGCACTGGACGGTCGAGGCGCTGGCCCGCGAGGCGCACTCCTCCACGTCCGTCCTCGACGAGCGCTTCCGCTCCGTCCTCGGCCTTGCGCCGATCCGCTACCTCGCGGACTGGCGCATGCACGTGGCCGGCGACCTGCTGCGCGACTCCGACCTGCCGGTCGCGACGGTCGCCCGCCGGGTCGGCTACGACGCGGAGGAGGCCTTCAGCCGCGCCTTCAAGCGGGCTCGCGGCGAGGCGCCGAGCATCTGGCGTACGCGGCGTGGTCCGGCGGCGGTGGGTGCTCGCCCCTAGGGTGTACGACGTGACTGCGGGTGCCTTCTCCGAGACCGGCCTCTTCGTCTGCTTCGAGGGCGGCGAGGGCGGCGGCAAGTCGACCCAGTCGCGCCTGCTCCAGGAGTGGCTCGAGGCCGAGGGGCAGGCGGTCCTGCTGACCCGGCAGCCCGGTGGCACCCCGGTCGGCCAGCGGATCCGCGAGATCGTGCTCAGCCCGGAGACCGGTGCGCTCAGCAACCGGACCGAGGTGCTGCTGTACGCCGCCGACAAGGCCGAGCACGTCGACACGGTCATCCTTCCCGCACTGCAGCGGGGCGAGGTCGTGATCACCGATCGCTACGTCGACTCCGCGCTGGCCTACCAGGGCGCCGGCCGCACCGAGGCCGTCGCCGAGGTCGCGCAGGTCAACGCCTGGGCCACCCGTGACCTTCGCCCGCACCTGACCGTCGTACTCGACCTCGCGCCGCAGGCGGGCCTGGGCCGTTTCGAGGAGCGCGACCGGATCGAGGGCGAGTCGCTGGAGTTCCACGAGCGGGTCCGGGAGGCGTTCCTGGAGATGGCGGCTGCCGACCCAGAGCACTACCTGGTGCTCGACGCGCGCGGCACGATCGATGACATCCACGCACGGATCCGTGACCGGGTCGCGGCCCTGCTGGTGCGCGCATGAACACCCCACTCGACCACTCGCTGCGCTCGTGCTCGATCGGGGACCCCGCATGAGCACCGCGCTCGCCCCCGGCGGCATCTGGGACACGCTGGTCGGGCAGAGGCCCGCGATCGCTGCCCTCGCGCGGGCAGCGACCGGCCAGGGCATGAGCCACGCCTGGCTCTTCACCGGTCCGCCGGGCTCGGGTCGCTCCAACGCGGCGGTCGCCTTCGCTGCCGCTCTCCAGTGCGAGCAGGGTGGCTGCGGGCAGTGCCACGAGTGCCACACGGTGCTCGCCGGGTCGCACGCCGATGTCACCGTCGTCCGCACCGAGAAGCTGTCGATCGGCGTCGACGAGGTGCGTGACATCGTCCGGCGCTCTGGCCTCGCGCCCGTCGGGCGGCGCTGGCAGATCCTCATCGTCGAGGACGCCGACCGCCTCACCGAACAGGCCTGCAACGCTCTCCTCAAGGCGATCGAGGAGCCGACGCCGCGCACGGTCTGGATGCTCTGCGCACCGACCGTCGAGGACGTCCTCACCACGATCCGTAGCCGCTGCCGGCTGGTCACGCTGACGACCCCCGCGCCTGCCGACGTGGCCGGCTTCCTGAGCCGCACCATGGGCGTGCCGGACTCGCTCGCGGAGTACGCCGCCCGCCACAGCCAGGGCCACATCGGCCGGGCGCGCGCCCTCGCCGCCGACGAGTCGGTCCGCAACCGGCGCCGCGAGATCGTCGCGATCCCGGTGCGCCTGACCAGCCTGGGGGCGTGCATGCAGGCGGCCGACCGGCTCCACGCGGCGGCGAAGGACGAGGCCGACGCGATCACCAGCGAGCTCGATGCCCGCGAGAAGGCGGACCTCGACGCGGCGTACGGCGTGGTCGAGCGTGGTCGGCGTCCCCGGGAGTACGCACCGGCCCTCGCCGCGCTCGACAAGGGCCAGAAGACGCGCGCCAAGCGCCGGGTGCTCGACGTCGTCGACCGGTGCCTGATGGACCTGGTCAGCGTCTACCGCGACGCGATCTCGCTCGGCACCGGCTCCGGCGCGGCGCTGGTCAACGAGGAGCTCCGCCCCGACCTCGAGCGACTGGTGCAGATCTCCAGCCCCGAGGCCAGCCTGCGCCGGATCGATGCCATCTTCGTGGCCCGCGAGCAGATGCTCGAGTTCAACGTCCCGGCCCAGCTCGCACTGGAGTCGATGATGGTGGCCCTGCGGCTGCCGGAGGGAGGCCGGCCGTGAAGCGCGCCCTGCCGATCGTGCTGATCATCCTGGCCCTGCTCTTCCCCGCGGTGATCGCGCTCGGGGTGGTCGTCGCCGAGCGCGACGGCCACGACTCCGGGTCGCCGTCCGCCGCGCCCACCCCGGTGGAGCAGACCGAGCAGCCGGGCGCGCGTACCGCCCCCTCGCCGGAGCTCCAGCGGTTCTACGACCAGAAGCTCGCCTGGAAGGGCTGCGGCGCTGATCTCTGCGCGCGCCTCGAGGTGCCCCTCGACTATGCCGACCCGGACGGGGAGACGATCGAGATCGCGGTGCTGCGCAATGTCGCCGACCGGCCCGCGGACCGCGTCGGGAACCTCGTCGTCAACCCCGGTGGCCCGGGTGCGCCCGGCACCGACTACGCCGCCACCAACCGGGGCAGCCCGAGCTTCCCCGACGCCATCTACCGCCGCTTCGACGTCGTCGGCTTCGACCCGCGCGGCACGGGCGACAGCGCTCCCGTCGACTGCCTGAGCGACAGCGAGCTCGACGCGTTCATCGCCGGCGACCCCGATCCGGACACGCCGGCGGAGGAGCGTGAGTTCCTCGCCGCCGCAGACGAGTTCGGCCCCGGGTGCGCCAAGCGCTCCGGCAACCTCTACCGCCACGTCGGCACCCACGACGCCGCCCGCGACATGGACGTGCTGCGGGCCGCGCTCGGCGACGCGAAGCTCGACTACCTCGGTGCGTCGTACGGCACCAAGCTCGGAGCGACGTACGCCGACCTCTTCCCCGCGCGCGTGGGCCACCTCGTCCTCGACGGTGCCGTGGACCCGACCGTCACGGCACGCGAGGGAGCGCTGGAGCAGGGTCGCGGCTTCCAGGTCGCCCTCGACGCCTACGTCGACGACTGCCTCGAGGACGGCGACTGCTACCTCGGCGCCTCGCGTGCGGCGGCGCTGCAGCGGATCACCGACTTCCTCGACTCCGTCGATGCCACACCGCTGCGGGTCGGCAGCCGTCAGCTCACCGCGGGCACGGCGTTCCTCGGCATCATCACGCCGCTCTACAACAACGACTACTGGTCGTACCTCGACGCGGCACTGGAGGCAGCCTTCGACGGCGATGGCCGGATCCTGCTCCAGTTCGCGGACCTCTACAGCTCGCGCAAGCAGGGCGGGGGCTACTCCGACAACAGCTCCGAGGCGATCTACGTCATCAACTGCCTCGACGATCCCGGCTCCGTGGACCCGGCGAAGATCCCGGCGGAGTTCCCGGCGTTCGAGAAGGCGTCGCCGACCTTCGGCCGGGTCTTCGCCTGGGGCCTCGTCGGCTGCCGCTCGCTCGGTCCCGAGCCGGGCACTCCGGCGCCCGACTGGAACCTCGACGCGAAGGGGGCGGCCCCGATCCTGGTCATCGGCACCACCCGTGACCCGGCCACGCCGCTGCGGTGGGCGCAAGCACTCGCTTCGCAGCTGGAGTCGGGGGTGCTGATCACCCGTGACGGCGACGGCCACACGGGCTTCAACATGGGCAACTCCTGTGTCGACGATGCGGTCGAGAAGTACCTGATCGAGGGGACGGCGCCCGCGCGCGACATCACCTGTTGATACGCATCTGCGGTGGATAGGATCCATCTATGCCGCATCTGCGAATCAAGGACGCTGCTGCCCATCTGGGTGTCTCCGACGACACCGTCCGTCGCTGGATCGACCGCGGGCTGCTCGAGGCACGCGTCGATGACGCCGGCCGCAAGGTGGTCGACGGCTACGAGGTGGCGATGGTCGCGCGTGAGCACGCCACGCCTCCCGGCATCCCCGGTGGCTCGCTCTCCTCGGCGCGCAACCGGTTCGTCGGCCTGGTCACCGACATCACCCTCGACACGGTGATGGCCCAGGTCGAGCTGCAGTGCGGCCCGTTCCGCGTCGTCAGCCTGATGAGCTCGGAGGCTGTGCGCGAGCTCGGTCTCGAGCGGGGCTCACTGGCGGTCGCCTCGATCAAGTCGACCAATGTCGTGGTCGAGACCCACGAAGGAATCGCATGAACCTCCACCGCTTCGCCCTGGCCTCCGTCGCCACGGGACTCGCTGCCTCCAGCCTGGCTGCCTGTGGCTCCAGCGACTCCGGCACGGATGCCCCCGGGGCCACGGTCCTCCATGTCTACGCCGCCAGCTCGCTCAAGACCGCCTTCGAGACCCTCGGTGCGGCGTTCGAGAAGAGCCACCCGGGCACGACCGTCGAGTTCAACTTCGCGGGCTCCTCGGACCTGGTCGCCCAGATCCAGCAGGGTGCGCCCGCCGACGTCTTCGCCTCGGCCGACACCAAGAACATGGACAAGCTCGGCACGGAGGCGCTCGACCCGAAGAACTTCGCGACCAACACCCTCGCGATCGCTGTCCCGACCGACAACCCGGCCGAGGTCGACGACCTCGCAGACCTGGCCGCCAAGGGCATCCAGCTGGTCACGTGCGCGCCCGAGGTGCCGTGCGGTGCTGCAGCGGCCACCCTCGAGACCAACGCGAAGGTCGACTGGACGCCGGTGAGCGAGGAGCAGTCGGTGACCGACGTTCTCGGCAAGGTCACCAGCGGCGAGGCCGACGCCGGACTGGTCTACGTCACCGACGTGAAGGCTGCGGGTGACAAGGTCGTCGGCATCTCGATCGACGCAGCGATCGACCCCGTGAACACCTACCCGATCGCCGCGCTCGAGGGCGCCGACGAGCCGTCCCTCGCCACCGCATGGATCACGCTGGTCACCGGTGCCGAGGGCCGGAAGGTCTTCGCAGCGGCCGGTTTCGGCGAGGCTTGAGTCGTGACACGAGGAGCGCCGTCGCTGCCCCGGTGGGCCTGGCTGCCCGCCGGGCTCGGCGGCCTCCTCGTGCTGCTCCCACTGGCCGCGTTGCTGGCCGAGGTCCCCTGGGCGGACTTCCCCCGGCTGGTGACCAGCGAGTCCTCGCGGGTCGCCCTCGGACTCAGCCTGCGCACCGCGGGTGCCAGCACCCTGCTCTGCCTCCTCCTCGGTACGCCGATGGCGTTGGTGCTCGCGCGCTCACGGTGGCGCGGGATCGGCGTGCTGCGTGCCGCAGTGCTCGTGCCGCTGGTCCTCCCGCCCGTGGTGAGCGGCATCGCGCTGCTGGCGACGTTCGGTCGGCGCGGACTTCTCGGCCACGTCCTGGAGGTCGCCGGGGTCCAGGTCGCGTTCTCGACGATCGCGGTCGTGCTGGCCCAGACGTTCGTGTCGCTCCCGTTCCTGGTCGTCAGCCTGGAGGGTGCGCTCCGCACCGCCGGCCAGAGGTACGACGCGGTGGCGGCCTCGCTCGGCGCCCGGCCCACTCGGGTGCTTTTCGCGGTCACGCTGCCGCTCGTCCTGCCCGGCCTCCTCGGCGGCCTGGTGCTCGCGTTCGCCCGCGCGCTGGGCGAGTTCGGGGCCACGATCACGTTCGCCGGTTCGCTGCAGGGCACGACCCGGACGTTGCCGCTGGAGATCTACCTCCAGCGCGAGGTCGACCCCGACGCTGCGGTCGCGCTCTCCGTCGTACTGATGGCTGTCGCGGTGCTGATCATCGCGGTGGCCCGCCGCGACCGGGGGGCACTGTGAGCCTGCTCGTCCACGCCGTGGTGCCGGAGCGGGGTCTCGACCTCGAGCTGGAGATCGAGCCTGGGCAGACCGTGGCCCTGCTCGGCCCCAACGGGGCCGGGAAGTCGACGCTCCTCGACGTCGTCGCGGGCCACCACCGCTCGCCGGGAGTCCGGGTCGAGCTCGACGGGCGCACCCTCACCGGCCCCCGAGCCTGGGTCGCCCCCCACGACCGGGGCGTCGGGCTGCTCGCCCAGGAGCCGCTGCTCTTTCCTCACCTCACCGTGGGGGCCAATGTCGGGTTCGGTCCGCGTGCGCGCGGGGTCGCGCGGAACGAGACCCGCCGGGTGGTGCGGCAGTGGCTGGAGAGGGTCGGCTGTGCCGATCTCGCGGGCCGTCGCGCCACCCGCCTCTCGGGTGGTCAGGCGCAGCGGGTGGCGATCGCGCGGGCGCTTGCGGTGGATCCCGCCGTCGTACTCCTCGACGAGCCGATGGCGGCGCTCGACGTTGACTCCCGGCCGCCGCTGCGCCAGGTGCTGCGCGAGGTACTGGCCGGGCGCACTGCCATGATCGCGACGCACGACGTGCTCGACGCGCTCCTGCTCGCCGACCGTGTGGTCGTCCTCGAAGGCGGACGCCTGGTCGAGGACGGTCCGGTGGCCGACGTGCTGACGCGGCCCCGCAGTGCCTTCGCGGCGCGGGTGGCGGGGCTCAACCTCGTCACCGGCCTGTGGAACGGCGACGCGCTTGCGGGGGAGTGGTTCGTCTCGGGCGTCGGGCGCGAGGGCCTCGCGGTGGGCGGTGCTGCCGTGGCGGCGTTCCGGCCGTCCGCGGTTTCGGTCTTCGCCGCGGCCCCCGAAGGCTCGCCCCGCAACGCCTGGCCGGTCGTCGTCACCGCGGTGGAGCCGTCGGGTGACCAGATCCGGGTGGTGGCCGGTGCCCTCAGCGCCTTGGTGACCCCTCAGGCGGCCGCCGAGCTGCGCCTTGCGCCCGGCGCAGAGGTGGCATTCGTCGTGAAGGCGAACGAGGTCGAGATCTACCCGCGCTGAACGCCGCGGACGACGCCGTTGACGAGCGCCTGCACCGTGGTGGCCAAGCGGTCGACGTCGACCTCCTCCGGGTGCGAGACGAGCAGGCGGCCGAATTCCTCGGCCATGGCGATCAGGGCGCGGGCCAAGATCGCGGGGTCGGCTGTCTCGGCCGGGATGTACGTGGCGATCAGGGACGCCACCTGCGCCCGGAGCGCGGCGCGCGCCGTCTCGATCCGGGCGGTCAGTGCGGTAGGGGCGGAGCCGTCGCCGGCGAGGATCAGCCGCCACGTGACCGGCTCGCGGCGCACGGCCTCGATCCAGGCCTTCGTGACCCGGGCGGCGAGCGTGGAGGGATCACCGAAGATCATGAACGGCAGGACCGAGGTCAGCTGGCCCATCGCCTTGCGCTCCTCGCGGTCGAGCAGCGCCTCGAGCAGGGCCGGCAGCGTGTCGAAGGCGCCGTAGAGGACCGGCTTGGTCACACCGGCCTCGTGCGCGATCGCCTGGGCGGTCAGCGCACCGTAGCCGTCGCGGGCCACGACCCGGAGGGCAGCGTCCAGCAGCTCCGTACGCCGCTGTTCCACCGGCATGCGGGCGGCGTAGGGACGGCGCTTGCGCTCGTCGGGCTGGCTGCTCACCGGAGGAGGGTAGCGTGTTCTCAATTACTACCGTAAGGTAGTAATCATGAACCCTGACTTGACTGACGCTGAGGGCAACGTTCCGGACTGGCTGCCCACCGTCATCGTGCTGGGCGCCCTGGCCTACGTGGTCATCGGCGTCTTCTGGATGGATGCGCACGGCACGGGCCCGCAGACCACCCTCGACGCCAATAGCGTCATCGGCTTCCTCGCGGCGGTCTTCCTGTGGCCACTGGACCTCATCGGCCTGATCTGACATGGCGCTCAACCCGGTCGGCGAGGTCCTGCGGACGGCCAACAAGACACTGCGCAGCGCGGAGGACGTGCTGGGCACGGTCGGCGTCACGCTCGGGACTGTCGAGAACACCCTTGGCACCGTCGAGGGGACGCTCGGGACCGTCGACGGCACCCTGACGACTGTCGACCAGCGGCTCGCCGAGGTCCAGTCGCTGCTGGGATCCGTCGAGGGCATGCTCGGTCGCACCGAGACCACGCTCGTCGCCACCCAGGACCTGCTTGCCCGCATCGAGAGCCGACTGGCACTGCTCGACGCGGTCCCGGCGATGCAGGCGCAGCTCGAGGCGGTCCATGCCGCCGTGGTCTCCGCCTGAAGGCCCGAACATGACCGAAGCCCCGTCCAGGTGGACGGGGCTTCGTCGTGGAGCCACCTGTCAGATTCGAACTGACGACCTGCTCATTACGAGTGAGCTGCTCTACCAGCTGAGCTAAGGCGGCGCCGCTGCCCGAAGGCAACGCCGGAAGTATACGGACGCAGGGCCCCGGTTGCTAAACGGGGGCTACGCTCGCGGACGTGCCTCACGCCGTACGCCGCTCGCCCGCTGTCTTCGCCGCTCGCTCCGTCGCCCTGGCGGCCGCCCTCGCAACCCTCGTCGTGAGTGGCTGTGGCGCCGAGGAGGCCGAGTCCAACGGGCCGATCGTGAACCCGTCGAAGTTCGACCTCACGCCGACGGCGCGCGTGGAGCTCGCGCGCGGCGTCTACAAGAACAACGACCCGGGCGCGCCGTTCGACCCGCTGGTCAGCGAGAAGGAGTCGCAGTGCATCGCGGACGCGCTCCTGGAGAAGTTCGACGTCGAAGGCCTCATCGAGATCAGCGTGCTCAGCAACACCGGGGTCTATCGGGCGGCCCCGATGGGCATCCCCGAGGAGCAGGCCACGCTGTGGGTGGACAGCTTCGAGGGCTGCCTCGACCTGAAGGCCTACGCCCTCGGTGTCGCGCGCGCCGGCGTACGCGAGATCGCACCTGAGGCCGGCAACGACCAGCCGGCGTGGGACAAGGCCCGTGACTGCCTCGACACGGCCGCCCCTCAGGCGGCGCGGGGTGTCCTGCAGCAGAGCGTGACCGGCAAGGAGACGAAGGACGCGCCGACCCAGGCGTTCGTCGACTGCGTCAAGGTCGCCTACCCCGACGCGACGCTCTGACGCCCGACGCAGCTCGCGCCCGACGTCGGAGCGCCGAGGTCAGTCGGCCGACATGTGCGGGTCGGCTGCGAAGTACTGCGCGAAGCGGCCGTCCCGTGAGCGGTCGTGGTGCCGGATCGGCTCGGGTGCCATCCGGCCCTCGGCCATGTCCCAGAACCTGTCGACCCGGAGCGCCACGCGTCGCGCGAGGCGCCCGGCGATGCCCTGGTGCGGCACGAAGGGATGCGGACGGGTCGGGGCGCGGAGCTCGGCGCGGTAGAGCTCCTCGGCCCAGTCCGGGTCGCCCTCCTGGCGCGCGGCATCCAGGTCGCGGCAGAGCGCCTGCTCGAGCTGCCGGGTGGTGAGCAGCTCATCGCGCGTGTCGCTCCAGACCGACTCCCACGACCGCTTGATGGCGTACGTCGAGCCGTAGAGCCGTGCCTTGACCTGCGCCATCGCCGCCTCGAGGTGGCGGACCTGCTGGATGAAGACGCGGCCCCGTGCCTCGCCGTCCGGCAGACGCCTGCGGGCGGCCTTGACCAGGACCTCGATCGCGGCGTTCTCGTGGCGGCTCGCGCTGGCCAGGAAGGTGTCCGTCACGGGATAGCGGGAGCGCGGGTCGTCCGGCTCGGGACGCGTCGCGGCGGCGCGCTCGAGGCGCTGTGCGAGCACGTCGTGGGTGGTGCGTGAACCAGCAGTCAGTGCGTCCACCGAACTCATCTCCTCGGCCGGGCACTCCGAGATGACAGCTCGGCCTTTCTCCAGTCTGCTCCTGAGTGGACACCTCCTCAAGGTGCGGAGGCGATCTCGTCGTACGGCGGTAGCCTGTGGCGACCTCGCCTCGAAGGAGACTCCATGCGCCGCTCGGCCCGCCTGACTGCCTGCACCTCTGCCCTGATCGCCGCGGGTGCGCTGGCGCTCTCCGGCTGCAGCATGATCGGCAAGGAGACCAGCCCGCAGGGCACGGCAGGCGAGCCCACCGACACTGTGATCGTCAAGGGCTCGACCGTCACCCTGGTGACGCACGGAGACTTCGTCCTGCCCGACGAGCTGCTCGCGAAGTTCCAGGCCGACACCGGGCTCGTGCTCAAGGTCCGCAAGATCGACGACGGCCTGCCCAACGAGCTCGCACTCACCAAGGAGCACCCGCTCGGCGACGTCGCCTTCGGTGTCGACAACGGCGCGGCGCCGTTCACCCTCAAGGAGGGGGTGTTCGCCGACTACGAGGCAGAGCTGCCCGACGGCGCGAAGGCCTACCGGCTCAAGGGCTCCGAGGAGAAGCGCCGCCTGACCCCGGTCGACCACGGGGCCGTCTGCGTCAACATCGACCTGGCCTGGTTCAAGCAGCGCAAGCTCGAGCCGCCTGCGACGCTCGAGGACCTCACCCTCCCGCGCTACAAGAACCTCACCGTCCTGCCGGGTGCGACGACCTCCACCACGGGCCTGCTCTTCCTGCTCGCCACGATGGACCAGTACGACGACCAGTGGACCGACTACTGGGCCCGCCTCGTGGCCAACGGTGCCGACATCACCAAGGACTGGAGCGACGCCTACTACAGCGGCTTCACGGCCGGCGGCTCGGGCGGCAAGCGCCCGATCGTCGTCTCCTACGACACCTCGCCGGCGTTCACGATCGACAAGGCCACGGGCGAGTCGACGACCGCTGCGCTGCTCGACACCTGCATCCAGCAGATCGAGTACGCCGGCGTCCTGGAGAACGCCAGCAACCCTGCCGGTGCCCGTGCCTTCGTGGACTTCCTGGTCTCGCCGGAGGTCCAGGCGGCCCTCCCTGAGAACATGTACATGTTCCCGGTGGCCACCGGCACGGCCCTCCCCGAGGACTGGGCCACGCACGCGCACCAGCCGAGCCGGGTCTACTCCTTCGAGGGTGACGACCTCGCGGAGCACCGCCAGGAGTGGCTGGCCGAGTGGCGCGACGTCACGACGCGCTGAGCCGCGGTCGGGCCGGGCGGCTGGCCCGGCCCGCGGCACTGCTCGGCCTGGCGGCCGGGCCGCTCGTCGTCCTCGGACTCTTCTTCCTGCTCCCGGTGAGCGGGATGCTGGCGCTGGGCCTCTGGCCCGAGGGCCGGCTCGACGTCGACGGGGCGCTCGAGGTGCTGCACAGGGAGCGCACACTGCGCGTCCTCTGGTTCACCGTCTGGTCTGCCGGCCTGGCCACCGCGGTGACCGTGGCACTCGGACTGCCTGCAGCCCACGTCACCTACCGGTTGCGCTTCCCGGGGGTGCGGCTGCTGCGGCTGCTGCTCGTCCTCCCGTTCGTCCTGCCGACGGTGGTCGTGGGCCTGGCGTTCGACAACCTGCTCGGTGAGGGCCGGGTCCTGGGATTCCTCGGCTGGGGCGGGTCACCTGCCGCGATCGTGGCCGCGCTGGTCTTCTTCAACCTGGCTGTCGTGGTCCGCACCGTCGGGCCTGCCTGGGAGTCCCTCGACCCGCGCTCGGGTGAAGCGGCCGCTGCCCTGGGAGCCTCGCCCTGGCAGGTCTTCCGCGACGTCACCTTCCCGGCGCTACGCGGTTCGGTCGTCTCCGCCGCGAGCGTCGTCTTCCTCTTCTGTGCGACGTCCTTCGGCCTCGTGCTCGTGCTCGGCGGCCTGCGCTACGCGACGGTCGAGACCGAGATCTACCTGCTCACCGCCGACCTCTACGACCTGCGGGGTGCAGCTGCGCTCTCGCTGCTCCAGCTCGGGGTCGTGGTGGTGCTCCTGATGCTCTCCCACCTCGCCCGCTCAGGAGCCAGCCCCGTCGATCGCCGCGTGGTCGCGCCCCGCAGGCCGGCCCGCGCCGACCTGGTGGTGGCGCTGCCCGTGGCCCTGGCGACGGCACTGGTCGTCGTACCCGTCGCGGCGCTGGTCGCCGGGGCCTTCCGAGCGGATGGAGAGTGGACGCTGGCGCACCTCCGGGCCCTGCGCTCGGTCGGTGAGGGCTCCGTCCCGGTCTCCGTGGTCGGGGCGCTCCGCAACTCCGTGGGCACCGCCCTCGACGCCACCGTGATCGCCGTCGGCCTCGGCCTGCTCGTCGCCGTGCTCGTGACCCGGCGCTCCCACTCGCGCGCCGAACGCCGGCTCCGCGGCGTCCTCGACGGCCTCTTCATGCTGCCGCTCGGTGTCTCGGCCGTGACCCTCGGCTTCGGATTCCTGATCACCCTGGACGAACCCCCGCTCGACCTGCGCGCCTGGCCGCTCCTGGTCCCGATCGCGCAGGCGCTCGTGGCGCTGCCCCTCGTCGTACGCACGCTGGTGCCCGTCCTCGCCGGCATCGACGACCGTCAGCGTCAGGCGGCCTCCTCCCTGGGTGCCGGGCCGCTGCGGGTGCTGGCGACCATCGACCTCGCCGTCATCCGCAAGCCGCTGCTCGCGGCGGCGGGCTTCGCCTTCGCGGTGTCGCTGGGGGAGTTCGGTGCGACGTCGTTCCTCGTGCGCGAGGACGCGCCGACGCTGCCGGTCGTGATCTACCGCCTGCTCGGCCACCCCGGCGCGGACAACTACGGCATGGCGCTCACCGCGTCGCTGGTGCTCGCGGGGCTCACCGGCCTGGTGCTGCTGCTCGTCGAGCGACTGCGGGTCCCGGGCGTGGGAGGCTTCTGAGGTGCTCTCGCTCTCCCACGTATCCGTCGCGTACGCCGGCGCGCGCGGCCCTGCGCTCGACGACGTGTCGCTGGAGATCGCCACGGGCGAGGTGCTCGCGGTGCTCGGGCCGTCCGGGTGCGGCAAGTCGACCCTGCTGCGTGCTGTCGCCGGGCTCGAGCCGCTGTCGACCGGCCGGATCACCTGGGACGGCGCGGATCTCGCCGCGGTGCCCACGCACCGCCGTGGGTTCGCACTGCTGTTCCAGGACGGCCAGCTCTTCGCGCACCGTTCGGTCGCCGCCAACATCGGCTACCCGCTGCGGATCCGCGGTGTGGGCCGGCGGGCGCGGAGGGCGCGGGTCGCCGAGCTCCTCGAGCTCGTCGGCCTCCCCGGCCACGGGGGCCGGGCGCCCGCGACGCTGTCGGGCGGTGAGCGCCAGCGGGTCGCGCTGGCCCGCGCGCTGGCGACGTCCCCGCGGCTGCTGCTCCTGGACGAACCGCTGTCGGCCCTCGACCTCTCGCTGCGCGAACGGCTCGCCGGCGACCTGCGCGACATCCTGAAGCGCGCCGGCACGACCGCACTCTTCGTCACGCACGACCACGAGGAGGCGTTCGCGGTCGCCGACCGGATGGCGCTGTTGCGTGAGGGGCGGCTGATCCAGCAGGGCACCCTCGAGGAGGTGTGGAGCCGCCCGGCCGACGTGGAGGCGGCTGCCTTCCTGGGCTATGCGTCCGTGCTGGCGGGGGAGCCGGCCGACCGCTTCCTCGCCGTCGTCCCCGAGCTCAGCGCGGCGGCTGGTGGCGAGGCATCGCCGCCGACCCGGCTCGCGGTCGCGCTCCGCCGGTCGGCGCTCCGCGTCGACCCTGAGGGCCCGCTGCACGGCCGGGTGCTCGAGGCCCGCCTGACCCCCGAGGCGACCAGGCTGCGCGTGGCGGTCGACGGGATCGGCGAGCTCGATGCCGTCGTCGACGGCGTACGCACCGAAGCGCCGGCCGTGGGGGAGCAGGTCCGGCTGGTCGCGGATCCGGCCCGCCTCGCCGTGCTGGCCATCACCTTGGAAACCTCCGCGAAATCCCTAGACTGACGCTCGTGCATCGCCGGGCCTACGTACTCCTCATCGGCGTCGCGACGATGATGGGCGTGCTGGCGCTGATCACCGCGCAGGCGCTCGACAAGAAGCTTGTCGACCCCGAGGGCTTCCTCGGCCCGTCGTGGCTGCGGCTGCCGATGCTCGTCTTCGGCGCGCTGCTCCTCGACATGCTGCCGCGGGCACTGTGGGGCGGGCGGATGCATCCGTCGCGCATGTGGTCGATCGTGCGCGAGCGCTGGGTCTCCCATTGGAACCGTGACCGCATCGTGCTGGTGGTGATGGGCCTCGTCGGCTTCTACATCACCTACGTCTCCTACCGGAACCTCAAGTCGTTCCTCCCTGAGGTCATGGGCCTCGACGCGGACTACGACCGTGCGCTCCACAAGCTCGACCAGTTCCTGTTCTTCGGCCATGAGCCGGCGATCGTGCTGCACAACGTGTTCGGCACCGGGATCGTGGCGCACTTCCTGTCCTACATCTACCTGTGGTTCCTGCCGCTGGTGCCGCTCGGCCTCACGGCCTGGTTGATCTGGTCACGCAACATCAGCTTCGGCTACTGGTTCGCGACCTCGCAGTGCCTGGCATGGACGTTCGGCACCGCGTCGTACTACATGCTGCCGACGACCGGGCCGGGCTTCGAGTACTCCTGGCTGTACCAGAGCCTCGACAACACCCCGACGACGCAGTTGATGGACAGCCTCTACAACGGCCGGGAAGCAGTGTTGTGGTGGGGCGGCTCGGTCGAGGCCGTGCAGTCAGTCGCCGGCTTCGCCAGCCTGCACTGTGCGATCACCCTCCTGGTCGCCCTGATGGCGCAGTACACGATCAAGACCCGCTGGGTGCACTGGGTCTTCTGGGCGAACTTCGGCATCACGATCGTGGCGACGCTCTACTTCGGCTGGCACTACATCGCCGATGACATCGCCGGCATCGTGATCGCGCTGCTCTCCTTCTACCTGGGTGGACTCGCCTCGGGTCAGAAGTTCGACCGCCACGGCCTCTCCTCGCACCCGACCACGACCTCGTCCGTGGTCCCCGTCGACGACGACTGAGCGAGGCGGAGGCGAGCTTGCTCGTCCTCCTGCCGAGCGAAGAAGGAGGCCCGAACGAAGTTCGGGCACGACGACTGAGGATCGCTTTCGCCTGAAAAGGGCGCGTACGCCGCACCGGCGTACGCGCCCTTTTTCGCGTGCTGGACGAATGACACTGATGTAGTTCGGGAATTACATCGGTGTAAGAGTCAAGACGACACGCCGATAAATCTGAGAAAATTGAAAAGAACTGTTTCTTTTGTGACTGGTGAGCACTAGCGTCCGTGTCGTGCCCGGCGCGGTGGGGAAGCCGCACGGGCGCAGGCCCCGGCGGTGGGGAAGCCGCCGGGGCCCAGTTCCCCACCTGTGTGGGGCGAGAGGGGAAGACAGTGCGCACGAAGTTCACGAGCCGTCCGGTGGCCATGGCCGCGGCAACGCTCCTGACCCTGGCGGGGTTCGCCCTGCCTGCCGTCGCCGACCCCACTGAAGTCCCCAGCCAGGAGCAGGTCGACGCCGCGCGCGACGCGGCCGCTGCCAAGGCCGGCACCGTCGACGGCGTCCAGGCGCGTCTCGACGCCGCGAACGCCCGTCTCGACGCAGCCGAGCTCCGCGCGAGCATCGCCGCGGAGGCGGCGAACGGCGCGATCTGGCGCCATGAGGAGGCCAAGGCCGCTGCGGCCGAGGCTGCCGCGGAGGAGAAGGCCGCGCAGGAGCGGCTCGTCGGCCACAAGGCGGCGTACACCGACCTGATCGCGCGCACCTACGAGCAGCAGCCGCAGCTGCATGCCCTCAACGCGCTGACGGACCAGTCCAACCCGCGCCAGATGGTCGACTCGGCCAGCACGACCTACCAGCTCACCACCGCGATGGACAACATCGAGACCGGCTACCAGGTGGCTGCGGCCGAGGCGCACACGGCGAGCGTCGCTGCCGACAAGACCCGCGACGAGGCGGCCGCGGCCGCAGCCCGCGCGACGGCGGCACGTGCCCAGGCGCAGGCGGCCGCCGATGCTGCGGCTGCGGAGGCGGAGAGCGTCGCGCAGGAGAAGGAGCAGCTGCTCCAGGAGATCGCCCGCCTGCAGGACATCTCGGTCGAGATGGCCGCCCAGCGCCAGGCTGCCCTGGAGGAGGCCCGCCGCCTGCACGCGGCCGCGGCAGCCAAGGCGGCCGCCGACGCCCGCGCCAAGGCCGCGGCCGACAAGGCCGCCGCAGACAAGGCCGCGGCTGACAAGGCGTCGACCCCGTCGTCCACCACCTCCCCCAAGCCGGCCCCGTCGAGCTCG
>UEXP01000208.1_pt1 | contig 20401 bp, 21 predicted proteins | sample 4301171 | NCBI WGS metagenome assembly UEXP01 (sample SAMEA4773182, study PRJEB27434) | metagenome | biome: 2259; feature: agricultural soil; material: soil | place: USA | collected 2014-09 | depth 0.25 m
CGGCCTCGACGAGCGCCACGACCTGCCCGATCACCTCGTCGAGGGAGTACGGCGTCGTGTCGATGTGGTGCGCGCCCTCAGGCATCGTCAGCGGGGCGGTCGCGCGGCTGGAGTCGATCCTGTCGCGCGCGAGCAGGCTGGCCTCGACCGCGGCCGCGTCGCTGCCACCCTCCTCCAGCGCACGACGGGCGGCACGGGCCGCAGCGTCGGCGGTCATGTAGACCTTCACCGGAGCGTCGGGTGCCACGACCGAGCCGATGTCGCGGCCCTCCACCACGATGCCGCCCGCGCCGATGATCGCGCGCTGCAACTCGAGCAGGCGCTGACGCACCGCCGGCACCGCCGACACGGGGCTGACGGCACCCGTCACGGCCTCACCGCGGATCGCCTCGGCGACATCCGTGCCGTCGACCGTGATCGTCGGCGCGAGCGGGTCGGTGCCAGACACGATCTCGGGAAGCTCCGCGAGCGCAGCGATCGCCTCGGGGTCGGACAGGTCCACACCCTGCTCGAGCATGAACCAGGTCATGGCCCGGAACATGGCACCGGTGTCGAGGTAGCGCAGGCCGAGACGGTCTGCGACGCCCCGGGAGGTGCTCGACTTGCCGGAGCCCGAGGGTCCGTCCATGGCGACGACGATCGACGCGAGAGTGGTGCTCATGGGGCCGGAGCCTACTGGTGAACCGACCACCCGCGCGCGGTGAGCTCGTCGACCAGCGCGTCGAGCGCAGTGACGTCGATGACCAGTTCCACCTGGCCACCCTCACGCGCCGGGTCGTGGTCGATGCGGACGTCCTCGACGTTGACGCCGGCCTCGCCTGCGTCCAGGAACAGGCGCGCGAGGACACCCGGCTGGTCGGGCACGTGGACGTAGACCGTCGCGGTCGGTCGGACCGGACCACCGTGCTTGCCGGGGATCGCCCGGGTGCCGGCGACACCCCGCGCGAGGACGTCGCGCAGTGCGTCGCGGTCGCCGTCGCGGATCGCGGTCCGGAGCACGTCGATCTGGTCGTCGATCTGGTCGAGGAGCTCAAGGATCGCCTCGGCGTTGGCGGGGACGATCTGCAGCCACATTCCCGGGTCGGTGCCTGCGACGCGCGTGACGTCGCGGACGCCGGGGCCGCTCAGCGCGAGGTGCCCCTCGGGTGCATCCGCGAGGCGTCCGGCGACGAGTGCGGACATCAGGTGCGGGACATGACTGGTGCGCGCGACCGCGCGGTCGTGGTCCTCGGGACCGATGTCGAGTGGCAGCGCACCGGTGAGCTCCACCAGGTCGCGCACCAGCCGGGTTGCCTGCACCGAGGTCGCCCCATGCGGCGTGACGGCCCAGGGGCGGCCCTCGAACAGGGTCGCGGACGCCGTGAGCGGACCGGTGTGCTGGGTGCCGGCCATCGGGTGGGACCCGCAGTACCGCGCCGCCTCCGGATGCGCAGCGACCGCGGCGAGCGGCCCGGACTTGACGCTGCCGATGTCGGTGACGACAGCTGCGGGATGCGCCTCCAGGGCAGCCAGGATGGCCTCGCCGAGGTGGTCAGGCGGGACCGCGACGACCACCAGCTGCGGCGTCGGGGACTGCGGCGTACGCGGGGTACCGGCGCCGAGGCCACTCGCCGTACGGATGTTGTCCGGGTTGAGGTCGCTGAGCTGGACCGGGATGCCGTGGCGGCCGAGCGCCAGGCCGATCGAGGCGCCGAGCAGGCCGGTGCCGACGATCAGGACCGGGCCGGTCAGCTCCCGCTCAGGCATCCGGACCGGCCGGATCGGCCTCGTCGGGAACCTCCCGGACCTTGTTCAGGTCGCGGCGGAGGTTGGCAGCGCCGTGGAGGTAGACGTGCGTGACATCGGCACGGGCCAGGTCGGTCTCGACGTGCGCCATCATCCGCACGACCCGCGGCATCGAGCCGTCGATCTCGAGCTCGCGGGCACACACGAGGGGCACGTCGTGGAAGCCGAGGATGCGGGCGGCGTACGCGGGGAACTCAGCAGTCAGGTCCGAGGTCGAGGTGAAGATGATCGAGATGAAGTCGTCGACCGTGATGTCGTTGGCCTCCATCACGCCGCGCACCATCTCGGCGACACGATCGAGCATCTGCTCACGCGTGTCGGTCTCGAGCTGGGTCGCGCCTCGCACCGCCCGCACTGCCACGGGTTCCTCCTCCGTCATCCTGACATCGGAGACAACCCTAGCGGTCCTCGAGCAGCTCCATTCGCGCGTACGGGCTGGGGATACGCACGCTCCCGCTGCCGAAGTCGACGGTGACAGCCGCTACCTCGACGACGACGACACGACCGAGGCCGTACTTGTCGTGCGATACCCGGTCGTCGACCGCGTAGGTCTCGACCACGATCGGGGGTTGCGGACGAAAGGGACTCGAGGCGAGGTGGCGCCCTGCGCGTGCGGGCAAAGTAGTCATCTCCCCCAGTGTGCGCCCTGAACCCTGAAGTAGCACCACCCGCGAGCGAACCGGCTCAGAGCCCGACGATGTCCAGCAGGTCACCGAGCTCGTCGTCGGTCAGCTCCCGCACCTTGCCCAGGCCGAGACCCATCAGCATCACCGGGCCGAACGACGTGCGGGTCAGGCGCTTCACCGGGTGGCCCACCTCGTCCATCAACCGCCGGACGATCCGGTTGCGCCCCTCGTGGATGGTCAGCTCCACGATCGACCGGCCCGTCGGGTTCCCCTTGGGGCCGGCGATCAGCTTCACGCGCGACGGCAGCACCGGCCCGTCCTCCAGGCTCACTCCCCCGCGCAGCTGCTTGAGGGTCGAGGGCCAGACGTCGCCCTCCACCTCGGCGACGTACGTCTTGTCCACCTCGTACGACGGGTGCGCCATCCGGTGCGCGAACTCACCGTCGTTCGTGAGCAGGATCAGGCCCGAGGTGTCGGTGTCGAGGCGGCCGACGTGGAACAGGCGCTCCGGCCGGTCGTCCACGAAGTCACTGAGGGTCTGCCGGCCCTCGGGGTCGCTCATCGTGGAGACGACGCCGCGGGGCTTGTTGAGCACGAGGTAGACGTGGGCCGACACCGGAGGCAGCCGCTTGCCGTCGACATGGATGACGGCCGTGTGGGGGTCGATCTTCGTGCCGAGCTTGGAGACGACCTCACCGTCGACCTCGACCAGACCGTCGAGCATCAGCTCCTCGCACTTGCGCCGCGACGCGACGCCCGACTGCGCCAGGAACTTCTGGAGCCGCACCAGGCCGTCCTCGTCGGTCTCGACCAGGGCGCGCGTGTGACGGGTGGTCGTGGGCGGCTTGGTCAGGTCGCCGGGGTTGGTGCCGCTCACGCGGAGCCCTCCGCAAAGGCCGCGGCGAGCTCGTCCTCGAGCTCATCCATCTCCGGCAGGAAGGGCGCCAGCTCGGGCAGCTCGTCGAGGGAGGTGATGCCGATCCGCTCCAGGAAGTACGACGTCGTGCGGTAGAGGTTGGCACCGGTCGACTCGTCGTGGCCACACTCCTCGACCAGGCCTCGCGACAGCAGCGTCCGCATGACACCGTCGACGTTGACGCCACGAATCGCCGAGACCCGGGCACGGGAGACCGGCTGCTTGTAGGCGACCACGGCGAGCGTCTCGAGGGCGGCCTGCGTCAGCCGGGCCTGCTGGCCGTCGAGGACGAACGCCTCGACCACCCCCGCGAACTCCTCACGGGTGTAGAACCGCCAGCCCCCGGCGACGTTGCGCAGCTCGAAGCCACGGCCCTGCTCGGTGTACTCCTCCGCGAGGGTCTGCAGCGCGCCGACGACCTCCTCGACGGGGTAGCCGACCGCCGACGCGAGCGTGACCGAGTCGAGCGGCTGGTCGGCGATCATCAGGATCGCCTCGAGCGCCGGGTTCAGGTCGGCGACGGCGACCGCGAGGGTGGTCTCCTCGTTCTGCTCAGTCATCGCTCTCCTCCGGAAGGGGTACGTCGTCGCTGGGGTCGACGGGGGTCCCGTCGAACTCGTCGATCTCGAAGTCAGTCTCGTCGTCGCCGGTCCAGCGCACCGACAGGTCGCCCAGCGGCGAGACCTGGTCGAAGGCGATCGCGCCTTCACGGTAGAGCTCGAGCAGGCTCAGGAAGCGTGCGACCCGGGTCAGGGTGTCCGGGGCGTCGCCGCACAGGGCGCGGAACGTCAGCGTGCCCGAGCGCCTGAGCCGCTCGACCACCAGCGCTGCCTGCTCGCGCACGGAGACGGTGTTCTGGTGGATGTGGTGCGTCGGCAGCGCGAGGACGGGCTTGGGCGCCATCGCCTTGGCCGCGAGTGCCGCGAACTGCTCGAGCCCGATGCCGATCAGCACCTCGGGCAGGAGCGAGGCGAACCGCTCGTCGAGTCCGACAGCCCGCGGGTGGCGCTTCTCCTCACCGGCCATCCGGGCCTCGAAGACACCAGCCACCTGCTTGAACGCCTTGTACTGCAGGAGGCGCGCGAAGAGCAGGTCACGGGCATCGAGCAGCGCGAGGTCCTCCTCGTCCTCGACGTCGCCCTGCGGCAGGAGCCGGGCCGCCTTGAGGTCGAGCAGGGTGCTCGCGACCAGGAGGAACGACGTCGTCTGCTCCAGGTCCCAGGCCCCGCCGTCCTCGCTGCTGCCGGCCTTCACGTGGGCGATGAACTCGTCGGTGACCTTCGACAGCGCCACCTCCGTGATGTCCAGCTTGTGCTTGGAGATCAGCGAGAGCAGCAGGTCGAAGGGACCCTCGAAGTTGTCGAGCCGGACAGCGAAGCCAGAGGCCTCGGGAGCGTCGACCGTCACCGGTTCCTCAGGCGGCGCACCAGCGCGCTCTCGTCGCCGTGTGCCTCGAACTCCGCGAGCACCAGCGCGACGGCCTCACGGACGACGCGTCCGCGGTCGGCCGCGATGCCGTGCTCGCGACGCAGCACCAGCCGGGCGTGCTCGATGTCCATCAGCTCGTCGGAGGTGATGTAGACGGTCATCTTCTCGTCGTGGCGGACGCGACCCGACGTACGGCCCGAGGCAGCCGGCGCCGCGGTGACCGGGACGGGGTCCGGCACCGCCTGGAGGGAGGCCGCGGTCGGACGGAACAGGTCGTCCGCCGCCGGCATGCTCACACGTCGAGACAACGCGCTGCCACCTCCTTGGCGAGCTGGCGGTACTGGTCCGCACCCGAGGAGGTCGAGGCGTACGTCGTGATCGGCTCACCGGCGACGGTCGAGTCGGAGAACTTCACCGTACGACGGATGACGGTGTGGAAGACGATGTCACCCCAGCCCTTGACCAGCGTCTCCATCACCTCACGGCTGTGGAGCGTGCGGCCGTCGAACATCGTGCCGAGCAGGCCGTCGATCTGCAGGCCGGGGTTGAGCCGGCTCTTGACCTTGTCGATGGTGTCCTTGAGGAGCGCGACACCACGGAGCGCGAAGTACTCGCACTCGAGCGGGATGATCACGCCGTGCGCCGCCGTGAGCGCGTTGACCGTCAGCAGGCCGAGGGAGGGCTGGCAGTCGATCAGCACCACGTCGTAACGGTCCAGGACCGGCCGGAGCTTGGCGGCGAGCACCTGCTCACGACCGACCTCGTGGACGAGCTGGATCTCGGCGGCGGACAGGTCGATGTTCGCCGGAAGCAGGTCGAGGCCCTCGATGCCCGTCTCGACCACGACGTCGTCGAAGCTCGTCGAGGCGTCCATGAGCAGCTGGTAGGTGCCCATCTCGATGTCGTTCGGGTTGAGGCCGAGTCCGACGGAGAGGGAGCCCTGCGGGTCGAAGTCGACCAGCAGGACCTTGCGGCCGAACTCGGCAAGCGAGGCACCGAGGTTGATGGTGGTCGTCGTCTTGCCGACACCACCCTTCTGGTTGCACATCGCGATCACGCGCGCGTTGCCGTGCGTGGTGAGCGGCTTCGGGTCGTGGAAGATCGGCATCGGACGACCCGTCGGACCCAGTGCGCCGGTCGGGAAGGCGCTGACGGTGGCCCCTGCAGGGCTCTCCGTCGTGGCAACCGGGGTGCGCACGAGGGGCGGCATCTCTCCGGCGGCCGTTCCCGTGGGGGTGAATCCGCTCATGCCGCAGCTCCTCGAAAAGTCTTGTCCGGTTGGCGATCTGTTTGTCGACACGGCGACAACTCGCCGTGTTGACCGGACTCTAGGTAGGCGTTCTGACGGCTCGCAAGGCGCTCCGGCGCGCCCCACAGGCAGATGTTGAATCTGTGCACGAGGTGTGGAAACACCCCCGCTCCCATGCACAGGACGACCAGGCCTGTGGAGCAATCTGTGGACGACACGCAGCCCGCAAAGTGGCGGGTTCAGGAGACGCCAGCCTGCAGGCGGTGCCACGCTCGTGGCATGAGACAGCCGCGCGAGTTCGCCGCCGCCACCGAGTCGGCCACCGAGTGGAAGCACGCCGGCCGGGCGGGTGTGCAGGGATACGGGGTCATGGCCGTGCCTTTCGGTAGCGGCCACGTCCTCGGCCTGCGCAACTGGACTGCCACCTCCAACGGCACTCCCCTGCGCAGCATCTGGCACCGGTTCCCCGACGGCAGCTGGGAGTTCGTCGAGGACGGCGCCGTCGGTCCGGTGACCTGCTCGGTGTGGTTCGGCGAGACGCCGAAGGAGCAGCGTCGCTCGGTGCCCCTCACGATCACCTGGACCGGTCCGCGCAGCTTCGAGGTCACCGCGGAGGATGGCTCCCTCGACTGGAAGCTCGAGGTCGCCCCGACCGCGGTCACCCGGATGATGAGTGCGATGGCCTCCGTCATCCCGCTGGCGCTGTGGACCTCACCGCTCTTCCTGCGGGTAATGGGCGTCATGGCCACCCTGATGATGGGGTCGGGTCGCATGGGCCTGGTGGGCGAGAGCCCCAACGGCAAGCGCTTCCTCGCCAACCCGCTCCGGGTGTGGCGGGTGACCTCCAGCAGTGCCGTGATCGACGGGGTCGACATCGGTGCTCCGGCACCACTCGACCCGCAGGCAGCACTCGGCGACTTCCTCATGCCGCAGCACGGCATCTTCGCGATGGGCCGGGTCTTCCAGCCGGAGTGATGCGCTGTCGGTCAGAGGCAGCGCATGGCGATGCCCCGCACGACCGCCTCGCCACACTCATCGGACGCGTCGAGGTCGATCTCGGCTTCGATCACCCAGTCGTGGTTGCCTGCGGGGTCGGCGATCGTCTGGATCGCCTTCCACACGCGACCGGACTTCTCGACCGTGAGGAACTTCGGCCCGCGCGCGTCGCCCTCGAGCACGATGTCGTCGTGCTCGGCGAAGTACTCCTCGAGCGCGTCATCCCAGCGGCTGCGCGTCATCGACACCTCTGCCGGTGGATCGGTGCGGTCCGCCGCTGCACGCTCGAGGCGCACCAGGCCGTCGAGGTCGTCGCGCGCGACCAGGTCGACCCGACGCCACATGGCGTTGCGGATCATCACCAGGAACGCCGGCGTGTCCGTCAGCGCGCGGGGCGGCTTGGGCGGCTCGTGATGGCTGACCTCGCTCGGGACGTGGTCAGGATGCGCGAGCGCCTCCCACTCGTCGATCAGCGAGGAGTCGGTCTGCCGGACGGTCTCCCCCAGCCACTCGACCAGTTCGTCGAGCTCCTCGGTGCGATGAGCCTCGGGCACCGTCTGCCGCAGCGTCCGGTAGGCGTCGGTGAGGTAGCGCAGCACCAGTCCCTCGGAGCGTGCGAGCTGGTAGCGGGAGACGAAGTCGGTGAACGACATCGCCCCCTCCCACATCTCCCGGACGATCGACTTGGGCGACAACGCGTCCTCGGGCAGCCACGGATGCTTCGAGCGGTACATCTCGTACGCCGCACCGAGCACCTCGGCGAGCGGCTGCGGCCAGGTGATCTCCTCGAGCAGCGCCATCCGCTCGTCGTACTCGACGCCGTCAGCCTTCATCTCCTGGACCGCCGCACCGCGCGCGGCGAACTGCTGCGCCATCAGGATCTGCCGCGGCGCCTCGAGCGCCGACTCGATCACCGAGACGGTGTCGAGCATCAGGCTGTCCGACGCAGGGTCGAGGAGGTCGAGGACCTCGACGGCGAAGTGCGCGAGCGGCTGGTTCAGTGCGAAGTCCGCCGGCAACGTCTCGGTCAGCACGAAGCGCCGACCGAACCCGTCCGGTTCATCGAGCCGCGTCAGCACCCCCGAGCCGAGCAGCGACCGGGTCAGCCGCAGCGCGCGACGCGTCAGCCGGAGCTGCGCACGACGGTCTTCGTGGTTCTCCATGAGGAGCCGTCGCATCGCTTCGGTAGTGTCCTCCGGGCGTGCGGCGACGTTGAGGAGCATCGAGTTGTCGACCTTCATCCGACTCTGCAGCGCCTCGGGCACACCTTCGACCAGCTTGGAGAACGTCGCCTCCGTCCAGACCACCGATCCGTCGGGCGCCTTGCGCAGCTGCGCCTTGGAGTTCTTCTTGCCCGCCGCGCGACGTTCCTCGGCCTTCGCCTTGGCCTTCTCGTTCTCGATGACGTGCTCCGGCGCCTGGACGACGACGTACCCGGCGGTGTCGTAGCCGGCCCGCCCCGCGCGCCCGGCGATCTGGAGGAACTCGCGCGTGCGGAGCACGCGCTGGCGCGACCCGTCGAACTTGGCGAGCCCGGTGAAGAGCACCGTGCGGATCGGGACGTTGATGCCGACGCCGAGGGTGTCGGTGCCACAGATGACGGTCAGCAGGCCCGCCTGGGCGAGCTGCTCGACGAGCCGGCGGTAGCGCGGCAGCATGCCCGCGTGGTGCACGCCGATCCCGGCGCGCAGGAGCTGGTTCAGGGTCTTGCCGAAGCCTGAGCCGAAGCGGACCCCGGCGATTCGCTCGGCGAGGGCAGCCTTCTGGTCCGCGCCGACCGGCAGCTTGCTCCGGAGCAGGCCCGTCGCGTGCTCGACCGCGTCCTTCTGCGTGAAGTGCACGACGTAGACCGGCGACTGCCTGGTGGCGACGAGCGCCTCGAGGGTGTCGCCGAGCGGCTCCAGCGACCAGCTGAAGTGCAGCGGGATCGGTCGCTCGGCGCCGTCCACGAGGGACGTCTCCCGCGACGTACGACGGGTGAGGTCGGCCCGGATGTCAGCCATGTCGCCGAGCGTGGCGCTCATCAGCAGGAACTGTGCCTGTGGAAGCTCCAGCAGCGGCACCTGCCAGGCCCAGCCACGGTCCGGCTCGGCGTAGTAGTGGAACTCGTCCATCACGACGAGCCCGACGTCGGCGGCCCGCCCCTCACGCAGCGCGATGTTGGCCAGGACCTCCGCGGTGCAGCAGATGATCGGCGCGTCGGGATTCACACTGGCGTCGCCGGTCAGCATGCCGACATCGTCCGGACCGAAGACCTCGCACAGCGCGAAGAACTTCTCGCTGACGAGCGCCTTGATCGGCGCGGTGTAGAAGCTCACCCGGTCGTCAGCCAGCGCCGCGAAGTGTGCCGCGATCGCGACCAGGGACTTGCCCGAGCCCGTCGGTGTCGCGAGGACCACGTTGTTGCCGGCGAAGATCTCCAGCACCGCCTCTTCCTGGTGCGGATAGAGGTCGATGCCGGCCTTCTCTGCCCATCCCGAGAAGGCGTCGTAGCCCTGCTCGCTCATCGCGCGCGCGGATGCGCGGTCGCGAAGACCTCACGCAGGTTGTCGACGGTGACCAGGGTGTACACCTGCGTGGTCGTCACGCTGGCATGGCCGAGGAGCTCCTGCACGACCCGGACGTCGGCACCGCCGTCGAGCAGGTGTGTGGCGAAGGAGTGACGCAGCGTGTGCGGGGAGACGTCTTTCGTGATGCCGGCGTGCTGGGCCGCCTTGACCAGGACCGCCCAGGCCGACTGCCGGGAGAGCCGGCCACCGCGGGAGTTCAGGAAGACCGCACCGGTCGGGGTCGTCGGTCCGAGCAGGTCGCGCCGGGCGTCGTCGAGGTACGACGCGAGCGCGGCGCGGGCATACGAGCCGATCGGCACGATCCGTTCCTTCGACCCCTTGCCACGCAGGAGCACCTGCCCGATCTCGAGGTCGATGTCGTCGACGTCGAGTCCGACCGCCTCCGAGATGCGCGCACCAGTCCCGTAGAGCAGCTCGAGGAGCGCGCGGTCGCGGATCGACAGCGGAGTGCCGGGGGCGCTGGCAGCCTCCAGGATCGCCTCGACCTCGGACAGGGGCAGGGCCTTGGGGAGCCGCCTCGCCGGTGACGGAGGCTTCACGACGGATGCCGGGTCATGGGTGGCGAGCCCGTCGAGCACGGCGAACTTGTGGAAGCCGCGCACCGCGACGATCGTGCGTGCCCGGCTCGTCGATCCGAGCGGCGGGTGGTCGGCGTCGCCCTCGGCGAGCCGGACGCTGAAGGCCGTCACCGTCGCCTCGGTGATCGCGTCGAGCTCGGTGATGCCCTCGGCGGCCAGGAAGCCGGCGTACCGCTTCAGGTCGCGGCGGTACGACGAGAGCGTGTTGGCCGCCAGGCCACGCTCGACCGCGAGGTGGTCGAGCCAGGTCCGGATGGCGCGGACGATCCCGTCCGGTGCGCTCACACCAGGCCCTTGGAACGCGCGAGCAGCAGTGCGAGCGCGATGGGGGCGTCAGTGATCCGGCCGTCGAGCACCGCAGCATGCAGCTCCTCGAAAGGCGCCCGGAAGACGACCATCTCGGCTTCCTCGCCATGCAGCTCGAAGTCACCGCGGCTCGCCGGCGTCAGCCCCCGCGCGAAGTAGAGGTGGTGGCGCTCCGCGGTGATGCCCGGGCTGGCCCACACCGACGCGAGATGCTCCCACTCGGCAGCCTGGAGCTCGACCTCCTCGCGCAGCTCGCGCTTGGCGACCTCGAGAGGGTCCTCGCCCGGCACGTCGCAGATCCCGGCGGGGAGCTCGACGAAGGCGATGCCCGCGGCATGGCGGTACTGCTGGAGGCAGAGGACCTGGCCGTCCTCATCGACCGCCAGGACGATCGCGGCACCCGGGTGCTCGACCACGAGACGACGGAAGGGCTCGCCCTCCCCCGTGCCGTCGGCGCCGGGTCGGCGTACGTCGTCGGCGCGCAGCGCGACCACCCAGTCGTCCCGGTGGATGTCCGTGGAGGACACCACCGGCCACGACTCCGGGCGGTCAGCGATGCGGCTCATGGCGAGCGGTCAGTCCTCGATCCGGTCGTCGGCGCTGTCCTCGACCTTGTGCAGGTTCGACTCGTCGATCGGGATGCGGAGCTCACGCTGGCGCTCGATCGCCGCCTTGACCAGACCGGAGAAGAGCGGGTGCGGACGCGTCGGGCGCGACTTCAGCTCCGGGTGTGCCTGCGTCGCGATGTAGTACGGGTGGACGTCCTTCGGCAGCTCGACGAACTCGACGACGTCGAGGTCCGGGTTGATGCCGGAGAAGACCAGGCCGGCCTCCTCGAGCGGCGCCCGGTAGGCGTTGTTGACCTCGTAGCGGTGGCGGTGGCGCTCGGTGATGAGCTCCTCGCCGTAGACCTCGCGGGCCAGCGTGCCCTTGCCCAGCTTGGCGGGGTACGAACCGAGGCGCATCGTGCCGCCCAGGTCTCCTGCGCCCTCGACGAACGCCTTCTGCTCCTCCATCGTCGCGATGACGGGCTCGGGCGTCTCCGGGTCGAACTCCGTGGAAGCAGCCTTGTCGAGACCCAGCACGTTGCGGGAGTACTCGATCACCATCGACTGCAGGCCGAGGCAGATGCCGAGCGTCGGGATGCCGTGTGTGCGGGCGTAGTGCAGCGCGCCGAGCTTGCCCTCGAGGCCACGGATGCCGAACCCACCCGGGACCAGGACAGCGTCGACGTCACCGAGGTGCTTGGCGGCACCGGCCGGGGTCTCGCACTCGTCGGACGCGATCCACTGGACGTTGACCTTGGCCTCGTTGGCGAAGCCACCGGCGCGGAGCGCCTCGGCGACCGAGAGGTAGGCGTCCGGGAGGTCGATGTACTTGCCGACCAGCGCGACGGTGACCTCCTCCTTCGGGTGGTGGACCCGCTTGAGCAGGTCGTTCCACACCGACCAGTCGACGTCGCGGAACGGCAGGTCGAGCTTGCGGACGACCAGGGCGTCGAGGCGCTCACGGTGGAGCACCTTCGGGATGTCGTAGATGGACGGCGCGTCAGCGGCCGTGACGACGGCGTCCTGGTCCACGTCGCACATCAGGGCGATCTTCGCCTTGATGCCGTCGGGCAGCTCGCGGTCGGCGCGGCACACGACGGCATCGGGCTGGAGGCCGATGGTGCGGAGCGCAGCGACGGAGTGCTGCGTCGGCTTGGTCTTGAGTTCCTTGGAGGGGCCGATGTAGGGCACCAGGGAGACGTGGATGAAGAAGACGTTGTCACGGCCGATCTTCTGGCGGACCTGGCGCGCAGCCTCGAGGAACGGCAGCGACTCGATGTCGCCGACCGTGCCGCCGATCTCGGTGATGCAGACGTCGATCTCGGGAGCGTGCATCGCGAGGATCCGGTCGACGATCTCGTTGGTGATGTGCGGGATCACCTGGACGGTCTCGCCGAGGTACTCACCGCGCCGCTCCTTGGCGATCACGTTGGAGTAGACCTGACCGGTGGTCACGTTGGCGTTGCCGACGAGGTCCACGTCGAGGAAGCGCTCGTAGTGGCCGATGTCGAGGTCGGTCTCGGCGCCGTCCTCGGTCACGAAGACCTCACCGTGCTGGAACGGGTTCATCGTGCCCGGGTCGACGTTGAGGTACGGGTCGAGCTTCTGCATCGTGACCCGCAGACCGCGAGCCTTGAGGAGCGCACCCAGGCTGGAGGCGGTGAGGCCCTTGCCGAGGGAGGACGCGACGCCTCCGGTGACGAAGACGTGCTTGGTCTGCGAGGCACTGGCCAAGATGAACTCCCGTTGTCGAAGCGTGGTCGGCTACGGGGTTCCATCCTACCCGACGAAACGGCCTGATCCGGCGAGGGCCACGCGCTCAGGCGCGGTGGGCTCGCGCGGCCTGGAGAAGCTCCTCGGCGTGAGCGAGCGCAGTGTCGGACTCGTCCATGCCGGCGAGCATCCGCGAGAGCTCCCGGGCCCGCTCGTCCTCGTCGAGCACGGTGAGGCCGGAGGTCGTGACGACGCCGTCGGTCGACTTCGCGATCACCACATGGCGATCGGCGTACGCCGCGACCTGCGGAAGGTGCGTCACCACGAGGACCTGCGACGTGCGTGCCAGCTGAGCCAGGCGACGCCCGATCTCGACGGCCGCCTTGCCGCCCACGCCCGAGTCGACTTCGTCGAAGACGAAGGTCGGCACCGGGCTGGTGCCGGCCAGTGCCACCTCGAGCGCGAGCATCACGCGGGAGAGCTCACCGCCCGAGGCTCCCTTGTGCAGCGGGCGGGCATCGGATCCGGTGTTGGCCGCCAGGAGGAACTCCACCTCGTCGACGCCGTGGGCGGTGAAGCGCAGCCAGCGCTCACCCACCTGCAGCGGCAGCGGGCCATCGGTGGTCGTAGCGGCCGGAGCGGGATCCTCGGACTGGGTGACCGCGAGGCTCACGCGCGCGTGGGGCATCGCGAGGAGACCGAGCTCGAGAGTGATCTCGTCACCGAGGCGGGCCGCTGCTTCCTGCCGCGCGTCGCTGAGGGCGAGGGCTGCGCTCGCGAGCTGGGTGCGCAATGTGCTGCGTCGCGCGCGCAGGTCGGCGATCCGGTCGTCGGTGCCGTCGAGCTCGAGCAGCCGGATCGACGCCTGTTGCGACCAGGCCAGCACCTCGTCGATCGTCTCGCCGTACTTCCGGGTGAGTGCGGCCAGGGCTGCCCGACGTTCCGAGACCACGGCGAGCCGGGCCGGGTCGGTCTCGAGGCCTGAGGCGTAGGACGCGACATCGGCTGCGACATCGGAGACGAGATAGCTGACCTCGGCCAGGCGGTCAGCCAGCGCAGCCGCCTCGTCGTCGTGCTCACGGACACCGTCGAGGTGGCGCCGTGCCGCCGAGATCGTGCCGAGCGCATCGGGGCGATCGTGCTCCGAAGAGAGTGCCTCGCGTGCCTGCTCGGCCGCGCCGCGGAGCGTGTCGGCGAACCCCAGGCGGGCCTCCTCCGCGGCGAGTGCCAGGTCCTCACCCGAGAGCGGCTCGACGGCGCCTACCTCGTCGAGGCCGAAGCGGAGCAGGTCGGCTTCCCGAGCCCGCTCGAGTGCGTGCGCCACCACGTCGGCCAGCTCACGCTCGGTCTGCATGAGGTCGTGATGCAGTGCGCGGTAGTCGGCCAGCAGCGTTGCGATGCTCTCGCCGCCGAAGCGGTCCAGGGCGTCGCGCTGCGCGGCTGCCTTCAGGAGCCGGTGCTGGTCGGACTGCCCGTGCACCGCGACGAGGGTGTCCGAGAGCTCCGCCAGCTGCGAGGCCGGGACCGAGGCACCACCGACGAACGCACGCGAGCGCCCCTCGGCGGAGATGTTGCGGGCGAGCAGCACCCGGCCATCCTCGGCTTCGCCACCGAGTTCCTCGACTGCGTCGGTGAACGCCGGCAACGTGTCGGAGGCGACGACACCCTCGACACGCGCGGCCTTCGCGCCGCGCCTCACGGCACCCGAGTCGGCACGACCCCCGAGCAGCAGACCGAGCGCCGTCACGATCATGGTCTTGCCGGCGCCGGTCTCGCCCGTGATCGCGGTCAGGCCGGGGCCGAGCTCCAGGGTCGACGACTCGATGACGCCGAGCGACTGGATCCGGATCTCTTCGAACACGCTCAGTCCATTCCGTTCTCACGCATGCGACGCTCCGCAGCTCCTCGCCAGCCCTCGACCGAGAGGCCGAACTTGGCCACCAGCCTGTCGGTGAAGGGCGAGTCATGGAGGCTGACGAGCGGGACGGACGCTCCCCGGCGGACCTCGATGCGGGCACCGGGCGGAAGGTCGACCGTGCGGCGACCATCGCACCACAGGACGCCGGCGCCCTCGTTGGTGGCCATGACCTCCACAGCGATGACCGAGCTGGGGGCGACGACGAGGGGCCGGGCGAAGAGCGCATGCGCGCTCAGCGGGACGATCAGCAGCGCCTCGACCACCGGCCACACCACCGGGCCGCCAGCACTGAAGTTGTATGCCGTGGAGCCGGTCGGTGTCGCACACACGACGCCGTCGGCTCCCCACCGGGACAGCGGGCGTCCGTCGATCTCGACCACGAGCTCGAGCATGCGCTCGCGCGCAGCCTTCTCGACGGAGGCCTCGTTGAGGGCGAACGTGTTGGCCACGATCTCCGAGCCGCGCAGGACCGTGACATCGACCGTCATCCGCTCCTCGGTCGTGTAGCGCCGCGCGATGATCGCCTCGATGGTGTGCTCGATGTCGTCAGGCTCGGTCTCGGCCAGGAAGCCGACGTGACCGAGGTTGACGCCGAGCAGCGGGGTGCCGCTCCGGTGGCTGATCTCGGCGGCACGCAGGATCGTGCCGTCGCCGCCGATCACGACGGCGAGCTCGCAGCCGGAGGCCGCGGCACCGTCATCGGCGACAGTCTCGACCTTGCCGTCACGCACGTCAGCGAGACCGAGGTCAGCGGCCTCCGTCGCGAGCAGTCGGACCACGATGCCGTGGGCCGTCAGCGACTTGACGAACGAGCGCGCGATGTCGCACGCCTCGTCACGCGTGGTGTTGGCCACCAGCAACACACGGCGGTCGTCCGGCGCGGCCGCCTGCTCCGGAATCGTCACGGGTCCACCTTCTCATCAGGCAGCGACGCGCGGGCCCCGGTCTCCACAGCGATCTCCGCTGCGCCGATCGCCGGCTCGCCCTTGCGGAGCCACAGGAAGAACTCCACATTGCCGGACGGACCTGGGAGCTTGCTGGTGGCCACGGCCCGGGCGCCCCAGCCGCGCGCCGCTGCGGCATCCGCGATCGCCGTGACCGCTTCGGCACGCAGCTTCGGATCACGGACGACGCCTCCCTTGCCGAGGCGCTCCTTGCCGACCTCGAACTGCGGCTTGACCATGAGCGCGAGATCCGCGTCCTGCACGCATGCGCCCACCAGGGCGTCGAGCACCAGCTCGAGGCTGATGAACGACAGGTCGCCCACCACGACGTCGACCGGTCCCCCGAGCGATTCGGGAGTGATGTCGCGAATGTTGGTCCGGTCGTGGACCTGGACACGGTCGTCGTTCTGCAGTCGCCAGATCAGCTGGCCGTAGCCGACGTCGACGGCGACCACCTCGCGCGCGCCGTGGCGCAGGAGGACATCGGTGAACCCACCGGTCGAGGCGCCGGCGTCGAGGCAGCGACGACCTGCGACCTTGAGGCCCAGCGGACCGAAGGTCGCAAGCGCACCCGCGAGCTTGTGCGCGCCCCGCGAGGCGTAACCCGGGTCGTCAGGATCCTCGATCACGTAGATGTCGGCATCCGTGGTCACCTGCGTAGCCGGCTTGGACGCGACCGCCCCCGCGACCTTCACCCGGCTGCCCACGATCAGCTCGGACGCGTGCGTGCGAGACGTCGCGAGACCCCGGCGGACGAGCTCGGCGTCGAGGCGGAGTCGACGCTGGGCCATCAGGCGTTGCTGCCCGAGGCGGCAGGGGTGCCCATGCTGGCGGGCGGACGTGGGCCGGCGGGCGCGTCGAGAGCAGAACGCAGCTGGTCGTGGGCGCGCTCGAAGACCGGCACATGTTCATCGACCGGAATCTCGGCGAGTCCTCCCAGGCTGGCGATCACCGTGTCGACGGCCGCGTTGCCGGTCTCGGTTGCCGGGGCCCCGCTACCCGCGCCAACGGCCTCCTGATCGAAATCCTGTTCGGTCATGAGCACCACGGTACCGAACCCAGGACCTGATCGAGCGTCACGGATCGACCCGTGGCGTCGAGGTGTCGCCAGGCAGTCGTGACCGCCACGCGCCACCAGTCGTCCGCGCGTCCGGTACCGGTGATCACCAACGCTCCCTGGTCAGTGCCGCCGCGCCATCCACCGAGGACGATCTGGTCGTCCTGGAGAAGGGGCTGAGGATGCGGGACGAGCAGGCCTCGGAGGTCGCTGGCGATGTACGAGGGACGCAACGGAGGCGGGGCCGCGGCCAGGTCCTCGAGACCGGTCACGCCGGTCAGGACCAACATCGACGCGACGTCCGCGTTGTGCGCGCCTTCGACGTCCGTGTCCAGCCGGTCGCCCACCATCAGGGGCCTGAGGGCGCCCAGCCGACGCACCGCCTCGTCGAGCAGCGGACGTGCAGGCTTGCCCGCAACGTCCGGAGAGACGCCGCTGAACTCCGAGATCAGCCGGACGAGCGCACCGTGTCCGGGACCGATTCCCTCTGCCGTCGGGATGGTGCTGTCCGTGTTGGTGGCGATCCACGGCAGACCGGACCTGACGGCCATCGCCGCCTGCATGATCCGACGCCACGGGACCTCCGGCCCGTAGCCCGTGACCACGGCTACGGCCTCCTCGTCGGGACCGACGGGCCGGAGGCCCCTCTCGACGAGGGCCGCGACCACCCCGGGTCCGCCCGCGTGGAAGACACGGGCGCCCGCGCCGAAGCGCTCGCGGAGCATCGCCGCCGCCGCTTGCGACGAGGTCACGACATCGAGTGCGGCTGCAGGAACCCCGAGAGATGTGAGGTGCTCCGCGACCACGCCGGGTTCGCGCGCGGCGTTGTTGGTGACATAGGCGATCGTCATCCCGAGGGCGCGCGCCGACGCGATCGCCGCCGCGGCTCCCGGGACGGCATGTGGCCCGACGTAGACGACGCCATCGAGATCCAGCATCGCCGCGTCGTGGACGTGCACGAGTGGCGCGGCGGCGGCACGAAGCATGTGGCCCTCCCCCTACGATGCACGGAACATGGAGACGCCAATCGACTCGGGCCCGCAGCTGGTGCTGCGGCCGTTTCGCGCGCTCCGGCTCCGGGAGAGCTTCGTCGGCGCTCCCGCAGCCAATCGGATCTTTGCGCGACCCTATCGTTCTGCTGCTCGCCGGCTGCAGGACTGGCAACGCCAGCGTCACGTCCGGCTCGACGAGCAGCCTTCGCTCTACATCCATGAGTACACCTCGTCCGGTGTCAGCGTCCGCGGCATCGTCGGCGAGCTCGACGTGACACGAGCCGGCAACGCCGTCCTCCCCCACGAGGCAGTGCGACTCGAACAGGTCGCCGAGCTCGCGGCACGAATGAGGACGATCGCGGTCAACCCCGCGCCCATCTTGCTGATGCACCGCGGAAGCACCGCCCTGCGCACGGCTGTCGACCTGCTCACCGAACGTCGACCAGACGCAGCGTTCACCGATCCAGGTGGTCAACACCACCGCATGTGGCGGATCCACGAGACAGACGACGTCCAGCTGCTCGGCATGCTCGTGGCGACATCGCGCGCCGTGATCGCCGACGGCCATCACCGCTACGCCGCAGCACTCGAGCTCGCTGCCGAGTTCCCTGGCACCGAGTGGGAGCAGACATTGGTCATGTTGGTCGACCAGTCGGACACACCTCTCCAGCTGGGCGCAATCCACCGCTCCGTCGCCGGGCTCAGCCTGGAGACAGTCGCCGCTGCAGCGATCCGACGCGGCGACGACTTCCGCCCCCACAGCAACCGTCGTGAGGCGCTTGCCGACCTCGAGCACGCCATGGTGCTCCACGACGGAGAGTCGTGGGCCACCCTGCATCCCCGTGCGCTGCAGCTCCCGGTCTTCGCCCTGCATGAGGAGCTTCTCACTGCCTGGGGCGTTGATGAGTCGCGCGTCGTGCACCACCACACCGCCGGCCAGGCGCTGGCACGGGCTGCGGATGGGCTCGCGATCCTCCTGCCCGCCCCGTCGTTCGAACAGGTGGCCGCGGCAGCCCGCGCGGGCCAGCCCTTCCCCCAGAAGGCGACGTCCTTCCAGCCCAAGCCGCATCTGGGTGCCCTCATGAGGGACCTGCGCGACTGACCGCGCGCTGGACCGCCCGCACTTCCACCTCGACCAGAGGGACGACTCCGCCACCGGACCGGAAGACCCGACGCCGCAACGCTCCCTCGACCGACACCTCGTCACCGACCTGCCATCGCCCGACCCGTTGTCTGAGTCGCGCGGTCCACACCGCGCAGTCCACCCAGTCAGCTCCCGGCCGTGCCGCGCCATCCGGGCGCGGCACCGAGACCCGGAAGGACACCACCGTGTCGCCACTCGGCAAGACGCGCGCCTCCGGAGCAAGCGTCACCCGGCCCCTCAGCCGCACTTCATTGATCATCTCGACACCTCCTGCACCGACGACACCCGAAATGCACGATGGCCCGCACCCGAAGGTGCAGGCCATGTGCGTCGGCATCCGCCGACCAGGGGTTGTGAGCGAAAAACGGTGCGTCAGCGCATCTGCTTCTCGAGCGCGGCGGCGCGCTCCCCGGCGTCGGTGATCTCGTCACCGTCGATGCCTTCGGTCCGGTGGAACCAGGTGAGCGCCTCCTCGAGCCGACCCGCCGCCTCCAGGGTGTCGGCGTACGCGTAACGCAGACGGACGACCCACGACGCCCGCGAGCGGGACATCAGAGGCGCGAACTCGAGCGTGCGCAGTGCCGCATCGATCTCCCCCATGTCACGACGGGCGCCCGCCTCGACGATGGTCATCTCGGCCTTGGCCTCGGGCTCGAAGTTCGCGACCGACGGGTTCTTGGCCAGGGAAAGCGCCTTCTCCGGGCGACCCAGGGCTCGCTCGCAGTCCGCCATGATCGGGAGGTACGCCGTCGCACCGTTCATCCGCTTGGCAGCGCGGAGCTCCGAGAGCGCCTCGGCGTACTCCCCCGCCGCGTAGGCCGCTTCACCGCAGGCCTCACGAACGACGGCCAGGCGCGCCGCGCGCGCACGGGCTGCGAGGGTGTGCTGGTACGCGGTCTGCGGGTCCTCGTCGATGAGGGTGCCCGCAGCTGCAAGGTGGCGGGCAACGCGCAGTGCCAGCTTCTCCGGGAGGCCCTTCAGCTGGGCCTGGACCGAGCGGTCCAGCTCCTTGCCGGTGATCTCCTCGGGGATGGGCGGACCGTCGTAGCGCGCCTGCTCCTCGGTGCGGGGCCGGTCATCGTCAGCAGGACGCTTCCAGTCGTCCTTGCGTCCCGGGCGAGAGCCACCCGGCTTGCCAGCGCGGAACTCGGAACGACCGCCGCCGCGCGAGTCACGCGAGTCGGGCTTTCCGTCGCGGTACGACGGCTTTCCGTCACGGGATCCAGCGGGCTTGCCGCCACGCGAGTCCGGACGGCCGTCGCGGTCGTCCTTGCGACCGGCAGCGCGGAAGCCGGACTTGTCCGAACCTCCACGACCGCCCTGTCCACCCGAGCTGCCACCGCGCGAGTCGGGCTTGCCGCCACGACCCGCCGCGGGACGACCGGACGAACCCTGGGGACGACCTCCCTGACGGGGGCCGTCGGAACGACGGGGACGGGACTGGTCAGCCATGGGGCTCCCTCTCACTACGGCGGCGCGACGCGCGCCTGGCGCGCGTCCTGCAAGTATGGACAAAAGACTAGGGGCCCCCGCACAGGCGGAGGCCCCTAGTGAAAAATTGTCCGGCGACGTCCTACTCTCCCACAACCTCCCGGTTGCAGTACCATCGGCGCTGTCAGGCTTAACTTCCG
>UEXP01000126.1_pt1 | contig 20269 bp, 19 predicted proteins | sample 4301171 | NCBI WGS metagenome assembly UEXP01 (sample SAMEA4773182, study PRJEB27434) | metagenome | biome: 2259; feature: agricultural soil; material: soil | place: USA | collected 2014-09 | depth 0.25 m
GGAGGGTGTGCCCCTCAGGCACGGGTCAGTCCCGGTCGGCCGGGCCCGACATCGCCGACTCCGGCAGCGGCGGCAGCTCGCGGGTGGTCTCGTAGTCGCCCATCATTGCGATGCGGCGGACGTGGCGCTCGTCGCCCGGGAAGGGCTCCGCGAGGAAGATGCCGACGAAGCGGGTCATCTCCTCGAGCGTGTGCTGGCGGCCGCCGACCGACACGACGTTGGCGTTGTTGTGCTCACGCGCGAGCTGGGCGGTGGCGTCGTTCCACACCAGGGCGGCGCGGACGCCGATCACCTTGTTGGCGGCCATCTGCTCACCGTTGCCGGAGCCGCCGATGACGACACCCAGCGAGTCCAGGCCGTCGGCCTGCTCGGCCGCGACGGCCTCCGCCGCGCGGAGGCAGAACACGGGGTAGTCGTCGAGGGCGTCGTAGACGAACGGGCCGTGGTCGACCGGCTCGTAGCCGTTGTCCACCAGCCAGCTCATCAGGTGGTCCTTGAGCTCGAGGCCGGCGTGGTCAGAACCGAGGTGAACGCGCATGGCACCCATTCTCCCCTGCCGGAGGACGCGCCGTACGCCGGGTCTCAGTGGCGCGCCCGGAGCTGACGGTCAGCGCGCCATCAGGGCGTCGAGCGCCACCGCGACCGCAGCGGCGACGCGGAAGTCGACCCGCTGGTCCGGCACCGTGACGTGGTAGCGGTCGCCGACGCTCACCTTGCGGGTGCTCGACAGCAGCGGCTGCCCCTCGGCGCCCACGAAGTCGAAGTGGATCGGCAGGAAGGGCAGGTCCGTGAAGCGGCGGAGGAGCGCCACCGTCATCGAGCGCTCCTGCCCGGTGCCGGAGAACCCGGGGCCCTCGAGATGGAAGGTCGAGCGGAGCATGCTGGCGCCGAAGTCCTTGCGGAAGAAGCCGATCTGCTGCCCGGCCTCGTCGGTGATGTCGTAGCCGGAGCCGAGGTCCATCACCTTGCGCGCCTTGAAGCCGAAGACCGCGCGGGTCTTGCTGGCGTCGGCGTAGAAGGTGACCTGCTCCTTGAACGCCATCCGCTTCTGCTCGGCGAACGCCATCAGCTGACCCGGCTGTCCGTCAGGTCCGATCGCGTAGATCTCGTAGCGGTTCACCATCAGGGTGATCTTCTGCTTGAGGAGGAACTCCGGCAGGTACATCTCGGCGGTCATGGCCCAGACGGTAGCCGTGCATGCCACGCTGTGCCCGTGCCCACGCCTGACCCGTTCGCCACTCTCTCCGCCCTCCAGGACGCCCGCTGGACCTGTCGTGCGTATGCCGACGAGCCGGTCCCCGCGGAGACGATCGCCGCACTCCTCGGGCTGGCGCAGCGCACGGCGTCGTGGTGCAACACCCAGCCGTGGCAGATCGAGGTCGTCTCCGGTGCGGCACTGGTCGCGCTCCGGGAGGCGCTCGCCGCGCACGTGCTGAGCTCACCCCAGACGCCCGACCTCGACTGGCCGGCCGGGTATCCGGGGGTCTACGGCGACCGTCGGCGCGAGTGCGGCTTCCAGCTGTACGACGCCGTGGGGATCTCGCGCGAGGACAAGGAGGCCCGCCTCGTGCAGATGCTCAAGAACTTCGAGTTCTTCGGCGCACCCCACGTCGCGCTCGTGCACACCCCCGCGTCACTCGGTGCCTACGGCGCGGTCGACGCCGGGTTGTGGCTGCAGTCGTTCCTGCTCGGCGCCGAGGCACTCGGCCTGGGCGCCGCCCCGCAGGCTGCGCTCGCGTCGTACGGCGCGTTCTGGAAGGAGTGGTTCGGCCTCGACGAGGACCGCCTGGTCGTCTTCGGCGTCTCCTTCGGCGTGCCGGACCGGTCGGCGCCCATCAACGCCTTCCGCACCTCCCGTGCGGATATTGCGGATGCGGCGCGCTTCCACGACTGACTAGGTTCGGGAGCATGACACGCTCGGTGGACTCGCTCTCAAGCACCTACGTCGACGATGTCGCGGGCCTCGACCCGCTGACGGCGACCCAGATCGGCCTCGCGGGCCACGACCACGAGCTGCCCGACCTCTCCCCCGACGGGCACGCCGCCCGCGAGTCCCTCTCGCGCTCCGCGTTCGCCGCGGTGTCGGCCGCGACCCCGGCCGACACGCGCGAGGCAGTGGCCCGCGACGCGTTCCTGGAGCGGATCGGCCTCGACATCGAGCAGCTCGATGCGGGTCTGGCGCGCCACGAGCTGTCGGTGATCAGCGGCTGGTCGCACGCGATGCGCGAGACCCTCGACCTGATGCCGACGGAGACGGCGTCGGACTGGGAGCCCCTCGTGGCCAGGCTCTCCGCGATGCCCGCCGCGCTCGCGGACTACGCGACGACCCTGAGGGAGGAGGCGGCACGAGGCCGCACCGTCGCCGTCCGTCAGTACGTCGAGCACGCGGCGCAGATCGACGGCTGGACGAAGGCGGGTGGCTACTTCGCCAACCTCGCGGCGGGGGCACCCGAAGCGGTGCAGGCCCGCGCAACCGAGGCGGTGGCCGCGGCAGCGGCGGCGTACGACGGGTTCGCGCGCTTCCTCCGGGACGAGCTCGTGCCGCTGGGGCGCGAATCCGACGGCGTGGGGCGGGAGCACTACGCACTCGCGTCGCGCCGCTTCCTGGGCGCAACCGTCGACCTGGAGGCGACCTACGCGTGGGGCTGGGAGGAGCTCGCACGGATCGAGGCCGACATGGAGGCGACGGCAGGCCGGATCGTGACGGGCGGCTCGGTCGCCGATGCGGTGGCCGCCCTCGACGCCGACCGCTCCCGGGACCTGGGCTCGCGGGAGGCGTTCCAGGCCTGGATGCAGGAGAAGTCCGACCGGATCGTGCAGGAGTTCAACGGGGTGCACTTCGACATCGACCCCGCGATCCAGCGGCTGGAGTGTCGCGTGGCGCCGGTCAACGACGGCGGCGCCTGGTACACACCGCCGTCCGAGGACCTCTCCCGCCCGGGCACGATGTGGTTCTCCTTCACTGATGCGCATCGGGTGTTCTCCACCTGGCGCGAGACCACGACCGTCTTCCACGAGGGCGTCCCCGGGCACCACCTGCAGTGCGCCCAGGCGGTACTGCGCGCCGACCTGCTCAACCGCTGGCAGCGCCTCCTGTGCTGGGTCAGCGGCCACGGCGAGGGCTGGGCGCTCTACTCCGAGCGGCTGATGGACGAGCTCGGCTTCTTCGCCGACCCGGGAGACCGGCTCGGCTTCCTCGACATGCAGGGCTTCCGTGCGGCGCGGGTGATCGTGGACATCGGCGTGCACCTGGGGCTCCGCATCCCGAGCAATCCGTGGGGATGGCGCGAGGGCGAGACGTGGACGGCTGACCTCGTGCTCGAGTTCATGCGCCTGCACTCCCGCATGGACGACGGCTCACTGAGGTTCGAGGTGAACCGCTATCTCGGCTGGCCCGGCCAGGCTCCGTCGTACAAGGTCGGCGAGCGGATCTGGCTCGAGGCCAGGGACGAGGCACGGGCGCGCGCGGGGGCCGCGTTCGACCTCAAGGCGTTCCACTCCGCGGCCCTGGACCTGGGTTCGCTCGGGCTGGACCCGCTCAAGGCCGCGCTGGCCCGGCTCTGACTCAGCGGCAGCCGGACTCCGGCTTCAGAGGAAACTCCTGGTCAGCATGTGACGAGGAGTTTCCGCTGGAATCGCACGGCCCTCAACCGTTGAGGCGCGCGAGCTCGTCGGCGACGACGGCCTCGGGGTCGAGCTTCGTGAAGAGCGGCGACGGCTTGCTGATCGGCGTGCCGACGACGACCGGACGCGATGCCCACGCGGGCGTCCCGGTGTAGTCGCCCGTGATGACCGGGTACGACGTGTGGCCCGCACCGCTTGCCGGGTCGAGCTCGGCGACCGTCTCCACCACGGGCATCGGCACAAAGTCGCCCTCGGCCCCGAAAACCCGCGCGACCTTGTTGGCCGCGTGCGGGAGGAACGGCGCGAGCAGCGTGTTGCAGTCGACCACGCACTGGGCCAGGACGTGCAGCACTGTTGCGAGGCGCTCCTGCTGCGACGGGTCCTTGAGCTTGAACGGTTCCGTGACCGTCACGTACTTGTTGACCTCGGCGACGACCTTCATGGCCTCGGCGGTCGCCTGACGCAGGCGGTGACGGCCGATCAGGTCGCCGACCGTCTCGAAGCCGGTCGCGACCGCGGCGAGCACGTCCTCGTCGACCTGCTCGAGCGCACCACGTGCCGGGATCTCGCCGAAGCTCTTGGCGATCATCGTTGCGGCACGGCTGACCAGGTTGCCCCAGCCGGCGACCAGCTCGGAGTTGTTGCGGGTGACGAAGTCAGCCCACGTGAACGCCGCGTCGGAGGTCTCCGGGCCGGCGGCGCAGATGAAGTACCGCAGCGGGTCGGGGCCGTAGCGCTCGAGCACGTCGCGTACGTAGAGCACGTTGCCGCGCGAGGAGGAGAACTGCGTGTCCCCCAGCGTCAGGAACTCCGACGACACGACCTCGGTCGGCAGGTTGAGCACACCGAGCGGGCCCGGCTCGCCACCCTTGGAACCCGCACCGTTGTAGGCGAGCAGCTCGGCCGGCCAGATCTGGCTGTGGAAGACGATGTTGTCCTTGCCCATGAAGTAGTACGACGGCGACTCCGGGTCGTTCCACCAGGCACGCCAGGCGTCGGGGTCGCCGGAGCGCCGAGCCCACTCGATCGAGGCCGACAGGTAGCCGATGACTGCGTCGAACCACACGTAGAAGCGCTTGCCCGGCTGGTCCTCCCAGCCAGGGACCGGAATGCCCCAGTCGATGTCGCGCGTCATCGCGCGTGGGCGGATCTCCTTGAGGATGTTCTGCGAGAACTTGATGACGTTGGGGCGCCAGGTGCCCTCCGCGTCACGGCCGTCGAGCCAGACCGTGAGCGCGTCGGCCAGGGCCGGTAGGTCGAGGAACCAGTGCTCGGTCTCGACGAACTCGGGCGTCGCACCCGTGATCTTCGAGCGCGGGTCGATCAGGTCGACCGGGTCGAGCTGGTTGCCACAGTTGTCGCACTGGTCACCACGCGCGTCGGCGAACTTGCAGATGGGGCAGGTGCCCTCGATGTAGCGGTCCGGAAGCGTCCGACCCGTCGCCGGCTCCAGCGCGACCTGCTGCGGACGCGCCTCGAAGTAGCCGTTGGCGAGGCACTGGCGGAAGAGCTCCTGCACGACGCCGTAGTGGTTGCCCGTCGACGTACGGGTGTAGAGGTCGTAGGAGCAGCCGAGGTCGGCGAGCTCGTGCGCGATCAGCTCGTGGTTGGCGTTGACCACCTCCACGGGCGTCTGGCCGAGCTTGTCCGCGAGCACCAGGATCGGCGTGCCGTGCTCGTCGGAGCCGGAGACCATGAGCACGTCGTGACCGGCCATCCGCATGTAGCGGCTGAAGACGTCGGACGGCACGCCGAAACCGGCCACGTGGCCGATGTGGCGGGGACCGTTGGCGTACGGCCAGGCGACAGCAGACAGAACCTTGCTCATGGGCGCGATCCTATCGGCGCTCCGGGTTGGGTCAGTACGCGTTGACGCGGGCCTGAACGCGCTGGCGCACCGAGGGGAGCTTGGCGTACAGGTAGCGCCCCGGGCAGGCGGTCTGGTTGGTGTCCCGGTGGCCGTCGATCACGGGAAGGACCACGCTCGAACCCGCCGCCTGACGGTCGCTGCCCTGCGAGGTCGTCTGGGTCGATCCGGCGACCTGTGGCACCTGGTAGTAGTCGAGCTTCCACGCGGCGAGGCGCACCAGGCTGGTCAGGGCCCGACGGGTCGGGCGAGCGCTCTCGAAGTTGCCGATCATCGCCACACCGAAGGACTGGTGGTTGAACCCGAGCGTGTGGGCGCCACGAACGTTCTGCACGACGCCGCCCGCGCGTCCTTCCCAGATCCGGCCGAACCGGTCGATCAGGAAGTTGTAGCCGATGTCAGCCCAGCCCAGCGACTGCGTGTGGTACCAGTACATGCCCCGGAGCAGCCCCGGCACGGCGGCGCGGGAGTAGCGGTTGGTCGAGGCCGTGTGGTGCACGTGCATCTGCTGCAACGCCAGGTTGTAGAACGGCCCGTCGTTGCGCAGCGACTCGTTGGCGCCCCACGCGGCACGCGAGCGGACGTACGGCATCGGCGCGTAGTGCGCCGGAGGGGTGTACGCCGGCGGGGCGAGCGCCGAACCGGGCGGCACTGACGCCGAGGGGCTGGCCGCCGCCGAGGTCGTGGCGGCACTGGTGGAGGTGCTCGCCGACATGCTCGCCGACGTGCTGACGGTCGCCGTCGCGGTGGACGTGGCGTCCGTCGAGGCGGTGGCGGTCGACGTGCTGCCGGTGGCGCCGGCGGTCGACGTCGTACTGTCCGCGGCGGTGATCGTGCCGGAGGCGAGGGCGATCTGCGGGTTCGCGCCGGGGTCGATGGTCACCACGGTCAGGCCGCGTGCGTGCCCACCGGAGACGCGCACCTTGACCGCGTCGGACGGGCCGACAGGCATCAGCTCGGTGCCGCGGGTGCCGTTGCCCTCGGCGCTGTCGAGGTCCTCGAGCGCGGGGAGCCGCTTCCAGCCCGTCCACGCGCCCCGCGTGTGGGTGCTGACCTGCACTGCCGGAGCCTGGCCGCGCCAGGTGACCGCCACCTGGCTGAAGTGGCCGGGGCGGATGACACCTGTCGCCCCGTTGCCACGCGCCGACAGGCCGAGCGGCGTCTGCACGCCGCGCACGCCGGCAGAAGCAGGAGCTGCGACCGCCTCCGCACTGTGGACGGCGCCCGCGGGCAGCCCTCCCGGCCCGGTGTCGTCCAGCCGGAGCGAGAGCACGGCCGTCGCCGCAAGGGCAACGGAGAGGCCGGAGGCGAGGAAGGTCCCGAGATGTCTACGCACCGATCCATGGTGCGCTTGTAGACATCAATTGTCGACTCCTGTCACAGAAGCTGCAGCACCAGACCCAGCAACGCGCACACGCCGAGCACGCGCAGCACCGACCACTTGAGTGCGAAGACCAGCACCATCGCCACCCCCGCGATCACGATCGACGTCGCGGCGTACGACGACCAGGTCGGCAGCAGGAGGTCGAGCGGGCCGGCGGACACGTCGTGCGTGCGCGTGAAGAGCGTGTGGATCGCGAAGTAGACGGCGAGGTTGGCGATCACGCCGACGACCGCGGCCGTGATGCCGGTGAGCGCGGCCGACAGGGCCTCGTTGCCGCGCAGGCGCTCGACGTACGGAGCACCGAGGAAGATGAAGACGAAGCAGGGCACGAACGTCACCCACGTCGTGAGCAGCGACGCGATCAGCGCCGCCTGCCATGGCTGCAGCGAGCCGGGCGCGTTCCAGGCGCCGAGGAACGCGACGAACTGCACGACCATGATCAGCGGGCCGGGCGTGGTCTCGGCCAGCGCGAGGCCCTTGACCATGTCTCCGCCGGAGAGCCAGCCGTAGGACTCGACCGCCTTCTGCGCGACGAACGCCAGCACGGCGTACGCGCCGCCGAAGGTGACGAGCGCCGTGCCTCCGAAGAAGAGTCCCTGCTCGACGAAGATCGACTCCCGCCCGAAGACCAAGGCGAGCCCGAGCACCGGCAGGGCCCAGACCACGACGCCACCGCCCACGATCGCGAGGTTGCGGCGCCACGACGGTCGCGCGTGGTGCAGCGCGTCATCGGCGATCAACGGCGCGGGTCCGTCCGCATCCGCCGACCCGTGGCCACCCCCGACCACCAGGTCCGGGCGCACGCGGTGCACCAGCCAGCCGAGCACACCGGCACCGAGCACGACGACGGGGAACGGCACAGCGAACGCCGCCAGCGCCGCGAACGCGGCAACGGCGAGGCCGACGAGGAAGCGGGTCTTGAGCGCACGCCCACCCACCCGAAGCACGGCCTGCAGCACGATCGCCAGCACCGCAGGAGCGAGGCCGGCGAAGAGCCCGGCGACCAGCGTGGTGTCGCCGTGGGCGGCGTACAGCCAGGACAGGCTGAGGAGCGCGATGACGCCGGGGAGCACGAAGAGGACGCCCGCGATCAGGCCGCCGAGCCAGCCGTTGAGCAGCCACCCGGTGTAGATCGCGAGCTGCTGCGCCTCGGGACCCGGCAGCAACATGCAGTAGGACAGGGCATGCAGGAACCGCTTCTCCCCCAGCCAGCGGCGCTCGTCGACGAGCATCCGCTGCATCACGGCGATCTGTCCCGCGGGCCCCCCGAAGGTCTGCAGCGCCACCAGACCCCAGGCCTTCGTGGCATCTCCGAGGGGTACGACGTCTCGCTCCGCGCGCGCACTGGTCACGCTTCAGTATCGAGTGCGGTCCTGGGTGCCGCTCGGCTGGGGCCCGGTGGTTGGATGACCGACATGCCCGGAACCAACCTCACCCGTGAGGAGGCCGCCACCCGCGCCGCTCTCCTCGACGTCACGTCCTACCTCGTCGAGCTCGACCTGAGCCCCCGACCTGACGGAGCCAGCGAGACGCATTTCACGAGCACGACCACCATCCGCTTCACCTCCACCGAGACCGGTGCGGAGACGTGGGCCGACCTCGTCGGAGCAGCCACGATCCACGAGATCACGCTCAACGGTGAGGCGATCGACCCCGCCACGGCCTACGCCGACTCGCGGATCTCCCTCACCGGCCTTGCCGCCGACAACACGCTCGTCGTGAAGGCCGACCTGACGTACTCGCGCAGCGGCGAGGGCCTGCACCGCTTCGTAGACCCTGCCGACGGTCGCGTCTACCTCTACACGCAGTTCGAGGTGCCGGATGCCCGTCGTGTGTTCGCGACGTTCGAGCAGCCCGACCTGAAGTCGGTCTTCACGTTCAAGGTCACCGCGCCCGCCGGGTGGTCGGTCACGTCGAACACCCCGACCCCCGAGCCCGTGGCTGTCTCCGAGGGCGTCGCCCGGTGGGACTTCCCCGAGACCGTGCGGATGTCGACGTACATCACCGCGCTGGTCGCCGGTGAGTACCACGAGGTCCGCGACGCGTACGCCGGGGCGCACGGCGAGATCCCACTCGCGGTGATGTGCCGCCAGAGCCTGGTGGAGCACCTCGACCACGAGGCGATCCTGGAGGTCACCAAGCAGGGCTTCGGCTTCTTCGAGGAGGCCTTCGACTTCCCCTACCCGTTCGGCAAGTACGACCAGCTCTTCGTGCCGGAGTACAACATGGGCGCGATGGAGAACGCCGGTTGCGTGACCTTCCGCGACGAGTACCTCCCCCGCTCGCGCCAGACCAAGGCGTTCTACGAGCAGCGGGCCAACACGATCCTGCACGAGATGGCCCACATGTGGTTCGGCGACCTCGTGACGATGAAGTGGTGGGACGACCTCTGGCTCAACGAGTCCTTCGCGGAGTGGGCCTCGCACCACGCCGCGGCGAAGGCGACCACCGAGTTCGCCGACGCGTGGACCGGGTTCACCAACGCCCGCAAGAACTGGGCCTACCGCCAGGACCAGCTGCCCTCAACGCACCCGATCGCCGCCGACAACCACGACCTCGAGGCGGTCGAGGCCAACTTCGACGGCATCACGTACGCCAAGGGCGCCTCGACGCTGAAGCAGCTCGTGCACTGGGTCGGTGAGGAGCCCTTCCTCGAGGGCCTGCGCGCCTACTTCAAGAAGCACGCGTTCTCGAACTCGGAGTTCACCGATCTGCTCGGCGCACTCGAGACCGCCTCCGGCCGTGAGCTCTCGGGCTGGGCCGAGGAGTGGCTGCAGACCTCGGGCGTCAACACCCTGTCGGCATCGTTCGACGTCGACGACGCAGGTGCGTTCACGACGTTCGCCGTGGCGCAGGCCGCGGCCGCCGACTACCCGACGCTGCGTCGCCACCGGATCCGGATCGGCCTCTACGACGTCGTCGACGGCGCGCTGACCCGCGTGCACCAGGTCGAGACCGACATCGACGGTGCCCTCTCCCCCGTGGACGCGCTCGTCGGCCAGCCGCAGCCGGACCTGATCCTGCTCAACGACGACGACCTGACCTACGCCAAGATCCGGCTGGATGCGCGGTCGCTGGAGACGCTGGTCGGCAACATCGACAAGCTCGACGACTCGCTGGCCCGGGCACTGTGCTGGGGTGCCGCCTGGGACATGACCCGCGACGCGGAGATGCGCGCCACCGACTTCGTGGCGCTGGTCCTGCAGGGCGTCGGCACCGAGTCGGACCTGACCGCCGTGGGTGCGCTGCTCGGCTACGCCAAGTCGTCGGTCGACCTCTTCTCGGCTCCCGCCACCCGCGCCGCCCTCAAGGAGACGTGGTCCAACGGGCTGCGCGGCCTGATCAGCAAGGCCGAGCCGGGCAGCGACCACCAGCTCGCTCTCGTCCGCGCCTTCGCGGCGTCGCCCAACACGGCGTACGCCCTGGACTGGGTGGCCTCCGTGCTCTACGGCTCGCACGTCGTCGAGGGCCTCGACGTCTCGCAGGACCTGCGCTGGGCACTCCTCACCTCGCTGGCCGCCGGCGGCCGGATCGACGAGGCGGAGATCGCTGCCGAGCTGGAGCGCGACACCACGATCACCGGCCAGGAAGCGGCCTCCGGCGCCCGCGCCGCGCGTCCGACGGCCGAGGCCAAGGCTGCGGCCTGGCAGATCGGCGTGCTCGACAACGACACCCCGAACGAGACCGCGCGCCGCACCTGCGCGGCGTTCCAGGTCGCCGGCCAGGCCGAGGTGCTCGCGCCGTACGTCGACAAGTACCTCGAGATCGCCGGCACGATCCTGGAGACCCGCACGGTGTGGCTGGCGCGGCTCGCGCTGGAGCTCTGCTTCCCGCGGGCCAACCCGTCGACCGAGACGCTCGCCAAGGTCGATGCCTGGATGGCGTCGGCGACGGCCGAGGGCTCGGGCGTGAACCCGGCGGCGATCCGGTACGTGAGCGAGGGCCGTGCCGACCTGGCGCGTGCGCTCGCGGCGCAGGAGCGCGACGCCCGCGCCTGACCCAGTCGCCGAGAGGGCGCGTGTGGCGGAAATGGACATCAGTCCCCGCCACGCGCGCCCTCTCAGCACGCCACCTGCGCCCTCTCGGCGTACGACGAAGGGCCCCGACCGTCGGTCGGGGCCCTTCGTGTCTGTTCGAAGTGCGTCAGGCGGTGGCGCGGTCGGCGAGCGCGCCGACGCCGCGCACCAGGCCGCCGGCGATGTCGCCCTCGGCGAACGCCAGCTGCATCTCCAGCGCGGTGAGCTGCACCTGCTCGTCGGGGAGGCGTTCGCGCACCCAGCCGCCGGTGACGATCTCGAGCGCGCGCTGCGCCGGGTCGACCAGAATGACGACCGAGTGCGACGGAGCTGCCAGCGTGTTGTGCAGGCGGGTCGCGAAGGCACGGATGTCACCCTCGGCCGCACCGACGTACGCCGTGATCTCCAGGCGCGAGCGGAGCTCGGCCCGGTTGATCGCCTCCGAAATGCTCAGGCGCTGCTTGCGGGTGAGCCGGTCACCAGCGGGCACCGGCGCCGCCTGCCTGGGAGTCGTCGCCATCCGGGCCGGCCAGGGCGTCGCCCGACTTGGCCGGGCCACCGAACCAGGCGGCCTCGCCGCTGGCGGAGCCACCCTTGATCAGGCGGGGCACGAGGACGAGCAGCACGATCGACGCGAAGAGCAGCGCCGGGTAGCCGATGAAGACCAGCAGGGCGCGCAGGCCGTCAGCGTCGACGAGCGGGGCCCAGCCCTCGGGGACAACGAGCGGAAGGATGTTCACGCGGCGCATCATATCGGGACTGCGCGCTCGCGCATCAGTCGTGCCCGTAGCCTCGTCCCCATGTTCGCCAGCACTGCCCTCCTCCACCTCGTCTCCGCCGCCGACACCACCGCGTCCCCGTGCTCGGTCAATGACGGCATCTCGTGCGACCTGGCGTGGAAGTGGACCGGAAACGCGACGCTGGCGGAGCTGTCGACTGCCCTCGTCGGCCGCCCGATGGCGATCCTGGTGCTGGTCCTCGGCGGCCTGCTGGTCCGGTGGTTGGCCTCCCGCCTGGTCGACCGCCTCGTCGGCCGGATCACCAGCGGCCCGCTCAACGAGCGGCGTCAGGTGCGCGCCCGCACGATGGGGTCGCTGATCAAGAGCATCGCCACGACGGTGGTCGTCTTCGTCGTGCTGCTGATGATCATCGACGAGCTCGGCTACTCGATCGGCCCGATCATCGCGAGCGCCGGTGTCGTCGGCCTCGCGATCGGCTTCGGCGCGCAGAGCCTGGTCAAGGACTACATCTCGGGCATGTTCATGATCTTCGAGGACCAGTACGGCGTCGGGGACTCCGTCGACCTCGGCACCGCCACAGGCACGATCGAGGCTGTCGGCCTGCGCGTCACCCGGCTCCGCGACGTCCGCGGCACGGTCTGGTACGTCCGCAACGGCGAGATCCTGCGGGTCGGCAACATGAGCCAGAGCTGGGCCCGCACGGTCCTCGACGTCGGGGTCTCCTACCAGGCAGACATCGACCACGTCCGCGCCGTGCTGCGCGAGGTCGCCCACGAGATCTGGGAGGACCCGGCGTACGAAGGCAAGATCATCGAGGAGCCCGAGGTCTGGGGCGTCGAGGCACTGGCCGGCGACGTCGTGACCGTGCGCGTCACCATGAAGACGTCGCCCAACGAGCAGTCCGGGATCGCGCGGGTCCTGCGCGAACGGATCAAGTCCCGCTTCGCCATCGAGGGCATCGAGATGCCCGCTCCGCAGCGTCCGGTGGGTCCCCCGCTCTCCTGACCCGCCTCACGGTTGGAAGCGGTAGCCCATCCCCGGCTCGGTGACCAGGTGGACCGGTCGCGCCGGCTCGGCCTCGAGCTTCTTGCGCAGCTGGCCCATGTAGAGCCGCAGGTTGCCCTGCGCGGTCTCGTAGCCGGGGCCCCACACCTCGGCTAGCAGCTCGCGCTGGCTCAGCAGCCGGCCGGGGTTCCGGAGAAAAACCTCGAGCAGGTGCCACTCAGTCGGCGTGAGCCGGACCTCGCCGGATGGCCCTGACACCCGCTTCGCCGTGGAGTCGATCTGGAAGGACCCCAGCACGACGGGAGCGGAAGGTTGGTCGTCGACCGGTAGACGGCGCTCCATCGCGCGCAGCCTGGCGAGCAGCTCGTCGATGCCGAACGGCTTCGTGACGTAGTCGTCGGCTCCGGCATCGAGCGCGTCCACCTTGTCGGCGCTGTCGGTGCGCCCCGAGAGAACGAGAACAGGTACGGCGGACCAGGCGCGCAGGCGGGTCAGGACCCCGACGCCGTCGAGGACCGGAAGGCCCAGGTCGAGGACGACGAGGTCCGGGTCCGTCTCCGCCGCGAGCCGGAGGGCCTCCTCGCCGTCCGCGGCCACGACCACGACATAGCCGTGGCCGCGGAGCGTGATCGCCAGGGTCCGCCGGAAGTCCGGCTCGTCATCGACCACGAGCACCCGGGTCACGGCGTCTCCCCCGGCATGACGGCCTCGAGCGCGACGACGACGGTCGCGCCACCCAGGGGCGTCCCCTCGACGTGCACAGTGCCACCCATCGACTCAGTCAGGCCGCGGGCGAGCGCGAGGCCGAGACCTAGCCCGTCGGTCGAGGAGTCGTCGAGCCGCTGGAACGGCTGGAAGACGCGCTCGCGGTCCTCAGCAGCGATCCCACGGCCGCGGTCAGCCACACGGACCACCACGCGTGCACCATCGGCGCGCGCGACGACAGTGGGTGGGATGTTCCCGCCACCATGCCTCTGGGCGTTGCCGATCAGGTTGGCCAGTACACGCTCGAGTAGTCCCGCGTCACCCCACGCCTCCGGCAGGTCCTCGTCGACGTCGAGCAGGACGCCACGCGGCGCCACCCCGAGGTCGTCGAGCGCTGCAGCCAGGACGTCCGCGACCACCACAGGAACCCGGCGTACGGCGAGGGCGCCGGTCTGCACCCGACTCAGGTCGAGCAGGTTGTCCATCAGCGATCCCAGCCGGTCGAGCGCGGCGTCGGCTGACTGCAGGAGCGCGGCGCGGTCGGACTCCAGCAGGTCGGCCGCACTCCGGGCGCCGGAGACGCCGGCCTTCGCGATGGCGAGCGGGCTGCGCAGGTCGTGACCCACGGCGACGAGCAGCGCCGTACGCAGACGGGCGGCAGCGGCAGCCTCGGCAGCCTGCTGCGTACGCCGCGCCGCGAGGTCGACGGCACCACTCACCAGCATGGCGACGAGAAGGAAGACCCCCAGGCTGACCAGGTTGCCGGGGTCCGCGATGGTCCACGTGTGCACCGGCGGGGTGAAGAAGAAGTTGAGGACGAGCGACGCCGCGATGGCGGTGGCCACCGCCGGCCACGTGCCGCCGACGAGAGCGACAACGACGGTGACCAACAGGAAGCCGAGCATCTCCGAGGCCAGCTCGAGGCGGTTGCGGAACGGCAGCAGTGCGAGAGTGAGCAGCGGCAGGACGAGCGCGGCGAGCAGCCACGCACCCCGTCGCCGCTCCGCACTGAGGCTGCCGGTCGGGATCACCCGCCTAGTGTGACGGGTCCGGCGTTAGGAGTCCGTTAGCGCTCGCATCCGTGACGGGCAGCGGATCTTGAATGCAGGAGTGACCTTCACCGCCCAACAGATCGCCATCCAGACCATCGAACCCGAGCACTCCTCGGAGCACACGGACTCGTGGTGGAAGGTGATGTGCCTGACCGGTGTCGACTACTTCTCCACCCTCGGCTACCAGCCGGGCATCGCCTTCATCGCGGCCGGGCTGCTCAGCCCCCTCGCGACGTTCGTGCTGGTGCTCCTGACGCTCTTCGGCGCCCTGCCGATCTACCGCCGTGTCGCCGAGGAGAGCCCCCACGGGCAGGGTTCGATCGCGATGCTCGAGCGTCTGCTGCCGTTCTGGCGCGGAAAGTTCTTCGTGCTCGCGCTGCTCGGCTTCGCGCTCACGGACTTCATCATCACGATCACGCTGTCGGCCGCCGACGCCGCGGCCCACGTCGTGGAGAACCCGAGCATCCCCAGCTGGCTCGAGGGCGGCCAGCTCTGGATCACCCTGTTCCTGATCGCACTGCTCGGCGCCGTCTTCCTCAAGGGTTTCCGCGAGGCGATCGGTGTCGCGGTGGCCCTGGTCATCCTGTTCCTCGGCCTGAACGCGGTCGTGATCGGTTGGGGCCTCTGGAAGATCGCCACGAACGGCCATGTCGTCACCGACTGGACCGGGAGCCTCACCACCGAGCACGGCAGCATCTGGACGATGATCGGCGTCGCCCTGCTGGTCTACCCCAAGCTCGCGCTCGGCATGTCGGGCTTCGAGACCGGCGTGGCCGTGATGAGCCACGTCGAGGGTGCCGCCGACGACGACCCGGCCCGCCCCGCGGCACGGATCCGCAACACGAAGAAGCTCCTCACCACCGCGGCCCTGATCATGAGCGGCTACCTGATCACGAGCTCGCTGGTGACCACGATGCTCATCCCCGCCGAGGCATTCCACGGCGGCGAGGCGGACGGGCGCGCGCTGGCCTACCTGGCCCATGAAAACCTCGGAGCCGTCTTCGGCACGGTCTACGACATCTCCACGATCGCGATCCTCTGGTTCGCCGGTGCCTCGGCCATGGCCGGCATGCTGAACCTGATCCCCCGCTACCTCCCCCGCTACGGCATGTCGCCGGAGTGGGCGGGCGCCACCCGCCCCCTGGTCGTGATCCTGACCAGCGTCGGCTTCCTGATCACCTGGATCTTCGACGCCGACGTCAACGCGCAGGGCGGTGCGTATGCCACCGGCGTGCTCGTGCTGATGGTCTCAGCCGCCGTGGCCGTGACCCTGGCGGCCCGCAAGGCCACGCAGCCGAAGCGCACGGTCGCCTACGGACTCATCGCCCTCGTCCTGGCCTACACGCTGTTCGACAACGTGAAGGAGCGACCGGACGGTGCGAAGATCGGTGCCTGCTTCATCGCCGCGATCGTGCTGGTGTCGCTGGCCTCGCGTCTGGCCCGGGCACTCGAGCTCCGCGCGACGGAGATCACGTACGACGCCCGCGCGGAGATGTTCCTGCGCGACGCCGCCCGGCGTTCCATCCGCCTCGTCGCCCACGAGCCCGTGGACTGCGGCCGCGCGGCGTACGTCGCGAAGATGCGCCAGATCGTCGACGACAACGACATCCAGCACCCCGGCGACATCGTCTTCCTGGAAGTGACCGTCAAGGACTACTCGGACTTCGAGAGCCGGATCGAGGTCCACGGCGAGGCTCTGTACGACGAGTTCCGGGTGCTGACCGTCGAAGCCGCCACAGTGCCCAACGCACTGGCCGCCGTGCTGCTCGACATCCGCGACCGCACCGGAGTCCGCCCTCACCTCTACCTGGAATGGACCGAGGGCAACCCGCTCAGGAACCTCGCGCGGTTCCTGCTCTTCGGTGTCGGCGAGGTCGCCCCCGTCACGCGCGAGGTGATCCGTCGCGCCGAGCCCGACCCCACGCGGCGCCCCCACGTGCACGCCGGCTGACCCGCCGTACGCCGAGACGGCGCGTCGTTGCGGGTGCAGCACGCCGACGCGACGCGTACTCGCACGGGAAATGCGCCGAGGCGTCGCGAACTCGCACATTCGCGACGCCTCGGCGTACAGGTGGCGCAAGCGCGCGCCGTCTTGACGTCAGGCGCTCAGCGACGCCGTCAGGGTGATGCTCGGGACGGACGCGAGCGCCTGCGAGACCGGGCAGCCCGCCTTGGCGGCTTCGGCGAGCTCGACGAACTTCGCCTCGTCGAGGCCGGGGACCGCGCCGACGACGGTCAGGCGGATCTCGGTGATGCCGGTGCCGGGCACGAAGTCGACCTCCGCGGAGGTGTCGAGCGACGTCGGGGCGGTGCCGTTCTTGGCCAGGGCGCTGGAGAACGCCATCGAGAAGCAGGCGGTGTGGGCAGCCGCGATGAGCTCCTCCGGGCTGGTCAGGCCGTTGGGCTCCTCGGAGCGCGCGGGCCAGGAGACACCGAACGTCCCGATGCCGGAGGAGGTGAAGGTGGTCGAGCCGGAGCCGTCGAGCAGGCCGCCTTCCCAGTGGGTGGCAGCAGAGCGGGTGGTGGCCATGAGGTTCTCCCTGAGTCGTGGGTGACTTGCGGTCGGTACCACTCTTCCACGCTTGGCAGAATGGGACCCGTGAGCACCTTCTACGACGAGATCGGCGGCCTCGACACCATGCGCCGGATCGTCGACCGCTTCTACGAGGGCGTCGCCACCGACCCTCTCCTCCGGCCGATGTATCCCGAGGAGGACCTCGGCCCGGCCAAGGAGCGCTTCACGCTCTTCCTCGCGCAGTACTGGGGCGGCCCCGGCACCTACTCCGAGCAGCGCGGCCACCCGCGGCTGCGGATGCGGCACGCCCCGTTCGCGGTCACGTCCGAGGCCCGCGACGCCTGGCTGCGCCACTTCCGTGCCGCACTCGACGAGGTCGCGCTCACGCCGGAACAGGACGCGCAGTTCTGGGCGTACGTCGTGCACGCTGCCGAGTTCATGATCAACACCTGACTCGCCACCCGCGCCCTCTCGGCGCGCCACCTGTGCCCTCTCGGCGTCAGGCGAGCTGGGCCATGAGCAGCCGGCGCAGCTCCTCCGGGGCAGGCGCAGCCTTCTGGGTCACGGCGTCGAACGTCACCAGGACGACGCGGGCGCGGGAGTACGTCACGCCGTCGGCGTACAGCTCGGACTCGATCACGAAGCTCGAGCCACCGACCTTCGAGACCCAGGACCGCACGTCGTACGCCGTGGCGCTGAACTTCATCGGCTCGGCGTAGAAGACGTCCATCTGCGCGATCACCATGGGCGTCTTGCGGAAGTCGACGGCCGACGACCCCTGCATGCGGCCGATGTAGGAGATCCGCGCCTCCTGGAAGAACTCGAAGTGCTGCACCTCGTCGACGACACCGAACGCGTCGAGGTCCGAGAAGCGCACCCGGAGGCTGTAGCCGCCGTTCTCGACGTCCCGCGGCTCGGTCAGAGCGGCGGGCTCTCCGATCGGATCCTCGCCGGCGAAGCGCGCGAGCACCTCGAGCTCCGGGGCGGTCAGCGGACGCCGCCGGTCCTCGTCGAAGGCGTACGGCGCCAGCGTCGTGCGCGCGCGCAGGTAGACGACCCGTTCTCCGGTGTGGTCGTCGTAGATCTCGTGGCCGAGGGTGAACTTGTCGGTGTCCGAGGAAACCACCCACGAGTCGACCTTGACGGGCTTGAGCCGGAAGGTCAGCGGCGCGGCGTACTGCACGGAGTGGTGGAGCACCTGTGCGCCCTCGGCGAGCGCGAGGAGGCGGTCGCCCTTCGCGTGGGCGAGCAGCATCTCGATCCGCGCCTCCTGGAGGTAGTCCAGGTAGGTCACGTTGTTGACGTGCCCCAGGAGGTCCATGTCCGCCCAGCGCAGCTGGCACTCATACGTGTGTCGCACAGCGCAGATCGTTGCACGGCGACGGCGATAGGCTGCTGGGTGGTCCCCCACCGGGACCGTCCGCTCACTTCCCGAGGAGAGACATGCCCGAGGCAGTCATCGTTTCCACCGCCCGTACGCCGATCGGGCGTGCGTTCAAGGGGTCGCTCAAGGACATGCGTCCCGACGACCTCGCTGCCTTCGCGATCAAGGCTGCCCTCGACAAGGTCCCCAGCCTCGATCCGACGCTGATCGACGACCTGCACCTCGGCTGCGGCCTCCCGGGCGGCGAGGCCGGATGGAACATGGCGAAGGTCGTCAACACGCTCCTCGGTCTCGACTCGGTGCCCGGCACCACGATCACCCGTTACTGCGCCTCGTCCGTCCAGACGACCCGCATGGCGCTCCACGCGATCAAGGCCGGCGAGGCCGAGATCATCGTGTCGGCGGGCGTGGAGGCGGTCTCCCGCTTCGGTGCCGGCATGACCGACAGCGACGCGGCACGCAACCCGCTCTTCAACGACGCCATCGAGCGCACCGTCGCCACCTCGATCTCCAACGAGAAGTGGCACGACCCGCGTGAGGACGGCCTCCTGCCCGACGCCTACATCGCCATGGGCCAGACCGCGGAGAACGTCGCCACCCTGCGTGGCCTGAAGCGCCAGGAGCTCGACGAGTTCGCGACCCGCTCGCAGAACCTCGCCGAGAAGCAGATCGCCGCCGGCTTCTGGGCCCGCGAGATCACCCCGATCACCACGCCCGACGGCACCGTCGTGTCGGCCGACGACGGCCCGCGCGCTGGCGTCACCTACGAGGGCATGGCCGCGCTCAAGCCGGTCTTCCGCCCCGACGGCGTCAACACCGCGGGCAACTCGTGCCCGCTGAACGACGGTGCCGCTGCCGTCGTGATCATGTCCGACACGAAGGCCGCAGAGCTGGGCCTGACCCCGCTCGCGCGCGTCGTCTCCACCGGCGTCTCGGGCCTCTCCCCCGAGATCATGGGCCTCGGCCCGGTCGAGGCCTCGCGCAACGCGCTGCGCCTTGCAGGCATGAGCGTCGGCGACATCGACCTGTGGGAGATCAACGAGGCGTTCGCCGCGCAGGTCATCCCGTCGGCCCAGGACCTCGGCATCGACTTCGACCGCCTCAACGTCAACGGCGGCTCGATCGCGGTCGGCCACCCGTTCGGCATGACCGGTGCCCGCCTGACCAACACGCTGCTGAACTCGATGGACTGGCACGACAGGTCCACGGGCGTCATCACGATGTGCGTCGGCGGCGGTCAGGGCATGGCGATGGTGCTCGAGCGTCTCTGACGTCCCTTCCACTCGCCCACTGGCGCGAGACATGAAGAAGAGCCCGGTCCCCCTGGGACCGGGCTCTTCTTTCGTCGTGCAGATGCGCAGGCGCTCAGATGTCGGCGAGCACCGTCGTCCACGTCAGCGTGCCGAACAGGGCACTCAGCCAGCGGCCGTCACCGAGGTCGTAGCCCCGGGCCGTGATCCACGAACCAGCACCGAACGGCGCCTCGGCGCTGTGCTCGGTGGTCGGCGAGTGGCCGACCAGGTCGATGCCGTGCTCCGTCGAGGCGAGGCGTGCGATCAGCGCATCCTGCTCCTCGCCGGTCGGCGGCCCTGCGGTGAACGCGAAGTCCTGCGTGCCCTCGAGCAGCTTGACGACGACGATCTGGTGCAGGTGGTTCTGGTACCACCGGGTGAGCGCGTCGAGGTCGGGCTGCTCGTCAAGGGTCCGGAGGGTGACGAGGGTGAACTGGTCTCCCGGCGGCGTGAGCCGGTTGAGGACGAGGTCGCTGGCCATGGCGCTAGTTAATCAGTCGCGGGTCAGGCGGCGGTGCGTGACGCGGTGCGGGCGGGCTGCCTCGATGCCGAGGCGCTCGATCTTGTTCTCCTCGTAGGAGGCGAAGTTGCCCTCGAACCAGAACCACTGGCCCTCCTCCTCGTCCGTGCCCTCCCACGCGAGGATGTGGGTGGCGATGCGGTCGAGGAACCACCGGTCGTGCGA
>UEXP01000075.1_pt1 | contig 20264 bp, 18 predicted proteins | sample 4301171 | NCBI WGS metagenome assembly UEXP01 (sample SAMEA4773182, study PRJEB27434) | metagenome | biome: 2259; feature: agricultural soil; material: soil | place: USA | collected 2014-09 | depth 0.25 m
GCTCCCAGGACCGGCCGCTGTCGACTGCCGACCGCACCGAGATCACCAAGCAGATCACCGACGACATCCTCGGCCACGGTCCGATCGAGATCCTGCTCAACGACCCCGACGTCTCCGAGGTCATGGTCAATGGGCCGCACATGGTCTTCGTCGAGCGCAAGGGCAGGCTGACCAAGACCGACGTGGAGTTCGACGACGACGCGCACCTGCGCCGGATCATCGACAAGATCGTGTCGCGGATCGGCCGCCGCGTCGACGAGTCATCCCCTCTGGTCGACGCCCGTCTCCCCGATGGCTCGCGTGTCAACGCGGTCATCCCCCCGCTCGCGATCGACGGCTCGTCGCTGACGATCCGCAAGTTCTCCAAGGACCCGTTCACGGCCCAGGACCTGATCAACTTCGGGTCCCTCACCCAGCGCACCGCCGACTTCCTGGAGGCGTGCGTCCGGGGCAAGCTCAACGTGATCGTGAGCGGTTCGACCGGCGCCGGCAAGACGACGACACTCAACGTGCTCTCGTCGTTCATCCCGAACGACGAGCGCATCGTCACCATCGAGGACGCCGCCGAGCTCCAGCTGCACCAGGAGCACGTCGTCCGCCTCGAGTCGCGGCCGCCCAACATCGAGGGCAAGGGCGCGATCACGATCCGCGACCTGGTCAAGAACAGCCTCCGCATGCGCCCGGACCGGATCGTCGTCGGTGAGGTCCGTGACGCGTCCGCGCTCGACATGCTGCAGGCGATGAACACCGGTCACGACGGCTCGATCACCACCCTGCACTCCAACGGCCCCCGCGACACCCTGGCCCGCATGGAGACGCTGGTGCTGATGGCCGGCATGGACCTCCCGGTCCGCGCCATCCGCGAGCAGGTCGCCTCCGCGGTCGACCTGATCGTCCACCAGGCCCGCCTGCGCGACGGCTCGCGCCGGATCACGCACATCACCGAGGTCGAGCGGATGGAGGGCGACGTGATCACCCTCCAGGACATCTTCGTCTTCGACCACTCGCGCGGCTTCGACGCCGACGGCCGCTCGCTCGGTGGCCTGCGTGCCACCGGGCTGCGGCCGAAGTTCCTCGAGAAGATGGAGCACTCCAACGTGCGGGTCGACCCGCTCGTGTTCATGCGGGAGGCGATCGCATGAACCGCCTGATCGCCAGCGGCCTGGCAGCGCTCACCTGCTGGGCGGTGCTTGCCCCGACGCAGGCACGCGCCGACGGCAACGACGCAACCGTCAGCCACGTGCAGGTCGAGGACGGCACCATCAGCCTGCTGGTCTCGGTGCCGGAGGGGACGTCGGTCGACCTCGACGGCGTCGGCATGACGGTCGCCGGCAAGGCGGCTGCCCCGTCCGCGTCCGTCGCCGGCACGAGCGCCGACAGCTCCGTGCGTCGTACGACGGTGCTCGCGATCGACACGAGCGACTCGATGAAGGGTGCCCGCTTCGACGCGGCGAAGACGGCGGCGTCGACCTACCTCAACGCGGTCCCGGCCGACGTCGCGGTCGGCATCGTCAGCTTCGACGGTGCCGTGCACAGTGTCATCGAGCCGACGACGGACCGCGCCGATGCCGCCGCCGCCATCGAGAGCCTCGAGCTCGCGCACGGCACGTATCTCTACGACGGCGTCCTCAGCGCAGTCGACCAGCTCGGCGAGGAGGGCCAGCGCAACGTGCTGCTGCTCTCCGACGGTCGCGACACCAGCAAGACAGCCGTCGGCGACGTCGTCGCGGCCGTGAAGGAGGCAGACGTCCAGCTGGACGCCGTCGCGCTCGACGAGAAGGCCGACCTCGCTGCACTCCAGTCGCTCGTGACCGCCGGTCACGGCACGCTGATCCCGGCCGACCCCGCAGCACTCAGCCAGACGTTCGCCGCCGAAGCGGCGGTCCTCACCCGGCAGCTGCTCGTCACGGCCCGGATCCCCGCAGGGGTCGACGTCGAGGAGGCCGACGTGGTCGTCAGCTTCCCGGCAGGGGCGCAGACGCTGACCGCCTCGACCTACACCGTGCTCGGAAAGCCCCGCGCAGCCTCGCCGGCCGTCGCGGTCCGCGACGCCGCGTCGGCACTGCAGCTGTCGCCGACCGTGATGTACGGCGGTCTGGCGGCGATCGGCCTGGGCCTCCTGGTGCTCATCGGGACCGGCATGTCGATCGCCACCCGTGACCGGTCGGTCCGGAGCGTCGAGGACAGGATCGCGGCGTACGGTCCGTCGGCTGTCGCCAGCGCGGCTGCCCCGGGGGCTCGCAAGGCCGACACCGCGTCGTTCAACCTCAACCAGGCCAAGGACGCAGCCGCCTCGATGCTGCACCGCAACAAGGGCCTCGAAGCCCGGATCGAGCAGCGTCTCGAAGCCGGCGGATCGGCGCTGAAGCCCGCCGAGTGGCTCCTGCTGCATGGCGCGATCGCCGTCATCGGCGGCATGGTCGGCCTGCTGCTGGGCGGCGGCTCGATCTTCCTGCTGCTGGCAGGCGTGGCCGCGGGCCTCGTCGTCCCGTGGTGGTACCTCGGCTTCAAGCGGAAGCGTCGCGTGGCGGCGTTCAACTCGGGGCTCGCCGACACCCTGCAGCTGATCTCCGGAAGCCTCTCCGCGGGCATGTCGCTCGGGCAGTCCATCGACGCAGTGGTCAACGAGGGCACCGAGCCGATCGCCGGCGAGTTCAAGAGGGTGCTGATCGAGAGTCGCCTCGGCGTCCCGCTCGAGGCCGCGATGGACGGCGTCGCCCAGCGCACGGGGTCGGTCGACTTCGCCTGGGTGGTCATGGCCATCCGGATCCAGCGCGAGGTCGGCGGAAACCTGGCTGAGCTCCTGACGACGGTCTCGAACACGCTGCGCGAGCGTGACTATCTGCGTCGCCAGGTCAAGACGCTCTCTGCCGAGGGCCGTCTCTCCGGCTACCTGCTGATCGGGCTGCCGATCGGCCTCTTCGTCTTCCTGACAGTCACGCGCCGCGACTTCATGGAGCCACTGTTCACGACCACCGTCGGCTACATGCTCATGGCACTGGCCATCGCACTACTCGGCATCGGGTCGCTCGTGATGAGCCGTCTCGTGAAGCTGGAGGTCTGATCATGATCCTGGCACTTGGTGCACTCCTCATCTTCTCGGCGCTGTTCGTCGGCTTCGCCGCGCTCGGCGGCGCCACGAACGAACGAATGGGTGTCTCCCGCTCGATCGCAGTCCTTCGTGCGATGACCGATGCTCCCGACGAGCTGAAGGCCGACCTCGACCGCCCGTTCGGCGAGCGAGTCCTGCAACCGCTGCACGCCCGCGCCCAGAAGCTCGGTGCCCGCATCACCGGCGCCGACCAGGTCGAGCGGATCCGTCGGCGCCTGGACAAGGCCGGCAACCCGGCGGGCTGGTCGGTCGAACGCGTGGCCACGATGAAGGTCATCGGCGTCGTCACCGGGACGGTGGGGGGCTTCGCACTCGCCGCTCTCCTCGACAAGCCGCTCGGCATCACGCTCGTCATGGTGGGCACTGCCGCGACCTTCGGCTGGTTCTCCCCGATCATCTGGCTCTACAACGAGGCCACGAAGCGTGACTCGGTCATGCTCAAGGAGCTCGCCGACTCGATCGACCTGCTGACCATCTCGGTCGAGGCAGGTCTCGGCTTCGACGCGGCACTCCAGCAGGTCGCCCGCAACACGCACGGTCCCCTCTCGATGGAGTTCTCCCGCGTGCTGCAGGAGATGCAGATCGGTCGCGCACGGAGCGAAGCGATGCGCGCCCTGGCGGAGCGCACGAGCATTCCCGACATCCGTGGCTTCGTGAGCGCGATGGTCCAGGCGGATGCCTTCGGCATCCCGATCGGGCGGGTGCTGCGCGTCCAGTCGTCGGAGCTGCGTGCCAAGCGCCGTCAGCGCGCCGAGGAGAAGGCCGCGCAGCTGCCGGTCAAGATCATGGTTCCGGTGATGCTGTTCATCCTTCCGTGTATCTTCATCGTGGTGATGGGTCCAGCCGGCATCAGCATTGCGCGAGTCCTGGGATGACCACCGCGGACAGGCGGACGCGCTACGCCAGCCTCACGACGGCTGTTCGCGCATTCGCCCTGATCTGCCTGGCGCCGCCGGTTGCGCTCACGCAGGACTACTCCGCGATCGTCAACGTCATCCTGCTCGCCACGATCTGGCTCGGCTGCGTCTTCGCCGATGGCCTTCCGCGCATCCCGGCGATGCCGGCCCTCGCCGTCGAGGCGAGCCTGGTGTCGCTGGTTGCTGCGCTCACGCTGAGCGAGTCCCCGGTGCTGCTTCCTGCCCTGGTCGTTCCGCCCTTCATCGGCGGCATCGTGCGAGGGGTCCGTGGTGCGCTCGAGGTCCTCGGTGCCGAGCTTCTCATCGCCACCACGGTCGTGGTCGTGAGCCCGGCGATCGCTCTTGACGAGACGGTCGGGTCCCAGCTCTTCAGCGCGCTCGCCGCGGGTGTCGGCCTGGGTTCGGTCGCGGCGTTCTTCCACGAGTCCCGGGAGAGCCGCTCCGACACGGCGACGTCGTACCGGGACGCCCGAGCCCTGTTGACCCAGCTCCGTGAGCTCTCGGGGAGCCTCGTCGCCGGACTCGACCCGGTCCGGATCAGCCAGAACATCCTCGACCAGGCACGCGAGGAGCTCCCGTTCACAGGCGCGGTCGTCTACGTGCAGACACCCCACGGCTACTCCCCCCTGCTCGAAGGCGACGTGACCGACGTCGGTGCCGACAACACCGCGGTGCTCGATGACGTCTTCCGCACCGGACGTCCGATCGTGAGCGGTCCATGGGTGGCTGTCCCGCTCCTCACGGACGCGGGGATCGTCGGCGCGATCACCGGTGCCCTCCTGCCGCACACCCTGAGCGCGATCGTGCTGCACCAGACGCTCGACCACCTGGTGAAGAACCTCCGGCGCGAGGCCCTGCAGCTCGACACGGCACTGATCTTCGCCACCTTGCGCGACGAGGCCACCGCCGAGGAACGCCAGCGCCTGGCCCGCGACCTGCATGACGGGGTCGCCCAGGACCTGGCGGGGCTCGGCTATCTGATCGACGAGATCACCGAGGTGTCGACGGAACCCGAAGTCACCGGTCTCAGCCAGGGCCTCCGCGCGGAGCTGAGCCGGGTGGTGGCGGAGCTGCGCCGCTCGGTCTTCCTCCTGCGCAACGAGGGCACCGGCGAGCCGCTGGGTGAGCGCCTCGCCAGCCTGGCCGCCCACATCAGCAGCCGCTCCGGCATTGCGGTCCACGTCGACGTCGTCGAGGGCTCCAAGCGGCTGCGCCCCGAGGTCGAGGCAGAGCTGCTGCGCATCGCCCAGGAGGGCATCAACAACGCCGCCCGTCACTCGGGCGCCAGCAAGATCATGGTCGATGTCGTCGTGCGTGCCCCCGAGGCACACGTCCGTGTGAGCGATGACGGCCGCGGCCTCCAGCGGGGCCGCGACGACTCGCACGGCCTGCGGATCATGAAGGAACGCGCGCGCCGGATCGGCGCGCAACTGGAGCTGCAGAACCGCGAGAATGGAGCAGGAGCCGAGCTCCTGGTCCGTCTCGGGGATGGCGTCTGGCTGGAGGGGCCGGACGAAAGGAAGGAAGCCGCATCATGAGCACCGAAGCAACCGAGGCAGCGCCCACCCGCGTCCTGCTCGTGGACGACCACGAGCTGATCCGGCAGGGGCTTGCGCGCGCGTTCGAGCGCGACCCCCAGATGGTCATCGTCGGTCAGGCCGCCACAGTGAGCCAGGGCCTCGCGATGTACGACAAGCACCGGCCGGATGTCGTCGTGACCGACCTGCAGCTGCCCGACGGAACGGGCCTCGACATCGTCCGGTCGATCCGCCAGGTCGACGACAAGGCCGGCCTGGTCGTCCTGACGATGCACTCCGGCGACGAGCACGTCTTCCAGGCGATGGAGGCCGGCGCCTCGGCCTTCGTGGGCAAGGACTCCCCCGCGTCGGAGGTCGTGAGCGCGGCGCGTCATGCCGCCGTCGCGCCGCGCACCTTCCTGTCGTCGGCGCTGGCCGGCGCGATGATGCGCCGCGCCACCACCGCGAACCAGAAGCCGAAGCTGTCCGCCCGCGAGCAGCAGGTCCTCAACCTCCTCGCCGAAGGCCTCGGCACCGCAGCCATCGCAGGCCAGCTCTACGTCTCGGAGTCGACCGCCAAGACCCACATCGCGCGCATCTACCAGAAGCTGGGCGCCACCAACCGCGCCCAGGCGCTCGTCACGGCGATGCGCCTGGACCTGCTCACCGCCTGAGCAGACCCGCACCGCGAGGGGCCCGGACAGAGATGTCCGGGCCCTTTCGCGTGCACCTCGCGACACGTCGTCCGGACGGTTCGCGACGTGTCCCGAAGGTCACTGGCCAGATAGTCCGAAAGGACTAGGACGCTACGACGGAACACCCGATAGTGACACTCGCCACAGCGTGACAGAGTTCAACTTGTCAGGCCGATGGGAGTCGGCAGGCAAACCGAAACCGGGCTGAGGGGCCCGGTTCAATTCCTGGGAGGGAAACACCATGACCGAGTACTTCGTTCGCCTCGTTAACTTCATGACCATGCCGCGTGACGAGGAGAAGGGCGCGACCGCGGTCGAGTACGGCCTGCTCGTCTCCGTCATCGCGCTCCTGATCATCGCCGGCATGACCGTCCTGAAGGACGCGCTCAACGGCCTCTTCACGGACGCGGGCAACGCGCTCTGATCTGAAGAAGACAGCGCAGGAACGGCCGCGGAGGGATCCTCCGCGGCCGTTCGGCCTTTCGGGAGGAACCATGAAGACTGCACGAGAGCGCTGCGGCGACCGCGGGGAGTCCGGTGCCGTCGCGACCGAGTACGTGCTGCTGATCACCGTCATCTCGATCTTGCTCATCGGAGCATTCATGCTCATCTCGGACCCGGCGAACGGCCTCTTCACGGCAGTGTGCAATCCGCCGAGCCCCTTCACCTGCTGAGGTGCTGTGCGAGCGCGATCCGCTCGAGCACCGTCGGGTGACTGCCGAACCACCACTGGGACAGCGCGGGAGGAGTCGGGTCCGCAAGGGCCGCCACCGCCAACGCCCGCTGCATCTGGCTGAAGGCCACCGGATCACCGGTGGCCTTCAGTGCATCCACGTCCGCGCGCATCTCGAGATGCCGGCTCACGGAGTTCTCCAGCGGAGCGGCGAGCAGGGTCCCCCACGCGCTGAGCGCCAGGAGCAGCGCCACCGCGCGCGGATCACCGGGACCCGTCACGCCAGCCCGCCGTCGTACGCCGGGAGCGGCGAGGATCAGCGCCAGGAGCCCCATGGCGACCACCGTCGCGCCGACGCCGAGCGCCGTGCCGGTCTCGACATCCTGGTGCCGCGCATGCGCCAGCTCATGGCCGACGACCGCCAGCACCTCACGCCTGTCCAGATCGGCGAGCAGCGTGTCGTACAGGACCACGCGGCGGCTGTCACCGAAGCCCGAGACGTAGGCATTGAGTGCCGTGGTGCGACGCGAGGCATCGGCGACCAGCACGCCGTCCACGTCGACACCCTCGCGCGCCGCGAGCCGCTGGATGTCCCGCGCGAGGCTGGCGTCGTGCAAGGGCGTGAACGAGTTGAACGCCGGCTCGACGAGCACCGGGTACAGGTACGACGATCCGACCACCACGATCGCACCAGCCAGGGCCGCCGCGGCCGGCCACGCACGCGGCAGGGCGCGCGCCAGCCCGATCAGAATCACGAGGGCGATCGCCGAGACGCCGACCGCATAGGCGAGGCCGAAGGCCTGGTCGCGCAGCAGACCGGTGAGGGCCTGGTGGGTCAGCCCGACCCGGGTGCGCTGCTGCCACGACATCAAGGCGACCGGCAGCGTGGCGATCCAGCCGATGACGTTCACGACGAGGGTCAGACCGACGACCGTGGCCCACCAGGGCAAGGCGATCCGGCCGAGGAGCCGTGCGCCGCGGGAGGTGAAACCCAGCCAGGACGAGACCGCGAGCGAGATGCCCAGCGAGCTCCAGCCGATCAGCCGGCTCAGATGCGCCCAGGCCTCGGCCTCGGCGATCTCCTGGCGGCTGAAGACGGTCTCGGCAGGCACCGGAGCAGGTGTGCCACCCGCGACCGGGTGCCAGGGCACGAGTGCGACCAGGAGCCAGCCGAGCAGGACGCAGCCTGCAGCGACCAGCGCGCCGCCCACCGTCGTGGCGGTCAGCGAGCCCCTGGGAGGGCGGTCAGGTCGGCTCGCCATCGACGCGTCAGCTCCCCTTCACCGAATCCGTAGAGCGCGCGCAGCGCCGGGTCGACGGGCTCTCCCGCCGCGGTCCGACGGTACAGCTCGCGCAAGGTGCCCTCGCCACGCGCGGCGACGAGCACCTCCACGGCACGCCACGCAGACTCGTAGAGGGCCCCGAGGTGCGGCGCTGTCGACCCGAACTCGGCAGCCGACGGAAGTGCCTCCGGCGTGCCCCCTGCCTTGACCTGTGCCGCGATCTGCGCAGCGGTCCGGGTCAGCGGGAGCGTCGTGTCGCGCAGTGCCACGTGGTCGGCGAAGCCCTCCAGGAGCCACAGCGGCGACTGTGCGTGCACGGCGTCGGTGGCGAAGTGGGCCACCTCGTGGGTCATCACGATCTGGGCGCCGGCGTCACCGAGGCCACCCAGGACGGTCGGGTTGACCACCACGTGCACCGGCGTACGCGGACCGTGGTCGCGGCCGATGGGCGTGGTCACGGCCGCGATAGTGGCGTGGTCCCCCTCGGACGCGCCGAGGACCCGGTCGACGTCTGCGGCACTGGCGGGGATCTCGACGACGAGGGGAGGCTGCTCCCCCAGGACGTCGGTGACTTCGCGCACCGCAGTCGCAGCCAGGCGGGTGACCCGGTCGACCGGCGCCCCGACCCGACCCGCCACGACCAGTCCTGGCTCACGGTGGACGGTGAGCGCGCCGGTCATCCAGAGGGGCACGGGACGCTGGCCGCCACCGAAACCCGCGATGTCCACCCCGTCATCGTCCTGTGCGAGGAGCACGGTCACCTCGGCCGACGAGATGCCCCTGTCGAGACCCTCCAAGGCCCATTCCATCTGCGCGACAGCCGCGTGGCGGCCCTTCGGGAGCTCCGCGGTCACCGCCGGGTCGTCGTCGACGAACCGGAGCGAGCGCAGGTCGACGTCGAGAGCAGCGGCGTTGCTGGCCGCAGCCGTCAGCAGCGCACCGGCGTCCTTGTCCGCAGCCAGGGCCGCGGCCGCGTCCGCGTCGCGGGCGCCGATCGCCGAGGCGAGTGCGTTGAGCGCCGTGGCAGCGGCCGCGTCATCGAGGTGTGCGGGTGCGACTGGCACCGCAGGCGCGTGCGATGCGCAGCCGGTCAGGACGACGAGGAACGCCGCAGCGACCGGCAGCCGGAGCACGGGATCAGCCGAAGCGGCGCGCGGTGGTGATCGGCATGCGGTTGACCGAGGCGATCTCCACGTTGGCGCCGGAGTGCGGCGCGTGGATGATCTTGCCTCCACCGATGTAGATGCCGACGTGGCTCACCGGGCTGTAGTAGAAGACCAGGTCGCCTGGCTGCAGCTGGCCCACCGAGACCCGGGTGCCCATGCCGGACTGCGCGCGCGAGGAGTGCGGCAGGCTGATGCCGGCAGCGCGCATCGCCATCATGGTCAGGCCGGAGCAGTCGAACGAACCCGGCCCCGCGGCGCCCCAAACGTAGGGGTCACCCATCTGCGCCATGGCGTACTTGATGGCCAGGCCGGCGCGACCACCTGCGGAGATGTGGGGGACGTCAGTCACCTGGCCAGCCGCGACGGCAGCGAGGTAGCGCTGCATCTCTTCCTCTTCGAGGCTCGCCAGGATCTTCTTGGCAGCCGCGAGCTTGGCCTCGACCTGGGCCTTCTCGGTCTCGAGGCGCTTCGACACCTCCGTGAGCTCGGCGGTGCGCGCGGCGACCGCGTCGTGGCGGATCTCCAGCGCCTCCTGCGCGCGGTCGTACGACGACAGCGTCTCGGCCTGCACGTCGTTGTAGGCGCTGAGGGTCGTCAGCTGGGTCAGGAACGCAGCGGGATCCTGGGTGGTGGCCATCTGGCTGGTCGCGGAGATCGCGTGGCCTTCGTACTGTGCCGCGATCGCCTCGTCGACAGCCGCCTCGATGCGGTCGACCACCTGCTGCTGGGCGGCCTCGTCCGCCTTGACGGCCTCGAGCTGCTTGGTGAGGTCGTCACGGAGGATGCGGGCGTCGTTGTAACGCTCAGAGGCCTGCTCTGCCTGCGCGTAGAGGCGGTCGACTCGCGCCTGCACGTCCTTGATGTCCGGCTTCGCAAAGGCAGCGTTGAGCGGGACGATGGTGACGGTCAGGGCGGCACAGGTGCCGGTCAGTGCGGTCAGGAATCGCTTCTGGCCGAGGCGCACGAGATCAGGGACTTCCTTGCATAGACGTTGCCCGGCCGCGACTTCCCCATCGCGCGCCGGACATCGAGCAGCCCTCAGGTTAAACGGGGGCTCAAGGGCCCGGCAAACCTGACACCCGAGGCTCAGGCGGATTCGACCGTGGGCTGTGTCACGGGAGTCACCAGGCGCAACGGGGGCACCAGACCGGACCCCGCGAGGACGTCGAGGGCGCGGCGTTCGTCGTCGTCGAAGGAGAGCTCCGGCGGCGGCCCGAGCAGCACCGTCACCACGCAGTCGTGGCACGCGAGCCCGCGCACCACGCAGGTGTCACAGTCGATGAGAGTCGTCATGCCCGCAGGAAAGCAGGCACCACCGACACTTACTTGCTGTCGGTGCCCTCGACGGCGTTGCGGTCGACCAGCTCGATCGCGTCGTCGCGCCCGCACCAGCGGCACGAGACCGACTCGACGACCTCGGACCTGAGCTCGGTCTGCTCGACCTGGGCCTCGCCCTGCAGGTCGAAGTGCCAGAACTCCGTCGTACGACGGGTGCGCGTCACGTCGAAGCGCGTGAGGTTGCCACAGCCTCCGCAGCGCCAGCGGTTGGTCGCGTCGGGCAGGGGTGTGGTCACGGTGGAGCTCCTCGGTCAGGCAGGGATTGCGGTGACCACCTTAGTGCGCGCGGCGGCGAGGTCCTGTCGGTGGTCACCTCTAGCGTCAGCCACATGAGCAGCACCGTCGTGATCGAGCGCAGCCGTTGGGAGTCCCAGCGGAGCTTCGACGAGCTCGGTCGACCACTGCGCGACATCACGTTCTGCGTGGTCGACCTGGAGACGACGGGCGGTTCTGCGGCGGCCGGCTCGATGATCACCGAGATCGGTGCGGTCAAGGTGCGTGGGGGCGAGGTGCTCGGCGAGTTCCAGACCCTGGTCAACCCCCAGGCCCACATCCCGGCGTTCATCGCGGTCCTGACCGGCATCACCGACTCGATGGTCGCGACCGCTCCCCCGATCGAGTCGGCGCTGCCGGCGTTCCTGGAGTTCGCGGCGGGCTGCGTGCTCGTCGCTCACAACGCGCCGTTCGACATCGGCTTCCTCCAGCACTTCAACACCCTGCAGGGCCGCGCGTGGCCGGCATTCGAGGTGCTCGACACCGCACGCCTCGCGCGCCGGGTGATCACCCGCGACGACGCACCCAACTGCAAGCTCTCCTCGCTGGCGGTCGCCTTCGGAGCAACCACCACGCCCAACCACCGCGCGCTGGCGGACGCACGGGCGACCGTCGACGTGCTGCACGGCCTGATGGAGCGCCTCGGCGGCCTGGGCGTCCACACGCTCGAGGAGCTGCAGACCTTCTCGGCCCGCGTGACGACCGCCCAGCGCAAGAAGCGACACCTCGCGGAGGCGCTCCCGCATGCGCCCGGTGTCTACCTCTTCCGTGATGACAAGGCCGAGGTGCTCTACGTCGGCACGTCGAAGGACCTGCGCACCCGGGTCCGCTCATACTTCACCGCCTCCGAGACGCGGAGTCGCATGGGCGAGATGGTCGGCGTCGCCACGCAGGTGCAGGGCATCGAGTGTGCGACCGCGCTCGAGGCATCGGTGCGCGAGCTGAGGCTGATCGCCGAGCACAAGCCGCGCTACAACCGACGGTCCCGCTTCCCGGAGAAGGTGCACTTCCTCAAGCTGACGCGTGAGGCCTGGCCCCGACTGTCGCTGGTCAAGCAGGTCCTCGATGACGGCGCTGACTACCTCGGGCCGTTCTCGTCGAAGAAGGTGGCGGAGCGCTCCTTGCAGGCGCTGCACGAGGCCTTCCCCATCCGCCAGTGCAACGAGCGACTGCCCAGGCGGCCATCGCGGTCCGCGTGCGTGCTCGCCGAGATGGAGCGCTGCCTGGCACCGTGCGACGGCACCACGGGCCCCGAGGCCTACGCCGAGCTGGTGGCGCAGCTGCGCGACGCACTGCTGCGGCGGCCTGACGAGGTGGTCGACTCGATCAACGAGCGCATGGAGCGCCTGGTGGCAGACGAGCGCTTCGAGGAGGCGGCCGTCCACCGCGACCGGCTTGCCGGTTTCCTCCGTGCCGCGGCCAGGTCGCAGCGGCTCGTCGCCCTGACTCGCTGCGTCGAGGTGGTGGCCGCGCGGCGCAACGATGCAGGTCGCTGGGAGGTCCACGTCGTGCGCCATGGCCGGCTCGCCGCCGCCGGCTTGATCCCTCCGGGCGCCGATGCCACCGCGTGGGTCGAGGGGCTCAGGCTCTCCGCTGACACCGTTCTCCCCACCCATGGCCCGACCCCTGCGGCGACGGCGGAGGAGTCCGAGCAGATCCTGCGCTGGCTCGAGTCCGACGGCATCCGGCTGATCGACGTCGAGGGCGAGTGGACCTGTCCGCTGGGCGGCGCAGGCCGGCATCTCGGCGTGCACGACGCGGTCGAGCGGTCCCGCGAGGCGCTGGTGCCGTTCGACGAGCGCCGCTCGCTCCCCGTCCTCCACCGGCCCTGACCTGGCCCGGGTGTCCCCCGATCGGTCAGACCTTCATGGTTGTACGGACCATTCATTGCCGCTCGGGGTTCCCCGGCCCGGCCTCGCCCGTAGGTTGAGCGCGACTGCCTTGGGAGGGGACCGTCATGACCGCTGCACCTCGTGTGCGCGGCGGCTCGGGAGTTGCCGCCGCCATCTGCCTGTTCGTCGCACTCTGTGCGTCCGTCCTCGTCGCGCCCTCGGCGTCGGCCGACGTGGCCGCGCCATCCGGGCTGACCCCGGCGAGCGGCTCCGCCTCGAGCACACCGACGCTCGGGTGGGCCCGGGTCGCCGACGCGGCGAAGTACGACGTCCAGGTCGATGACGACAGCGCGTTCGGCTCGCCGGCGTTCACCGTGAGCACGGTCAACACGCGCGCCGTGGTCGACGTGGCCCTGCCGGCCCGCACCCACTGGTGGCGCGTCCGGTCGGTCAATGCCACCGGGGTCCCCTCCGCGTGGTCGACCGCGTCGTTCGCGGCCGCCGCGGTCGATGTGCCGCAGCCCGTGTCGCCGCTCGGCGGCGAGATCCAGCCGCCTGACCAGGTGCCGCTCCTGACCTGGCAGGGCGTCCCCGGCGCAGCGACCTACACGGTGCAGGTCGACGAGACCGACGACTTCGTGACGCCGCTGTCCTCGGTCGAGACCCGGGTGACCTCGTCGGTGGCCGGACCGCTCCCCGTGGGTGCGTACTTCTGGCGGGTCAAGGCGTCGCTGGGTGCGGGAGTCGACTCGGAGTGGTCCACCGCCACACCGTTCACCATGGCGCGACTGCCCGCCGTCACCGTCACCGGCCCCGTCGACGACCCGGACCAGCCCGTCACCGACGTCGTCCTCACGTGGGCACCGCTGACCGGCGCGGCGTACTACGAGCTGCAGGTGTCCACCGACCGTGACTTCAACACGCTGGCCGACCCGCGCAACGGCACCGTCGGCGCGGTCACCAAGGTCTTCGGCACCCGCTACTCCCCCAAGGTCACCTACGACAACAACCAGTACTACTGGCGCGTCCGTGCCGTCGACACCAACGGCCAGCCGGCACCGTGGTCCGAGACCGGTGCCACCGGCCCGGCCCAGTTCGACCGGGTGTGGCACGACCGTCCCCAGGCGGTGCACCCCCTGGGCGCCCTGGACGCGGGGTCGCCGATCACCCACATGACCGGGGACCCGTACTTCCAGTGGACACCGGTCCGGCATGCGACCCAGTACGAGCTCCAGCTGAGCATCGACCCCAACTTCTCACCGGGCCAGACGTCCAACTGCCAGACCGCGGGCACCACCTACACGCCGCGCAACCTGGCGATCAACCACGACACGGCGAACGTCACCGTGCGGCCCGACGAGGCGTGCACCCCCATGGCCGGCACCGTCACCTACTGGCGGGTCCGCCCGATGGACCGGCTCGGCACCAGCCCGCTGGTCGAGGGCCTCTACTCGCCGACGCAGCGGTTCATCTACGACGACACGGTGCTCGGTGAGATGACGCCGGCGAACGGCGTCACGGTCGACGTGCCGACCCTGCGCTGGTCGCCCCTCGAGGACGCCACGTCGTACGCCGTCAAGATCGTCAACGGGGCCGGCCAGACCGTGAAGTCGGTGACCACCGCGTCCACGTCGTACACGCCGGTCCTGACCTCCGCACTCACGGCCGACAAGGGCCCGTTCACCTGGTCCCTCACGGCCCTGAGCCCGAAGGGCACTCCCCTGTCGGTCATCCGCCAGGCGACCTTCCAGGTGTCCGGCACGATGCCCGACACGGACGCGGCGCCTCTCGCGGCGCTGTCGGGCAACGACCCTGACGAGAGCACCAGCCGTGCACCCGCACTGGCCTGGGAGCCGATGGCGGGTGCGGCGACCTACCGCGTCTCGGTCGGGACGCACGGCGCCGGCGTGTTCTTCGCACACACCTCCGCCGACCTGTTCGACCAGCCCACTGCCTACCCTGCCCTGACCGACATCAGCGAGCGGCTGCTCACCCCGGGTGCCTACGACTGGCAGGTCACCGCCTACAGCTCCACAGGCGGCCTGATCGGCACCGGGCCGTTGGCCACCTTCTCCGTGGCCGAGCTCGCAGCCGTGACCGGGCAGCGGATCGCGCTCGATGGCCTCACGCTCGACGAGGGAGCCGGCTGCACGCACCAGGTGGGCGACCCGGCCGACCTGTGCGACAAGGTGCCCTCGACGCCGGTCTTCGACTGGGACCCGGTCGACGGAGCCGGCATGTACATCGTCTACCTCTCCGAGGACGCCTCCTTCACCAACCTGGTCGAGCCGCTCGCGACCCTCGGGGCGACGACGAGCACGCGCTACACCCCGACCATGGCCGCCCTGCGCGCTGCCCTGCCGGACAGCCAGTCCGGTGGCGCCTACTACTGGCGCGTCCGGCCCTGCAAGACGGCTCGCGTCTGTGCACCGAATCCTGTGTCGACGACCGCGATGGCGACCAACAAGTTCCGCAAGGTGTCCGCGCCGACCAAGCTGCTCACCCCTGGCAAGGGGGCGACCTCCTCCGATGCGGCACTGACGTTCACGTGGGAGGACTACCGCTCCACCAACGCGGCCGCGACGTGGCCCGACACGGGCGAGCACCCGCACCAGTCGGCGATGGGCTACCACCTCCAGGTCGACGACGACGCGACCTTCACCTCGCCCGTCGACGACGTCCAGGTCGACCAGCCGACGTACACCGCCTACGACCGGATGTATCCCGACGGCGTGCTCTACTGGCGTGTCCAGGCCGTCGACGCGGAGGGCAACGCACTGGCCTGGTCGGAGACCCGCGAGCTCACCAAGCGGACCGGAGCGCCGACGCTCACCGCGGTGCAGGCCACGACCAGCCCGGGGACGGCGGTCTTCGACTGGACTCCGCTTCCCTTCACGGGCAGCTACGACGTCGAGGTCTACAAGAACGCGGACGAGGCGGCGAGCCTCACGAACCGCGTTGCCAGCGCCACGACCAAGCAGGCGACATGGGTCCCCGACGTGCCCCTTGCGGCCTCGACGGACTACGTCTGGCGCGTACGCCGACGCGACGCCACGACCGTGCGGAACCCCGGTCCCTGGTCGACGTGGTCCCGCTTCACGATCGCCGGAGCCGGTCCCGCGCTCCTCTCGCCTGCCGACGGGACCAGCCAGGACGCGAATGGGCCGCTGCTGACCTGGGCTGCGGTCGCGGGTGCCGCGTCGTACCGCGTGGAAGTGACCACACCGGCCAGCACGAACCTGAGCGGCAGCCCGAAGACCACCAAGGCGACCGCATGGGCACCGACGTCGAAGGTCCCAGACAGCACCTGGCGGTGGCGGGTCGTCGCACTCGACGCCAACCGCACGCAGGGGGTCCTCGGTGCCTCCGGCTGGCGCACCTTCACCGTGACCACGCCGACCACGGGCGGCCCGCCTCCCGGTGGCGGTGGGACGATGCCGCCTCCGCCTCCGCCTCCGGTCGACCTCGCACCGACTGTCGTCGGCATGTCGCCCGGTGTGCCGGGCCCGAAGTCGTCGTTCACCGTGCAGTTCAGCGAACCGGTGCGCAACGTCACCGGGGGCACCCTGCTGATCCGCAGGCAGGGCAAGCGCGCCTGGCTCCGGGCGACGGTCTCCGCGGGCGGAGCGACCGCGCTGCTCGACCCGAAGAAGAAGCTCAAGCGGCGCGCGGTCTACGAGATCGTGCTGACGGGCGGCATCACAGACGCGTCAGGCAAGCCCCTGGCACCGACGACGCTGGCGGTGCGGGTGCGCTGAGCACGCATTACCCTTCACCGGTGGACATCTGGGACATCGTGGGCTGGGCGGGCTCGGCACTGGTCGTGCTCTCGCTGCTCCAGCAGCGCGTGTTGCGGTTCCGCGTGCTCAACCTGATCGCCTGCGGAGTCCTCGTCGCGTTCAACGCGCAGCTGCAGGTGTGGCCGATGGTCGGGCTCAACACCCTTCTCGTCGTGGTCAACGCGGTCTTCGTGATCCGTCTCCTGCGCGAGATGAACGACTCGGCGGCGTTCGAGGTGTTCCCGGTCCAGCACGACGACAGCTACCTGGCCCACGTGCTCGACGTCCACGCGGCCGACATCCGGCGCTTCCAGCCGGACTTCGACCCGGCCACGCTCGGGCACACCTCCGGCTGCACGATCTACCTGGTGCAGAAGCAGGACGAGACGGTCGGCGTCGTCGTGCTCGAGATCCAGGGCGACACCGCCGAGGTGCGACTGGACTACGTCACGCCGAAGTACCGCGACTTCGCGCCCGGCGAGTTCGTGTGGCGCCGCAGCGGCATGCTCGCCACCAAGGGCGTGCGCCACGTGATCACCTCACCGCGCATGGTCAACGCGTACTACGGCAACGTCGGCTTCCGCCGCGAGGGCGAGAGCTGGGTGCTCGACGCCTAGACCGCCGCGCAGGCGTCGACCCAGGCCTGGAGCTTCTCCGCGGCGGCACCGGAGTCGATCGCGGCCTCGGCGCGCACCATGCCCGCCTTGATCTTCGCGAGGATCTCGCCGCCCTCGGTGTCGTGGATCGCCAGCGCGGCACCGGCGTTGAGGACGACGGCGTCGCGGACGGGGCCCGCCTCCCCCGCCAGCAGACGGCGTACGACGTCGGCGTTGTGCTGGGCGTCGCCACCCTTGAGGTCGGCGTCGGTGGCCAGCGGGATGCCCAGCTCGGTCGGGTCGAGCACCGTGGTCTGCAGGAAGCCGTCGTGTGCGCGGTAGACCGTCGTGTTGGCGGTCGTGGTGATCTCGTCGAGGCCGTCGTCACCGCGGAACACCCACGCGTCGACGCCGCGCTCAACGAAGACGCCCGCCATCAGCGGCGCCATGCGGGCGTCAGCGCACCCGATCGCCTGGGCAGCCGGGCGGGCCGGGTTGGCGAGCGGGCCGAGGAAGTTGAAGACCGTGCCGATGCCGAGCTCGCGCCGCGCCTGGCCGGTGTGCCGCATGGCGCCGTGGAAGACCGGAGCGAAGGCGAAGGTGATGCCTGCACGGGCGAAGACCTCGGCGACCTGCGTCGGGTCGAGGTCGAGCCGGACGCCGAGAACCTCCAGAACGTCGGCAGAGCCCGCCTGGGAGGACGCCGAACGGTTTCCGTGCTTGACGACCGGGGCGCCGGCACCGGCAGCGACGATCGCCGACATCGTGGAGATGTTGACCGAGTTGGAGCGGTCACCACCCGTGCCGACGATGTCGAGGACCCGACCCTCGATCGCGAGCGGCGCAGCGTGCTCGTACATCGCACTGAGCATTCCGTCGATCTCGGCGAGCGTCTCGCCCTTGGTCCGCAGGCCGACCGCGAAGCCGGCCACCTGCGCCGGAGTCGCCTCGCCGGCGAGCACCTGACCCATCGCCCAGGCTGCCTGCTCCGTCGTGAGGTCGGTGCGGGTCACCAGCGCGGTGAGGACGTCGGGCCACGAGTGCGTCATGGCCCGAAGGCTAGCGGGAGGCGTGCCGCCCAGCGCGGCGGATTTCGATGACTGGTTCCTGGCGCAGGCTCTTGCCGACCACGCAGTAGCGGCCGGTCAGCTCGGCGAGCTTCGCCAGGGTCGCGTCGTCGGCATCGGTCTCGAGGACCGCCGTGACCGTGATCGGGCCGACCTCGACCGGCACCGAACGGTCGATGCCCAGGGTGCCCCGCGCGTCGAAGCTGCTCTCGCCGACGAGCTCAGCGCGGCGTACCTCGATGCCCATCGCGGTCGCGACGCTGCGCATCGTGACGCCCACGCACCCGAGCAGGGCCTGCATCAGCATGTCAGCGCTGCACGCGTCGCTGCCGTCGCCACCGGTGGCGACGTGGAGGCCTGCGCGCACGGGGCCGGCGAAGCCCTCGATGGTGGCGGTGATGCCCTCGTCGCGCCAGTCGCCGGTCGCCGAGACTTCCGTGGCCGCGGCCGACGGGTCGGACTTGTAGCGCTCCTTGACCGGTGCCTGCAGGGCCCGCAGGGCGGCGGCATCCATCAGCGGGTCGCGGGCACGCGGTCGCGCAGCAGGCCCGTCACGACCGTGGCGAGCTGGATCGGGTCGAGCGGCTGCGGCACGGCGGCGTCGGCGCGCGACCAGGTCGCGAGCCACGCGTCCTGCGGCCGTCCGGTGAGTACGACGAGCGGCGGGCACGTCGCGATCTCGTCGCGCAGCTGCCGCGCGATGCCCATGCCGCCGGCGGGGACCGCTTCGCCGTCGAGGATCGCGAGGTCGATCACCCCGGCATCCATCTGCTGGATGACGACCGGCTCGGTGGCCACCTCGACGTACTCGATCTCGGGCAGGTCGGGGTGGGGCCGCGAGCCGAGCGCGAGCAGGACCTGCCGGCGTACGGTCGAGTCGTCGGAGTAGACGAGCACGCGCAGTGTGTCTTGGGTCACGCGTCGCACCCTACTCCGGCTGCTGCGGCTGGAGCGCTGCTTGCTGCTCCAGCATGTCGAGGCGCCGGTCCTCCCGCGCTGCTTCCTTCATCGAGTCACGCACCCACTGGGCGAAGAGCACGCCGAAGAAGAGCAGCGCGACCGCGTCGCCCGCGCCCCAGAGGATGCCGCCGGCCAGGTTCTGGTCCGCCGCTGCGCTCGGCAGCCAGGCCCCCATCGGTCCCTCGCGGAGCGCTGCGTAGTGCGACGCGGCGATGATCTCGTCCTGCCCCATGATCGTGACGCCGAGGAACGCGTGGAACGGCAGCGTCAGGAAGACCATCAGCAGCCGGAACGGCCAGCCGACCCGACCCGGCACGGGGTCGATGCCCATCAGCGGCCAGAAGAACAGCGAGCCGACCAGCACCAGGTGCACGTGCATCATCTCGTGGACGTACGCCGACTCAAGTGACGCGGGGTACCACCCCGAGAAGTAGAGCGCCCACGGCGACACGACGTACAGCGCCAGCGTCAGCGGCGGGAACGAGAGCACCGCGACGACCTTCGAGTGCAGCACCGCCAGCAGCCAGTGCCGGGGGCCCTTGCTGGCCGTGCCGGGAAGCGTCCGCAGCGCCAGGGTCACCGGAGCGCCGAGCGCCAGCGCCAGCGGGACGACCATCGACAGGATCATGTGCTGGACCATGTGGACGCTGAGCAGCGTCGAGTCGTACGTCGAGATCCCCGACGACGTCGCGAAGAAGAACGAGCCCATGCCGACCACCACGAACGCGAGGGTCCGTCCGAGCGGCCAGTGGTCTCCGCGCTTGCGCAGGACGCCCACGCCGGTGAGGTAGAGACCGACCGCCCAGATCGTGAGGACGGTCAGGATCGGGTCGACTGACCACTGGGTGAACACCGACGAAAAGGTGAATTCAGGGAGGTCGGGAGCGGTGGTCAGCGCTTGGACGCCGTGGGTGAGGAACACGTTGTGAACTTTATGACGACCAAGATCCGAGGGTCGGGGTGCCCTCAGGCCCGCGGACCGGCATAATCCCGTCCGTGGCGACTGCAACAGCGATTCCGGCATCCCGTCTGCACGGGCATCACGACCGTCCGAGC